>Ga0207706_10003439_pt1 | contig 15120 bp, 12 predicted proteins | sample KBSC53metaG_FD_184318 | JGI IMG/M metagenome (GOLD analysis project Ga0207706, IMG submission 184318) | Corn rhizosphere microbial communities from Kellogg Biological Station, Michigan, USA - KBS C5-3 metaG (SPAdes) (version 2) | ecosystem: Host-associated > Plants > Roots > Rhizosphere > Soil ... | reverse complement strand
CCTTCAAGCTGCCTTAGATCAAACTGCTTTAGAATGCAGGTCCGCCGGGTCCGTCGACCGGGAGACCTCCGATGTCCTCAGTATTTGAAAAGCCCACAATCCGCCGGAGCACGCCTTCGCAGGTCGCGATCGAATCCGGCCTCACGCACGCCGACCTGGCGCCGACCCTGCGACCCATGCCGGAGGCGCGGACCCTGTCGGCGTCGCTGTACACCTCGCCCGGGGTGCTCAGGCTCGAGCAGGAGGGTCTGTTCGCGAAGACATGGCTCTGCGTCGGACGCGAGGCCGACATTCCCACGCCGGGCGACTACTTCACGCATCAGATCGGCGGGGAATCGGTGATCGTCATGCGCGGCGGCGACGGTGCGGTGCGGGCTTTCTACAACGTGTGTCGGCACCGCGGCGCGCGGCTGCTGGATGCCGCGTGCGGCAAGGGCCTGAGCCGTGTCGTTTGCCCCTATCACGCGTGGACGTATCGTCTTGACGGCACGCTTGCGCAGGTGCCGCGGATGGACGAGGGCTTCGAACGCGAGTCCTTCGGCCTTGTGCCGGTGCGGCTCGGAACCTGGGCCGGATTCATCTTCCTGAACCTCGACGCCGAGACCGAGCCGCTGGAGACGTATCTCGCCGATCTGCCGGACCTCGCACGCTTCAAGATGGAGGAGCTGCGCCTCGGCAAGCGGATCGAATACGAGGTGGCGGCCAACTGGAAGTTGATCTGCGAGAACTACAGCGAGTGCTACCACTGTCCGGGGGTGCATCCGCAGCTGTTTCGGATCAGCGACCACATCGCGCGGCACGAGCGCGTGCAGGAAACCGGCGCCTGCTTCAACGGTGGCCCGATGATGCTGCGCGACGGTTACGAGACCATGTCGATGTCGGGCAAGCGGACGGTGCCGATCATCGAAGGCCTCAAGCCCGAGGATCACCGCTTCGTTTACTACTACGTGATCTACCCGAACCTGCTCCTGAGCCCGCATCCGGACTACGTGCTTACGCACACCGCCTGGCCGATCGCGCCAGGGCGCACGAAGATCATCTGCGAGTTCCTGTTCACGCAGGAGGCGCTGGCGCGTCCGGATTTCGACCCGACCGACATGGTGGAATTCTGGGATGTCACGAACCGGCAGGACTGGGGTCTCTGCGAGCGCGTGCAGCACGGAGCACAGTCGCGCGGCTTCCGACCCGGGCCCTACCAGCCGAGCGAAGACTGCGTGCACACCTTCGACCGCTGGTACGCGGCGCACATGGCGGCGCTGCTCTAGGCCGCGCTGCCTGAAAAATTCGGCTCTGAGCTGATTTTCCGGAGTAATTCGGCTCCGAGCCGATTTTTGAGTACAGGTCGCCGTCAGCCGCCGACGGGGGTGAGCCAGTTCGCCGGCATGCAGCGCTCGATCGCATCTGCGGTCTGCCTAAGCGCCGGCAGCAGCTCCTGCGTCGCACGGCGGCGCGCGTCCGCGTGAAACGGCATGCCGAGATTGAGCGCGGCGACCACTAGCCCGGCACGGTCGCGGAGCGGCACGGCGAGCGAACAGAGGCCGGTCTCGAGTTCCTGCTCGACCCACACGTAGCCGTCGCGGCGCACGGTCTCGACGATCCGACGCAGCCTCGACGGATCAACGACGGTGCGGCTCGTGTATCGCTGCGCCTCGAGACCTTCGAGCCACTCATCGAGACGCGCGGCCGGCAGACCCGCGAGCAGCACGCGACCCATCGAGGTGCAGTAAGCGGGGAGGCGCGCTCCGACCGCGAGCGACACGGTCATCACCTTGCGTACCGACACGCGCGCGACATACACGATGTCGCGACTATCCAGCACAGCCATCGAGCAGCTCTCGTTGACCTGGTGCGCAAGCTGTTCCATCCACGGCTGCGCGAGGTCGGTCAGATCGCGGGCGCCGAGAAATCCGTAGCCGAGCTCGAGCACGCGTGGCGTCAGACGGAATTCGCGGCCCGCGCTCTGGACGTACCCGAGGTGCTCGAGGGTAAGCACGAGGCGGCGTGCGGCGGCGCGCGAGAGGCCCGATCGAGCGGCGATCTCCGCGAGCGTCGCGCTCGGGCGATCGCCGGCGACGCTGCGCAGCACGGCGAGGCCCCGCGCGAGCGATTGCACGTAGTCACGGCTGCGCTCGAAGCTGTTGACGTGTGCGCCGCCACGCCCTGCAGCGCGCTTCGCGGCAGGGGCCCCACGTTGAATAGAGTCCGGCATGCGGTGGTCCGAGGTTGACGGGGAGGGCAGGTCTACTTAGCATTGTGCGCAATTCGCCCCGATGTGCGCAATGCGCACACCATTCGGAGACTGGATTCTTTTGGCGCTGACCGAACGCGACGTGGTCCTGCACAGCTGGTGCGTGCAGGCCGACTGGTCTGCGCCCACCGTCGTTGGTGGGCGCGGCGCAAAGCTTAAGCTCGCCGATGGCCGCGAGATCCTCGATCTCAGCAGCCTCGCCGAGTGCAGTAACCTGGGCCACCAGCATCCGCGACTGGTCGCGGCGATCCGGGAACAGGCCGAGCGTCTTTGCTTCGTCACCAGCGCCTGGGGAGCCGAGCCGCGCGCCGCGCTCGCCCGCAGGCTGATTGAGCTTTCCGGATTCACGGGCGGCCGCGTCTTCTTCACGCAGGGTGGCGCGGATGCGAACGAGCACGCCACGAAAATCGTGCGCCAGGCACGCGGACGCCCTCGTGGCCTGGTCGTGACCCGCGACCGTTCGTATCACGGTGCCAGCTATCTTGCGATGGCCCTCTCCGGGGACAGTCGCACGCAGGTTTACGTCGAGCCGGAAGCGCTGGGCATCCGCCATGTGCCACCGCCCTATGCGTACCGCTGTCCCTTCGGCAGCACGACAGCCGAGGAATGCGGCACGCGCGCCGCGGCGGCCGTCGCCGACCGCATCGACCGTGAGGAAACCGGCGCGGTCGTCGCGGTGATGATGGAGCCGAACGCCGGCACCAACGGCATCGTCGCACCCGACAGCTACTGGCCCGCGCTTCGCGCCGTGACCGCGGCACGCGATGTCTGGCTGATCGCCGACGAGGTCATGAGCGCGTTCGGCCGCTGCGGTGAATGGTTCGCCTGGCAGCGGCATGGCGAGGCGGGTCGGCCCGACCTGATGACGCTCGCGAAGGGGCTGACGGGCGCTGCGCTGCCGCTCGGGGCGATCGTTCTCTCGCGCGAAGTCGCGGGGACGCTCGAACACGTGAGCCTGCAGACGGGCCTCACGTACTGCGGCCATCCGCTGTCCTGCGCGGCCGGCGTCGCGGCCCTTGCCGCCTACGAGGACGATCGACTCATCGAGCGCTCCCGTCGCCTGGGTACGAAGCTGTTCGAGGAATTGCACAGGCTGCAATCGCGTCACCCTGTAATCGGCGACGTCCGCGGCGGTCACGGTCTGTTCGCGGTGCTCGAGCTCGTCGCCGACCGCTCGACGCGCGAACCGCTCGCGCCCTGGCCCACGCAACCGCGGGCGCTGACCGCGTTGCTCGCGGCGGCGATGGATGCCGGTGTTTCCATTGGCGCGCGCGGCAACCTGCTGATCATCGCGCCGCCGCTCGTCATCACCGAGCCGGAGCTGGCCGACGCCCTCACGGTGCTCGACCGGCTGCTCACGAAATTCTTCACCATCCAGGGAACGGAGCCGAAACCATGAATTTCCGCCTGACGTACGGCACGATGTTCAATCCGCCTGAAGCGATGCATGAACGCTTCGAGGCTGCTCTGGCGACGATGCAGAGCCGTATGGGGCAGGTGCATCCGCTTTTCATCGACGGGCGGGATCGCGAGGCGCTCGGCCTCGAGCAGCGGCGCAGCCCGATTACCTCGGAGCTGACGCTCGGTCGCTTTCCCCTGGCGGGCATGGGCGACGTCGACGCGGCGTTTGTCGCCGCCGAGGCGGCCTATCCGCGCTGGCGTGCGTTCTCGGCGAAAGACCGTGCGACCGCCCTGCGCCGCGTCGCGGACGTGATGGAGCAGCGGGTGTACGAAATCGCGGCGGCGCTGGTCCTCGAGGTCGGCAAGAACCGGATGGAAGCGCTCGGCGAAACGCAGGAAACCGTCGACTTCTTCCGTTACTACGCGGAAGACTTCGAATCGCACCAGGGCTACGAGGTGGCGCTGCCCGACGACCCGCTGGACGGTGTGATCTCGCGTAACCGCAGCGTGTTGCGGCCATATGGTGTCTGGTCGATCATCGCGCCGTTCAATTTCCCGCTGGCGCTCGCCGGCGGACCCACGGCGGCCGCGCTCATCACTGGCAACACAGTGGTTCTCAAGTGCGCAAGCGACACGCCCTGGTCGGGCCGCTTGCTCGCCGACTGCATGCGGGACGCGGAGCTGCCGCCGGGCGTCTTCAACTACCTGGCAGGCGGTGGTTCCTCGGTCGGCGAGGCTATGGTGCGCGATCGCCGCACTGCGGGGGTGACGTTCACGGGCTCGGCGGCGGTGGGCCGGAGCATCCAACAGCAGTTGACCGCGGGTGCGATACCGAAGCCCTGCATCGCGGAGATGGGAGGCAAAAATCCGTGCATCGTGACCGAGCACGCGGATCTCGACCGCGCGGCAACGGGCATCGTCCGCTCGGCCTTCGGCATGGGCGGACAGAAGTGCTCGGCGCTGTCGCGGCTGTACGTTGACCGGCGCGTGGCGGACGAGCTGCTCGAGCGTATCGAGAAACAGCTGGATGCGATCCAGATCGGCGACCCGCGGCTGCGCGCGAACTGGCTCGGCCCCGTAGTCAACGCCAATGCGTACCGCAACTACGCGCGCTACGTCGAAGAGCTCGGCGCACAGGGCGCCACCTTGCGACGCGGCGGGCGGCAGTTGCGTGAGAACGGCCGTGCATCGGGTTACTACGTTCAGCCGGTGCTGGCCGAGGCGCCGACCTCGCATCCGCTGTGGCGCACGGAGATGTTCCTGCCGATCCTGATGGCGCACCGCTATTCGGATCGCGACGAGGCCATGCGTCTCGCGAACGACACCGAGCTCGGACTGACCGCCGGCATCTACGGCTCTGAGGCAGACATCGGCTGGTTCCACGACAACATCGAGGCTGGCGTCACATACGCCAACCGCGCGCAGGGTGCCACGACGGGCGCGTGGCCCGGCTATCAGCCCTTCGGTGGATGGAAAGGTTCGGGCTCGACCGGCAAGGCCATCGCGTCCTTCTACTACCTGCCGCTCTATCTCCGCGAGCAGTCGCGCACGGTCGTCGAATAGCAATGGAGTTCCTGTCGCTCTCCGAGGCGATGTCGCGATTCGTGCCCGACGGCGCGCAGGTCGCGCTCGAGGGCTTTACGCATCTCATTCCTTTTGCCGCGGGACACGAGCTCATCCGCCAGGGGCGCCGCGATCTGCACCTCGTGCGCATGACACCGGACCTGGTTTACGACCAGCTGATCGGCACCGGTTGTGCGCGACGCCTCACGTTCTCCTGGGGTGGGAACCCGGGTGTGGGATCGCTGCACCGGTTGCGCGACGCGGTGGAACGTGACTGGCCAGCGCCGCTCGAGCTCGACGAACACACGCATGCCGGCATGGCTGCGGCCTATTGCGCTGGCGCGGCGCGGCTGCCGTTCGGACTGTTGCGCGGATACATCGGCACCGACCTGGTCAAGCACAATCCCGCCATCGCCTCGGTCCGCTGCCCCTATACTGGCGAGGCGATCGCGACCGTGCCGGCACTGAATCCAGACGTCACGATCCTGCACGCGCAGCGTGCGGACCAGGAGGGCAACGTCGCGATCGAGGGCATCGTCGGCGCGCAGCGCGAAGCGGCGCTCGCTGCACGATGCCTGGTCGTTACGGTGGAGGAAATCGTGGACGCGCTGCCGCCTGCCATGAACGGTGTCGTGTTGCCGCACTGGCTCGTATCCGCGGTGGCGCTGTGTCCGGGGGGCGCGTATCCGTCTTATGCGCACGGCTATTACGCACGCGACAATGCCTTCTATCAGCGCTGGGACGACATCGCCCGGGATCGCGATGCATTTCTCGCCTGGATCGAGCGCCACGTGATGGGGACGGCCGATCACGCAGGCTTCCTGCAGAGCCTGAAGGAAGCCGCGTGAGCGACTACACCCGTGACGAGATGATGACTGTCGCTGCGGCCCGGCTGCTCTGGGACGGCTGCGTGTGCTTCGTCGGTATCGGGTTGCCGAGTGCGGCCTGCAACCTCGCGCGTCTCACCCACGCGCCCCGCGTCGTGCTCATCTACGAATCCGGCACGATCGGCACGCGGCCCGAAGTGCTGCCGCTGTCCATCGGCGACGGCGAGCTCGCGGAGACCGCGGCCTGCGTCGTTCCGCTGCCGGAGGTGTTCAGTTATTACCTGCAGGCCGGGCGCGTCGACGTCGGGTTTCTCGGTGCGGCGCAGATCGATCGTTACGGCAACCTCAACAGCACGGTGATCGGGCCCTACGATCGGCCCGCTACGCGGCTGCCGGGTGCGGGCGGCGCGCCGGAGATCGCGTCGCATGCGCGGCAGACGTTCGTCGTCATGAAGGCGACGCCGCGCAGCTTCGTCCCGCGTCTCGACTTCTGCACCAGCGCCGGTTTTCTCGACGGCAACGGCGCGCGTGCGCGAAGCGGTGCGAAGGGCGCCGGGCCGCGCGTGGTGATCACGGACGTCGGCATTCTCACGCCCCTCCCTGTGACAGACGAACTTGCGCTCTCGGCCATGTATCCGGGCATACCGATCGAGGAGGCGTGCGCGGCCGTGGGCTGGCCGCTTGCGATCCACGAGTCTCCGGTCACCGTCCCGCGTCCGACGCCCGAGGAGCTCTCGGCTCTTCGGGCGCTGCATGCGCGCACGGCCGCCGCACACGCGCGGCCGGTTCACATTCCGAACAGGAGTTCCAGCGATGTCGGCCATCCAGAAAGCCACCGCGGCTAACGTTCATCTCAAGACCGAGCTGCCCGGACCAAAGGCGCGGGCCATGATTGCGCGCGATGCGGGCGTCAGTTCGCCGTCGTATCCGCGCGACTACCCGTTCGTCATGTCCCATGGCCGGGGCACCGAGGTCTGGGATGTCGACGGCAATCGCTTCCTCGATTTCGCTGCAGGCATTGCTGTCTGCTCGACTGGCCACGCGCATCCCGAAGTCGTGCGCGCCGTGCAGCAGGCGGCTTCCGAGTTCCTGCACATCTCGAGCGACTACTGGCACGAGCGCATGACGGCGCTAGCCGAGCGCCTGGCCGCGCTCGCACCGATGCGCGAGCCGGTGATGAGCTTTCTCTGCCAGTCGGGCACCGAATCGGTCGAAGCGGCGATCAAGCTCGCGCGCTACGTCACAAAGCGACCGAGATTCATCGGGTTCCTCGGCGGCTTCCACGGCCGGACCATGGGCTCGCTGTCGTTCACGTCGAGCAAGTACACCCAGCAGTCAGGTTTCGCGCCCACCATGCCGGGCGTGATGCACGTCCCCTATCCGAACGTCTACCGTCCCCTGTTTGCGGGCGCGGACCAGGGCGAGGCAGTGCTCGCCTACATCCGGATGCTATTCGAGCGCAACCTGCCGCCACAGGAAGTCGCCGCGATCCTGGTCGAGCCTATACAGGGCGAAGGCGGCTACCTGGTGCCGCCCGCTGGTTTTCTTGCGGGACTGCGCTCGATCTGCGACGAGCACGGGATTCTCCTGATCTTCGACGAGGTGCAGTGCGGCGTCGGCCGGACCGGCCGGATGTTCGCCGCGGAGCACGACAGCGTTGCGCCGGACATCATGACGCTTGCCAAGGGTCTCGGATCCGGCTTGCCGATCGGCGCCATGGTCGCAAAGCGACGCATCATGGAGCAGTGGAAGCGCGGCGCGCACGGCAATACCTACGGCGGCAACCCGCTCGCCTGCGCTGCGGCGAATGCGACGCTCGATCTCGTCAACGGCGGCATGGCGGCGAACGCCGCGGCCGTCGGCACACACTTCACCGGCCGGCTGCGCGAGCTCGCGCGGGAGTTCCCCTGCATCGGCGACGTGCGCGGGCGCGGGCTCATGATCGGGATCGAGCTTATCGAGACCGGACCGGATCGCGTGCCGGCGCGTGATCTCTGCCAGAAGGTTATCGAGCGGGCGTTCCACAACGGCCTGTTGCTACTTTCCTGCGGTCTGAGCACCGTGCGGTTCATGCCGCCGCTCAACGTGAACGCGGCGCAGGTCGACGAGGCCGTGGGACTGTTGCGCACGAGCCTCAGCGAGGCTTTGAATCTGGTCGGGAAGTGAGGCCGCTGCGTCCGTTCGCGGCGCTCATCGCGCTGCTGCCCATCGCCTGGGCGACATCGGTCGAAGGCGCGCGCGAGCCGGTGCTCAAGCAGGTCGACGTACCGCACAGCTACTACTGGCGCGAGCTGTATCTGCCCCAGCTCACGACCGGACCGTCGTCCGCGAGCTTCCTGCCCGGCGGTCGCGAGCTCGTGTACAGCATGGCGGGTTCGCTCTGGCGGCAGACCATCGGCGCGGATGAGGCCGTCGAGCTCACGCACGCCACCGGCGCTTATGATTACCAGCCGGACGTTTCCGCCGACGGTCGCTCGGTGGTGTTCAGCCGCTACGACGGTGCGGGCCTGGAGCTATGGCGTCTCGATCTCGCAAGCGGTCGCGAGCAGCGCCTGACCTCCGATGGCGCGGTCAACGTGGAGCCGCGGCTGTCGCCGGATGGCCGGCGACTCGCGTGGGTTTCGACGCGGCGCAACGGGCGCTTCGATCTGCATGTCGCCGACATCGGACCGGACGGCATCCAGAACGCAAAGGCGTTCTTTCCCGAGCGCCGGACCGCAATCGACCGCTATTACTACTCGGCTTTCGACCATGCGATCAATCCGTCCTGGTCTCCGGACGGCGAGCGCATCTACTTCGTGGACAATGCGGATGTCGCGTGGGGCAGCGGCGATCTCTGGTCGGTCGCGGCCGATGACCCGCAGGATCGTCGCCGCGTGCTGCGCGAGGAGACAAGCTGGAGTGCCCGTCCCGAGCTTGCCCCCGACGGGCGCAGGTTGCTCTATTCGAGTTATCACGGGCGGCAGACCCATCAGCTCTGGCTCACGACCCCCGCGGGCGCACCGCCATTGCCGCTCACGTTCGGCGAGTTCGACGCGCGAAACGCGCGCTGGTCACCGGACGGCGCGCGTATTGCATATATCGCCAACGAGAGTGGAAACACCGAGCTGCTCGTGCTGGACGCGATTGGTGGCAATCGCACGCCGGTGATCGCGAAGCGGCGCAAGCACCGACTGCCCCAGGCGCACCTTGCGATCGACATCCGTGACGGACAGGGTCGCGTGGTGCCCGCGCGTGTGACCGTACGTGCCGCCGACGGTCGCGCTCATGCCCCGGAGAGCGCATGGATGCATGCGGACGACGGATTCGACCGCGCGCGACAGCACGTCGAGACCCAGTACTTTCACTGCGCGACGCCGTGCGCTCTCGATGTGCCGGCTGGCCAGGTGACGGTCGGCGTCCAGCACGGCTTCGCCCACCTGCCTTGGGCGTCCACCGTCGAACTCGCGGCCGGGGAGTCGCGAAAAGTCATGGTCGAGCTGAAATCGAACGCCCTGCCGGCCGCCTTTGGCAGCTGGATGAGCGCCGACCTGCATGTGCACACTAACTACGGCGGCCATTACCGGAACTCGACGCAGAACGCCCTCCGGCAGGCCGCGGCCGAAGATCTCGACGTGATCTACAACCTGATCGTCAACAAGGAAGAACGCATCCCGGATATCGCCCGGTTCCGGCCAGGGGCCGATCCCGCCAGCGACAACGTGCGTCTGCTGATGCAGGCGCAGGAGTACCACACGAGCTTCTGGGGTCACCTGGGCCTGCTCAACCTGTCGGATCACCTGCTGCTGCCGGATTTCTCGAGCTATCGGCATACAGCCCTTGCGAGCCCGTACCCCCACAACGGCGTGATTGCCGACCTCGCCCACGCGCAGGGCGCGCTGGTGGGCTATGTGCATCCCTTCGACTTCGAGATCGACCCGGCGAAGGAGAAGTCGCTTACCTACCAGCTGCCGGCCGACGTCGCACACGGCAAGGTGGACTATCTTGAAGTCGTCGGGTTCTCGGACCACCGCGTGACTGCTGCGGTCTGGTACCGCCTGCTCAATCTGGGATTCCCGTTGGCTGCAGGCGCAGGTACGGATGCGATGGCGAACTATGCCTCGCTTCGCGGCCCGGTGGGCTTGACTCGCGTCTTCGTCGATACCGGTGGTCGTCGCACCCCCGAGGCCGTGCGCGACTCGATCAAGGCAGGGCGGAGCTTCGTGAGCAACGGTCCACTGCTTGGTCTCGACATGGCCGGCGAGCGGCCGGGAGCCACCATCTCGCGGAGCGCGTCCGGCGCGCTCGCATTCCGGGTGGCGCTCCGATCGCCCGTCGCCGTCGACCACCTCGAGCTGGTGTACAACGGACGAGTGGTACGCAGCTTCGTGCTCGCGGGTGACCGTCGCTCGTTCGACGCCGAAGGCGAGCTGCCGGTCGACGCCAGCGGCTGGATCGTGCTTCGCGCCTGGAACGAGGCGGCGGATCCGTTGGTGCTCGATCTCTATCCATATGCGACGACAAGCCCGATCTATCTCGAGCTGCCGGCGCGGCGGCCCGCCGCGACCGGGGATGCGACGTATTTTGCGACCTGGCTCGAGCGGGTCATCACCGCAACCGAGGCCCGCGAAGATTTCAACGACGAGCGCGAGCGCACTGCGACGCTCGACTACCTGCGCGCCGCCCAGCAACGCTATCGCGCACTCGCGGAACCACGGGAGCAGGCTCGATGAGGCGACGACACACGTGTGATGCAGCCCGTCAGCGTCGCTCTACCAGCCGGCCGTAGCGCTTGAGCACCGCGGTAAGCGCCTCGTGATTGATTGCCTTGGCGTAGTGACCGTCGGTGCCCTGCATGTCGCGCGCCGCGATGAGCGCGTTGGTGATCGCTTCCTCGGTGGCCTGCACAGTCGCGACGAAGAGCGGATCCATCTGATCGTTGGCCAGGAACGTGGCTTGCGGCATTGCGCCGCCGGCAAGGGCGGCGTGGTTCGCGGTCGAGAAGGCGACGAACAGATCTCCCGATCCGTTGCCAGCGTTGCTACCCATGCGCGCGAGCCCCATGCCGGCGCGTCGACTGATGCGCTCGAGCTGATGCGGCAGCAGCGGCGCGTCGGTGGCGATCACGATGATGATGGAACCGGTGTCCCCCGCCGCGTCGTCGGCCGCGGAGTAGATGCGGTCGTTGCGCAGGTGCTGGCCGACGGGCGCGCCCGCGATGAGCAGGCTGTCGCGCAGCCCGTAGTTGGCCTGCACGAGCACGCCGAGCGTGTACTTCGTCCCGTCCCTGCCGATCACGCGCGAGGCGGTGCCGATCCCGCACTTGAACTCGTGGCAGATCATGCCGGTTCCGCCGCCGACGTTGCCTTCGGCCACTGCGCCCGATTGCGCACCGGAGAGCGCGGCGTCGACGTGCTCCGGTCGCACATGGAAGCCGTTGATGTCGTTGAGCTCGCCATCCCAGGTCTCGGCCACCACTGGCAACGACCACCAGTAACCGCTCGGATCCGGGGCGCCCGCCCGCACGCGCCATGCGATCGCCGCATCGCGTACGACGCCGACGCTGTGGGTGTTGGTGAGCAGGACCGGCCCTTCGAGCGACCCGGATTCCTCGAGCCATGCGGTGCCGGTCATCTCGCCGTTGCCGTTCAGCGAGAACCAGCCCCCGAAAACCGGGACATCCAGGGTCGCGCGGCCGCGCGGCAGGATCGCGGTCACGCCGGTCCGCACCTTGCGTCCGTCGGTGAGGTCCTTGATGAGCGTGACCTGGCCGACGGTGACGCCAGCGACGTCGGTGATGGCGTTGAGCGGGCCGGGTGTGCCCTCGAACGGAATCCCGAGATCACGCGCACGGGGCTCGGCGGCACCGGCGAGCGTCGACATAAGACCCAGGCACGCGACGAGGATACGTGACATGCAGAACCTCCGAAGTCGGGGCGCCGAGCAGAACACAAACACGCAGGGTGGGCAACGACATGAATGAGGCGACCATTGCAACCACGGTCAGCGGCGCCGGGCCCGTGGCCGCAAAACGCCCGCTCGGATTCTGGATGTGCACCGCCCTCGTGATCGGCAACACGATCGGCATGGGCATCTTCCTGCAGCCGGCGTCGCTTGCGCCCTATGGCTACAACGCGCTGATCGCGTGGGCGATCACGATTTTCGGCACCGTGCTGCTGGCGCTCATCTTCGCGAACCTCGCGCGTCGCATGGCGCAGGCCGATGGGCCGTACGAATACGTACGGGCGACGCAGGGTGACGGCGTAGCGTTCCTCGCGATGTGGTCCTACTGGGTGTCGGTCTGGGTGACGAACGCGGCGCTGGCGGTCGGCGTGGTTGGTTACCTGACGGCGGTCCTGCCGGCGCTCGGAGCCCTGCCGCCCGTTCTCGTCGCGGTAGGCCTGATATGGCTGTTCGCTATCGTGAACCTGCTGGGCGTGCGCACCGGCGGCGGCGTGCAGATCGTCACGACGTTCCTCAAGCTCATCCCGATGGCAGTCATCATCGGGCTCGGGATCTGGACACTGCTCGTGGATCCGAGCGCCTACACGCAGAACCTGCCGACGACGCCGGTTACGATGCCGTCGATTCTTGCAGCCTCGACGATCGTGCTGTACGCAATGCTCGGCATCGAATCCGCCGCGATTCCGGCGGGCCAGGTTCACCACCCGGAGCGCACGATCCCGCGCGCTACGATCGCGGGTACCGTGATCACGGCACTGGTGTACATCGGGGTGACGGTGATTGCGCTTTTCATCGTGCCCCAGGCGACCTTGGCTGGCTCGAGCGCACCCTTCGTCGAAGTCCTCGACCGGCTAGCGGGCGTCGGCGGTGGTCGCTGGCTCGCGTTCTTCGTCGTGATCAGCGGGGTTGGTTGCCTGAACGGCTGGACGATGCTGGCCGGCGACATGACCCGCTCGTTCGCAGCGCGGGGATTCCTGCCAGGGGCCATCGCGCGCTGCAACCGGTTCGGGGCGCCGGCCGTCGCGCTCGTAGCGACGGCCGCGCTCGCGACCGTGCTTGCGCTGATGAACTACAGCAAGTCGCTGGTGGACGGATTTACGTTCCTCACGATCGTCATCACGGCCGCCAACCTGCCGCTCTACCTCTGCTGCGCGCTGGCCCTGGTTGTGGTCTGGCGCCGAGATCGCGCGGGCGTGTCTCGTGCGCTGCTCTGGGTCGGCCTCGGCGGCGCGATCTATACGGTGTTCGTATTCTTCGGCGTCGGTCTCCAGCCATTCCTGCTCGCGCTGGTCCTCGCGGCGGCGGGACTGCCGTTTTATGTATGGCGGCGGCTGCGCGCCGGTGCCGCGGCCGCGCCGACCGGCAGCGCATGAAGGCGCAGCCGGCCGTCGGGGTGCTCGGCATCCCGTTCGATGCGAACTCGAGCTTTCGCCGCGGCCCCGCCCGCGCGCCCGCTGCGATCCGCAAGGCGTTGGGTTCGGAGGCGGGCAATGAGTACAGCGAGCGGGGCGTGCGCGTCTGGCCCAGCGATGCGGTGGTCGATCATGGCGATCTCAAGGTACCGCAGCGGGCCCGCGTGCGCGCGCCGATTGACGCGATCGAGCGAGGTGTCGCGCGGGCCGCGGCCGTCACGCCACGGCTGTTGATGCTCGGCGGCGATCACGCCGTCAGCTACCCGGCCGTTCGCGCCATGGCACAACGCTGGGGACGGCTCAGCATCCTGCATTTCGACGCGCACCCCGACATGTACCCGGAGTACGAGGGCAACCGATATTCGCATGCGAGCCCGATGGCGCGGATCCTCGAAGAGGGTCTGGTCGACCGGCTGGTGCAGGTCGGGATACGCAGCCCGTCGCCGCTGCAGGAAGCGATCGCCAGGAAATACCGCGTCGAGGTGCATGCGGCCTGCGATCTCGGGCGGATCGGGCGTCTGAAGTTTTCTTCGCCGCTCTATTTCTCTATCGACTTGGACGGTCTCGATCCGGCGTATGCCCCCGGGGTCTCGCATCCCGAGCCGGGGGGCCTGACGGTTCGCCAGGTGCTGGACGTGATCGGCAGTGTCCGGGCGCCGGCGATCGTCGGTGGGGATGTCGTGGAGCTGAATCCGCGGCTCGATCCGTCAGGGATCACGGCCGTGGTCGCGGCAAAGCTCACGCGGGAATTGCTGGCGCGGATGATCGTCGAGACCATGCCAGCCGACCGCCGCTCGATCAGCCGCCGGACGGGTTCGGCAGCCGCCCGCCGCTCGCAAGGCAGGCTTCGACAGTCGGGTAGCTCGTAAAGCGCGTGACCGTCCGGTAGGTCGGATTGCCGGGAGCGTGGCAGATGTCACTGCGCGATTTCTTGACCGGCCCGTTTGTGAGCCCGTGGCGCCAGTCCCAGGGTGGCGCCGCCGCCGGGTCCTGCCAGAGTCCCAGCCTGCGCGCGCGTGCCTCGGTCTCTGCGTCGGCGTACCGGTGTCGGTCTTTCTCGCTCTGGTCACGCTCGTACTTTTTGTAATGCCAGGCCAGCCCCGTGGTGACCTGCGCGAGCCCGGTGTCGAGCGTCCGCGGACAGGAGCTGGCAAGACACGACGCATCGGCTGGCACGACCCAGGCCTTGGCGACGAGGCGGCCGTAACCGTCGCGCTCGGACCACTCGATCCGCGCATCCTGGCCGAGTGCCATGCGGACCAGGCTGGCCTTCGACTGGCGGCTGTACGGCTGACCGTGCTCGGGAGCGTCGATGCCCGCGAGCCGCACCTCGTACGTGACTCCGTTCGAGTCGCGCACTGTCAGCGAGTCACCGTCCGCGACCGAGACGACACGCACATCGAGCACCTGTGGCGCGGCCTGCGCAACCGTAGCCAGGATGCAGGCTGCTGCGAGGAGTGCTGGCGATGTGCGCATGCGCCAGGACGCTGCGACATCGCGGCGCGCATCGCCGTGATGCGGATCGAATTCCGCGGCCGCGGGCGTCATGCGCCTAACGGCTGTTGATCAGCCACAGGCCGACGATGCAGAGCGCTATGCCGCCGACATTGACCACCGTAAGGCGTTCCTGGAAAAAAGCGACGCCGACGCCGAGCAGGATCAGAGCGCTCGCTGACTGGGTGATCAACTGTCCGAGGCTGATGTCGAAGCCTGCGCGATAGAGCAG
>Ga0207706_10003438_pt1 | contig 15120 bp, 13 predicted proteins | sample KBSC53metaG_FD_184318 | JGI IMG/M metagenome (GOLD analysis project Ga0207706, IMG submission 184318) | Corn rhizosphere microbial communities from Kellogg Biological Station, Michigan, USA - KBS C5-3 metaG (SPAdes) (version 2) | ecosystem: Host-associated > Plants > Roots > Rhizosphere > Soil ... | reverse complement strand
GGTCGGGGGCAATCCGGTACACGCCAGCGTCATCGGCATGATCGAAGCCCACCAGTACGTTGGAATCGTGCTGGCGCGGCAGTTTGCCCAGCACCTGGTCGAGCAGAGCAGGACTTAGCTTGGAGGCGCAGCCTCCGGCCTTTACGGTTTCGGTGAGCCGGATCTTAACTTCGGGCATGGGAACATTCTAGAAGAATTGTCAAATTTGCGGATTTTCAAATTGCCGGATTGAGAAGCCGGAAGCTTTTCAAATTCGTCAATCCGGAAATTCGACAATCCGGAAATTACTTCGCCGTCACCTCCGTCACGCGCAGCTCTGGATATTCATGGTTCCAGTCGGCGGTGACGTGTTCGAAGATGAGGCGGAAAGGTTTGCTCTGGGCCGGGGCCAGGGGTGCGACGCGGAGATCCACCGCCTCGGGGTAGGGACCGCTGGTCTGCAGAATGCGCAGGGGAACATCGTCCGCCTGCACCACCTGGCCAAGCGAATCCTTGAAGCTGACGCTCACCACAGCATGACTGACAGTCTTGTCCCCGCTATTGGTGACCGTGCCGTCAAGATAGGTAACCGTGGCCCCGACGAAATTCTCCGCCGCGCTCATCTTCATGTCGGAAAACTTCAGGTTGGCGGCATAAGCCGGGGGCGCATTTGCGATTTTGGAATCCGTGCGCAACAGCAGGGAAGCGATCACTACCACGACGACTACCAGCACCACGCCGAAGGCAATCGGCAGCCAGTTGGAACTGCTCTCCTCCGGAGTCGTGGGCTCGGGCTGGAGCAGCGTTCCCATAGGGAGATTGTACGGGAATCCATGAGTGGAGATTTCAGATTGATGATTTCAGATTGCAGATTTAGGCCCAACAGAGGGTTTCAATTTTAAATCTCGAATCTACAATCTGAAATCGCTTCACTCGCCGCCGACGATCAGGCCGTCGATACGGATGGTGGGGCTGGCCATGGCGCCGCGAAACTCGAGATCACTGGCGATCTCGGAAATGTTGAAGAACATCTCTTTCAGATTGCCCGCCACCGTGATCTCCTCGACGGGATAGGTCAGCTCTCCGCCCGAGATCCACAGGCCGGAGGCGCCGCGGGAATAGTCGCCGGTCACCAGGTTGGCTCCATGACCTAGAAATTCGGTGACGTACAGTCCCTCGGGGATTTCGGCGATTATTTCCTTCGCAGTCTTTGTCCCCGGTTGCAGGAAGTAGTTTCCCGGTCCGATGCCCGGAGTGCCGGCCAGTCCGCGGGAGGCGTTGGCGGTGGTCTGAAGGCCGAGTTTCTTTGCGGTATAGGTGTTGAGCAGGTATGACTTAAGCACGCCCTTCTCAATGACCACCGTGCGGCGGGTCGGAATGCCTTCGCCATCGAAAGGCGCGGTGCCGAAACCTCCGACCATAGTGCCGTCGTCAATGACAGTGACGTGATCGCCGGCAATTTTTTCGCCCAGCTTACCCGCCAGAAATGACGCGCCGCGATAAACCGAATCTCCATTGATGCCTTCGAAAATATGCCCCAGAATGGACGTGGCCACCATGGGATCGAGCACAATGGGGACCTTCGCCGTCTTCACCTTGCGCCCGCCCAGCCGCCTTAAGGTCCGCTGCGCGGCGATCTTCCCTACTTCTTCGGGTGATTCCAGGCGGCCCAGATTGCGGGCCACCGAGAACCAGTAATCACGCTGCATGCCGCCATTTTCCGACTGCGCAATGGGCACCGCCGCCACGGAACAATAAGATCGGCGGTATTCGCCTACAAATCCGTGGGAGTTGGCCAGCACTTTGTGGCCGGTGGCTGCGTCGAACGACCCGCCCTCTGAGTTTTTAATGCGAGGGTCGTAGTCGAGAGCAGCTTTCTCGGCGCGGCGGGCGTAGTTGATGCGTTCTTCCCCCGGCAGCGAATACACATCTGGGAAATAGAGATCGAGATCGCCGGCCAGCGAGCCCAGTTGCGAGGCGTCGGGAATGCCGCTAAAAGGATCTTCGGAGGTTATTTTGGCCAGCTCCAGCGCAGACTTCAACATGCGGTCGAGCGCGTCGCGGGAGAAATCGCTGGAATGGGTGCTGGCCGAACGTTGACCATGAAATACGCGCACGCCGATGGAACGCGAGCCGGCTTCCTTTAGAGTTTCGACCTGACCCAGGCGGACGAGCGTGGAAAATTCGTCGCCCTCGCGGACGACGCATTCGGCGGCCGTCGCGCCTCCGGCCATGGCGCGGCGGACGATGTCCTGCGCGACCTCGCGGAGATCAGTTTCCAGTTTCTGGTTCTTAGTTATCAGTTCGGTTTGAGGCATAAAAAGATAATTCTAGATTTGCGATAGATTTAAAACCCTGGCGTTTTCAATCTTCAATCTAAGATCTGCAATCTGAAATGTTCTACTGCATGAATCCGCCGGAGTCTTTCTTGGCGGTTCCGCCCACGGTCAGGCGATCAACTTTCAGGGTGGGAATGCCGACTCCCACGGGCACTGCCTGGCCATCCTTGCCGCAGGTGCCGACGCCTTCATCCAGTTTCAGGTCGTTGCCGACCATGGAGACGCGGGTGAGAACATCAGGGCCATTACCGATCAGGGTTGCGCCCTTGATGGGGGCGGTGACGCGGCCGTCTTCGATGAGATAGGCCTCGGAGGCGGAGAAAACGAACTTCCCGCTGGTAATGTCCACCTGGCCGCCGCCGAAGTTTACCGCGTACACGCCATGCTTTACCGAGCGGATGATGTCTTCCGGATCGTCCTGGCCGGCCAGCATGTAAGTGTTGGTCATGCGCGGCATGGGAATGTGCTCGTAGCTTTCGCGGCGGCCGTTGCCGGTATCGGCCATGCCCATCAGACGGGAGGAAAGCTTGTCGCTCAGATAGCCCTTCAAGATTCCTTTTTCGATCAGGACGGTGTTCTGGGTGGGCTGGCCTTCGTCGTCCACATTGAGCGAACCGCGCCGCCAGGGCATGGTGCCGTTATCCACCACGGTGCATTTTTCGCTGGCTACGCGTTTGCCGATCAGTCCGGCAAAGGCTGAGGTCTGCTTGCGATTGAAGTCGGCTTCGAGGCCGTGACCGACCGCCTCGTGCAGCAGCACACCGGGCCATCCCGGGCCTAGCACCACTTCCATCTCGCCGGCGGGAGCTTCACGCGCGTCCAGTTGCAGAATGGCCTGGCGGGCCGCCTCTTTAGCGAAATATTCGGGAGTTTTCTCACCGAAGAAGAAGTCGAGAGCAACGCGTCCGCCGCCGCCGGATGTGCCGCGGGCGGAATTGCCCTCGGTCTTGGCGATGCAGGATATGTTCATGCGGGCCAGGGGCTGGGAATCTTCCGCAAATGTTCCGTCCGACCCTACCACCAAAATGTTGCGCAACTCGTCGGAGTAGCTGGCGCGAACTTCCTTGATGCGCGGATCGTAGGCGCGGGCCGCGGCATCGCCGCGCATGACCAGCTCGACCTTGGCCGTAATTTCAGCATCGACCGAAGGCAGCGTCACCGGATAAAGACTGCGCGCGGCCTTTTCCTGGAAGCCCACCACTGGAGTCTTGGAAGGGCCGCTGGCGATCAGGGCCGCGGTGCGCGCCGCATGCAGAATGCGCTCGGAGGAGAGATCGTCGGTGTAAGCGTAGCCGGTACGCTCGCCCACTACCACCCGGACGCCGCATCCGGCTGAGATCCCCTGGGAGGCCGACTTCACCATCGACTCGTCCACCATGAGCGACGTGGAGGAGAGGTATTCGAAGTAAAGATCTGCGTACTCCCCGCCGGCCGAGAGGGCGGCCGCCAGATAGCGCTCCAGATCATGCTCGGTGAGGCCGTAGTGCTGAAAAAAGAACCGATTTTTATCCACAGTAATTAGATGTCCTTGGATCGGGAAAGACTCCCCGTAAGTCTTTCCATTATCCCACATGGACTTGAGGCGGCCGAGCCAATCGAACCACGTGGGGACAGCCGCCCTCGGCTGTCCGGCGGAGCAAAGCTCCGCGCATTCCCCGAAAAAAACCCGGTCGAGCTGCGCTCGACTGGACAGCCGAGGGCAGCTGTCCCCACGTGGACTCTGGTGATGGTCATACGTCACAGACAGAGATTCGGAAAGGTGACAGCATTCTAATCATGACCCCCGAAGCCCTGGCTCGCACGATTGAGGATTTTCTTGCCGGCGCGCGAGATGCCATCGTGCTCGATGACGGCGCCGCCATGTTCGACCTGGCGCAGGCCAGGTATTCCATTTCCGGCGAGCGCAACAAGTGCCTGCTTCACCTATGGTCGGACGAGAGAAACATGGTCCGGCGAGTGCTCGATGTGGAAATCAAGCATGAGGTGCTGCGGCTGGCGGTGCAGCGGCTGGGGCAGACGCGTCCCAGCAAACTGGAAATTTGCCGGCAACGCGACCGCCGCACTCCTACCGCGAAACGCGCCGCGCGACTGGCCTACCAGCGCAGCCTGCAGCGTACCCTGGAGCGCCGCTTTCCCACTTATGTTGCTTCGCCTCTCACGACTTCTCTGGATCTCGAGCGATCATTTGGCCCCATCTACGCTCGTGGGATGCTGCGCCGCGGGCAATCCGGCCTTGCGGTTCTGGGCGTCAATCCGCAGGAAACCCAGTCCGCGATTGATGCCGCTCTTACCTTTGGAATCCTGTGGCTTGATGCCTGCCGCCTGGCCCAGGCGGGGAAAATAGTCGTGGAGGGCATGAAGCTGTTCCTGCCCGCGGGGACTTCTGCATTGACCCGCGAGCGCATGGCGCATCTGCACCCTGACGCCGCCAGGTGGCAGCTATACGAACTGGAAGACCGGGAAGGCAGTCTCAAGGAGATCGAGTTTTCAGACCGCGGCAACGTGCGGACTCGGCTGGTGCACTGGGCGGACGAATCCCAGGCCAGGGACCGGTTTGCGGCTGCGATCAACCGGGTCCGGGAGTTGATGCCCGAAGCGGAAACGGCGGTCATCTCGCCCGCCGAGATGGTCTTCCGCTGTCATGGACTGGAATTCGCCAGGGCGCGCCTGGCTCACCATCCCGGTACGCTGTGCCCCACGGCAGAGATCGTATTTGGAGTGGGCGCGGACGAAAGGGTGCTCGTGGAGCAGAATGCAGATGCCTTCCGGCGCCTGGTGCATAGTATCGGAGAGGTCCGCCATGCCGAAGGCCCGCGCGATCACGCGCTATGGCGGTTGCATCCCGAGCGCTGGCTGGAATCACTCGTGGTGCAGGATGTGGCCGAGGTGGACGAGCGCTTCGATGCTGCCTGCCTGTACTCCCAGGTGCCGGCATTCTCGGCTTCGGACCGCGCCATGATCGATGTGCTGACCCTCACGAACACCGGCAGACTGGCGGTGGTCGAACTGAAGGCCGACGAAGATATCCACCTGCCCCTGCAGGGCCTGGACTACTGGTCGCGGGTGGCCTGGCACCATGCCCGCGGAGAGTTTCAGCGTTTCGGATATTTTCCCCAGCGGGAATTGTCGAGCGAACGCCCCTTGCTGTTTCTGGTGGCGCCCGCGTTGCACGTGCATCCCGCTACCGACACGTTGCTGCACTACATCTCGCCCGAGGTGGAGTGGACGGTGGTGGGTATTGACGAGCGCTGGCGAAACGGAGTCAGAGCGGTATTTCGGAAGCGCCCGCGAGACATGGAGCTGAAGATCGACCCCAGATCGCGAGACTGCGCCTGAGTAGCGCCGGCGTCGCGCCGGCTGTCGAGGCGGCGTCCCGCCGCCTCAATTCGAAAGTCGAAAGCAGGTCGGCGTCGCCCGGCATTTAGGTGGCCGCGCAGAAATCTACTTCTCTGGCCAGACTCCCAGCAGGCGCCGGACGTCCACCAGCTGGGCCACGTGATACGCGTTGTGATCGGCCAGCAGCAGGGCCTCGCGCAGGACGGTTTGGCCATCGCCCCAGGGAATACGCGCAAAAAGGTCAGTCTTCGGATTGGCAACCAGGCCCTGCATGGCCTTGAGGTCCCGGCGAAATTTCTTGATGCTGACATTCCACGCAGCCGAAGCGGGCGGAGCGTCGCTGCGCGGCCAGTAGCCCTTGGGCCAATCGGGGGAAACATGCTTTCGGTTGCGGCTGAATTCCAGGATGTCCCATTGCGCGATGCGCATGTGCTCGAGCAGCATCCACGGGGAATGCGGAAATCCAGCCGGCTTCGTTCCCTTTAATTTGGCCGGGATGCCTGCGATGGCGTCTTCGAAACGGGCGTGAGCGCTTCCGCCCTTGAGCAATTCCAGCAAGTGTTGGCGCAGAGAAGCGTCGTGGTCGGGTTTCATGGTCGTTCCGCCTTTTCCCCCGGACGAACCGGCATGGGTTGGCTTATCCAGAGGTAAAAGATGCAAATCCTAGTTAAAGCGATTCCACCATGAACTACAAGGGCGTTGAAATCGCCGCGCGAATTGGATGGAAGACGGGCGTCCCCGCCCGTCCCGCTTCAATCCCAAAGCACTTGCTTCCGGCCAGCGTTTAAACTGTCCCTATGAACGTTCGACCCGATCAGATTCCATATCGTGATTTTTATCGCATTCTCCTCGTTGCGGTCGGCCCGCGTCCCATCGCCTGGGTTTCCACGCTCAATGATGGGCACCTGAATCTGGCGCCGTTCTCTTTCTTCAATGCGATATCAGCGAAACCGCCGCTCCTGGGCTTTTCCCCGTCGCTGCGCCAGGTGGATGGCCAGTCCGCTCCCAAGGACACGTTGCGGAACATTCGCGAGACTGGTGAATTTGTGGTTAACGTGGTCACCTTCGCGGTGGCCGAGGCCATGAACCTGACCAGCGGCGAGTATGATCCCTCGGTGGACGAATTCGCACTGGCGAAGCTGACGACCCGGCCCTCCCAGGTGGTGCGGCCGCCACAGGTTGCGGAATCTCCGGTCAGTTTTGAATGCAAACTTGAACGGATCATCGATTTCGGTACAGCGCCGCCAAGCAGCAGCCTGGTGATCGGCGAAATCGTGTGCGTACACGTGGAGGAAAGCGTTATGAAAGAGAACCGTCTGGATCCGGACTCGCTCGACCTGATCGGACGCATGGGCGGCACGCAATATTCCCGCACTACCCAACGCTTCGACATGAAACGCCCTGAGTTGCAGCGCCCCTCAGCGCGGTAATCCCCAGAAAGTCGGCGTTTTCGCCCCTACAGTGAAGTACTTCCTCTGCTACTTGATGAGCCCGATGGCGGCCCGCAGGGCAACTAAGTAGCCTTTAGAGAGAACAGCAAAAACAAGCGCTTGTGAAGCTTCCTGGCCGGATGCCCGACGCCGAGCACAGGGCTGTTTCCCCAAGTTCGCAGATGATGGCGCCCAATCAGGCGAAGGAGATTTAAATGAATATCAGGAAACCATTAATACTGGCATTAACGATCGGATTGTTCTTAAGTACATTCGCCATGGCGGAAGATGAGCCTTCCGAACAGGTAAAACGCCTGGATGCCTCGGCGGCCGTGTTGGATGAAATTATGGGAACTCCTGACAAGGGGATTCCGGAAGAAATTCTGAGCTCGGCCGAATGCGTGGCTGTGGTCCCGTCCATGGTCAAGATCGGGTTCGTCTTTGGTGGCCGCCACGGACGCGGTCTGGCTACCTGCCGCACCAAATCCGGATGGAGCGCCCCCGCTCCCTTCACCGTCACCGGCGGCAGTTGGGGACTTCAGATCGGCGGCGAGGCGGTGGACCTGGTCATGCTGGCCATGAACGACCAGGGCATGGCCAAGATGCTGACCAGTAAATTCAAGATCGGCGCCGACGCTTCCGCCGCCGCGGGACCGGTTGGCCGTCACGCCGAAGCGGAAACCGACTGGAAGATGCGTGCCCAGATCCTGACTTACTCCCGGGCCCGGGGAATCTTCGCCGGCCTCACCCTGAACGGAGCCTCCATCACTCAGGACAAAGATGGCACGCGAATTCTTTACGGCAAGATGATTCCTGCCGCCCAGATTCTCAAAGGAGAAGTGGCCCCGCCGGAAGGATCGCACCAGTTCATGGCGGCAATCAGGAAGTATGCCAACCAGGCGGAAGCTTCCGACCGCAAACCGGAACCAACCGCGTCCGCTTCTGAACCGCACGAACGGATGCTGACTTCTTCTGAAGCGCAGAACGCGATTCAGGAAAAGCTGAAGGAAGAACCGGGATTGAACAGTGCCAAGGTGGATGTAACGTTGACCGCCGGCACGGTGAAACTCTCGGGATCGGTTCCCAGCACCGAGGACCGCGATAAGGTGGTGCGGATCGCAAAATCCTACGCCGGCAACCGTGAAATACAGGACCAGTTGGCGATTGAGACCGAACAGAATCGTTAGCGGAAGCGAAGAAACATCAGGCCCTGCTCTCAGAAAATTTGAGGGTGGGGCCTTTTTAGTCTGGATCCACTGCCACATGATCTCAATCGAGATCAATCTTCTCAAACCCCAGGCCCTGCAGCAGGCTGGTGATGGTGGAAGTGGCGTTCTGCTGGGCGGTTTTCAAAATGCCATCGGCCAGGGCGGCTGCCAGTAATTGGCGTTCCGCCTCCTGACGCACCTGGGTTTCCAGGTCGGGATCGGTGGGAACCAGGAAACCGGTCTGCCGCGAATACACCCGCGTCTTGGCACTGTCGAGCCGCGTCCCGAAGACTTGGGCTGCGGGCAGGTGCAGGTGGACCTGCTTGCCCTTCACCTGGACATCACCCGGCTTCAAGGTCGAGAAGTCAATGCCGGCGACCACCTCGCCGTGCACCAGGAGAAGCAGGCGGTCTCCTGCCAAGAAATCCGGAAAGATGGGGTTTTCCTTGGCTCCGCTCACCACTTTGTCCATGGTGTAAACCACGGTTTCGAGCCGCTGGAGCCGCTGGATGCGATCGACCACAGTGGGCTGGCTCACATCGATGCTCAGGGTCCGTCCGGTCAGCGCCGACCAGAAACGGCCCAGCATAGCCGGACCGGAACTTCGCGAGAGCAGCACAAATCCGATCAGGCCAAGTGACAGGGCCCCGAGGAGCAACCCGGCAACCAGGGCGAACACGACGGAGATCGCAGATCGGCCGGCTTTGGATGGCTCGGGCACGCTGTAAGGTTACCATTCCCACAGACATGCGTAGTGGCAGATGTCCTCATCTGCCCGGCGGAGCGAAGCTCCGCTATTTTCGAGGTGAAGAGGCAGGTCGGGGGAACAACTAAGGACCGGTCGAGCTGCGCTCGACTGGACAGATGAGGACATCTGTCCCTACGTAAAGCAGTTTGGGCCGAAGATGCTGACTGCAACGAAATGGTTGCATTTTTATCCCGCACCAAGGTAAGATGCACATAGGACGCAGCAGTAAGCGTTCAACTCGTCGCTGTACGCCCTTTCTTCCAACGGTTCAAAAAGTGGCCCAATAGTATGCGTGGGGTGACCCTAGCTCGCCTCGCAACAGGTTCGGAGAGACCCTATGGCGTGGTACGCGTATTGCATCACTGAGCAGCAGACCCTGTCCAACGGAGCCCGTTCTCGTCGTCCTTCCCTGCTGGAAGGGGTCCAAGGCGTTAATGGAGCAGCAGTCCTGGCTTATCCCAGCGGAGAATTCAACATAGTCGTGAGCGAGTACGAGCGCGATAACGTGCAGTTTGGGGAGAAAAACGTCCTCGAACATGCCCGCGTCGTGAGTGTCTGCTTCCGCAGCGGAACCGTGCTTCCATTCCGTTTTGGCACGATTTTCGATTCGGATGAGGCGTTGCGACAGGCTGTCCGGTCTAACCGCCGCACGTTTGGCCAGAGCGTAGCCCGGTTGCGCGGCAAGGCCGAAATGCACCTGAAGCTGAGGGTCAAAGATGGCTCCCTGCGCGAAGCCATGGCCGATATCGTCCTGCCGGACACGGTTGGCGGCGACTATCTGATTAAGCTGCGGGAGAAAGCCTCCCAGGACCGCGAACGGCGGACTAAGGCCCGGGCACTCTCGGTGCAAGTTCACAAGTTGTTCAATCCGTTAGAAGAAGAGATCAGCTGTAAACGAGTGGATTCCGACGGAATGTTGATCGATATTGCCCACCTGATTGATTCCAAATCCATCGAAAAATATCAGAACCGCTACAGCAGCGCCGCCAAGCAGTTAAAGAACTGCGAACTGGCGATCAGCGGACCCTGGCCGCCATATCACTTCCTGCCCGGCAAACTGCGCATGGTGGCGGGGAACTCTTAAGAGCGGACCTCGGACGTCAGACCTCGGACTTCGAACATCAGACCTCGAGCCCTCCAGCCGAGGTCTGACATACGCGGCTGAGGGTTATAGAGTGCAGCGAATGTGCAGGATTCTGCATTCCTACCCTGGCTCCGCCGGTTGGTGACTTTGAATTCCCGAGCGGTACTCTCGTTTTAAGTGGTTATTTTGCAGTGGTTTGCCGAGATTTCGGCAGATGAGCGCCGAACTTTGCTGTTTTGGTTGCGGAAATGCACTTAGGTGGGTACCAAAAGAGGCCGCTGATAAATGACCTTCACTCTCTGTTTTTCGCGATATCTCTCTAGTTGCCTTTCCGGCTGCCGGATCGGCTCTCCGCTTCGCCATTCCTGACTTAACCTTCCACTTCGCCTCTTTTAATTGTGGCCCCAGCAATGGGGCCATTTTTTTGCTGCGGACTCTACATCTCGTTAAACCCGGCGCCCAAGCATTCGTCCCAGGACTTGAGGTAGTCTTTACTTCAAATGCGAAAGACAAGCCTTCTTCTCCTGCTGGCCTTGGCCCCTGGCATTCTCCTTGCCCAGAACCAAACTGTTCCGGTCAACTCCGACTACGAACGTCCCCAGGCGGCGGCTACCACTCCCCTGCCGCCGGCATTGATTCAGCAGCTCTCGGCGATTCGCGATGCCGCTTTATCCGACGACTACGCTTACCGGCAAGTGGCCCACATCACCGAGAACATCGGCCCGCGGCCGGTGGGGTCCCCCCAGGCGCAGGCCGCAATCGAGTACGTGGCCGCCGAAATGCGGAAGCTGGGACTGGAGGTCCATCTGGAGCCGGTGCAGGCGCGCCATTGGATACGCGGAGCTGAATCGGCCGAACTGGTGGAGTATCCCGGTCAAGCTCGGGGGACCACACAGAAAATTGTCCTCACTGCATTGGGTGGAAATCGTCCCACCCCGCCGGGAGGAATCACGGCGGAGGTCGTCGTCGCCAATAGCTTTGCCGACCTCGATCGCCTGGGGCGTCAGAACGTAGCGGGGAAGATCGTTCTGTTCAACGTTGTCTTTGACAAGCAGAAGGCAGCAGGAGGCTATGCCGGCGAGGCCTATGACGAGGCGGTCGCCTATCGTGCGGAGGGGGCGCAAAAGGCAGCCGCGATGGGGGCCGCCGCTTCGTTGATCAGGTCAGTCGGCGGCGCCGACTATCGCCTGGCGCATACCGGTAACAGCCTCGCAGCTAACATCCCAGCCGGAGCGGTGACCGGCGAAGATGCTGACCTGATTGCTCATCTGGCTGCTCAGGGCAAGGTCCGCATGCAGGTTATCCTGACCTCCCAGACGGCGGAAGAAGTCAGCACATTCAACGTGGTCGGAGACCTGAAAGGTTCCGAGCATCCGGAGCAGGTGGTGATCGTTTCCGGCCACCTCGATTCCTGGGACCTGGGAACCGGCGCCATTGATGACGCAGCCGGCGTGGCCGTCGCCATGGAAACCGCACAACTGATGCAGCAACTTCATCTGCGTCCGAAGCGGACGCTGCGCGTGATCGCCTGGACCGATGAAGAAAACCTGGGACGAGGCCACGTGGCCTATGCCAAGGCCCATGCCGCCGAGATCGGCAACCACGTAGCGGCGATCGAAAGCGACCTGGGTGCGTCTCATCCCATGGGCTTCCGCGCCAAGATCAGCGCTGAAGCTGCCGTCCGGCTGCAGCCCGTGCTGGACGTTCTGCAGCCAGCGGGCTCAAACCTGATTGTGCTGAGCAGCGAGAGTCCCGAGGCCGACATCGAACCCCTGGCGAAGCAGGGCGTACCCGCTTTCGGCCTGTTGCAGGACGGCCGGACATACTTCAACTACCACCACACCGCCGCCGACACGCTGGACAAGATCGTCCCCCAGGAACTGCGGGAGAACGCGGCCGCCATGGCCGTCATGGGCTACGCGCTGGCGACAATGCCCAACCCTTTGCCTCACTAAAAACAAATGTGGGCGTGAGCGTCCCGCTCGTGCCTGGCTGCCGGGAACCCACGAGGGGACGGACGCCCTCGCCGTCCGGCGGAGCAAAAGCTCCGCTGGTGCCGCTCTTCATCAAGGTTGCCCGCGTTTTATTGAGTGAAGGCCCCACCCTGTCTCTCCCGAAGACGGAGAGATGAGGCAGGGGCATCTTTTTCCGGAAGGGATTTGACGGAGAATGTAGAGATGGTCCGGGCCGATCGCCCGTTTACTATGACCACGTGGGGACAGCCGGCCTCGGCTGTCCGGCGGAGCAAAGCTCCGCGGTTTTCCCGGTTAGCCAAAAAGAATCTGTCGAGCCCTGCTCGACCAGACAGCCGGGGGCGGCTGTCCCCACGCGTGCCTGCTAGATCGTAGATGGTGGGAGCTTGTGGTGGGTCGTGATCCGTCTGCACAAAATGCCGCGACGTTCAAGCCTCTGGCGCAAGCAGATCACCACAATAAGACTACCCCCGAGGAGTAAAGCGATGTCGCCGATGCTGAACAGTCCGAGCCCGGCCTGGTCTGCCAGGAGCGGCAATTGCGTTTGCACTGTCGCACCCTGCCACATCGGGCTCGCAGGACGGACTGTGGATGGCATTCCCACCACGGGCATCGACCCTGCATTGCTGTCCGTTACCAGGGCATTCATCCCCAGTCCGCAGAGCATGAGTAGAACGCCGGTCCGTACCAAGGGAGATCGAATCAGGCGCAACACGAGCCACAGGATTGCGCAGGACGCACACAGCCAGATCGCCGGATGCTCCATCCACGCCAACTGATGTGCCATGGTGACGAAATGCAAGGTCTTCTCCGAATGTCCAAGACAACAGGAAGCACGCGCAGTGCCAGACCGAGCCAGATGCTAAGTCCCTTCTTGGCAATCGGATGTGTGAGTAAGCTCTCACCAGAAACAGGGTCTTCTTCCAGATTGTTACCAAACCGTTTCATCGTCAGGGAAACCTGCGAGATCATAGTGCGTTGCGTTGGGGTGCAATGATTCCGCTAAGGCCGGAATTGTGGGTGTAATCCCGATTACAACATCTGGATGATATTTCCCGGTGGTTGAAAGCCGGGATTCAGGAAGGCACCAAAATTTCCTAGGGTTTCGGTTGAAGCGGGCTGACGCTGGCCCTCTTCTGTGCGGCCGCAATCAAAGGTCGAAGCGCCTGCACGGACACGCCCAGGGTGCCGCCGGAGAAGCCGTCGATGTAGGCTTCGTTGATGCCGATGACCTCGCCTTGCGAGTTGAAGACCGGGCCGCCACTGCCCCCGTGGGCGGTCGGGGCGTCGTAGATCAGCTTGTCGCCGACCACGTCTCCCAAATGTCCGCAGGTAGCCGACGGACGGATCAGCGACAGTGCCGCCAGTTCGTTGGCCGCGCCGATGTCATCGCGACGGTAGGCCAGACGCTCGTAAACTGCCGGCGGCGATTTCGCCACCATCCCCAGCACTCCCATGGGGTATCCAACGACCGCGACCAATTCCCCCGGGTTCGAGGCCCGCTCCGCCAGAGGCAGAGGACGAAGGCGGCTGATGGCTTGCGAATTCTCTACGTGCAGCACCGCCAGATCGCCGCTCGCGGACAGCACCAGAGGAGTGATATCCACGGGCAGCGGGAATCCCGGGAAGAAGGCGACGAGTTTTTCCAGCAATGGCTTAGCACCCCGGCTGATCAGGGCATCGGCTTCGGAGTCTCCGTACCAAGGCTCGGCCACGTGACGGTTGGTGGCCAGCAATCCTTCCGACACCACGAAGCCGGTCCCGGAAATCCGGGCGCGCAGGGCGGGCCGGCGTCCCGGCAGGCCGACCTGGTAGATGCCGTAGATGTAACAGATTGAATTGCGATAGCGGTTCAGGACCAGGGACGGCATGGCCTGCTCCTGCTTCAGTTCATCCACATCACGCGTAAGCTGACGGAGTTCGTCCTGGTGGTCGTTGGCGATCAGCGGCGCCGCCGGCGCCGGCGCAGGTACCGGTACTGGCAGCGGGGCGGGCGGGGCATAGTAGTGGGCCATCACGCCGGTCCCGATGATCAGGAACAGGCCCAGCACGACCTCCACCAGCCGGGCCCAGGTGGTGCAGACCGGCTCTTCTTCCGGCGAATGCTGGTTCTCGATCATGAGGACGAACCGGCTGCCGCGGCAAATTGGGGGAGGGAAATTGCGTGTCCGCCGTGCAGACCTGTGACCTACTATCTTGGGGCCTGAAGGCAGGGTCTTCTAGGGTACGGAAGGTGATGTACGGGTGGACCTATAGCTCTTTAATACCTAGCCGTTGCGCCATTTCCTCGTACAGAAAGCCCTCTCCCCTGCGGTAGGGCTGCACCCATTCACCGTCGATGACAAATTGCGGAATGGCACGCTTTCCGGTGCGGGCCACCACTTCATCGGCCGCGCCGGGTGTGGTTTCGATGACAATCTCTCTAAATGGAATGTTATGCCCTTGGAGGAAGCGCTTGGCTACCCGGCAGTCTGGACACCAGAGCGATGAATACACCACAAGTTCCATAGAAATTTCTTTGCGCCCTCGGCGCGATCTTCTTTGCGTCCTTTGCGGTAAAGCCTTTGACCGCAAAGAGCGCAAAGAAAACAAAGCCGCCAGCGTAAACTGACGGCTGATAGCTGACAGCTGAAAGCTGCCTAATTCTCGTACAACAGCACGCCTTCTGCCTTCTCCGAGTCCACCGGACGGTAGTACAGTTTCTGTCCGTCCAGGAAGACTTCGATAAACGCCGGGCGGGTCGTGATCGTGCCCTGGATCAGCGCCTCTGAGAGCGGGTCTTCGATGTACTTCTGCAAAGCCCGCCGCAGCGGACGCGCACCGTAACTGCGATCGCCCAGGGTCTGGTTGAGGATCCACTTCTTGGCCTCATCAGTGACGGTGACCGTAATCGACTTCTGGGCCAGGTTCTGATTGAGCTGCGTGACCATCAGTTCCAGAATCTGGATCAGGTCCTGCTCGCCCAGAGCGGTGAACAGAATGATCTCATCCAGCCGGTTGAGGAATTCCGGGTTGAAGGTGCG
>Ga0207706_10003435_pt1 | contig 15129 bp, 10 predicted proteins | sample KBSC53metaG_FD_184318 | JGI IMG/M metagenome (GOLD analysis project Ga0207706, IMG submission 184318) | Corn rhizosphere microbial communities from Kellogg Biological Station, Michigan, USA - KBS C5-3 metaG (SPAdes) (version 2) | ecosystem: Host-associated > Plants > Roots > Rhizosphere > Soil ... | reverse complement strand
CGCCGATTCACTTCCGTTCTCGTTTTGTTGGCATTGAGCGTGGGCGTTGCTTTCGCGGGCGAGTCGCCCGCGGCCACACCAACCACACCAGCCACACCAGCCACTTCAGCCCCAGCATCCTCGTCGATTCTTCCTGCGCAATTTGCCGGATGGCATATCTCGGGCTCGATTCGGAGCAGCAAAGACCCAGCGGTGGCTGATGGCGTCAATGCTGACCTGCTCAAGGAATACGGCCTGACGGACTTCGAATCCGGCACCTACACCGCAGAGGACGGGCGCAAGGTCGCTCTCAAAGCCATCCGCTTCGCCGACGCCAGCGGCGCCTACGGAGCATTCACCTATTACAAGCTGCCGCAGATGCGTCAGGAGTCGATCCCGGACCTGGGTTCGTCGCTGAACGAGCGAGTGCTTTTTTATCGCGGCAACATCCTGGTGGACGCGGTATTCGAGAAGCTCACCGCCATGTCCGCCGCCTCCCTGCGGGAACTGTCGCAGGCGCTGCCTTTACCTGTCGGGAACGCCGGCAACCTACCCAGCCTGCCGGCCTATCTGCCCAAGTCGGGTTACGTGAAGAACACCGCGAAATACGTGATGGGACCGGTGGGCCTGGACAAGATCGGCGCGCCCCTCACCGCGCAGTTGGTGGACTTTAACGCCAGTGCTGAAGTGGCCCTGGGTGCCTACCAGACTTCCAGCGGAGTGGGCACACTGATGCTGATCGCCTATCCCACGCCGCAACTGGCCGCCGAACATCTGCGCCGCATCGATGCCGCCAACCAGCCCAATGCTCAGCCACAATCCGGAAGTCCGATCGCGATTGCAGGACCGATGTTCGATAAGCGCACCGGTCCCATCGTGGCGATTGCCACCGGCGCCGTTTCGCAGAGTGAGGCGCGCGCTCTGTTGAGTGCGGTGAACTACGAAGCTGATGTCACCTGGAACGAAAACACATTTCAGGGCAAGAAAAACAGTCTCGCCAACCTGTTGTTGAACGTTTTCCTTTTGTGCGGGATTCTGATCGTGTTCGCGGCTGTGGCGGGGCTGGCATTCGGAGGAATTCGCATCTTTTTCAACCGCATTTTGCCGGAACGGGTGTTGCACCGCGAGACCCCCAGCGATTTCATCTCCCTGAACCTGTCCGAGGGTCAGGGCGAGGCCGCCGATTCTAAGGTAAGCCCATCAATCAAAGCCATTTAGGAGAGTAAAAGCGGTCAAAGGCTAAAAATGGCGGGCAATACAGCTGTGTTAACCTATTTTGTAAGTTATTGAATCCAAAGATATTTATTTCCCAAAAATTCCTTGACACCCCCCTTTTTCGGCTCATAAGATTTCGCCAGAAAGTTTTGACGGATTTTTGCCCCGTTGGAACTATTCTCCCTAAAAAGAAGAGGCCGCCCCTTTGCCAGGGTGGCCTTTTTATTTCAGTCGTCGGACGTCAGGAAAGCAGTCATCAGTCGTCGGTCTTCAGTCGTCAGGAGATTCAAAGTCTCGTTCGACGAAGACTTAATGGGCCGACAGCCAAAGGGTGACGGAACTGACGACTGCTTTTCTGACGACTGAAGACCGACGACTGATGACTGCTTTGTTAGAATCGAAGCAGGCCGACGTAGCTCAGTTGGTAGAGCAGCCGATTCGTAATCGGCAGGTCAGCGGTTCAAGTCCGCTCGTCGGCTCCAGTTTCTTCTCCCGCCAGATTTTCCTCGCATCTTGCACTCCGAATTGGGCAGGTTGTCGGCTGAGATTCCCTTTGGGGCGACTTTGCACTTGCCAACTGGGAGTAACCTTTCCGATAATATGGCAAGAGCTCAATAACCATCGTGTATCGATACACTCAAGCGGATCTGCTTCGCATTCTGCGGATCACAGCGCGCCAGTTGGCAGCCTGGGAGAAGGCTGGGCTGGTGGCGGCTGCCGAGAGCTATTCTTTTTTCGAACTCCTGCAAATCAAGAAGGTACGCGACCTGTGCGCCCGCAAGGTGCGGCCAGCGGTAATCCGGCAATCGCTTGAAGCCATGCTGAAGCAGGTTGCGGGGATGGAAAACCCCCTACTTGAAGCTGGGGCATTCTCCACCGGACACCGCATCGCCTTCCGTCATCAGGGAAAAGTAGTCGAACCCATCGCCGGCCAGTTCATGTTTGACTTCACTCCCGGACAGCGGCTGGTGGCCAGTACTCCGATCACGAGTCGCAAGGAAGCGGCGGCACCCAACGACGCGGCGGAATTGTTCGCGCGCGGCATCGCGCTGGAGGAAGACCCCAACCATCAGGCGCAGGCCATCGAGATGTACCAGCAAGTGCTCGAGATCGATCCCGATCACGCTGCCGCGCATATCAATCTGGGCACGCTGCATTACAACCGTCAGGAGTATGCGCTGGCGGAAAAACATTACCGCCATGCCATCGAGGTGGATGCGCGCTACGCCCTGGCTTACTTCGATCTGGGCAACGTGCTGGACGAAACCGGCCGGGTGGCGGAGGCCATCCAAACTTACAGCACCGCCCTGCGGCTGGCGCCGACTTACGCTGACGCACATTACAACCTGGCCCTGGCTTACGAAAAAATCAAAGAACCGCGCAAGGCCCTCAAGCACTGGCGCGCCTATGTGAAGCTGGACACGGTTGGCCCCTGGGCGGTGCACGCCCGCAACCAGATCCAGCGCATTCTGCAAGTGGACGGACTCAAACTCATACAGGGTGGGAAGCAGTAATAGGTTAATCACCTGGGCCAAGCGTGTTGGCGCAGATATCTTCCATCATTCTTCCGGCATCTGAGAAGTCTTGTCAATCTTACTGAAAAATGCGCGCTACGTGTTGAGTTCGATTTGGCGCGAACCCTCCAATCGTGGTCAGCGAGTCAAAAGAGTTCTGCAATTTTTCGGCTGGCAGTTCTGGAAGCGGGCGGTGCGCATGCCCGTCGTCGTGGAACTTTTCAACGGGCACAAATTCCGGGCCTACCCGGACTGCCAGATGTCGGCAGGAGCAATCTACACTCGCATTCCCGACTCGCAGGACATCCTCTACCTGCGGAAACACATTCGGCAGGGGACCCTGATTGATGTTGGCGCGAACGTGGGACTGGTAACCCTTCTGCTCGCCGACAGGATTCAGCATGCTCTGCTCTTTGAGCCCAATCCCCTGGCCGCTGAGCGGGCTCGGGACAATCTGGCGCTCAATGGTCTGCGGTTCGAAGTCCACGAAGTGGCGCTGTCAGATAGGATCGGGACAGTCGAGTTCGAGGACGAAGGCGGAGTGAGCAGTTGCAACCGCACCGTCGTCGGTTTCACGACCTCGGCACCCACACGCATGGTGCCTTGCACCCAACTGGACCGATTCCTCGCGGACCGGGTCTTGCCCTATCCCGTCAGCGCGATAAAGATTGACGTCGAAGGCCACGAAAACAGTGTGCTGCGCGGAATGGCTGAGTGTATGCGCCATCATCGGCCGCGAGTCGTGATGTTTGAGTATCTGCAGCGAACCAATCTGCGCGAAACCATTGGTTTGTTCCAGGATGCCGGATACACAGTGTTGCAACTCGCCCCTGGCGGCGCCGTTATCGCAACCGCCGATGTGCAGCCGCTGCAGGACCTGTTCGCCTGCCCCAATGAGTTACGGCAGGAATTTACGTCGGACAATACCAGAAACTCTTGAGGTCCGTATCCTGCTGCTCGGCGAAACGAGTGCTAAAATTTAAACTTTGCCATCCTCCGATTTGAGGCTGTTTCCATGCCCGACGCCACTTTGCAAATTCCGCCTCCCGCGCCCCTGACTTCTTTCACCGAAGACGAAATCATGTTTCGCGACAACATTCGCCAGTTTGCGGACGAGAAGGTCCGTCCGCTGGTCAGGGAGATGGACGAGAAGGGCGTCTTCGATCCGGACCTGATTCGCCAGTTCTTTCAGCTTGGCCTGATGGGAATCGAGATTCCCGAGCAGTACGGTGGCGGTGGCGGCAAGTTCTTCGAGGCCATCCTGGCGGTCGAGGAAATGTCGCGGGTGGATGCCTCGGCCGGCGTCGTGGTGGACGTGCAGAACACGCTGGTCAATAATGCGCTGCTGCGCTGGGGCAATGAGGAGCAGAAAAAGCGCTTCCTGCCACGCATGGCGGCCGATACCTGCGGCGCCTACGCCCTCAGCGAAGCTGGTTCGGGGTCGGACGCCTTCGCGCTGCAGACCCGGGCGACGCTCAAGGGCAGCGATTACGTCCTCAATGGCCGCAAACTGTGGATCACCAATGGCAAAGAAGCTGGTCTCTTTGTGCTGTTTGCCACGGTCGATCCCGCCGCGGGTTACAAGGGAATCACTGCTTTTCTCATCGAGAAAGGTTTCCCCGGCTTCGCCGTGGGCAAGAAAGAAGACAAGCTGGGGATTCGAGCTTCGTCCACCTGCGAGCTGATTCTTGAAGACTGCCAGGTGCCGAAAACGAACGTGCTGGGCGAGGTGGGCAAAGGCTACAAGATCGCGATCGAGACCTTGAACGAGGGCCGCATCGGCATCGGAGCGCAGATGGCAGGAGTGGCCCGCGGCGCGTGGGAGTACGCGGCTAGGTACGCGCAGGAGCGCAAGCAGTTCGGGAAGCCGATCAGCGACTATCAGGGGATCCAGTTCCAGATCGCGCAGATGGCCACCGAAATCGAGGCGGCGAGGCTGATGGTGTACAACGCGGCGCGCATGAAAGACGCCGGCGTGCCCTTCGTAAAGGAAGCAGCCATGACCAAGCTCTTCTGCTCGCAGGTGGCGGAGCGCGTGACCTCGCTCGCCATCGAAATCTACGGCGGCTACGGTTTTACCAAAGATTATCCGGTGGAGAAGTACTGGCGCGATTCCAAAATCGGCAAAATTTACGAAGGCACCTCTAACATGCAGCTGGCCACCATCGCCAAACTGCTGATGGGCGGAAAGTAGGGTGGGTAGGTTTTCTTTGCGACCTTTGCGTTATCTTGGCGCCCTTAGCGGTAAAAGGCTTTGAAGTGGCTCAACCAATATCCTGACCTGACCTGCTCACAAATTCCGGCCATGCACGTCGAATGGAAGGGTCAGCCTGTCTGCGTGCTCGTGGATACTCAAAGGAAAAACATAATGACAAAGCAATCGATAGCTGCGCTCGTTCTCGTGACAGCTCTGTGTGCCGCATCCCTGGCGCAAACGTCAGCCACCGGAAAGGCTGAGGCGGGAACGCCCCCCGTACGTTTGCCTGGTCTGGACAAGAGGTTGATCGACACCACCGCCGATCCCTGCACCGATTTCTTCAAGTACGCCTGCGGCAATTTTTCCAAGCTGTACCCGATTCCCAACGATCGTTCCGCCTACGGCACCGGCGCCATGATTGCCGACTACACCGAATACATCCTGCACACCATGCTGGAAAAGGCCGCCGCGGGGGGCGCGGGCCGCACTCCGAATGAACAGAAAATCGGCGATACCTATGCTGCCTGCATGGACGTGGACGCGATCAACCAGAAGGGGCTGAAACCGCTGCAGCCCGAGTTCGATCGCATTGCCGCGCTCAAGAGTAAAGATGACTTGCCCGAGCTCCTCGCCCGCTTCCAGTTGATCGCCGCCAACGCCTTTATGAGCTTTGGCGAACAGCAGGATTTCAAGGATGCCCGCAAGCAGATCGCGGTAGCCGATCAGGGTGGCCTGGGCCTGCCGGAACGGGATTATTATTTCCGCACCGGAGACGCCGCCGAGAAGACCCGCACCCAGTACGTGCAGCACATCGCCAACATGCTGAAGCTGGCAGGCGAGCCGGAAGACAAAGCTGTCAGCGACTCCAAAGCCATCATGCAACTGGAGACCGCGCTGGCCAAGGTCTCCATGGACATTACCTCGCGGCGCGATCCCAACAAGGTTTACCACCTGATGCCGGTCTCCGAGTTCGCAGCACTGGCTCCGGGACTGGCTTGGGACCGCTTTCTGGCCGCTTCCGGGGCGCCTCAGATCACCGAACTGAACGTCACCACTCCCGACTTCTTCAAGGGTATGAACGCCCTGCTCGCTTCCACCGATCTGGAGACGATCAAGGCCTATTTACGCTGGCAGCTGATTCTTTCCAATCCCGGCTACGTTTCGCCCAAGGCGCTCGACGATGAACGCTTCGATTTCTACGGTCGTAAGCTGCGAGGCCAGCCGGAACAAAGGGCGCGCTGGAAGCGCTGCGTGCAGGCCACTGATGGAGCCCTGGGTGAGGCCCTGGGCCAGGTCTATGTGGCACAGGAATTTCCTCCTGCCAACAAACAAGCCACGGTGCAAATGGTGAAGGACATTGAGGCCGCGATGGACCAGGACATCGACACCCTGGACTGGATGAGCTCCGCCACCAAAGTCCGCGCCAGGGAAAAGTTGCGCGCCGTAGCCGACAAGATCGGGTATCCCGACCACTGGCGGGATTATTCCACCCTGACCATCGCGCGCGACGACGCCTTCGGGAATGCGCAGCGCGCCACCGAGTTTGAGGCCCGGCGCCAGCTGGCGAAAATCGGCAAGCCGGTCAATCGCGGGGAGTGGTTCATTACCCCGGCAACGGTCGATGCCTACTACAACCCCAGCATGAACGACATTAACTTTACTGCCGCCATCCTGCAGCCTCCGCTGTATGACAGCCATGCCTCGGACGCGACCAACTATGGGCACGTGGGAGGCATCGTGGGACACGAACTGACCCACGGCTTCGACGACGAAGGTCGCCAGTTCGACGCCAACGGAAATCTCGAGGACTGGTGGACTCCCGAAGACGGCAAGAACTTTGACGAGAAAGCGGAGTGCGAAGTAAAGGAATACAGCAACTTTGTCGCGGTCGATGATGCCAAGGTGAATGGCAAGCTGACACTGGGCGAGAACACCGCCGACAATGGCGGCTTGCGCCTCGCTTACATAGCGCTCCTGGCCGATGCGAAACGGAAGAACATCAATCTGACGAAAAAGCAGGACGGCTATACGCCGATCCAGCAGTTCTTCCTGGGGCACGGACAGAGTTGGTGCGGCGACACCCGTCCCGAGCAACTGCGCCTGCAGGTGCAGACCGACCCGCACTCGCCTCGGCAATTCCGCGTGAACGGCGTGGTGCAGAACATGCCGGAATTCGGCAAGGCCTTCGGCTGCAAGCCCGGTCAACCCATGATGCCGGTGAATGCCTGCCGCGTGTGGTGAGCTCTCCCGCCCTGTCTCTCCAAAAAACGGAGAGACGGGGAGGGGGCACCCAGGGCACTATGGAGGACGGGCGTCCCCGTTGCCCGTCCCTCCAGCGCCAGCATCCAGCAGTAAACTTCGGGTAACCGGCTTAGGACTTCATCAGCTTGGAGAAATACCGGTTGTCGTAAAACATCGTGCTGTTGTGCACGAACTCGAGGACCTTGTGCATCTTGTCGCGGTCTTCGCGGTTCATATCGTTGAACTGGATCGCAATGCCTGAACCGGGATCGATGCGCACAACGAAGCCTGAAGCCTGCAGCCTGCCATCATCAATCGAGAAAATAACTTTCAACTTTGACCCCGCCGGCATGAGGGTGCTGGTTTCCACGTAGCAGCCGCCCAGGCTGACGTCGATCAGGTTGCCCAGGACGGGCACGTCGCCTTCGTGCGGCCGCAACTCGATGGTGACCCGGCACTTCATGCGGGGATACAAGCGGCGGTTCTTACGCGAAGGTTGCTTCTGCTTTTCGATGTACATGCGACGGTCGGCTTCGGCCAGCAGCGCTTCCGCATCTTTTCCGTCTTCCGGGTACAGGGCCTGTCCCACGCTCAGCGACAGAATGTCCTCGCTGCACACCTCCTGGCCGGCCCGCCGCGCCAGTTCACGCAGGCTTTCCGCCTTCTTGGCGGAGGCCTCCGCGGTCAAGCCCGGCGCCACCACCACAAATTCGTCTCCGCCCATGCGGGCCACGTAGTCGTACTCGCGACAGCTCTCTTTCAATGCCTGTGCGAACAGGCGAAGCACGCGATTGCCCTCCAGGTGTCCAAAGCGGTCATTGATCTGCTTGAAGCCGTCCATATCGCTGACCATGACGACCAGGGATGTGGTGTCGCGCTTGCAGCGCGCCAGTTCGCGGTCCAGTTGCAGGAACAGCGAGCGGGCGTTGGGCAGCCCGGTAAGGTAATCGGTGACGGCCGAGCTTTCCGCCTGCTCGAACTTTACGGCGTTTTCGATGGCCAGCGCCATCTTCGAGCTGATGGCCAGCAGGATGCGCAAGTGGTCGGAAGTGAAGGCGTCGATTTCCGCGTGGTAGAGCGCGAGCACTCCCACTACGCCCGCGAGTCCTTCCAGAGGAATCGCCAGTGCCGAGCGCAGCGTGCTGAACTTGGTCGGATCGTTGAGATACCCCGGTTCCACCGAGGGATTGCCATTGATGATGGGCTTCCGGTTCTGCGCCACCCAGCCGGAGAGGCCGCTACCCCAGGGAATGCGCAACGACGAGAACAGGCGATGGTTGTCCCCGCTCACATGCTCCGGAACCAGCTCCTCGTCCCGCTTTACATAGATCGCGATGGCATCGTAGGGGACCAGGCGTCGGAGCTTGACCGAGAACACCGAGAGGGTTTCGCCCAGACTGAGTGAGGCGCCCAGGTCCTGGCTCAGTTCGAACAGGGTCTGCGCTTCCTGCCGCGCCGCCGCGATTGACGACAGGAACGTCGCTTCCTGGCCAGGCGCGTCCTTCACCGTGATGTCTTCAAAGCCCGCCGCCGGTGCAGCGCCGGCCTCCACTTTCATTTCGGTGGAGAGCGGCATTATCGGCTCGCGCCTGAAAGTGGACTCCACCAGCTTCTCCAGCTGACGGTAGCGTCTCTCGAGAACGCTCACCACTTTGGGATCGAATGACTTTCCTGACTCCGCCGAGAGCCGCTTCATGACCTCTTCCAACGGCAGTGCCCGCCGGTATTGCCGGTCCGATGCCATGGCATCGAGAAAGTCCACGGAAGAAAGAATCCGCGCTCCAATCGGAATCTCTTCCCCCTTCAGCCCGAAGGGATAGCCTGATCCGTCCCACTTCTCGTGATGGGCCCGCACAATCGGCACCACCGGGTAGGGGAAGCGGACTCGTTCCAGGATCTCCGCTCCCACCAGGGGATGGATCTTCATCTTTTCAAATTCTTCCGGTGTAAGACGTCCCGGCTTCGAGATGATGTGCTCGGGAACGGCCAGTTTCCCAATGTCGTGCAACAGCGCCGCCGCATGCAGCGCTTCCATTTCATCCGCGGTCACGTGCAGTTCCTTGGCTACCTCGATGGCATATACCCGCACCCGTTGCAGGTGATCGTGGGTAGTGTGGTCCTTGGCTTCGATGGCCAGCGCCAGGGCCTCGATGGTGCGCAGGTGAAGAGTGGCCATTTCTTCGACGTGGCGCTTTTCGTCTTCAAGTTTCCCCAGATACAGACGATAGGACCGGTAGATCAGGTAAATGATGGGCACGATCAGCAGCGAGGTTTCCCATCCGAACTCGCGGTTGAACCAGCCGATCATTCCGGCAAAGGCGGCGCCCACCAGGTAATAAGGGAACGACCAGAAGTAGCATTCCACCCACAGATTCTTGATCGACCTCTGCTCGGTGAGCGCGATCACGGCAGCGATGGAGCCGGTGTTGGCGGCAAAATAAGAGATAGCGGCCAAGCCCAGCAGCAGGGGATGGCTCTTCACCTGCGCCCCGGAGATTGCCAGGTGGTAAACGCTGTAGGCGATGGCAATCGAAATGGCGCTGGCCGACAGATTGAACGTGACCTGCAGCGGGCTGGGGCGGTCGCGATAGAAGCACTGGACCAGGATGGCGCCGGTCGCCAAAGCCAGGGTCTCGGCAAAGCCCAACTCCAGTATGCCCAGCAGGATGAACAGGAAGTTGACCGACATGGTGCCGGTGATCCCGGGCAAGCGGACCTTGAGCCGGGCGGCCAGAATCGCGATGAGCAGGTAGCAGATGAACTGGGCGATATTCTTGCTGGTAGGCCGTGCCGCGCCGTACACCAGCACACACGTGCCCGCCATCACGACAAGGCTGATAAACACCTTGGCGCCCAAGGTCAGTTCTCTCCACCGCTGAGAGCCGCTACCCACGTCCCTCCGATAGGATTCCCGGTCGAAGTACATGCTGGAATCTGAGCTTATTGATAACAGCTAAGATGTTCTAAAACAACAACTTGCGCTATCTTCGGGGAAACTTTCGTAACCAAAATTGTTTACCGTGGATCGGTGCGGATAAGACACGCGATTTCAGCTACTTGTGCCGTCATGTCAGGCGCGAGCGTCCCGCTCGTGCAATCCTGCCTAGTGCCGTCGTGCCTCTTGTCCATCTCGTAAAAAATCCTTGACAGCAAATACTGTACGGCATACAGTGTATGCCATACACTATGCAGCACACGGTAGAAGGGGCGATGAACACCGAAGTTCTCGAAAACCTGCGGCTTGAACTCAGGCGCGGCTGCCTGATCCTGGCGGTGCTGGCTGAACTGCGGGACGAACGCTATGGCTACACCCTGCGCAAAGCGCTTTCCGAGCAGGGCATGGAGATCGATGAAGGCACTTTGTATCCGCTGCTGCGCCGGCTGGAGAGCCAGGGCCTGCTGGTCAGCGAATGGCGCGAGGAAGAGAAGCGCAATAAGCGTTTCTATCGTTTGTCCGCCGACGGCAAGCTGATCCTGAAGCAACTCTCGGCCGAGTGGAAAAGCATCAACGCGTCGCTCGAGGGGATTCTCTGAAGGTTTGCGGGTTGGTCCCTGAGCGCCACGGGCGCCGGAACCGCATTTTAATAGTTTCCAAGGAGCACGATATGGAATTAATCGAACGCTATCTGCAGGCGGTAAAGTTCGCGCTTCCCCAGGAGCAGCGTGAGGACATCATCAAGGAGCTGCGCGACAACCTCCTTTCCCAGATCGAGGAGAAGGAGGCGGAACTCGGCCACCCCCTCAGCGAGGACGAACAGGTAGAGCTGCTGAAGAAACTGGGCAGCCCCATGCGCCTGGCCAGCCGCTATCGCAAGCAGCAATACATGATTGGAGCGACTATGTTTCCCATCTATTGGAAGGTATTAAAGGCCTCACTGGGGCTCGCGTTCCTGGTGCTGGTGGCGGCCAGTATTGCGACCGCTGCCGCCGGCAAGACTCTCATGGAAAGCCTGGGAGTGCTATTCCGCTATCCCGGCGTCGCCTTGATGACCTTCGCCTGGATTACTCTGGCTTTCTCTGCTCTGGAGTTTTTTGGAGCCCGGCTCCGCTTGAAGGACACATGGGACCCGCGCAAGCTGCCGCCGCTGGTAAAGCACAGCCCGCGCAAGTCGCGCTTCGAGTTGATCACGCAACTTCTGCTGCAAACCATATTTGGTGTCTGGTGGCTGGTCGGATTGCACTATCAGTACCTCATCCTCGGCCCGGGCCTTGCCTTCCTCCGCTTTGGCGTGGTGTGGCAAGCCATCTATCCCCTGTTTGTGGTGATGGTGCTGGCGGATGTTTCGATCACCGCCGCCATGCTGATATGGCCGCAGTGGATCCAGGGTAGAAGCGTGTCGCGGCTGGTCATGAGCGTGCTCGGTCTGGTTGTCCTCTATTTCCTGATCAACGCTCCCGAGTTGTTTGTACCCGCAGACGCGAGCGCGGCACAACTGCAAGCCCTGGCGAAGGGTATTAACACCGGAGTTCACCTGGGTCTGGTGATTGCGGCCATCGTGAATGCCGTCAATATCGTGGTGGAATCTGCACGGTTGATCGGACGGAGGCTTGGCCTGCTGCATCAGGCGACGGTGTCGTAATTTACGGATTGTCGGATTTACGGATTGTCGAATTTGAGGCCCTGCTGATTTTCAATTCGTCAATCCGGCAATTCGAAAATCCGCCAAACTTTTACTTCGTACGGTAGAAACTCAAGGCCGCGTCTCCCTGCTCCAGCTTGCGATAGCGGAACAGGGGCGCAAAATCCGCGCCGGGATCGAACCTCTTATCATGCTCGGCGAAGACTACCGCATCCGGCGCCAGCAAAGTCGATTGCGAGAGCTGCTGGAGTATCTGAGCATAGACCTTCTCCAGGCGGTAGGGAGGATCGAGAAAGACGAAGTTCGCCGTGATGTTCCTGGCTTCCAGCTGGCGCAGGGCGCGAGCGGCGTCTTCCTTCAACACTTCGTAGCCCGACTCCACTTTCAGGGAGTCGAGATTGCGCCGGATGAGGGTGGCGGCGGAGGTCGAGGATTCCACAAAGTAAACTTTGGCCGCTCCGCGGCTCAGGGCTTCGATGCCGACCGCACCGGTGCCGGCGCAAAGGTCGAACCAGACCTTGCCCTCGAACGCCGCGGCGTTTCCCGCGCCCAGCACATTGAACAGGGTCTCGCGCAGCCGGTCGGCGGTGGGGCGCAGGTCCATGCCGCGCAGCGAGTGCAAGGGGCGGCTGCGAAATTTGCCTCCAATTACTCTCATGATGCCGCCTCGCATGGCGCCGCGCTGGCGGGCCTGCGCCCTGCCATCGCATTACCTTGGATATGCTGAAAGTACAACTCCCCGCTCCAATCCGTTGTCTAAACTATATAGAATGGCAGTAGGGGAAGAGGGCTCAGGTTTCTCATGAGAAGCTGGTCCATTTCGGCAGGCCGGGTGTTTGGAGTTGAAGTTCGCATCCACTGGACCTTTTTCCTGATGCCACTGTTTGTGTGGTACACCGAGTACGCCGCCCATCGCACAGCCAACGAGGGGCGAGGCCTGGCCCTGGTCGGCATCATCTTTGCTTGCGTACTGGCGCATGAGTTCGGTCATGCCCTGGTGGCCCGGCGCGCGGGAGTTCGAGTAAAGGCCGTCATCCTGCTGCCCATCGGCGGAGTTACCCAACTGGACGACAGCCAGCCCGCAGCCGATTCCAAACTCGTTCCCTGGAAGCGGGACATTCGAATCGCCATGGCGGGGCCGCTGGCCAACCTGCTGCTGGCTTTGATTTCCGGCCTGGTTATCGTGGCCATCGCTCCCCATTTCGACCTTTGGAGCTGGCCCTTCATGCGTTCCGGCAATCTTCCCCGCAGCCTGGTGTGGATCAATCTTTATATCGCGGGATTCAATTTGCTTCCCGCCTATCCCATGGATGGCGGGCGGGTGTTGCGGGCGCTCTTCAGCCGCCACATGGACCCGATCCAGGCCACGCGCCGAGCCGTATCGATTGGCCAGGCCTTCGCCACCATGTTCATCCTGGGCGGCATGCTCTTGCCCAACTACTGGCTCACGCTGGTGGGATTGTTCCTGTTCATTGCGTCGCAGATGGAAGAACGCTCCGCCGTCTTTCAGTCGGTGCTGGAGAAGGTGCATCTGGAAGACGTGATGCTCACCGATTTTGCCACGCTCTCTCCGGCCGACACCCTCGAAGACGCGCTGGAAAAAGCCGTGCACTGCCTGCAGGACGATTTCCCGGTAATCCGCGGCAGCGACATGGTGGGAGTGATTTCGAAGCAGAAGATCCTGGAAGCGCTGCGCGCCGAAGGCAACGGTTATGTTCAGGCCGTGATGAACCGGATTTTTGATGTGGCCCAGAGAGGTGAATCCCTGGCGTCAGCCTTTCGCAAACTCACTACGAAAAATTTGAGCATCATTCCGGTGGTCGAAGATCAGCGCCTGGTCGGTATCGTCACCCTGCAGAATCTGATGCACTCCATGGCGCTGCTGGCGGAAAGCCGCAAGCTCCGCAAGCAAGCCTTAAATTCTTAAACACCGATCTTCACGTATCGAATATTTCTTCTGGTCTCAATCCGTGTGAATCCGTGGCTGCCTGCCCCTAGCAGGCTGCGGAAGAACTCGGTTTCGACAACTCTTTACTGTTTCCAATCCTGCTTGTGATCGTTCCACCAGCGTCGAGCATTTTTAACGCCCTCTCCGAAGCTACAGGCGCCCGGACCGCATTTGGGGAATCCGAAATCTTGGCCCGTTAGTCGTTCTAATGCCCCGGCAGCGTACGAGGCGACAATCTCGTTTTCGTCGAAAAGGAAGGCTGCGAAGAAGGAGACGTCTGGCTTTGGGTCAAGCGTCTCGAGTGCTCCAAGTATCCATAGGCGGGTTTGGGGAGATGGGTTCGCTGCCTTAGTCTTCAGGAGCGGAACGGCTTCATGGGCACCGAGCATCTGCAGGGCCAAGGCCGTTTGCTCGATGACTCCGCTGTCCTGTTCGTTTTTTAGTGTGCGCATCAGGTTCGGCGTAGCTGAGACGTCATGAATTTCGCCAAGTGCACGGGCGGCATTCGCCCGCACATAGTTCGACCTCGAACTCAGCGATTGCTTCAGGAAAGGCGCAGCGTCCTTGAATTCTTGTCGGCCAATTCCTCGAATCGCCAGCCATGTGGTGTCAGTGTCCTCTGTGGTGCTGGCAATCTTCAGCAACGCCGAACCAGCACTCGGGTAGCCTGTGGTGATGTTTTCGAGGATCGCTTCCTTCGCTGCCCTGTCCTGTTCAGCTTGGAAGCGCAAAAGCAGCGTTGAGAGATTCTGCGCAGCAACCTGATGGATGCCGACCAGGCAGGTCGCCAAGAACAGCGACGCAACGCGCCTCGGGTAACTCATAGTTACCAGTGTAGAACTAGGGCGCCAAGTTTCCAAGTTGCTGCAACACAAGAAAACGGTCGCCAATGCCGGCGTACGACTGCAAAAAGGGATCCGCGAAGCACTACCGAATTCAGCCAATTCTCTTCCTTGGGCCACAAAATCGCGAAACCCGGTGAAAATCTAGGTCGCAGCATCTCTTTTTCCGCAGCCTGCTAGAACTTCACCACGATCCCGACGGAAGGCTCCGCCATGTGGCCTCTGGCCCCGGTGAACAGGTTCTGGATTTTGTAATCGGGCGCCTTGTAAACCAGTCCGCGATACTGCAGGCGCAGCGCCAGGTGGTTGGAGAGGGAAGACCGGTGAATCAGGGGCAGGCTGGAAAAGATGCGCCAGTCGAATCCTCCGCCATAAAGGAAAGCCGGCTTGGTCTGTTGCGACGCCGGAATGAAAGTTTGCACGCCATTGATGTAATTGGCGTCATAACTGGGATAAAAAACCAGCGCGGCCGCGCCGGCAAAAACGAACGGTTCAACTTTATCGCTTTCGTGGAAGCTGAAAACGTAAGCACCGGAGGATTCTCCCGTGGTGCTATGAATGCGATAAGTCAACGGCGAGGCAAAGTAAATCTGGGAGTTGGCGGTATGGGAAT
>Ga0207706_10003434_pt1 | contig 15130 bp, 15 predicted proteins | sample KBSC53metaG_FD_184318 | JGI IMG/M metagenome (GOLD analysis project Ga0207706, IMG submission 184318) | Corn rhizosphere microbial communities from Kellogg Biological Station, Michigan, USA - KBS C5-3 metaG (SPAdes) (version 2) | ecosystem: Host-associated > Plants > Roots > Rhizosphere > Soil ... | reverse complement strand
GTAAAATTTCCAGGGGAATATTTTCCTCCCAGCTGCTGAACGATAACCTGGCCGTTCCTTTTCTCAATGGTCGTAAATGCCATTCATTGACGCATTTTGCTTCGCTAAAGATCAGAACAACACCATTTTTCTTAAAAATGTTTTTACATTCATCAAAGGTTTCATAATTGATGCCCAGGTTTTCCACACCTTCACTGGTTCTGTATACGGGAAACATTTTTAAGGCTTTCAGCAGTTTTCGATAAAAGGGTTTCTTAAAAACGTCACCTCTCGCCAGGGAGTAAACAGGTGCCTTAAAAAGGTCGGCAATTATAGCAGCATCCAGAAAAGAATTGGGATGATTGCAGGCGAGTAATAGAGGTCCTTTCTTTTTTAATAGTCCAGGCTTGTTTATAATGATGCGGCGGCAAAAGATCAGCATTGCCATCCGTACGAACGGTTTGAGAATATTATAAAGCAATCAATAATTTTGGGTGAATATAATAAAAGCATGCAAGCCCGGCCTAAATACAATGATGTAAGATTTTTTCTCATTGCCATCGCTTTTATCAGTGCATTCAATTACTACCTCACCTGGAGTCACATAAAACTTAACTGGTTTCTTGTTCTTACCTACACTATTGATACAGTTCAGGGATGGCTTGCCTGGTGGGCTGTACGCTCCATCATTATTTATTTGGATAAAAAAATGCCTTATGGAGACCGACCTTTAAAGAGAATTTTTATTCAACTTGTCATAACTACGATCACCGGTTTATTGATCATTATTCTTTTGACTGAGTTGGAAAGTCTTATAGCCCGTGGCCATACAGCGCCACTCAGTTTTTATCTTTTTGACATTTTCATTATCTGTATCTGGTTCTTTGTTATCAATGGTATTTACATCGGGATGCATTATTACAGCGAATGGAAAGAATCCGAGCACCAGCGCCAGGATGAAAAAAAGGTAAGGGCTGCAGGTTTTACTGTTAAACTCGGAAAACAAAACCTGTTAGTTCCTTTCGATGAGATCTCCGGTTTTTACACGGAAGATGGATACACGATACTATTGAACAACCAGAACAAAAGGTTCTTTCCGGATAAATCACTGGATAAGATAGAGAAACAGCTTCCTGGAGAGTGGTTTTTTCGCTTGAACAGGCAATATATTCTTCACCGGCGTGCAATAACGGGTTTTAAAAGGAGTGCCGATGGCAAAATAGACGTGACCATAAAGGGTCTTGAGAATTTACCGGGAGCCATCCAGGTCAGCAGGACAAAAGCTGTGGCTTTCAAAAAATGGTTCCAACCCGGGGTCGAACCATAATCCCTACCTGCATTTCAACGCCCTTTTTTGGATAGTTGGTTTCTTTTCACCCGGGGAAATGCTACACTTCGTCAGAAAACAGCGGATTTTCTTCGCTTTGACCACTATTTCAAATATAGTTTTGGGAATAAATTTTTAGGGCATGAAAAAGAATTTTCTTCTCGTCGGGGTTTATTTGACGGCTTTTGGTTGCCTGAGAGGCCAGGACAAAATGAACAAGACGTACCGGAACTTCCCGGTTATCATTACCATCAATTTTCATTCTTTGACCCTCCCTTTTAAAGATATTAAGTCGAATTTTTCAAATGTAGGTTTTGGAGTGGGTACCGAAGTAAGTTTTAATGGCAAACAAGACTGGGTACAGCAGTTCAGTATTAATTGGAACAGGAATGAAAATATAGGAAATGGTCTATTGTTCAGTACTCAAACAGTTTGGCGACCGACAATTGGCGATCATTTTTATACCGAGATAAAAGCTGGAGTTGGTTATAGCTATTGTTACCGCCCCGTTGGATCTTACCGCCCGGAAAATGGAAACTGGGTTTCGGTCGGTAATAAAGGAAAAGGAATGTTGGCACTTCTCGGGGGTATTTCTGCAGGCTATAATAACTATTCTTCGACTACTTACATTTCACCATTTACTAGTTACCAGCTGATAGTGTTAAAAGGGTACAATAAAAGTATTCCGATCGTGCCTGAAACGCTATTTCAAGTTGGGTCACGAATACATTTTTAAAAAGAAATGATTAAAAGATATTAGAATGAAAAAGAATTTATTTTATCTCACAGCATCTCTCGTGTTATTCAGCAGTTGCAGCAAGTATGTGGCTGACTTTAAAACAGCGCCCTGCTCAGATCCCCAACAAAATTCTGGTTATTCCAAAGCCGGCGAACTTGAAAAGGCATTGGATGAACTTGTTCAAAAAGGCGTGCCCGGTGTGGTGTTGGCCATACAATCTGATGATGGATTTTGGGCAAGAGCAAAAGGTTACGCAAGAATAGAAGACAAAACACCCATGCAGCTTTGCCACTTGCAGTACCTGCAGAGCATTTCAAAAACCTATATGGCCGTCGCCATTTTAAAATTGCATGAAGAAGGAAAGATCGATCTTGATGAACCAATAACAAAACATTTGCCGCAACAATTTCATCACTACATAAACGGTGCGGAAAGAGTTACTGTACGAATGCTGTTAAATCATACTTCGGGAATCCCGGAATATAATTTTCAGCCGGCTTATGTAAGTTATTTACTTCAACATCCTGATCACTATTTCCAACCGGAAGACTACCTGAAATATATCGAAGGAAAGAAATTGGTTTTTACGCCGGGCAGCAAACATGTTTATACGAACACAAACTTTGTAATACTGTCAATGATCGCTGATGCCATTTCAGGTGATCATGCAAAGTTGATAAGCGAAGTGATTTTTAAACCGCTGGGCCTGACGAATACCTTTTACAGGAATGAGCCGGGTTATTTAAAATATCCCGAGATCGTCAATTCATACTGGGACCGTTACAGTGATGGGATACTTGAAAATGCTTCGCAATTGCAGCGAATGAATGTATCGTCACTTGTGGGCGATGACGGGATCGTAACTACCCCGGCAGATGCCATAAAATTTTTGAAAGGATTGGCAGAAGGGAAATTGCTTTCCGACTCAACGATGAAGCAAATGAAAACCTGGGTAAATAATGAGAAAGGAGAACCCATTTATGGATTGGGTCTTGTTCATTATACAGTAAATGGCTATGAGGCTTTTGGTCATTCGGGTGGTGGTATTGGCGCCGGGTGCGAGTTATATTATTTTCCTGATAAACATCTTTATTATTTCATAGCTGTCAACCTGGGAACTGTAACTGATAGTCCCTTGCATGCAGACCTGGGCAGGATCAGGGATCAGTTGCGTGATATAATGCTGAAATAAGTTAGATTAATAGAATAGCCGAATAGAATTCCAAAAAGTACAAGAGTGCGACGCAACCTAAGCCTAATCAGGGCTTTGGATCTGAAAACACAGTCAAAAAAACCTTCTCTTTTAGGTCTCAAACCAGAAAGTTTGGGCTATCTTTGCTGCCCCGAATTAAAAAACCCTCGGGATATAATCATGTTTCAAAACTTTTTTATTAAACAATTAAACGCTGATGCACAGGAGTCTGCGCCTGCTGAAACAGCAGAAGCAACTACAGCGACAACAACTGCACTTGTGGAGAGCCCGGTTGAAACGGCTCATGATGATTTCGACTGGAGCATTGACAAACGCAATGTGACCGTTTACAATGCTGACGAAAAACAAAAGTATGATAAGGTTTATGAAAATACTTTTGTCCAGATCACAGATGGAACACTGATCAAAGGGACTGTGGTGGGTATCACAAAAACTGACGTCGTATTGAATATCGGTTTTAAAAGTGATGGCTTAGTTTCTCTCAACGAATTTCGTGATACGCCAGGTTTGAAAATTGGCGACGAAGTGGAAGTGATGGTGGTTGAAAAAGAAGACCGTGAAGGTCATTTGAATTTAAGCCGCCGCCAGGCACGTATTACCCGTGCATGGGAAAAGATCGTGGAAGTAAATAAGACTGGTGAAGTTATTACCGGTACGGTTACCTCAAAAACAAAAGGCGGATTGATCGTGGATGTGTTCGGAATGGAAACATTTTTACCGGGCTCGCAAATTGATGTGAAGCCAGTAACAGATTATGATCAGTTTGTGGGTAAAACAATGGAGTTTAAGGTTGTTAAGATCAATGAAGCAATTAAGAACGCTGTTGTATCTCATAAAGCGCTTATTGAAAGTGATATTGAAGCACAACGCGCACAGATCATGAGCAAGCTTGAAAAGGGCCAGGTACTTGAAGGAACTGTAAAGAATATTACAGACTTCGGCGCATTTATGGACCTCGGTGGTTTGGATGGCCTGTTATACATCACCGACATTTCATGGGGCCGTATTTCTCATCCAGGCGAGGTGTTGAAGCTTGATCAGAAGATCAACGTGGTGGTGCTTGATTTTGACGATGAGAAAAAACGTATCAGCCTTGGCTTAAAACAATTGACTCCTCATCCATGGGATGTTCTTCCTGAGAATATTAAAGAAGGTGAAATTGTAAAAGGCAAAGTAGTGAACATTGAAGACTACGGTGCTTTCCTTGAAATTCTTCCCGGGGTGGAAGGCCTTGTTCACGTAAGTGAAATTACATGGTCCAATTCACCGATCAACGCGAAAGAATTTTTCAAACTGGGTGATGAATACGAAGCTAAGATCGTGACGCTGGATAAAGACAATCGCAAGATGAGTTTATCCATTAAACAACTTAGCGAAGATCCGTGGAGCACTATCGAAACCAAATTCCCCGAAGGCAGCAAACATACAGGTTTGGTGAAGAACATTACTCCTTATGGAGTGTTCGTTGAATTAGCTCCCGGCATTGGCGGCATGATCCACATCAGCGACCTTAGCTGGTTAAAACGTTTCAATCACCCTTCTGAATACACGAAGGTTGGTGAGAACATCGAAGTTGTTATTCTTGGCATCGATAAAGAAAACCGCAAACTTCAGTTAGGACACAAACAGCTGGAAGAAGATCCATGGAATACTTTGCAGGATACGTTTGCAATAGGCTCTATTCACGAAGGAACTGTTATTCGCAGGGATGATAAAGGTGCTATTGTTCAGCTGCCCTATGGCCTGGAAGGTTTTGCACCGGCACGTCATTTATTAAAAGAGGATGGAAAAGCCATTGGCGCAGATGAAGTAGCCCAGTTTATGGTCATCGAGTTTGACAGAAATGAAAAGAGGATCGTTCTTTCTCATACACGTATTTGGGAACAAAGCAAATTAGAAGAAAGAGAAGCGGCGAAAAAAGATGCCAGGGTAGAATCAGAAAAGACAAAGAAAGCTGTGAAGAATATTCAAAGCAAAGTGGAGAAGGCAACATTGGGCGATTTGGGCGCTCTAGCTGAGATCAAGGCAAAATTGAAAGAAGAAGAAAAAACTGACGATAGTAAAAAGGCAGAATAATTATTCAGTTCATTTAGCTAAAGCGTCCCGACTTATCGGGACGCTTTTTTTTCCAACTCTACTTATTCCACAACCACAGAGATTATAAGAAAACAACAATAACAAACATTGTTCATATTTAGGCTGAAACTATTTTGATTATACAAAAGGCAATGAAGGCAAGTACATCTACTGCAAAAAAAGCGGCAACTGCAATTTGAAAACCGAGGGGTCTATCCCTGGTAGCTAAATTATTTTGAAAGATTGTTTCCGCCTTGTTTCTCAAATTAAAAAGCAAATGTCTCATGGAGGAAGTATGGACAGTTTTTCTCTCAATTTTAGGGCCAGTTAATTAGCCTGTAATGCATTACAGAAATAAAATGCAAAAAAATCAATCGCATTTGGCAATCTTCGTTGTTTGTAAATCGTAAGTTTACCGGCCGATTCTTTAACTGTTACACCTGATTTTTATCACCCGTAACATAACTACTTTGAGCATTATTTTTGCTTTAAAAAACAAATTCATTATTCCTGCCTTTAAACTAACTGGGTTAGGGACATTTTTTAGCCTTTTAAATGTTTAGAATCCTTATTATCGACGATGACGTGGATTTATTATTCCTCGGAAGCTCACTTCTAAAGCAGAGAGGATTTGAGGTTTTTTCATTGTCCAGTGCAGATGAGGCCTTCGAAATAGTTAAGTCATTTAACCCGCACTTAATTCTCCTGGATGTAAAATTGGGCGATCAGGATGGGCGAAACATTTGTCTCAAACTTAAGAGAGATCCCGAAACTAATCTCATAAAGATCATTTTGTATTCAGCCTTTCCTGAGACCAGTGTAGAGTATTCCAAATACGGAGCTGATGAATTTATTGTAAAACCTTATGAATTTAATCATCTTGTCGAAAGAATTCGCCACCACCTGGACCGTTTACCCGTATCAAAAAGTTGAAGATGTGGAATTATCTCTACAAACTTTTTGTTTTCTTAAGATAAATCACCAAGCATCAATGGATTTTTTTCTGGTACACTTTTTTAGCAAAAGAATTTCTCTGATGATCAGAATATGTCCGACCCTTGCAAAGATTTCCCAACCCTAAAATTTGATGATAATGCCTTTGCGGTTTTTTAAGGATAAACTTTTTCAGATAGTTAGTCAGGTTTATTAATTTCACAGGGCTCCTTTCCAGGAGCCTTTTTATTTGAAATTTGGTATCTTGTTTAGAAGAATACCTTCAGGAGATTCTAACATGTCTTCCTTTCTTGAAAGATTAAAAAGAGTTCGGATAGTCAGGGCATTCGTATATGCAATTGTTGGAATTGTTTCTTATCCGGGGTTGGTTTGGGTCAATCGTTTAAAGATCTCAGGTACTGAAAACCTTGAACATCTTCCACGTCGAAATGTTTTATTTGTAAGCAATCATCAAACTTATTTCGCCGATGTTATCACTTTCCTCCACATTTTTTGTGCGGTGAAATGGAGAAAGAAAAATAGATTGGGAATTCCTTATTATTTATTAAATCCGTTTACCAGCGTTTACTATGTAGCTGCCGAAGAAACGATGAAAGGAAGTTGGATCAGCCGCTTTTTTACGCTGGCGGGAGCATTGACGGTAAAACGTACATGGCGCGTAGAAGGAAAAGAAATTCGACGCGGACTTGACCCTTCTGATACAAGAAAAGTAACAACAGCATTAAAAGATAACTGGGTCATCACCTTTCCACAGGGGACAACAAAACCCTTTGCACCGGGACGAAAGGGAACAGCATTCATCATTAAGCAGACCAGGCCAATAGTGATCCCTGTTGTTATCACCGGTTTTTGGCGCGCATTCAATAAAAAAGGATTAAAATTTAAAAAGAAAGGATCGCAACTCTCTGTCAGTTTTAAAAAGCCGATGGAAATAGATTATGATGCACCGGCGGAAAAAATCTTAGCCCAGGCGATGGATGCCATTGAACAGAGTAAGGCACATATGATGATGGGAGCTCATCACTGGGAAACGATCGATAAATAAAAACCCACCCAGTGCTGCACGGGAATGTTTATTAAGCCTTTTTAGGGGTTTGGGGTGTAAAGAGTGCTTTTAATTCCAACGCGTCATCCGGTTTCATTTTTCCTCCCAATATCAATCTTACCTGTCTTCTTCTTAAAGCGCCTTCAAATAATTTTTTGTCTTCTTCAGTCTCCGGAATTAATTGAGGTACCGGTTTTGGGCGGGTACTTGCATCCAGTGCCACAAATGTATAATAGGCTTCATTGCTTTTGTATTTGTATTGTTGAATATGATCTTCACCCCAAACCTTTAAATGTACCTCCATTGAAGTGTTGAATGCCCTGGTCACATTTGCCTGTATATGTACGGTATTTCCAAGTTTAATGGGACTTTCAAAGGAGATATTGTCTACAGAGGCAGTAACCACCGGGGCGTTGCAATGTTTTTGAGCTGCAATTGCTGCGGCTATGTCCATCCAATACATCAGCCTTCCTCCCATTAAATTTCCAAAAACATTTGTATCGTTCGGAAGAACGATTTCCGTCATCATCGTCAAGCTTTCCGAAGATCTTTTTGATTCCATTGCATAAATTTTTGTAAAGATAGACGGAGTAATGAATAATGAGTAATGAGTAATGAGTGTCTGCCCGAACCATTGTTAGATCTTTTATTGCTGATTGCCAATTGCCGGTTGTTGATGCCGATTGTCAATTGCCCATTGACCGCTACCTTTGCCAGCATTTAAAGCTGGCTATGGATCCAACCCCCGTTATCTCCTTTGATAATACCGAAAATGCATTTGCTTATAAAACGGATGGCGAATTAAAAAGAGCCCGGTTTCTTTTCAATAGTATGAGCTATTCCTGGCTGGTGAAAATCGGCACCCGTATTACTCCATGGGCTATTCGGACCGGTCTACCCATCAAGGGACTGATTCGGAAAACGATCTTCAAACAATTTGTGGGTGGTGAAACGTTGGAGGAGACTGCAACCGTTGCTAAAAAACTGGGAGAATTCGGCGTCCAGGTAATTTTAGATTATGGTGTAGAAGGCGGCGAGCACAGTGACGAAGCATTTGATCACGCTACGGATGAATTCATTCGTGTCGTTAATTATGCAGGTACACAGGCCAATATTCCCTACATGAGTGTAAAAATTACAGGTATTGCAAGATTTGGCCTGTTGGAGAAACTTGATCATTCTGTCGAGGTGAACGCCGGCTCCCTGATGAAAAGATTTTCAAAAGCTATCGAATCTTTGACAGAAAATGAAAAGACAGAATGGCTAAAGGTACAGGATAGGTTATTACGCATTTGCAGAACAGCAGCTGAAAAGAAAGTGGGGGTATTTATTGATGCAGAAGAAACATGGATCCAGGACCCGATCGATGTGATCACTATCCTGATGATGGAACAGTTTAATAAAGGCAGGGTAGTAGTATACAACACTCTTCAACTTTATCGTCATGATCGTTTACAATTTTTGAAAAATTCCTACGAGGCGGCTCTGCAAAGAAATTTTATTTTAGGGGCCAAGATCGTTCGCGGTGCTTATATGGAAAAGGAAAGAAAAAGAGCCGGGCAAATGAATTATCCGTCGCCCATCCAACCTGATAAAAAAACAACTGACAAGGATTTTGATGAAGCCATTCAATTTTGCATTGATCACATAGACCGGGTTGCAGTAGTGGTAGCATCTCATAACGAATACAGTAACCTCCTGACCACCCGGTTACTTCAACAAAAAAATTTACCGTTGAATCACTCGCATGTTCATTTTTCTCAATTGTATGGCATGAGCGATAATATCACTTTCAACCTTGCGATGGCCGGTTGTCATGTCAGTAAATATCTTCCTTTTGGTCCTATCAAAGATGTTATTCCATACCTGATGCGCCGTGCCCAGGAAAATACATCAGTAAAAGGGCAAACAGGAAGAGAGCTGGCATTGATCAAAAAGGAAATGAAACGAAGAAGTTTGTAGGTTCATGAAAGTAAACCTTAAGATAGAAACAAGGTCTCAATTTTCTCAACAATGAATTCATGAAAAGAGTTTTTTTTCTTTTCACTATCCTGATTTTTATTGTTCATCTTGCCTTCACTCAAACCCTGCGTGAGAAATTCAGGGAAAGAAAGGAGCAACAGCAAAAAAACAAGTCCGGAGATCTCGTTCCTTCTCCGCCTGACTATAGTGATTTGTATTACTGGGCCGCGCATCCTGGCAAATGGGATTACAGCGACAGCATTCCTTCTTTCTTAAAAAATGAGGTTCGGGATACAAGCGTTGATATTTTCTTTCTTCACCCGACTACTTATACCAGTAACTTTCAGAATTCGAACATGAATGGTGATGTAAATGATTCTATTTTGAATCACCTGACTGATGTCCGCACAATTTTGTACCAGGCTTCAGTGTTTAATGGGAGTTGCCGCGTCTTTGCACCAAGGTACCGGCAAGCCCACCTCAAAGCCTATTTTCAGATGAATAGCGATCAATCAAAAAAGGCCTTTGATCTTGCTTATGAGGATCTAAAAAGTGCATTTAAATATTACCTTGATCACTGGAACCAGGGACGCCCCATTATCATAGCTGCACATAGCCAGGGTTCCATGCATGCTGTTCGTTTGTTACAGGAGTTTTTCGACGGCAAGCCTCTGCAAAAACAATTGGTTTGCGCATATATTGTCGGCTGGCAGATCAAAAAAGATGATTTCAAAAGCTTAAAGTTTGGAAATTCACCCTCCCCAACCGGGTGTGTAGTTGGCTGGCGCACTTACAAAAAAGATAAGGAAGATTTCTTGATAAAAAAGGAGAATGGAAATTCACTTTGTGTAAACCCGGTAAGCTGGACAACCGACAATAACTGGACACCAAAAGAAATGCATAAGGGAGCCATTGGAAAAGATTTTAATAGTCTTATTTCAAAAAAGTTAAGAGTTGAGGTAGCACCGGGTATAAATATTTTGTGGCTTGAAATACCCGAAGAGATTGAAAAGAAATCCGGACTGGCCTCCAGGCTTGGAAATTTTCATATTGTAGATTATAACTTATTCTGGTTGGATATAAGAGAAAATGTAAAGCAACGAATAGACGCCTATATGCATAAAAAATAATTTTTTCATCCACAGTTTGCTCACATCCATTCATCACTCACCACTCGCCCTGCCTGTCCGGCAGGCAGGCATTCACCTTTTTCCTAACTTGCACTCATGCAACAATACCTCGATCTTCTTCAATATATACTTGATAATGGTGTAGAAAAATCTGACCGTACGGGGACAGGGACAAAGAGTTGTTTTGGTTACCAGATGCGCTTTGATCTGCAGCAGGGCTTTCCCCTGGTTACTACCAAAAAGCTTCACCTTAAAAGTATTATTTATGAATTGCTTTGGTTTTTAAAGGGCGAAACAAATATTGCCTATTTAAAAGAGCATGGAGTGAGTATATGGAATGAATGGGCCAATGAAAATGGAGAATTGGGGCCCGTGTATGGGAAACAATGGCGTAGCTGGGAAGGAGCCGATGGAAAGATCGTCGACCAGGTCACCGGTCTGATCAAACAAATTAAAGCAAATCCTGACAGTCGCCGCTTGATCATCAGTGCATGGAACGTTGCCGATCTTCCAAAAATGGCTCTAATGCCTTGTCATACACTTTTTCAATTTTATGTTGCCGACGGCAAACTTAGCTGTCAACTTTACCAGAGAAGCGCCGATTTTTTTTTAGGAGTCCCTTTTAATATAGCTTCTTACGCGTTGTTGACCATGATGATCGCGCAAGTTTGTGACCTGGAACCGGGAGAATTCATTCATACATTTGGCGATGCGCATATATACAATAATCATATTGAGCAGGTCAACCTTCAGTTAAGCAGAAAACCTCTTCCTCTTCCAACGATGAAACTAAATCCCTCAGTAAAAAATATTTTTGACTTTACATTTGAGGACTTTACATTGGAGAATTACCAATCGCACCCTGCAATAAAAGCCCCGGTGGCTGTTTAATTGATTTCGGATTTCGGATTTCGCCTGCCCGATTTTTTCAAGAAACGTTAATTTATTTCATAAGATCAGGCGGGGATTTTAGATTTGTTAGCAAATTTTTATTGTGATCATCAGTTTCGTTGTAGCGGCTTCGGAAAACAATGTTATAGGCAAAGACAATAAACTGCCATGGTGCCTGCCCACCGATATGAGGTATTTTAAAAATGTTACATGGGGAATGCCGGTGATCATGGGGCGAAAAAGCTTTGAATCACTTGGCAAAGCATTGAAAGGAAGAACGAATATCGTTGTTACAAGAAATAAGAACTGGAAAGCCGAAGATGCACAGGCTGTCCAGACAATTGACCAGGCCATTACTCTTGCTGCCCAGACGGATGCCAGAGAAATTTTTATTATCGGGGGAGCTGAGATTTTTCGTTCGGCTTTGCCATCAGCTGACAGGATCTATTTGACCCTTGTACATGGAAACTTTGACGGTGATGCATTTTTTCCTGAAATGGAACAAGGTGAATGGAAACTGATAAGTAATCGTGATTGTGCGGCAGACGCGAAAAATCCCTATGCACTTTCCTTCCAGGTCTGGGAGAGAAAATAATTAATAATTATTAATTAATAATTATTAATCCTGTCAATGACTATGTACTCTTCTTTTCAATTAACGTTAAAGTATCTTAATTATTACCTGGCTGCTGCTAACGGAAAGGGCCACCGTATTCATTCCCCTTTCGTGTTTGACTTTATCAATAATGTTTTAAATGACAGGACTGAGTATCCGGATTACAATAAAATAGAGAGTGTGAGGAAAAAGTCATCAAAGGATCAAACAGTTCTTACGATCGAAGATCATGGCGCAGGTTCATCATCATCAACATCAAAGGAGCGGACCGTTTCGTCGATTGCTAAGCATGCGGTCAAATCAAAAAAATATGGACAGCTTTTATACCGCATTGTGAAATATTATCACTCAAATTCTATCATTGAATTAGGCACTTCCCTGGGAATAACTACAAGCTACCTTTCATGGGCAAGGCCTGGTGGAAATGTTTTCACCCTTGAAGGTTCGATGGAAATAGCAAGTGTTGCAAGACAAAATTTTAAAGCTTTAGAAGTTCAAAATGTAAAATTAGCAGAAGGCAATTTTGATTATACACTGCCATCTGTTCTTTACCACCTTACATCTGTTGATCTTGCCTTTATAGATGGTAACCATCGGCGTGAGCCCACAGAAAATTATTTTCATTGGCTATTGGAAAAAGCAAATTCAAATTCCATTTTTATTTTTGACGACATTCATTGGAGCAAAGAAATGGAGCAGGCGTGGCAACATATTAAAGAACATCCTGCTGTTCGGTGTTCTATTGATCTTTTTTTTATCGGCATCATTTTTTTCAGGCAGGAATTCAAAGAGAAGCAGCATTTCACGATCAGGTTCTGACATAGATATATGAGATTTGTTTTTGCTTTTATCATTTCTATCCCGTCTCTTTCATTGCATGCGCAGGATCTTAATGAGTATAAGAAAGAGATATTCGCGGGAAAAAATCAGTATTTGCCATATCGCATTCTTTTTCCGCTGACTTTTGACACAAGCGAGAAGTATCCCCTGTTAATTTTTCTGCATGGCGCTTATGAAAAGGGAAATGATAACGAAGCACAACTGGACATCGGCGGTCGTTATTTTTTAGCGGATTCTAATCGTCGCAATTTTCCCGCTGTAATAGTTTTCCCGCAATGTCCCTCCAATGATGTATGGGCTTATTTTGATGCGGAATTTGATTCAGTCGGTGTTCTGAAACGGGCCAGTTTCCCTTTTCGTAGGGAGCCAACTGCCGTCACTTTTTTATTAAAACAATTGGTTGATAGTTTAATGATCCTGCCATTTATAGACATAAGCAAGGTATACATTGGTGGACTGTCACAGGGTGGAATGGGGGTTTTTGATATGGTTGCGAGATATCCGAACATTTTCACTGCAGCCTTTCCCATTTGTGGAGCGGGGAAAGTTTCCACGGCCGATAAATTCGCGAAGCAAACCGCTTTGTGGATCTTTCATGGTTCGGATGATGATGTGGTGCCGGTACATTTTTCCCGTCAATTCTATCAAAAATTAAAAAAGCTCGGCGCCGATGTTCGATATACCGAATACCCGGGTGTGAGGCATGAAAGCTGGATCAATGCTTTCCATGAAAAGGATCTGCTCCCCTGGTTATTTAGTAAATCAAAAAAATAATGAACAGATATTTTTTTGAACAGCCAGTAACTTAATTCCAACTCAAAATTTTCTTTTATCTTGAACCCTTAAGAAATGATATGACGATAGGTGTATTAAAAGAACCTTCCGATGAAAGCAGGGTCTCACTGCTTCCTGAAGCAGTCGCCGCTCTCTCTAAAAAAGGAATTAGCATATTGATAGAAAATGGGGCCGGTGAAAATGCGTTCGCCGATGATGAGAGCTATCAAAAAGTTGGTGCGCAGATAAAACCCCGGGCAGAGGTCATTCAATCTTCTGAAATTATTTTGTCCATTCAATCGCCTGAAAAAAATGAGATTTCAAGTTTCAAATCAAAAATTTTGATCGGCGTCTACTTTCCACTCTATGAGGCAGAACTCATGCAACAATGGGCTCAGCAGGGAATTACATGTTTTTCGCTGGACATGTTGCCACGTACAACCCGTGCGCAAACAATGGATGTGTTGAGCTCGCAGGCAAATATTGCAGGGTATAAAGCTGCGCTGGAGGCAGCCAATTTATATTCGAGGTACTTTCCCATGTTTATGACTGCAGCAGGAACCATTGTACCTGCAAAGGTCCTGATCCTTGGTGCGGGTGTTGCGGGTTTGCAGGCGATCGCAACAGCAAGAAGATTAGGGGCTGTGGTTGAAGTATTGGATACAAGACCTGCAGTTAAAGAAGAAGTGATCAGCCTGGGTGCAAAATTTATCGAAGTGGAAGGCGCTGCGGATGCAAGCAAGGCCGGTGGTTATGCAGTAGAGCAAACGGAAGAGTACAAGCAAAAACAGGAACAGAAAGTGGCAGACAGCATTGCAAAAGCAGATATCGTGATCACCACTGCGCAGATCTTTGGCAAAAAGGCTCCGATACTGATCACCGAAAAAATGCTTAATACCATGCGCAATGGTTCGGTTATTATTGATATTGCAGCCGCAACGGGCGGGAACACTCCATTTACAAAAAATAATGAGACGGTAAAATATAATGGCGTTACCATTGTTGGCAACAGTAATTTGCCGGCCACAATGCCCAGTGATGCCAGCAAACTTTATGGAAAAAATATTTTAAATTTTTTACAACTCGTTACTAATAAGGAGGGACAGGTAAATTTAAATTGGGATGATGATTTGGTGAAGGGAAGTTGCATTACGCACAATGGTGAAATCGTGAATGAAAAGGTCCGAAGCCTGATGTAAGTGATCAAAAAGATTGTGAGGGTAATTATCTGGCCGGCCTTTGTATTGAGCATTGAATATTGATTATTGAACATTGAATATTTTTTATGAATAGTTTTCTGTCATGGATCACCACTAATCAACAAATGATCTATATCGTCATCCTGATGATCTTTATTGGAATTGAAGTGATCGGTCGTGTACCAAGCGTCTTACATACGCCGCTAATGAGTGGAGCGAACGCCATTCATGGAGTTGTCATTATCGGGGCTATCATTGTTATGGGCAAGGCAGAACCAGGTAATTATTTAGCATTGATACTTGGATTTCTTGCGGTGATATTGGGAACGCTGAACGTGGTGGGTGGGTTTGTGGTAACGGACAGGATGCTTGAAATGTTCCGCTC
>Ga0207706_10003429_pt1 | contig 15141 bp, 9 predicted proteins | sample KBSC53metaG_FD_184318 | JGI IMG/M metagenome (GOLD analysis project Ga0207706, IMG submission 184318) | Corn rhizosphere microbial communities from Kellogg Biological Station, Michigan, USA - KBS C5-3 metaG (SPAdes) (version 2) | ecosystem: Host-associated > Plants > Roots > Rhizosphere > Soil ... | reverse complement strand
CGGCGAAGTAGAAGTCCCTCGACTTGCTCTCACCGCGCCAGCGCGGCGCGAGTCGCGCTCGGGATGACACTTGCTTTACGAAATGCGTGAGCTCTTAATGACGACTTACGAAGGCCTCGGCTTCAACTCGCCGACAATAAACCAATAAGCCAGCAATCCCGTCAGAAGAACGATCACGCCTAGCTCAAAACCCGGGACATACGAACCGTTGCGCTTGATCAGAAATCCCACCGCCAGCGGCGCGACGATTCCGGCGAGGTTGCCGGCAAAATTCTCCGCGCCGGTCCATATGCCGACTCTTTCGAATGGAGCGCAGCATTGCAGGATCACCAGCAGATTGCCGGTAGCCAGTCCGACCAGCGAGGCCCCGATCAGGCACCCGATCGCGATCGAAGTAGTCGAGGTCCGCATGGCTGCGACCATCAACAGGCCCATGAGGAATGCGACGGTCACGATTCCTTTCCGTGTCCGGGTTTCATCCCAGCCGCGACGGATGAGGATATCGGCCAGCCAGCCTCCCAGCGGTTCGGAAACTCCGAAGGTAAAGAACGCCAGTGAAGCGTAGAAGCCGGCCTGCACGATGCTGAGGTGGCGGACGGTCACGAGATAGTCGGGCAGCCACGTAACCAGCACGTACCAGTAGTAGTCAAAGCAAAAAAATCCCAGGCAAATACCCAGCAGGTTGCGATTGAGCAACGCGCTCCACTGCATCCGGGCGCGCACCACGGGTGGCGATGAGATCGCGCTCCCTTCCGCCGCACGCATACGGCGGGGAAAAATCCAGAGCCAGGGAATAATCCAGAGCAGACCCGCAAAACCTAAAAGGAGAAATGTGTGACGCCATCCATTGCGCACTAACAGCCACGGAACCAGGATGCCCTCGAGCACCAAACCGGTGCGCGTGCCAAAATCAAAAAGTCCCGAAGGCAGTCCACGTTCTTCAGGCGGGAACAGCACGCTGACGATTTTTGTTCCACCGGGAAGGTAGATGGATTCTCCGACACCGAGAAGAATACGGAACCCGATGAGGACGGCGAGACTTTCCGCCAGGCCGGTTAGCCCCTGCGCCAGCGACCAGAGCGCGAAGGCTCCGGCATAGAGCCAGCGCAAATTGAAGCGGTCAGCACACCACCCAATGGGAATCTGCATGAGCGCGTACGACCAGAAAAAGGAAGACAGCAGCAGGCCCTTGGTCTCCGGCGTCAGATGGAAATCCCTGGAGATCAGCGGCAGCGCAAAAGAGATTGCAGCGCGGTCGAGATAGTTGATGAGCGACGCGGTAAATAGCAGGCCGACGATGCCCCAGCGGCGCTGCTTGGAAACGTTCGTAAGGTCCATCCCTGGTCCTTTCCCGTGCGCGTCCAGAAATCACCGCCTGGGCAGCATAGCCTAATCCGGGCCATATCCCGCGATCAACCACGCGTGACGAAGCGCGGGCTTTCGGGCGATAATCTCCCCCTCCGGTTGAATCCTTCAACTGCTACGGAAAGGCTGCGATGGTTCGCATCAGCTCAGTCTCGGTTTGCGTAGTTCGAGTGCCGCTCGACCGGGTCACGTCATTCGCCACCCGCACCGTAAGAGCGCGAGAATACTGCCTGGTAAAAATCCGGTCAACGGACGGCGTCGAGGGCATTGGGTTTTGTTATGCCGGCACTGCCGGAGGAAACATAGCCCAGGTTGCGATCGAAGAACTCTTCGCTCCCATGCTGCTGGGCCAGGAGAGCCATCGCGTGGAGGGATTGTGGGAAGAGATGTATCGCGAAACCATCCTCCACGGACGCGCCGGCACCGTGATGCGCGCGCTCAGCATCCTCGATGTCGCTTTGTGGGACTTGAATGCCCGGGCCGCGCAACTACCGCTCTACCGCTATCTGGGCTGCTGGACGACAGAGAAGGTGCCGGCCTACGCCAGTGGCGGATACTATCTGGAAGGCAAAACTCCACGGAATTTAGGCGAGGAAATGGCCGGCTATGTGCGCCAGGGCTTCCGCGCGGTAAAAATGAAAGCAGGACGTCTCACTCCCGCGCAGGAAGAAGAGCGAGTCCGCGCCGCGCGGGAAGCGATTGGCCCCGACGTGCTCCTGATGCTGGATGTGAACAACGCCTGGTCGGACCTGCCCACGGCGCTGCTCTACTGCAGGCGCTTTGAGAAGTACGACATCTATTGGGTCGAGGAGCCTTTCAGTCCGGATGACATTGAGAATCACGCCAGGCTGGCCGCTTCCGTCGATATTACAGTCGCCACTGGCGAAATCGAAGCTGGGCGGTGGCGCTTCAGGGAAATCCTGGAAAAGCGCGCGGCTGAAATCCTGCAGGCGGACGCCGCTGTCTGCGGCGGAATCTCCGAATGGCGCCGGATCGCGCAGACGGCGGCCAGCTACGACGTGACTCTATGCCCGCACTGGCTGCACGATCTGCATGTGCACCTGGTGGCGTCCACACCCAACGCGCGCTATGTCGAGTTTTTCCCCGACGACCAGGTCTTGAATTTTCGCAAGCTGATCAACCGTCAGTTGGAAGTCCAGGATGGAGAGTTGATGCTGCCTCAGACTCCCGGCCTGGGCTTTGAATTCGACGAAAAGGCCGTCGCGAAATGCGCCTTGAACCAGGCACACCCCTGGACCGAGATCAAATAGCTTCCCGAACCTACGAAAAGCCATGCATGACCCACCGGTGGTAAACTGCGCGTATGGCTACCAGAAAGAAATCCAAGAAGAAGCAGACCAAGCGGAAGAAGACAGCGCCCAAGAAGAAACTGGCCAGAAAAAAACTAGCGACGAAGAAGGCGCCGGCGAAAAAAACAGCGAAAAGAAAGGCCGCAGGCAAGGCCACAACCACCCGAAAAAAGGCAGCGGCACCCAAGAAAAAAGTGCGGCGCAAAAGCGAAAGCTCCTATCCTGTGACCTTCCGGCGGGGAGCTTCGGGCCCGGGCTCGGCCGGTCAATCGGGAGACTTGCAAGGTTTGTCCAGAGTCGAAGATGTGGACTCCGAGAGTGTGAACGAACTGATCGAAGAAGGAAATGCGTTCGAGGCTGACGTGGTGCAGGGCGTCACCGACGCCGGAAACGCTGACGAAGAAGAAGTCCACACCCACGAAGTGCCGGAGGATGATGTCCCCGGCGAGTATCTGGACAAAGATTAGTCCATCCCGCTAGCTGATCTTCAGGCCTGCAGGGACCATGGGCAGCGAGCGCAGGCGCACTCCCGTCGCGTCGAAAATCGCGTTGCCGACCGCCGGCGCCAGGCCCACCATCGGACACTCGCCTGCACCCGCCGACGGAAGGTCTTTGCGATCGAGCAGAACGGTCTCGAGCACAGGCACATCGCTGAAACGGGGAACGCGGTATCGCGACAAGCGTCCGTTCAGGATGCGACCGTTTTCGAATTCAATCGCCTCGAAGAGCGCGCCGCCCAGCCCCATGATGTTCGAGCCCTCAATCTGATTGCGCAGGTTGTCTGGGTTGACGATGGCCCCGCACTCGAAGGCCGTGACCACCCGCACCACCTTCACCCTGCCGGACTTCCGGTCCACCGCAACTTCAGCACAGGTCGCGACGTTCCCCAGCTTTTCGTATCCCCCGCCCATGCCAAAACCCTGGCCGGCAGCGGATTTTGCTCGCCCCCAGCCGAATTTCCTGGCGGCCGCTTCGAACACAGCGCGCAGGCGTTCGTTCTTCAGGTTCTTCAGGCGGAATTCGAGCGGATCCATTTTTACCGAGTGGGCCAGTTCGTCCATGAACGATTCGCGCGCAAAGTGATTGGCTGTGGCGGCCAGCGCGCGATACGATCCCTGGCGCAGGGGCGAGCGGGTGCGATGAAAGCGGATGCTCTGGTTCGGAATCTCATAGAACGTTTTTATGCCCGCTGTCCCCGAATTGTAGTTATGGAATTCCCACGCGGTTAACGCGCCATCTTTTTGGACTCCGCCGGTCACCTCCATCACGCCCGCCGGACGAAAGTATGCCCAGCTGAATTCCTCTTCGCGGGTCCATACCAGTTTCACCGGGCGCTTCGCTGCCCGCGCCAGTCGCGCCGCCTCAATCGCTGCTTCCCCGGTGTGCTTTCCACCGTAGCCCGAACCCATGTCCGGCATCAGAACGCGCACTTTGTCCTCCGGAATGCGGAAGGCCTCGGCAAGTTCGCCGCGCACCCCGAACGGCCGCTGCGTGCCCGTCCACACGGTCAAGTCGTCGCCGCTCCATTGCGCCACCGCCGCACGCGGTTCGAGTGGAACATGGGCGATGTACGAAACGGTGTAGGTCTGTTGCAAGTGATGGTCGGCAACCGCCAGGGCTTGCGCTACCGAACCCGAATCGAAAACGGCTTCCTCGGAATCATGCTCTTCGTCCGGATTTCTCTTCAGATAATCGAACAACTCCTTGTCTGAAGGTTGCGGCTCCGACTTCCATTGCGCTTTAATGGCGGCGGCCGCACGAGACGCGGTTTCGACGGTCGGCGCGGTCACGCCCACAAAGTTGCCGTCGCGGACCACGGTCACGCCGAGGATCAGCTCAGCTTTTTTTGTGTCCAGCGACGCCAGAGACGCTTCAAAGGCCGCCGGCCGCAAAATTTTCCCATGCAGCATGCCGGGCAACTTCTGGTCCGACGGAAAGCGATGCTTGCCCGTAACAAAGTCCCGCCCATCCACTCTGGGCAGGGACTGCCCTGCAACCGTCCACTGCGCGGCAGGAATTAGAGAGCTGTCAGCCGCCACTGTCTCCGAGAGTTGCTGGCCCTTCGCAAGCGCTGCGTAATCGAGGGAACGTTTCGTCGCCGGATCAGCAACCCTGCCGTCAGCGGCAACCAACTGCTGTCGTTCCACCTGCCATTGCCGCGCAGCCAGGCCAATCAGCACTTCCCGGGCGGCCGCAGCAACCTTCCTCAGCTGCAGATTCATGGTGGGGGTGGTGCGGCTGCCAAACGTCCCCATATCAAAAGGAGTGAGTTTGGTATCGCCCATGACCATTCCGATCTGGCTGGTCGGAACCCGCAATTCTTCCGCAACCGCCTGGGTCAGGGATGTGCGGATGTTCTGCCCCACCTCCACTTTTCCGGTGAAGGCGGTGACGTGTCCATCTTCGCCGATGTGCATCCAGGCCCCGATCGCCGCAGGAAGGGCCTCGCCCCGGGACCGGCCGCCGGACTCCTGCGCGACCGCGGCATCTTTCAAAACGCAAACCACCAGAATGCCGGCGCCGAGAAATTTGAAGAAGCCGCGCCGGTCCACTTCGAAGCAGTAGGCGGGCGGCGCGGCCAGCTCGTAACGTTCCGGTTCGAGCGTGTGGGAAGATTTCACGCTTGCGCTCATCGCCCTGTCTCCTTCGCCGCGCCTGAATCTCTGAGAGCTTTTGCCCCTTTCGCGATCGCGGCCACAATGCGCGGGTAGGTGCCGCAGCGGCAAACGTTGCCTTCCATGTACTCGACAATCTCAGCTTCGGAAGGATTCGGCTTCGCTTTCAAAAGCGCCACCGCGGTCATGATCATCCCGGAGGTGCAATACGCGCACTGCATGGCAGCTACGTCGAGGAAGGCCTGCTGCAAAAGATGCAGGCGATCGCCCTCGGCCAGGCCTTCAATGGTGGTGATCTTCTTCTCGCCCACGGCGCCAACGGGAGTGACGCACGACCGGCGCCACTGGCCATCGATCAGGACCGTGCAGGCCCCGCACGCGCCTTCGCCACATCCGTACTTGGTGCCGGTGAGATCCAATTGGTCGCGAAGCACGCTCAGCAGGCTGGCCTTCTCATCGGCTTCAATGGCGTGCACGCTGCCGTTCACATTTAATCGGGAAATGTTGGCCATCTTCTGACCTCGCTGTTCGCAAGCCCTGGCCTGCCGCCGTTGACCACGGGATGATGATCCCAGAATAGACGAGCGCGAATTGAGAATCAAAACCGTGAGCGCGCTTTGCCGAACAAAAAAGGGCACGAGCCGAAGCCCGTGCCCTCGAACAACTACAGGATCGAATGCCTCAGAAAGAAAACTTCAGCGCGAATTGCCCGATACGAGGATCCCGGGCGCTGGTGACCTGGCCAAAATTGCTCCCGACCACGTCGCCATCAGGGTTCTCGAACTGGGCATGATTGAAGATATTGAAGAATTCGGCGCGAAACTCCAATGCCACTCTTTCGCCGATCATAGTGTTCTTCCGCAACGCCATGTCCCAGTTGTTAAATCCAGGGCCGTGGAAGAAGCGTCGGTTCGAATTGCCTAAGACGCCGATAGTTTCAGGAGAGAACGGAGAGGGATCGAAGAGCTGGTTCCCCGGACCGCGCGGGTCGAAGTAGTGGATCCCCTGGCCGTTGTAGTTTGGAACATCCGCGCCGTTGCATCCGCACAGGGAGGCATCGTCGCTCTCACTCAGCGTAACCGGGAAGCCTGTGGCAAAGCGCGTGATTCCAGAGAGGCTCCAACCGCCGAACGCTTTTCCCTTGAAGCCGTGGTCGTTCCTGAAGAAGGGAAACTCATAGCCGTAGCTGAAGACGAAGTTGTGCGTGATGTCGAACTGCGAAAGCGCACGGCTATTGTTGGGATTGTAGGGGTTGATGGGGTCGCTGAAGCCCGAGGAGTTATCCAGAGACTTGGACCAGGTGTAGGCGGTCAAGAAGCGGAAGTCTCCAATCTTCTTTTCCAGGCTGGCCTGCAAGGAGTGGTAGTTGGAATTGGCCACCGTGGCTTCCCACGAGTTGCTGGAGAAATCAAGCTGGCCATTGGCCAGTTCACGGCCTGAGGTCACGGAATAGGGCCGCGTCCCATTGACTGCGGTGCCGTTGGTGAGATTGTAAATCTGGTCCTCTCCAAATGGACCGCATTCTCCGCCCGGCGCAATCAGAGGCGGCGCGACTGCCAGACACTTGGACGCAATGCCTGGATTCGCCTCGATCTGGGAAAATAGGTGACGGCCCCAGGACGCCACATAGCCGACCGAGAGCACTGCGCTTTTGCCCAACTCGCGCTGGATGGTGAAATTAAGGTGCTCCGCATAGGGCAGCTTGTTGCTGGGCTTGAAAGTAGGCGAACCCGAGACTGGTAGATATATCGGCCAGATTCCCGTGGCCCCGGCGGGCGGAATTGTGAAGGGGAAGCGGTTTCCTACCGGACTTGGCGGCGTAGTGCGGTTCTTGTAAGGCTCTTCGAGATAAACCGGCACTGGGCTGACGTAAAACAATCCGAAGGGCGCGTCGCCGACTTCAACGAAAAGACTCTGGTCCTGAATGGCGGTGTAATAAAGCCCGCCACCGATCCGGATGCTGGTCTTCCCAGGCCCACCGAAGATTTTCCCCGCAATTCCCTCCGTGGCCGACGGGGAATAGGCAATTCCCAGCCGTGGAGCAAAGCGATTGTATTGCGTCGGCGCCAGCGTGCTCGGGATGCCCGGGTCTCCGGGGAAAACAAATCCCCTGGGCGAATCCGGATAAATTTTAGATTGCACACCCGGCACAAAGGTCTGGATTCTGTTCTGCGTATCGTAGAAGGGCTGGCTCACGTCCCAGCGCAGTCCATAGTTGATGGTGAGATCGGACCTGACCTTGTATGCGTCCTGGGCATACAGCGCGAAATACTTGGTGCGGGAATCCAGCAACTGGTGGCTGGTCTGATTGAACAGGTCGGGCGCGCCCAGCAAATAGTCGGCGAAGTCATTGCCGGTCTCGCCTCCGTCGAACTCAAACCATCCGTTGGAGGTGTATGTGTTGCGCTCGTTGATCTGGATGTAGCGGATATCGCCGCCAAACTTCAGGGTGTGCTTTCCCAGCACCTTGGAAAAATTGTCGGTGATCTGGTAGGTGTTGTTGTATTGACCGGTGGTGCCGTCCGGCAGGCCGAAGGCAAGGCCAAGCTGGCCAAAGGTGATGGGTGCGACGCCCTCGGTATCGGGATTCACGGGATTGATTCCCAGCCCTCCCTGAACGTAGCCAAAATCCGTGATCGGGCCCAGTCCGCCCACGGGCTTGTTCTTCAGGAAGGCAAACCGGGTGTAGTTAAGATGCAGTTCATTGACCGTGCTGGGGTTTATGACGGCTGTATTGCTCACGCTGATCAGCTGGCCGCGGGAGTCTGTGACTGCTGAAAATCCCGGCACATTGGAGGTGAACGCGGGATAGGGGTTCAGAAAGCTGCTGTCATCGAAGTGCCAGTAGATGGACCAGTTGCCGAATTTGTTGATGTCAACTTTGACCCCGAATTTGTCGTCTCTTACGTTCGTTTTTTCAGCTGTCGTGGAGAAGTTGGGCGATCCGTCGGAAACTCCCGTTGGGTTTGGGATGAACTGCATCGTTTTCACGGCCACCGGAGACCAGGCAGCCTGAGGGATTACCGGCCCGGCCGCGCCCGGAAACACGCAGGCCGCCGTGGTAACGCAGCCGTCGAACCAGTATTGCTCGCCCGGCGTGACCGTATATCCCAACCGGTTGGTCAAGGTGGCAGCAAAGTTTGTTGGGCTGTTGTCGCCGCGAACCGTTCCGGTAAAGTCCGCGTAATGGGTTGTCGAGAGGTCGGAGAAATCGCCCGTCCGTTCGAGCAGCGACGGAACGCTGATCAGGCCCGAGGACAGTCCCCGTATTTCGCGTGTGCCTTGGTAATCGCCAAAAAAGAAGACCTTGTTCTTAACCACCGGGGCGCCGATGGTGCCGCCGAACTGGTTGCGCTTGAACACGCCTCGTTCCTGATCAAAGTAGTTTCTCGAGTCCAGTTTCTCGTTACGCAGAAATTCGTAGGCGGAGCCGTGAATCTGATTGGTGCCGCTCTTGGTGACGACGTTCACAATCGCACCTGAGAAGCGGCCATACTCAGCATTGAAGGAGTTGGTGAGCAGACGAAACTCTTCGATGGAGTCGAGGGTGGGAACGATAGACGCGCCGTTTTGCACGCTTTCTTCAACATCCCCGCCGTTCACCATGAACGAGTTGGAAGTCTCGCGCTGCCCATTAACAGACACCTGACCAGTGTTCTGATTGCCGGAGACGAACCGGTCGTGATCCGAAGCGCCCGAGGAAACCGGGATGACGCCGGCCTGCAAGCCCAGCAAGTCGATGTAGCTGCGGCCATTCAGCGGGATGCCCGTCATCTTCTTGCTCTCGATGACGTCTCCCAACTGGGTACTGCTGGTGTCCACCTGGGTGGTGGTAGTAGAAACGTCCACGGTCTGGCTGACCGCCCCAACCACAAGCACGAAGTCGGCCCGGTACTTCTGGTTGACCAGGAGCGTGATGCCGGTTTGAACCGACTTGCGGAACCCCTGGGCCTCGACTTCCAGGACATATTTGTCGCCCACCGGAACGCTCAGGAACTGGTACGCGCCGGATGTGTCCGTCTGGATGTGACGATCGAGTCCAGTGTCCGGATTCTTAAGAGTCACGGTTGCATTGGGCACGATGGCGCCGCTGGGGTCGGTGACTGTACCCTGGATTCCAGCGGTAACTTCGGCATGCAGCACACAGCTGCTCAAAAGAACCACTACGGCCAGATAAGCAAAAGCTTTGCGTGACGAGAAAAACACAAAGCACCTCCCGCAGGTGAGTTGGAGTGGAAAGGCTGTCGGCTGACTCGGTCAAATTACAGGCCAGCAAGATGCGTAGTCAAGATATAATTGGCCGTATTTTATCGATTTAATCGATTTAGTTGGCACTCTTGAGGCAGGTGTGTGATTTTGGGCATTTCCCGCGCTCGGGCCGATCATTGGCACAGGATTCGAGTTTGTTCGGTCACCTGCCTGCTGGCCGCCCTCTTTCTGCCGGCCGCCCTCAGCTGCGCCGCGGAATTGCAACCGCCGGCGCCCGCCGTCTCGCGGGCCCAGCCCTACTTCGCATCTGCTCAGAAGGCACTCGCAGCCGGCGATTCGACCACCGCCCTTGAAAAGCTGCATCAGGCCGTCCAGGCCGATCCTAAATTCGCCCCCGCTTACCTCCTGCTCGGTCTGACCGAATTCCGCCTGGGCCACACCACAACGGCCATCGAGCATTACCAGCGCGCCCTCGAATTGCAGCCGCGCTCCTTTTCCGGCCACTACAACCTGGCTCTGGCATATCTGCGGGACCACCGCCTCGAGGACGGGCGCGCTCAACTGGAACAGGCCGTGAAATTGAATCCCAATCAGGCCGACGCCGCCTACGATCTCGGAGTTGTGCTGCTTGAACTGAAGCAGCCCACTGCCGCGCTGCCGCACTTGATCCAGGCAAGAAGGCTGAATCCTCGCCGCCCCGATGTGGCCTTCAACATTGTCCGTGCCGAGCTCGAAGCGGGCCGGGTCGCCGAAGCGCGAGCCGAGGCACAAGCAGCCGCAAAACATCTCAGCTCGGATTTCCAGTGGAACGCTGCCCTCGGCCAGCTTTTCCTCAGGAATGCTCAACCCGGCGATGCCGCGACTTACCTTCGCTCGGCCAACCTCCTCCGTCCGGAAGATATCGAGATTCGCCATCAGCTTGCTCTGGCGTATCTTGCATCCGGCAAAGCGGCGCAGGTCCTGGACCTCATCGCGGAAGCAAAAACCGCCGACGATCATTACTTGCGGGGAAGCGCATTTTACCTCGAACACCGCTTTCCCGATGCTGACCAGGAATCCGAAGCAGCGCTGGCCCTGGCGCCCGACAATCCGCAGATCCTGGTGCTGCGTACTCGCATCCTGCAACGCGCGGGCCAGCAGGAGGCGGCTGTCGAGCTTGCGCAGAAGGCCATTGCCCAGGCCCCGCAATGGGATGAACCTCATTATCTGGCCGGCGTAAGCTTGTACTTTATCCGGCGCTACGCTGAGGCGGCACAAAGCCTGGCCCGGGCCGCCGAACTCAATCCGAATTCCGCCAGAACATTGTTCCTCGAGGCGGTAGCGCTGGTCAGCCAGGACAAGCACGCGGAAGCGGAACAGTGTTTCCGCCGTGCTATTGCTCTCGACCCGAACAACGCCCGCTTTCGCTGCCATCTCGGAATCTTCCTGATGCGCCAGAACAAATATCCCGAGGCTGAGGAATCCTTCCGAAAGGCCATTGAACTCAAGCCGGCATATGGCTTATCGCATTACGAACTGGGCATCCTCCTGGTCCACTCCGAGCGATGGAAGGAGGCAGCCGAAGAGTTAAACCAGGCTGTGACCCGCGACCCGACCCTGGGCCCGGCTTACTATCAGCTGGCGCGCGTCTATTCCCGGCTCGGCGAAGCTGAGAAATCAAAGCTCATGTTTGCCGAATTCAAGAAGCTCTCGCAGCAACAGGAAACCGACGACGCGCGCGCCGCTGACCAGGCCCGGGACGAAGACACCAGAAAAGAAACTGAGTTCTGAAGCGGACGTTGAACCGAGAGGCGCCCTACCGGGCCGTCCATCCTCCATCAATCAGAATGGTTTCTCCCGTGATAAGCGACGCCGCGCTGGAGGCAAGAAATACGACCGCGCCCGCGACATCCATGGGCTCACCAATACGATGCAGCGCGGCGATGCGCTCGATTACATCCGTCCGGGACGCGGGGTCCGCCAGGTAACTCTCCGTGCCTGGAGTATGGATGAACGTAGGGGCGACTGCGTTCACCGTAATGTTGTACTTTCCCCACTCCACCGCAAGGCATTTGGTGAGATGCGCGATGGCAGCCTTGGTCATGCAGTACACCGATTCGGTGGGAAGCGCGGCGAACCCGGCCTGGGAGCTCATGTTGATGATGCGTCCGCTCTTCTGCCGGATCATGACGCGTCCGGCAGCCTGGCTGGCAAAAAACGTCCCCTTCAGATTGACCGCCAGGGTCAGATCGAAGTCCTTTTCGCTCACGTTCTCCGCCAGATTGTCGGGTGCGAGACCGGCATTGTTGACCAGGATGTCGAGCCGTCCGAACTGCCGGACCGTGTGATCGACGGCTTGAAATATCTCATTCAGCCGGGTCATGTCCATCTGCAGGGGAAGCGCGCGGCGGCCCATCGCTTCGATCTGCGCCACACCGTCTCCTGGCGCATTCACATCCCGCAGGCCAAGCGCCACGTCCGCGCCGGCATGGGCCAGGGCACGCGCAATCGCATTACCCAACCCGCGCGCCGCGCCGGTAACCAGCGCCACCTGACCGGCAAGACCAAAGTCCGGGTAACTGTTCAAGATGCCTCCAATAGTCGCTGCCTTGTACTACTCATGGGGTGACGCTGTTTATTTTCAGCCGGAGCCCACCGAGAAGGCCTGACGGAAGGGGCTGCAGGTTGTCCATGTCCTGGGGAATGAAGCGCTCGCCATAGCGATCATTCAAGAGACGATAGTCGGGAAGGGCGCGACTGGCCAGAGAATTAATCGCGGTGTTGCCAACCACGATGCGCAACTCATTCGGTCCCGCTTTCAGCAGCGATGTCACATCGATGGTGTATGGAGGATGCCACACCACGCCTGCACACTGGCCGTTGACATAAACTTCCGCCGCTTCCCGCACCGGCCCTTCCAGGTAAGCCCGCAGGTTGAAGGCCGGCAGCGGATCAGGCTTGGCCACCGGCTTGCCTACTCCAAAATCCAGGACCAGAGAATTTGCCGCGCTCACGTTAGCCGGCAGGTCGATGGTTTTTTCATAGGCGACCTGCCCGGAATAATATTTGAACGATTCCTCCTCGCTCCAGGAGTGAAGAGCCGCCATGTGCGTGGTCTGATTCAATCCGCTGAACCTGAGGTTCCAATCGTTGGAGAGATCAATCACCGACGAATGCTCATCCTTACTCCTCGAGCGCGCAGGCTTGGTCGTCGGAGATGTATTTGTGAAATAGATCAGGCGCGATTCATAGGGCTGCAACGAGATTTCGACCTTGGCTGGATTCTCGACCGGCGAGATCCGGCCGGTGAATGCGTCCCACCACTCGGCATACCTGCTGGACGAGCGAAACGTTGCGGCGACGCGATACGGCTGATTGCTAGTATTCGCAATAAAGTACAGGTCTCCTGCGCTCAGTTGACGATGATTGAAGCCAATCTCTGGAGTCTTCGGAGAAAAAACGACATCCGGTTTGAGCTTGCCTGCGACAAAAGCTCCCAGCTGATTCTCATCATCCAAAAAGTGACCGGGAGCGCCTTTCTCGCGGAACAGGCGCTGGGAGATTTCCTGTATCAGTTTGCTGTCGCTATCCGCATTCACAAGTCCAGGCGCGGTAGAGGGCAGGCTGCGCGTGGCAATGACAATGCCTCCCTGCAGCGCATACTGCTCGATCTTCTGGAAGGTGGAAACCGGCAGGCGCTTGATACCGGGCAGCACCAGCACGGGATAGTGAATTCCAAGGGAGTCGATAGCGTCGCCATCAATCAGGTCGAGATTGAAACCCGCGTCCAGAATCTGCGGAATCACTTTCTCTCCCAGCAGTTTTCCCATCGATTCGTCGATGCTCAGAGTTTCTCCGCGAGTATTGAAGCCGCCCTTCGAGGTTACGGGCTCGGACGACTGGCGTGGGATGGAAAAGCTCGCCCACGCGTCGTCGTTCCCCAACAGCACTGCTACATCATTGACCGGCTTGCCCTGCCGCAGGGCAAAGCTTACCCGCTGCAGATATCCGGCCAGATCGGGCATGGCGAACCACCATGGGTTATGTGCGTTGAAGGCGCCGGCGGCATACATGCGCCATCCCGGCTCGCCCGCAACCTGCGGCGAGTAAGGCCAGCCGTGCCCCACCAACTGGTTGATCCCCTGCAGGAAATGCAAGTCCGCTTCCGCTTTCATATCGAGCGGTGTGGCACGAAAGGCCGGGGAGTGCAGCCATGTCCAGGTTTCCGATGAGATCACAGGCTTGCCGAACAGGTGCCCGGCAGATGCCGCCCAGCGCGTGTCCGAAAATTGCCGCCACATCAGCAGCGTCGCCTTGCCCTCGCCTTCGGGAAGATCTTCGTACCGGTTGCTCGAAAGCGTAACCGGAGGGAACCCATAAGTCTGCGAGCGCAGCAGCGTGTGATGCTGCTGCGCCCAAACGTGCAGCGGCGCGAGAAAACGTTCGTTGGTGAGTTCGGTGAGAGTCTTTGACCAATCGTGCCGGACCGCACCCGTCTCCGGTCCGGCATCGGCGACCAGTGCCGGCAGATGAGGTTTGAGGTCATAGCCGCGGCGCTGGCGGAATTGTTCCAGCAGATCGCCCGTCCAGTTGGACCCGTAGTCTTCCAGGCTGTCGCTGAACACCGCGTAGGGTGGATGATCGCCGAATGCTTCGAGCAACCGGTCGCCGACCGAGTGGAGGTGGTTCTCGGTGGCATTCTGATCGTAGTGGTCGAGAACGAAGCCCTCCGCCCCAACCGCCGGACGTTTCACCATCATTCCGGTCCGGCTTGAGATAAAGAAGACCACACTGGATGGACCTGTCAGTTCCGTCGAAATCTTCAGCCGTCCGTTTTCGACCGCAGAGATGGGAACCGGCTTCGCTTGCGGGAAAGTGACGGCATCGCCGGAGCCGGGAACCAGAAACACTGCGGTCAATTGTTCGCCCGTCGAAGAGCCGGGCACCACGATCGAGCGTGCGTTGGCTGGGATCGCAACCGTCTCCACCCGCATTTCACCCGCGGCCTGGGTCACCGGGATATGTGGTCCACCGAATGGCCATCCACTGCCTAGTGTGACGTCAATCCGCAGACCCAGCCTCGTGGCTTCGGAGGCGGTAAAGCGCAGCGCATCGATGTATTCATCCGAGAGATAGGGCAGATTTCGGAAACCGGTCTGAAGGTCGTCCAGGGCTTGCGGATAGAGGGTGGCGATCTCCACGCCTCCAATGCCGGCCGCCTTCATCTGCTCAAGTTCCCGCTGGATTTCGGGTTTCGTGACCGCGGGGCCGAACCACCACCAGCGCACCATGATGCGGCAGTCATCAGGTGGATGCGCGAAGGACTCCGTGAGTTGGGCCACGGTCGGATCGGATTGGGCAAAGCCCGCCGGAAGGTATGACAAACAGAGACAAAGCAAAATGCAAGATATTGCCGCCCCTGGCAGTCGCCCCGGATTCATGCCGGCTATGATACGCCGGTCCAGTTGAAGGGCCCGCTGTCTACTCCTGCGCGAATTACACTAAGGAGCAAGACAGAGCGCGCCGAAATAAAATCTGGCGGAGAGTGAGGGATTCGAACCCCCGATACCCTTCCGGGTATGCCGGTTTTCAAGACCGGTGCCATCAACCACTCGGCCAACTCTCCGCACCTATAGTTTTACTACAATCCGGAATATTTTCAG
>Ga0207706_10003424_pt1 | contig 15149 bp, 16 predicted proteins | sample KBSC53metaG_FD_184318 | JGI IMG/M metagenome (GOLD analysis project Ga0207706, IMG submission 184318) | Corn rhizosphere microbial communities from Kellogg Biological Station, Michigan, USA - KBS C5-3 metaG (SPAdes) (version 2) | ecosystem: Host-associated > Plants > Roots > Rhizosphere > Soil ... | reverse complement strand
CTGACGGCGATAGCTGAGCGCCTCGGCAACATGGATGCGGCCCACCCCTTCGACCCCGGCGAGATCGGCGATCGTCCGCGCCACGCGCATCACACGGTGATACCCCCGCGCTGAAAGCCGCATGGCCTCGGCCGCTTGGGCGAGGAGCTGTCGGCCTGGCTCATCGGGCGTGGCGATCTCGTCCAGCAGTGCGCCGTCGGCCTCGGCATTTGTTCGCACACCATGCCCGTTGAACCGCGCCGTCTGGATGTCGCGCGCAACCTTCACACGGGCGGCGACCTCCTTCGATCCCTCGGCAGGCGGCGGCAGGACAAGATCGGCGGCACTGACCCCGGCCACTTCGACATGCAGGTCGATCCGGTCCAACATCGGGCCGGAAACCTTCGCCTGATAGTCGGCGGCACAGCGCGGAGCACGCGAGCAGGCCAGCGCCGCATCACCGAGATGGCCGCAACGGCATGGGTTCATCGCCGCCACAAGCTGGACCCGCGCCGGAAACGTAACATGCACATTGGCGCGCGCGACCGAGACATTCCCCGTCTCGATCGGCTGTCGCAGGGAATCGAGCACCGATCGCTGAAACTCCGGAAGCTCGTCGAGGAACAGCACGCCGAGATGGGCAAGGCTGACCTCACCCGGCCGTGCCTTCAGACCCCCGCCGACGAGCGCCGCCATCGACGCCGAATGATGCGGCGCACGAAACGGACGGGTGCGGACCAGCCGGCCATGGTCGAGCGCTCCCGCGACGGACGCGATCATCGACACTTCCAGGGCCTCGCTGGGCGTGAGTTCTGGCAATATGCCGGGAAGGCAGGATGCCATCAGCGACTTGCCCGCCCCCGGAGGTCCGATCATCAGCAGATTATGCCCGCCGGCGGCCGCGATTTCGAGCGCGCGCTTTGCGGTTTCCTGACCCTTCACCTGAGCGAGATCGGGGCCGAAGGTCGGTGGATCGGCCTCGCCCGGCTGTGGTGGGGCAAGCTGCGCGCCGCCCTTGAAATGATTGAGCAACGTCAGCAGGTCCGGCGCGCCGATCACTTCCACCGTTCCCGCCCAGGCCGCCTCTGCGCCTTGCGCCGCCGGGCAGATCAGCCCCTGTTCCCGCTCAGAGGCATGCAGAGCAGCGAGCAGAACACCGGGAACAGATGCCACCCGTCCATCCAAGCCGAGTTCGCCCACGACCACATAACCGGCCAGCGTCTCGGCATCGATCACGCCCATCGCACCGAGCAACGCCAGCGCGATGGGCAAATCATAATGCGATCCCTCTTTCGGAAGATCGGCGGGCGAAAGATTGACGACGATACGTTTGGGCGGCAGCGCGAGACCAATCGCGATCAGGGCGCCGCGCACCCGCTCCCTGCTTTCGGCCACGGCCTTGTCGGGAAGACCGACGACGACGAACGCCGGAAGCCCGCTCGCGATCTGGACCTGCACCTCGACAGCGCGCGCCTCCAGACCCAGGAACGCGACCGTAGACACCAGCGCAACCATCGATCGTCCCCCTGCCCCGCGCATCTCCTGCCGTGAAGATTGACTTGTCGCAAGACATTGCCTATCGGCCCCTGCAACAGCGGTCGCCCGCAACGGCGGCCCTTTTTACGTTGAGATCGCAGGGAAAGACCTATGAAGCGCACCTTTCAGCCGAGCAACCTCGTGCGCAAGCGCCGTCACGGCTTCCGCAGCCGCTCCGCGACGCCGGGTGGCCGCAAGGTCCTCGCCGCGCGCCGCGCGCGTGGCCGCAAGACGCTCTCGGCCTGAGCAAAGCCTCGATTCAGACGATAAGCCGCCGCGCGGATTTTCTCGCGGCGAACGGCGCACGGCGCGTGGCAATGCCCGGCTTCGTCCTGCTCGTTCGACCGCGCGAGGATGGCGATCCTGCCATGCGCCTCGGCATCACCGTCACCAAGAAAATCGGCAACGCCGTGATTCGCAACCGTATGAAGCGCCGCTTCCGCTCGCTTGCGCGGGAAATATTGCCGGACACCGGCATGACTGGCGCCGATCATATCCTGATCGGCCGGGCCGGCGGCGTGGAACGCGATTTCGGCGAGCTTCGGCGCGAGCTTGGCAAGGCGCTGGGCAAGGCAGCGCGATGATCGCCAGGGCGATGATCGGCATTGCGCGTTTCTGGCAGCGCTGGCCTTCGGCGATCCTGCCGCCCACCTGTCGCTACCAGCCTTCCTGTTCGGCCTATACGATCGAGGCGCTTTCACGCTATGGGGCGCTGAAGGGCGGCTGGCTCGCCCTGCGTCGCGTTCTCAGATGCCATCCCTTTGGGGGGCATGGCTTTGATCCTGTTCCATGAATCGAGGAAGACCGGGTGGATAATCAGCGCAACATGATCCTGGCGATCGTGCTGTCAGCAATCGTGCTGATCGGGTGGAGCTTTGCGTCCAGCCATTTCTTCCCGGCCGCCAATCCCCCCGCGACCAAGATCGAGGGCGGCAAGGAGAAGGTCGTCGCCAATCCGGCCGCTGATCCCGCCGCCGATTCGCCCGCCGCGATCCGCAACCGCGCAGTCGTGCTGGCGGAAAGCCCGCGCGTCACGATCAAGACGCCGCTCCTGTCCGGCTCGATCAACCTCAAGGGCGCGCGGATCGATGATCTGGTGCTCACCAACTATCGCGAGACGATCAAGAAGAACTCCCCGCCGATCCGCCTGCTGTCGCCGGGCGGCGCGCCGGACGCCTATTTCGCCGGCTTCGGCTGGAGCGGGGAGAATGTCGCCCTGCCTGGCCCCGACACGCTGTGGACCGCGAGCGGCAAGGATCTCACGCCGACGACACCGGTATTGTTGAGCTGGACCAATCCGACCGGCCAGACCTTCACCATCAAGATCTCGGTCGACGAAAAATATCTGTTCACCATCGACCAGACCGTCGCCAACAAGGGCGCCGCGCCGGTCGCGGTGCGGCCCTACTCGCTGATCTCACGCGTGGGCATCTCGAAGGATCCCGACAGCTGGACGATGCACACCGGTCCGCTCGGCGTGTTCAACAACGTCGCCAACTATGACGTCAACTTCAAGGATGTAGACGAAAGCGGCGCCTCGGGCGTGCAGCTTGCCGATCCGAACTGGCTTGGCTTCGGCGACAAATATTGGCTGACCGCGCTCGTTCCCGTGAACGGGAAGGATGTCGCGGCCGCCTTCCGCGCCGGATCGGGGAAACGCTATCAGGCCGAGCTGGCAGGCGCCCCGACGATCCTGCAGACCGGCAAGGCGATGACCGTATCCCAGCACCTGTTCGCGGGTGCCAAGGAAGTGCTGGTGCTTGACGCCTATGAAAAGCAGCAGGGCGTCGCCCAGTTCGACAAGGCGATCGACTGGGGCTGGTTCTACTGGTTCGAACGGCCGATCTTCTGGGTGCTCGACCATCTTTTCCGGCTGGTCGGCAACTTCGGCGTTGCAATCATGTTGCTGACGCTGATTGTGCGCGGCCTGATGTTCCCGATCGCGCAGAAGCAGTTCCATTCGATGGCGGCGATGAGGGTCGTCCAGCCCAAGATGAAAGCGCTTCAGGAAAAGCATAAGGACGACAAGACCAAGCTCCAGCAGGAGATGATGGCGCTCTACCAGTCCGAGAAGATCAACCCGCTGGCAGGCTGTCTGCCGATCTTCCTCCAGATCCCGGTCTTCTACGCACTCTATAAGGTGCTGATGCTCTCGATCGAGATGCGCCACCAGCCGTTCGTGCTGTGGATCCGTGATCTCTCGGCGCCCGATCCGCTGACCCCGATAAATCTGTTCGGCCTGCTGCCGTTCGAGCCACCGCACTTCCTCCACCTCGGCATTCTGCCGATCCTGCTGGGCATCACCATGTGGCTCCAGTTCAAGCTCAATCCGCAGCCGATGGACGAGGCGCAAAAGCAGGTGTTCGCGATCATGCCCTGGGTGCTGATGTTCGTGATGGCGCCGTTTGCGGCGGGCCTGCAGCTTTACTGGGTGGTCTCGAACGTGCTGACGATCCTGCAGCAGAAGTGGCTCTACAGCCGCCATCCGGGCCTGAACGAGGCCGTCGCGAAATGACCGACGACCCGGAGCCGTCCGATCTCGTCGAGACGGCCCGGAAGCTCTTCTCCGGGCCGATCGCCTTCCTGAAATCGGCACCGCAGCTGAAGTTCCTGCCGGACCCGGACTATCCGGAGGTGGCCTTCGCGGGCCGCTCGAACGTCGGCAAATCCTCGCTGCTCAACGCGCTGACCAACCGCAACGGGCTGGCGCGCACGTCCAACACGCCGGGCCGCACGCAGGAGCTGAACTTCTTCGACGTCGGTGATCCGATGGTGCTGCGGCTGGTCGACATGCCTGGCTATGGCTTTGCGAAAGCACCCAAGGATGTCGTCAAGAAATGGCGCTTCCTGGTGAACGACTATCTGCGCGGCCGTGTCGTTCTCAAGCGCGCGCTCGTGCTGATCGATGCCCGGCACGGTATCAAGGATGTCGACCGGGAGGTGATGAAGATGCTCGACGACGCGGCCGTCAGCTACCGTCTCGTCCTCACTAAGGCCGATAAGATCAAGCCGACCGAGCTTGCCGATGTCCACGCGAAGACCGTCGCCGAGGCGCGTACCCGCCCCGCCGCGCACCCGGAGGTGATTGCAACATCGAGCGAGACCGGCCAAGGGATAGCCGAGCTCCGCGCAGGGGTGATCGAGGCAATCGGATAGGAGGCTCGCCTTGCTGAAATTGTTCATCGGCAACAAGGCCTACAGCTCATGGTCGATGCGCGGCTGGCTCGCCGTCAAGCAATCCGGACTGCCGTTCGAGGAAATCGTCGTCCCGCTCTACGACGAGGAATGGGATCGCCGCCGCGAGGGCGACGAGTTTGCTCCCTCGTCAGGCAAGGTACCGATCCTGTGGGACGAGGATGCGGTCGTCTGGGATTCGCTCGCGATCATCGAATATCTCGCCGAGAAAGCCGGCCGCGAGAAGTTCTGGCCCGAGGATAATGCCGCGCGTGCGATGGCGCGATCGATGGCCGCCGAGATGCATTCGAGCTTCGCCAACCTGCGCCGCGAATGCCCGATGAACATCCGCAACCGCTATCCGGCCAAGCCCCTGCCCGCCGAGGTTCAGGCCGACATCATCCGCGTGGTGTCGCTCTGGGCGGAAGCACGTTCCCGATTTGGCACCAGCGGCGATTTCCTGTTCGGTGAGTTCGGAGCGGCGGACATCATGTACGCCCCGGTCATATCGCGCTTCGCGACCTACTCGATCGAATTGCCGCGGTTCGCTGCCGCCTATGCCCAGTCAGTGATCGCGCATCCGTTCGTGCAGGACTGGATCGCGGCTGCGCAGGAAGAGCCATGGGTCATCGAAAAGTTCGAACAGCCCGTAAGCTGAAGGATCAAATGCGCATGGTATCGTAGGGCGTGCCGTCCTTGCGGTAATAACCTGTGCCAGTGAACACCATGTCGATATCGGAATAACCGCCGCCTTTCGCCCCATCGCCCGCGCTGAAGCAGATGAACGCGCAGTCGGCATCGCTGCGATTGACCAGATGATGCCCGTTGCGACTGCCCTTGGGGAAAGTCGCACAATCGCCGGCCTGCAGGACAGTCTCGCCTTCATCCTCGATCATCACGGCCTCGCCACTCAGCATCACCAGAAATTCGTCTTCGCCCTCATGCCAATGACGCTGCGAAGACCATGCGCCGGGCTTGAGCGTCACATGACAGGCGCCCATCTCCGTCAGGCCCGCGATTCGCGCGAGGCGCTTTTTCCAGCGCCCCTGGACGGGCTGGTCGAACGGCGCCGGATAGCCAGTCGAATTTTCAGGGGCTATCGCATCCAGATCAATCTTTGGCATGATGGGCTCCGTGCTTGGCAAGGCTGGAGCCGGACGCTACGCCCGCGCCATGGCCATCGCAACCGATCCTGTCGAGCTCACCAAGCGGCTGATCGCTTGCCCCAGCGTGACCCCCGACGACTCGGGCGCGAACGAAGTCGTGGCATCCGCGCTGGAATCGATCGGCTTCACGGTGCACCGGCTGGTCAGGGGCGAAGCGCCTGACGGCCCGATCCACAATCTCTTCGCCAGCCGGGGCAGCGGTGGCCCGCACTTCGCCTTCGCCGGCCACACCGATGTCGTTCCGCCCGGCGACGGCTGGAACAGCGATCCCTTCACCCCGACGATAAAAGGCGATCTGCTCTATGGTCGCGGCGCGGTGGACATGAAAAGCGCGATCGCGGCGTTCATCACCGCCGCCTCGGAGATCCACGATCATCCCGGAACGCTCAGCTTCATCATCACCGGCGACGAGGAAGGCCCTGCTACCTACGGCACACCGGCGATCATCGACTGGATGGACGAGCAGGGCATCCGTCCCGATCTTTGCCTGGTCGGCGAGCCGACGTCGGTCGCGCGGCTGGGCGACGTCGTGAAGATCGGGCGGCGCGGATCGGTCAATATGTGGATCGACGTTCAGGGCACGCAGGGCCATGTCGCCTACCCCCACCTGGCCGACAACCCGGTTACGCGGTTGATCAGGGCGCTGGATGCCATCGCCATGATCAAGCTGGATGAGGGATCGGACTGGTTCCAGCCCAGCAATCTGGAGATCACGGACCTCACGGTCGGCAATCCGGCGCACAATGTGATCCCGGCAAAGGCGGGCGCACGGCTCAACGTTCGCTTCAACGATCTGCACAGCGGTCAGGCGCTTGCGGAGAAAATCCGGAACGCGCTGCTGCTCCACGCCCCCGATGCCAGGCTGACGGTGAAGATTTCCGGCGAATCCTTCCTGACCGAGCCAGGGCAGCTCTCCGACCTCGTATCGCACGCCATTCGCGAGGAAACCGGCCTCGATCCTGAACTTTCCACCAGCGGTGGCACGTCAGACGCGCGCTTTCTGCGCGCGCTTTGCCCGGTGATCGAGTTCGGCCTGCCAAACGCGACGATGCACAAGCTCGACGAGGCCGTCGCCATCGCCGACATCCACGCGCTTCAGCGTATCTATGCCCGCATCATCCGGTCCGCGCTCGGCGCAGAATGACGTAGAGCGCACCCGTCCCGCCATGGCGCGGATGGGCATTGCGGACGGCCGCGATCTGGCTTGCATGGCGTGACGATCCCAGCCAGTCGCCGATCGCCGCCCGGATCAGCCCACGCCGATGCGGCGCCGGATCGCGCGGCGGCTTGCCGGTGATCACCAACAGGACCCTGACGCCCTCGATCACGGCCCGTTCGAGCGCCTGATCGAGCATATGATGCGCACTGGCGAGGGTGTGCCCATGCAGATCGATGCTGCGATCCGGGATCACCACGCCCCGCCGCAGCCGCTTGTCCCATCCACCGTCGAGGGTATCCGATGGTTTCGTCACCCCAGCGGAGGCTGGGGTCCATGTCTCGTTCGGCTGGACGGCAGCTTTTGAGGATAAAGAAATGGACCCCAGCCTCCGCTGGGGTGACGATAAATATACTGGACCGAGATCCCGGCGTTCCAAACGCCGCACGCTGGCAGCGACCTTGGCCCAGATCTCGGCTTCTTCAGGGCTGAGGCGACGATCCGCCATTGCCGCCACTCTGGATGCGCGCCACCGTGCCGATCGGGAGCAGCAGGAAGGCCCGGCCACGCGACGACATGCCGCCTGCCGTCGTCCTTGCCTGCTGGCCGGCACCCCAGAAGGTGTCGAAGCGATTGGCACCCTTGATCGCGCCACCCGTATCCTGCGCAACCCAGATGCCGTTCGCTTCCGGGCGATCCATGCCGGACAGCACTATCGGCGCACCGAGCGGGACGAACGCCGGATCGGCCGCAACCGTGACGCGCGGGGTGACCTCCACGCCTAGCGCGCCAACCGGCCCGCCTGGAAGTTCCCGGAAGAAAACGAAGCTCTTGTTCTGCTCCATGATCGAACGCCCGCCATCCGCCTGCGCCCTCAGGTACGACATGATGCCGTCCATCGACGCCTGCCCCGGCTGGAGCACACCCTGATCGCGCAGCATCGCCCCGATACCGACATAATCGCGGCCATTTTGACCGTCATAGCCGACCCCGACGACACTGCCATCGGGCATGCGCAGCCGGCCGGACCCCTGGATCTGAAGAAAGAAGAATTCGATCGGATCCTTCGCCCAGGCAATCTCCAGTCCCTTGCCGGAAAGGCGCCCGGATTCGATCTGCGCCCGATCGTAATAAGGCACGAAGTTCAGCCCATCGACGCGGCCCCGGATCTTCTTGCCCTTCATGCTTTCCGAAAACTGCCCGAGATCGACGTCGATCAGGTCCGGTGGCCGCTTGTAGATCGGGGTGTAATAGCCGGATTGCAGCGTACGCGATGCCTCGATCTCCGGCTCATAATAGCCCGTGGCAAAAGCCGCGCCGTTGGCAATGACCGCAGTTTCCAGATAGGCCTCGAAGAAGCCCGCCGCATTGCCATCCGGCCAGGACGCGGCGGCCTGACAAGCGTTCGCCCAATCCTGCGGGTTGGTCAGTCCCGAACCGTCGGTGCGCTTGGTAAGCGCCCCGCAACTCGAGCGGAACGCGGCCAAGGCACTTTTGGCGCTTTCGGGCGGAATCCCGAGTTCGGCCAGCGAGGGACCGGCTGCTATCGCTGCGTTGCGCGCTGTCGGCGTGGGTGTTGCTGGTGCCGCAGCCGCCGGCGGCTTTGCTACCGGAGATGGCGTCGGGCGAGACGGCGGAGGCGCGGGCGGTTGCGAAGAAGGTACGGGAGGCGCGGCAGGAGGTGGGGCCTGGGTTTGCGGAACGACCGTGCAAGCCGATAGCGCCAGCGCAAAAGCCGGCCATAGCCCCCGCCTCATGCCGCTCACGCGGCCTCGTCGGTTTCGACCAATATCCAGTTGGGGTCGGACGCGCCGACATGGCGGCCGAAGGTCCATACGTCGTGCGTCGGCACGGCATCGGTCAGCGATCCGGCAACGACATTACCGTCGGTATCGCGCGTCACGGCCGCGATATCCGCGTCGAACCTGACGGTGACATAGGCCATCTGCCCGCTGAGCCGTGCCTTGTCGATCACGGCGCGTTCGATCGAAACAAGCCGGTTATCAAGCACATGGCGGGCTTCCTCGCGCGCGGTGATGGCCTGCCCGAAGGCATCGCGCACATCCCCGTCGGCAAGCCGTTCCAGCTCATCCCTGTCCCCGCGCCAGAAGGCCTCGAGGATCATCCGGTAAGCCGCCTTGGCGCCTTCGAGGAACCGCGCCGCATCGAATGACCTGTCGGCATCGGAAATCGCGCGGATACCCGTCATCGCGCCGGGCTCGATCAGCGGGTCAGCGAGCGTCTGGGGTTGCGCGCCGGCATCAGCGCCGGGCAGCGGCGTTGCCGGCGAAGGACGGCTTGGCGTTTCGATAGGCTTGGCGATGGGCTGTTCATGGCCAGTGCGACGGCCCAGCACGCTCCACAGGCGAAGCGCGACAAAAAGGAAGACCATCGCAAGGATAATGATTTCGGGCACAGCCACTCCGTCGGTTTGAACCCTACATAGGCGCGCATCTGCCCGGTTTCAAACCCCCTCTGCAACAAGTGGCTCCGGACGCTCTTGCTGCCATTGCCCTTGGCGGTGCCGCCTGCTAGGCGCGCGGGCTGAAATGAGGCGCCCGCGCCTCGCCACGACGAATTGAAGGATTAAAGCCTAAATGGCACAGGACGACGGCACGGTCACTTCCAACGCGTTCGCAAACGGCGCCGATACCCAGCCGCAGGTCGCGCTGATCGCGCAATATGTGAAGGACCTGTCCTTCGAAAATCCGAACGCGCCGGCGGTATATCAGTGGCAGGATCAGCCGCAGATCGACGTCCAGTTCAACATCGGCTCGCAGACCGTGGGCGACGACGTGTACGAGGTGGGTCTCAAGATCGAGGTCAAGGCGACCGTGGAAGACAAGACAGCCTTCCAGGTGGAGCTGCTCTATGGCGGCCTCTTCGGCATACGCAACGTGCCGGATGACCAGATCCAGCCCTTCCTCCTCGCCGAGGCGCCCCGCCTGCTTTTCCCGTTCGCGCGCCGCGTGCTGGCCGATGCGATCCGCGACGGCAATTTCCCGCCGCTGTTGCTCGAACCGATCGACTTCGGCGCGCTGTACATGCAGCAGCAACAGCAACAGGAAGCTGTCGCGGGCGAACCCGCGGGCCAGGCCTGACCGTCTTGGCCTCCCCTGTTCCGGGGAAGCCATGAGCCTCGTCCGCAACAGCATCACCATTGGCGGGCTGACCCTGATCAGCCGCATATTGGCGCTGCTCCGGGATTCGCTCCAGGCGACGTTCGTCGGTGCCGGCTTTGCATCCGACGCCTTCCTCGTTGCGTTCCGTTTGCCCAACATGTTCCGCGCGCTCTTCGCGGAGGGCGCCTTCTCGGCCGCGTTCATCCCGATGTTCAATCGGAAGGTTGCGGAAGGCGGCGGCCGGGGCGCGGGATTCGATTTCGCCGAACGGGCGCTTTCAGTGCTCTTCCCGGTGCTGGTGTTCTTCACGCTGTTGCTGATCATCGCGGCGTGGCCAGTGACCTACGCATTGTCAGGCGGATTCAAGGATCCGACACCCGAGCAATTCACGTTTGCCGTGACGCTTTCGCGGATCACCCTGCCCTATCTTGCGCTGATTTCTCTCGTGTCGCTGCTCGGCGGCATTCTCAATTCGCTCGATCGTTTCTGGGTCAACGCCGCCGCGCCGATCCTGCTCAACGTCGCGATGATCATCGGGCTCTGGTTCTTCCACGGCGACGATCCCTATGAAACCGCGCGCGTTCAGGCGATCTCGGTCACGGCTGGCGGCGCGCTTCAACTTGCCTGGCTGGTCTTCGCATCGCACCGGGCGGGTGTCAGCCTGCGTTTTCGACTGCCCCGGTTCGATGCCGACATTCGCAATCTTCTCAAACTCATCATCCCGGCGGCCGCGGGCGCAGGTGCTGTTCAGATCAACCTTCTCGTATCGACCGCGCTGGCCGGCAGGCTGCTCGATGCGGGTTCGATCTCCTACATCTATTATGCCGACCGTCTGAATCAGCTTCCGCTCGGCCTGATCGGGATCGGCCTGGGCACGATCCTGCTGCCGACCATTTCACGCATGCTCAACAGCGGCCAGCAGAACGAGGCCATGGACATTCAGAATCGTGGCATCGAGCTTGCCCTGTTCCTGACGCTGCCCGCCACGGTTGCCTTCGTCATCGCTGCCGAACCGATCATCCGCGGGTTGTTCCAGCATGGCGCGTTCACTGCGGAGGATACGGTGCGCTGCGGCTGGGCGCTCAGCGCCTTTTCGCTGGGTCTGCCATCCTATGTGCTCATCAAGGTGCTGACACCGGGCTTCTATGCGCGTGAAGATACGAAGACGCCGGTCCGTTTCGCGACCATTTCGATCGTCGTGAACCTTGTCGGCAATCTGATACTTATCCCAACGATCGGCCATGTCGGACCGCCGCTCGCGACGGCGCTGGCCTCCTGCGTCAACGTCACGCTGCTCTATTTGGAGCTGAGGCGGCGTGGCCACTTCATCGCGGACAGCCGCTTGCGCCATCGTCTGCCTCGCCTTGCCTTCGCCGCCGTCATCATGGGCGCGGCCTTGTTCGGGCTGGACCTGTTGATCGAACCCTATACGACCGGCCCCATCCTGATCCGCTTCATGGCGCTGGCGGGGCTGGTGGCGGGAGGCGTTAGCATCTATGGGATCGCCTGCTTCCTGACAGGCGCCTACCGCGTCGCTGATCTGAGGGCGCTTCTCCGGCGGCGTTGATCACAGAAACGGAGTCGATAATGCGCGTTGTTTCGGGCATCCAGCCCACCGGAAATCTGCATCTCGGCAATTATCTGGGGGCGATCCGGAACTGGGTGCGCATGCAGGATGCCATGTCTCCTGGGAGCGAATGCCTCTTCTTCCTCGCCGATCTCCACGCAATCACCGTCCATAACGATCCGGCGACGCTCGCCAGCAATATTCGCCAGATGGCGGCAGCGCTACTGGCGGCAGGTATCGATCCCGAGCGCTCGACCCTGTTCCGGCAGGCGATGGTGCCAGCCCATGCCGAGTTGTGCTGGTTGCTGAACGGCACCGCGCGGATCGGCTGGCTCAACCGCATGACGCAGTTCAAGGAGAAATCCGGCAAGAACCGCGAGGGCGCGAGCGTTGGGCTCTATTCCTATCCCGTGCTCCAGGCGGCGGATGTGCTCGTCTACAAGGCGACGCATGTACCCGTCGGCGAGGATCAGAAGCAGCATCTTGAACTGGCCCGCGACATCGCGACCAAGTTCAACACCGATTTCGAGGTGGAGTTGTTCGTCCTGCCCGAACCGTTCATCGGCACGACCGCCGCCCGCATCATGTCGCTGCGTGACGGCACGACCAAGATGTCCAAGTCCGATCCTTCGGAGATGAGCCGGGTTCACCTGACCGACGATGCGGATACGATCATGCAGAAGGTCCGCAAGGCCAAGACCGATCCCGAGCCCCTGCCGGACAACGCCGCCGCGCTCGAAGGCCGTCCCGAAGCCCGCAATCTTGTCGGCATTTATGCGGTGCTGGCCGATCAGAGTGTCGATCAGGTGCTTCAGCAATTTGCGGGACAAGGCTTTGGCGCATTCAAGCCAGCCCTTGGTGAGCGATTGGTGGAGACGCTTCGCCCGATCACGGCCCGCCTCGCCGATTTCCAGCGCGATCCCGGCGAGCTTGATCGCATCCTGGTCAAGGGCGCCGCGCGCGCGTCCGAGCTGGCGGCCCCGACGCTGGATGCAACCTATCGCGCAATGGGTCTGCGCTGATCGATTGTTCGCCACTTGTTCAACGGCGGTTCAGCGCCATAATGGGATAAGAGGAAACAATCGCGCGACAGCGCGGTAGTAGAACAGAGGATTCGCCATGTCTTTGACCCGCTCGCTGGCAAAACTGTTCGCCCCAATGGCCTTGCTGGCGCTCAGCGCCTGCGCGACGCCATTCAAGGCCGACGTATCCCGCTTCCAGCAAATGCCCGCCCCCAATGGCGAAAGCTTCGTCGTTCAGACCACCAATCCCAAGCTCGAAGGCGGGCTTGAGTTCGCGCAATATGCCGCGCTCGTCGCCGAACAGCTTCGCGCCAAGGGCTATGCTCAGGCGCAAACGCCGCAGGCTGCGTCGCTGGTCGTCAATCTCGACTATGGCGTCGACGGCGGCCAGACCAAGGTCGTCAGCCGTCCTGGTATGGGCTATGGCGGCTTCGGTTATGGGGGTTTTGGCGGCCCTTGGCGCTATCGCTCGCCCTTCTACTGGGGCTGGGATGATCCCTATTGGTATAGCCCATGGGGTTATCCGGAGGTCGATAGCTACACTGTCTTCACCAGCTATCTCGACATGAAGATCAACCGCACCCGCGACGGCACCCGCGTATTCGAGGGCAAGGCCAAGGCCCGCTCGACCGACGACAGCCTGCCGCGCCTCGTACCCAATCTGGTGACGGCGATGTTCAACAATTTCCCCGGGCATTCGGGCGAGGAAGTGCGGATCACCGTTCCGCCGCCCACCAAGCAATAAGCGCTTCCCCCCTTCCCATCGCCCCTGTTGCTTTCGCGGGGCGATGGGTTAACCATGCTGTCACAAGAAATGCTCCAGAGGAGAGGCCAGTCGTTATCGGGACGGTAACCACTGTGTCGTAAAGGCGTGCACTGGCAGGGGGACGCCATGGACGCATATGATCTTGTCGTGATCGGCAGCGGGCCCGCAGGGCGCCGCTCCGCTGTGCAGGCTGCGAAGCTTGGCCATTCAGTGCTCGTGATCGAAGGCCGCCGCCGCGTTGGCGGTGTTTCGGTGCATACCGGCACCATTCCGTCCAAGACCTTGCGCGAGACTGCGCTCAACCTGTCAGGCTGGCGTGAGCGCGGCTTTTACGGCAGCGCCTATCGCATCAAGAAGGAGATCGGCGGCGACGATCTCGCCATACGCCTCACCAAGACGCTGGAACATGAGGTCGACGTGCTGGAACATCAGTTCCAGCGCAACAGCGTCCGCACGATCGCAGGTGTCGGTCGCTTCACGGATGCGCATACCATTGAGATCGACTGCCCCGACGGCAGCAAGCTGCCCGTACGTGCCGAGCGCGTGATGATCGCGGTCGGCACTGTGCCGTTCCGCCCCGAATCGGTCCCGTTCGACAACGTCAACATCGTGGATAGCGACACGCTGATCGATACCCCGCGCGTGCCCCGCAGCCTGACCGTCGTCGGCGCAGGCGTGATCGGCATCGAATATGCCACGATCTTCTCGTCGCTGGACGTCCAGGTGACCTTGGTCGAGCCGCGCGCGACCTTCCTGGATTTTATCGATCGCGAAATCATCGAGGAATTCACACACCAGCTCCGCGATCGCGGCATGGTGATCCGGCTTGGTTCCCCGGTCGCGTCGATCGAACGCGATTCGCGGGGATGCCCGGTGACCACGCTGGAAGACGGCCGTACCGTACGTTCCGAGATGCTGCTCTACGCTGCAGGGCGGATGGGCGCGACCACTGACCTCGGCCTCGAACATTGTGGTCTGACCACTGACAATCGCGGCCGGCTCAAGGTCGACCCTGCCACTTTCCAGACCGAGGTGCCGCATATTTACGCTGCCGGCGACGTGATCGGTTTCCCGAGCCTTGCCTCCACCTCGATGGAACAGGGCCGCATCGCAGCCTGTCACGCCTTCGGCCTGCCGATGCCGCCCGCGCCCCAATATTTCCCCTATGGCATCTACGCCGTACCCGAGATTTCGACGGTCGGCATGAGCGAACAGGAGGTGCGCGACAAGGGCATCGGCTACGAGTGCGGCATCGCCCGGTTTCGGGAAACCTCGCGCGGCCACATCATGGGGCTCAACTCGGGCCTGATGAAGATGATCTTCTCGCTGAAGACCCGCCGTTTGCTGGGTGTCCACATCGTCGGCGAAGGTGCGACCGAACTGATCCACATCGGCCAGGCGGTGCTCAACCTCAAGGGAACGCTCGATTATTTTATCGAGAACACGTTCAACTACCCGACGCTGGCGGAGGCTTACAAGATTGCGGCACTCGATGCGTGGAACCGCATGCCGCGGGCTGAGGCCGCGTAATTCTCACCGTCATCTCAGCGAAAGCTGGGATGACGATGTGGTAGCTTAGACTGTGATGACATTACATTGACGCATATCCTGAGTTTCTGAGGTAGTTGGCGCATTCGTCGGCGGTGAAGGCCTCGAGCAGC
>Ga0207706_10003422_pt1 | contig 15153 bp, 2 predicted proteins | sample KBSC53metaG_FD_184318 | JGI IMG/M metagenome (GOLD analysis project Ga0207706, IMG submission 184318) | Corn rhizosphere microbial communities from Kellogg Biological Station, Michigan, USA - KBS C5-3 metaG (SPAdes) (version 2) | ecosystem: Host-associated > Plants > Roots > Rhizosphere > Soil ... | reverse complement strand
GCCCGCTTCGGCGATTTCGAAGCGAACCGGGCTCTGTCTCCCCCTCCCCCGCGGAGCGCGGGGAGGGGGCGGGGGGCGGGGGCCCGCCGCCGGAGCGCGCCCTACCGCCGCCCCCGCCGCATCATCTCGCGCCGCGTGGCCGCGCGGTCCTGACCGGTTTCCGCCGCGGCGGTGTCCACCTTCGGCGCCTCGCCCGCGGCGGCGTCCGCGGCCTGCTGCTCCAGGTGGGCGGCAAGGGCGCGCACGGTGGAGAACTGGAACAGGTCGATCACCGACACCGGCACGCCCAGCGTTTCGCGCAGGCGCTCCTGCACGCGCGCCAGCAGCAGCGAGTGGCCGCCGATCTCGAAGAAGTTGTCGTCCAGGCCCACGCCCGGCGTCTCCAGCGCGTCTTCCCACACCTTCGCCACGGCGCGCTCCATCTCGCTGCGCGGCGCGCTCTCGGCGGGGCGCTCGGGGGCGGCGTCGGGGAGGCGCAGGCGGTCGATCTTCCCGTTGGGCGACAGCGGGAGCTCGGGGAGCGCCACGAACGCCGCGGGGATCATGTAGTCGGGCACCCGCGCGCGCAGCCACGCCCGCAGCTCGGCCGTGGACGGGGCATCTTCACCAGAGGGCACCACCCAGGCGACCAGCCGCGCGGCCGCGCCCTCGCCGCGCGCGGCCACCACCGCCTGCCGCACCCGCGGGCTGGCGGCCAGCGCGGCCTCCACCTCGCCCGGCTCGATGCGGTGGCCGCGGATCTTCACCTGGAAGTCGAGGCGGCCCAGGTACTCCAGTTCGCCGCCCGCGCGGTAGCGCACCCGGTCGCCCACGCGGTACATGCGCGCGCCCGGCTCGCCGCAGAACGGGTCGGGGCGGAAGCGCTCCGCCGTCATCGCCGGGCGGCGGTGGTAGCCGCGCGACAGCCCCCGACCGCCGATCCACAGCTCGCCCGCCACGCCGAACGGCACCGGGCGCAGGCGGCCGTCCAGCACGTAGAGCCGCGTGTTGGCCACCGGCCGGCCGACCAGGACGCGATCCGCATCCCGCGGCGCGATCCACCAGGTGCTGTAGGTGGTGTCTTCCGTCGGCCCGTAGTAGTTGCCGACCGTCTCCAGCGTTCCGATCTCGTGCAGCCCCCGCGCGAGCGCCGGCGGCAGCGCCTCGCCGCCCAGGTTCAGCCGGCGCAGGGTGGGGGGGATGCCGCCCGTGCGCAGCAGCTCGGCGGCGGCGCTGGGGGCCATGCTGGCCAGCGTCACCTCCTCTTCCAACCCCTTCAGCGACAGCGCGTTGCGGACCAGGACGAGCGAGCCGCCCCAGCTGAGCGTGCCGAAGATCTCGGCGACCGAGACGTCGAACGAGACGGAGGTGGAGGCGAGCACGGAGCGCCGCTCGCCGTCCGAGACGTGCTCACGGAGCCAGTGCAGGAGCGCCACCGTGCTGCGGTGCTCGATCTGCACCCCCTTGGGCCGGCCGGTGGAGCCGGAGGTGTAGATCACGTACGCCAGGGTCCGCTCGTCCACGGGCAGGTCGAGACGCGTGTCCCGCTCCGCCGCGACCTCGTCCCACTCCGCGTCGAGTGGGATGACCCGCGCGGAGGTGGGCGGCAGGGCGCCTGCCAGCGAGGCGTGAGTGAGGACGACGGGGGCGCCGCTCTCGTCCACCATGAAGCCGATGCGGTCCGCCGGATACGCGGGGTCTACCGGCACGTACGCGCCGCCCGCCTTCATGGTGGCGAGGAGCGCCACCACCAGCTCGGGCGTGCGCTCCATGCACACGGCCACCTTCGCCTCGGGCCCCACGCCCAGCGCGCGCAGGCGCCGGGCGAGGCGGTTGGCGCGCGACTCCACCTCGGCGTAGCTCCAGCGCGCGCCGCCGTGGACGATGGCCGTCGCGCCCGGCGTCCGGTCCGCCTGCGCCTCGAAGAGCTGGTGCACGCCCAGGCCGCGCGGGTAGGCCACGTCCGTACGGTTCAACTCGCGGACGACGTAGTCCTCCTCCGCGGCGTCCATCACCGGGAGCGCCCAGATCGGGGTGTCGGGCCGGGCGACGGCGCCGGACAGTAGCTCGGCCAGGTGCCGCGACAGGCGCTCGATCGTCTCCGCGTCCCAAAGGTCGGTGGCGTACTGCCAGGCACCCTGGATCCCGTGCGGGGTGGGCGACAGGTTCAGCACCAGGTCCACCTTGCTGGTGCCGGTGTCGCTCTCGCCGATCTCCAGTTCCAGGCCGGGAAGCTCCGGCGCGGCGCTCCCCTCGGGGTGCATGCTGAAGATCACCTGGAAGACGGGGTGCGCCGCCAGGTCGCGGTCCACCTTCAGCGCCTCCACCAGCCGCTCGAAGGGCACCTCCTGGTGCGCGTAGGCGTCCACCGTGGCGCGGCGGACGCGGCGCAGCGCCTGGCGGAAGGTGGGCTCGCCGGAAAGGTCGGTCCGCAGCGCCAGCGTGTTGACGAACACGCCGATCAGCCCCTCGGTCTCTTCGGGAAAGCGCCCCGCCACAGGCGAGCCCACCACCATGTCGTCGCTGCCGGACCAGCGCGCCAGCAGGGTGCTGAAGGCGGCCAGCAGCACCATGAACGGCGTGGCATCTTCCTCCCGCGCCAGCCGCTCCACGCGCTCCCCCAGCTCCGGCGGCAGGGAGATGGGGAGCGTGCCGCCGCGGAAACTCTGCACCGGCGGGTGCGGGCGGTCCGTCGGCAGGGCCAGGGTGGAGGCGCCGTCCAGACGCTGGCGCCACCACTCCACCTCGCCCTCCAGCGCGGCGCCGCTCAGCCGCTCGCGCTGCCACTCGGCGAAGTCGGCGTACTGGATCGGCAGCGGCGGCAGGGGATCGGGCACCCCCTCGCGCGCCGCCCGGTACAGCGCGCCCAGCTCGCGGAAGAGGATGCCGAGCGACCACCCGTCCGCCACGATGTGGTGCAGGGTGATCAGCAGCAGGTGGTCGTCCGCCGCCAGCCGCACCACCTGGTAGCGGACCGGCGGCCCGCGCTCGAGATCGAACGGCAGATGCGCCTCGTCCACCGCGATCCGCCGCGCCTCCTCCTCGCGCTCGGCGTGTGGCAGATCGGAGACGTCGTGCACCGGCACGGTCGCCGGCGCGGGCGGAAGCACCTCCTGCACCGGCTCGCCGCCCTCGAAGCGGAAGACGGTGCGCAGCGACTCGTGGCGCTCCGCCAGCCCGTCCACGGCGGCCGCCAGCGCGCCCAGGTCGAGCTCGCCACGCAGGCGCAGGGCGAGCGGCAGGTTGTACGCGGCGCCGGCCGCGCCCATCCGCTCCACGAACCAGAAGCGCTGCTGCGCGAACGACAGCCGGGCCGTGGCCCCCCGCTCCCGGGGGACGAGCGGCGGCGTGGACTCCGCCTTCCGCGCGGCTGCGGCGCGCTCGGCCAGCCCGGCCACGGTGGGCGATTCGAACAGCGCGCGCAGCGGCAGGTCGATGCCGAAGGCGCGGCGGATGCGCGCCATCACCTGGGTGGCGCGCAGCGAGTGGCCGCCCAGCTCGAAGAAGTTGTCGTGCGCGCCGGGATGCACTCCGAGGACGTCGGCCCACGCGGCCGCCACCATCCGCTCGGCGGGGGTGCGCGGGGGGACGTGGCCGGCCTCCGGGGCGGCGCCGGCGGGCTCCGGCAGCGCACGGCGATCCACCTTTCCGCTCGGCGTCAGCGGCAGCGCCTCCATCACCATCCACGCGGCGGGGACCATGTACTCGGGGAGACGCGCCACCAGGTGCGCCCGCAGCTCCGCGGCCGCCGGCGCCGCGCCGGCGGTGGGGACCACGTACGCCGCCAGCCGCTTCGCCGCGCCCTGGCCGTGGACGACCACGGCGGCCTGGACGACGGAGGGATGCTCGGTGAGCGCCGCCTCGATCTCGCCCGGCTCCACGCGGAAGCCGCGGATCTTCACCTGGAAGTCGGTGCGGCCCAGGTAGTCCAGGTTCCCGTCCGCCAGCCAGCGCACGCGGTCGCCGGTACGGTACATCCGCGACCCCGCCGGGCCGAAGGGGTCGGGGATGAACTTCTCGGCGGTGAGCGCGGGGCGCCCCAGGTAGCAGCGGCCCGTGTTGGCGCCGCCCGCGTACAGCTCGCCGGGCACGCCCACCGGCACCGGCCGCATCCCCCTGTCCAGCACGTACATCTGCGTGTTGGCCACGGGGACGCCGATCGGCGGGAGCGGCGCCCACTCGGCGGGGTCGGGATGCAGCCGGAACGCGGTGATCACGTGCGTTTCGCTGGGCCCGTAGTGGTTCTCCAGCACACAGCCGGGGTTGGAGGCGAAGAAGGCGCGCAGCTGCGGGGTGGAGCGCAGCGCCTCGCCCGCGGTGATCACCAGCCGCAGCTCCGGGAGGCGCGCGTCGGCCTGCTCGGCCACCTCGGCCAGGTTCTGCAGCCCGGCGAAGGGGATGAAGAGCCGTTCGATGCGGTGCTCGCGCAGGTACGCCAGCAGCGCCTCGCCGTCGCGCCGCGTGTCCTCGTCCACCAGCACCAGCGTGCCGCCGGTCATCCAGCAGCTGAACATCTCGTGGAAGCTGGCGTCGAAGCTGAGCGACGAGAACTGCAGCGTGCGCGCGGCCGGCTCGCCGCCGAAGCGGCCGGTCTGCCACGCCAGCAGGTTACTCAGCGCGCGATGCGGGAGCGCGGCTCCCTTGGGCTTCCCCGTCGACCCAGATGTATACAGCACGTACAGCAGGTTCTCCGGATCGACCTCCACCCGCGGATCGTCGGCGGACCCGGCGTCGATCTCCGCGCGATCCGCGTCCAGCCGCACCACGGCGGCGCCAGTGCGCGGGAGGCGGGTGGCGGCGGAGGTGGTGGTGAGGAGGACGGCGGCGCCCGAATCCTCCAGCATGTACGCCACCCGGTCCGCCGGATACGCGGGGTCGAGGGGGACGTAGCTTCCGCCCGCCTTCAGCACGGCGAGGACGGAGACCACCATGTCGGCCGACCGCTCCATCGACACCGCCACGCGCGCGTCCGGCCGCACGCCGAGCGCGATCAGGCGATGCGCCAGGCGGTTGGCGCGCGCCTCCATCTGTGCATAGGTCACGCGCTCGCCGCGGTATTCGATGGCGATCGCGTCGGGCGTGCGCGCCGCCTGCCGCGCCACCACGGCGTGCACCGGCCGCTCCGGCGTGGCGATCTCGTACGCGTTGAAGGCGCGGAGGACCGTCTCTTCTTCTTCGTCGGACAAAACGGACAGCGACGAGAGCGGCGCGTCCGGGCGTTCGGCGCCCTGGCGAAGGAGCGCGTCCAGGTGCGCCGTGATCCGTTCGACCGTCGCCGCGTCGAAGAGGGCGGTGGCGTATTCGGCCAGGCCCTGCAGCGCGCCGTCGCCGGCCTCGCTCAGGATCAGCGTCAGGTCGAAGCGGCTGGTGCCGGTGTCGGCCGCGCGGCCGCGGATCTCCACCCCACCCAGCCGCGCGCCGCCGCCGGTGGGGGTGTTCTGCAGCGTCAGCATCACCTGGAAGAGCGGCGCGTGGGCCAGCGACCGCTCCACCTTCAGCTCGTCCACCAGCTTCTCGAAGGGCACGTCCTGGTGGGCGTACGCCTCCAGCGTGGTCTCGCGCACGCGCCGCAGCAGCGCGGAAAAGGCAGGGTCGCCGGAGAGGTCGGTCCGCAGCGCCAGCGTGTTGTCGAAGAAGCCGATCAGCCGCTCCAGCTCGGGACGCGTGCGGTTGGCGATCGGCGTTCCGACCACGATGTCCTCTTCCCCGCTCCACCGGTGCAGCACGGCGTCGAAGGCGGCGACGAGGACCATGAACAGCGTGGCGCCCTCGCGCCTGGCCAGCGTCCGCGCGGCGTCCACGGTCCGGGCCGGGAGATGGAAGGGCAGCAGCGCGCCGGCCGTGTCCTGCACCGGGGGGCGCGGCCGGTCGGTGGGCAGCTCGAGGACGGCGGGGATGCCGGCCAGTTTGCGCCGCCAGTAGTCCATCTGCCGCTCCAGCGCCTCGCCGCGCAGCCACCCGCGCTGCCACGCCGCGAAGTCCGCGTACTGCACCGGCAGCTCCGGCAGCGGTGAATCGTCCCCCGCGGCGAAGGCCTGGTAGAGCGCCGCCAGCTCGCCGAAGAAGATCCCCGCGGACCACGCGTCGGTGACCACGTGGTGGAAGACGAGCACCAGCGTGTGCTCCTCCGCGCCGTTCCGAAGCAGCGTCGCGCGGATCAGCGGGCCCGCCGCCAGGTCGAACGGCGTCCGTGCTTCCCGGGCGACGAGGCGTTCGGCCTCGTCGTCCCGTTCGTCTCCCGGGAGCGCCCTCAGGTCGGCGAGCGGGAGAGGGAAGGAAATAGAGGACAAAATGGACTGAACCGGCCGATCGTCCCGTACCGAGAAGACGGTCCGCAGCGATTCGTGGCGGCGGACGATCTCGCCCAGCGCGCGCTCCAATGCGGCGACGTCCAGCCGGCCGACCAGGTCCAGCGCGAGGGGGACGTTGTAGGCGGCGCTGCCGGGCTCCAGCTGGTCGATGAACCAGAGCCGCTCCTGCGCGAAGCTGAGCGGCAGCGGCTGGCTCCGGTCCGCGTGCGGGATGCCGCCGGCGGGCGCGCCCTCGCCTTCGCCGCGCAGCGCGGCGATGCGCGTGGCCTGGTCGCGCAGCACGGGCGCCTCGAACACCGCGCGCAGCGGCATCTCCACCCCGAACGCCTGGCGGACGCGCGACACCAGCTGCGTGGCGAGCAGCGAGTGGCCGCCGCGCTCGAAGAAGTCGTCGCCCGCGCCGATCGCGTCCGCGCCGAGGACCTCGGCCCAGAGCGCGGCCAGCATCTCCTCGTCGGGCGTGGACGGGGCCACGTGCCGCTCCGCCGCCGCGCCGAAATCGGGCGACGGCAGCGCGCGCCGGTCGATCTTCCCGTTCGGCGTCCGCGGCAGCGAATCGATCGCAACCACCAGCGAGGGAACGAGATACGCCGGGAGATCCCGGGCCAGCTCCGCGCGGATCGCCGACGCGTCGAACGCGCCACGGGGAACCACGAAGGCGACCAGGTGCATCGCTCCCTGCCCGTCCGGCCGCGCGACCACGGCGCCTTCGGCCACGCTGGGCAGGGTGCGCAGGGCGGCCTCCACCTCGCCGGGCTCCGCGCGGGCGCCGCGCACCTTCACCTGCTCGTCGGCGCGGCCCAGGAACTCGAGGGTGCCGTCGGGGCGCCAGCGCGCGCGGTCGCCGGTGCGGTACATCCGCGCGCCGGGGCGGGCGCTGAACGGGTCGGGGAGGAACGCCGCCGCCGTCATCGCCGGCCGCCGGTGGTAGCCGCGCGACTGCACCACGCCGCCCAGGTACAGCTCGCCCGGCGCGCCCACCGGCACGGGCCGCAGCGCTGCATCGAGCACGCGCGGCTCCCGCCCGGCCATTGGCGCGCCGACCGAGACGCGCGCCTCGTTCGTCCGCGCGTACCCCACCGGGAAGCGGTGCGCGGTGGAGGTGACGACGGTCTCGGTGGGGCCGTAGACGTTGATCAGCGCGGCATCGCCCGGGAGTGCGTCCCACGTGCGCGCGGCGTGGGGGTGCATGGCGTCGCCACCCACGATCATCAGCCGCACCTGCCGCTTCACCGCCTCGGCCGGCGCCGCGTCGCGCATCAGCTGGTGCCAGTACGGCGTCGGCGGGTTCACGACGGTGACGCCCAGTTCGCGGATGCGCTCCGGGAAGTCGGCCGGCGCCCACATCTCCGGGTCGCGTACGGCGAGGGAGGCGCCGCAGACGAGCGGGGTGATCAGCTGCTCCAGCGACGGATCGAATCCCTGCGCCGCGAAGCCGAGCATCCGGTCCGCGGGCGTCATCTCGTACAGGTCCACGGCTGACGCGAAGTGAGCGAACGCGGCGCCGTGCGGCACCAGCACGCCCTTCGGCGTCCCCGTCGAGCCCGACGTGTAGAAGAGGTACGCGGCCGAATCGGGATGGATCCCGGGGAGATCGGCGTCCGGCAGATCGGCGGGCACCGCGCCCCCTCCGGCCGCCTCGGGGCGTCCACCTCCCCCGTACCGGGAGAGGTCGGCGGACGCGGCGTCGGAGCGATCTGCATCCACCAGCGCGACCGGGATGTCCGTCTCCGGGAGCTGGTCGCGCAGCGCGGCGGTCGTGACGATCGCGCCCGCCTTCGAATCCTCCAGCAGCAGGGCGATGCGCTCGGCGGGAAGGCTGGGGTCGAGCGGGAGGTAGGCGCCGCCCGCGCGCATCGCCGCCAGCATCGCCAGCGGCAGCTCGGGCGACCATTCGAGGAAGACGCCGACGATCGATTCCGCGCCCACGCCCAGGGCGCGCAGCTCCATCGCCAGCGCGGCGGTGCGCGCGTCGAGTTCGGCGTACGGCATCGATCCGCCGCGCCAGGCGAGCGCAGGCGCGTCCCCCATCCGCCGCGCGACGGCCGCGAAGCGCGCGGGGATGGTTTCGCCGAGGACCGGATCGGGCGCGCCGGTGGCCCAGGCGGCGGTCTGCGCGATGTCGTCCTCGCCCGCCACGGTGAGCGCGGAGAGCGGCGCGCCGGCATCCCGCGACGCGCGCTCCAGCACCCAGCCGACGTGCGAGACCAGGGCGGCGGCGGTGTGAGGCTCGAAGAGCGCGGTGTCGTAGTCGCAGGCGAGGGTGAGCGCTTCGCTCAGCTCGTGCGCCTCGAAGGAGAGGTCGAACTTGCTGGCGGCCCAGCCGGCGTCCACCGGCTCGGCGCGCAGGCCCTCCAGCTCCAGTCCGTCGCCGCCGGCGTTCTGCAGCGCCACCATCACCTGGAAGACGGGGTGGCGGGCGGGGTCGCGGACGACGCGCAGCTCTTCGACGACGCGCTCGAAGGGGAGGTCCTGGTGCCCGAAGGCGTCGAGCTGCGTCCCGCGCTCGCGGCGCACCAGCTCGCGGAAGGGCGGATCGCCGGCGGTGGAGGTGCGCAGCGCCAGCGTGTTGACGAAGAACCCCACCAGCCCCTCGGTCTCCACCCGCCCGCGCCCGGCCGTCGGCGTGCCGATCACCACGTCGTCCGATCCGCTCCAGCGCGCCAGCACCGCCCGCACCGCCGCCAGCACCACGGCGAAGAGGGTGGCGTTCTCGGCGCGGGCCAGCTCGCGCAGCCGCACCACCGAGTCCGGGCTGAGGGCGATGCCGGCGCGGGCGCCCTGGTTCCCCTGCATCCGGGGCCGGGGATGGTCGGCCGGCAGCTCCAGCGCGGGCGGCGCGCCGGCCAGCGTGCCGCGCCAGAACGCCACCTCGCGCTGCAGCCGCGCGCCACTGAACCACTCGCGCTGCCAGGCGGCGAAGTCGGCGTACTGCAGCGCGGGCGGGGGCAGCGGGTCGGGCAGGCCGCGGACGAAGGCGCCGTAGAGCGCCGCCAGCTCGCGGGTGATCACCCCCATGCTCCACCCGTCGCCCACGACGTGGTGGAGGACGGCCAGCAGCACGTGGTCGTCGTCCGCCAGCCGCAGCAGCCGGGTGCGCAGCAGCGGCCCGGCCGCCAGGTCGAACCCGGTGGACGCGTCGTCGTGCGCGCGCCGCTCGGCCTCGGCCAGCCGCGCGTCGGGATCGAGCCCGGACAGGTCGTCCACCGCCAGCGGCACGGGCGCCCAGGGGTGGATCACCTGCACCGGCTCGCCGCCGCGCTCCTGGACGGTGGTGCGCAGCGAGGCGTGGCGGCGGCGCAACTCGTTCAGCGCCTGCTCCAGCGCGGGGACGTTGAGGCGGCCGCGCAGCCGCAGCGAGAACGGGATGTTCCAGGCGGGCGAGGCGGGGTCCAGCCGGTCCAGCAGCCACACCCGCGCCTGCGCGAACGAGAGCGGCGCGGTGCCGTCCGGATGCTCGCGCGGGGCCAGCGGCGGGGCGGCGGCGGCGCCCTCGCGGGCCAGCCGCAGCCGCATCTCCACCAGCCGGCGCTTCTCGTCCGAGAGCGCGGAGAGGCGATCGGCGAGCGTCATCCCGCCTCCCCGCCGGCCAGCGCGCGGGCCTCCTCGTCGCTCATCCCCTCCACCTCGGCCAGCAGCGCGGCCAGCTCCGCGTCGCGCGCCTGGTCGATCCACGCGGCCATCTCGTCCAGCCGCGGGTGGTCGAACAACGCGCGCAGCGGCAGCTCGACCGCGAAGTGCTGGTGCAGGCGCGAGGCGAGCTGCATGGCCAGCAGCGAGTGCCCGCCCACGGCGAAGAACGAGTCGTGGGCGCCCACCCGCTCCACCCCCAGCAGCTGCCGCCAGACGCCGGCCAACTCGCGCTCGGTGCGGGTGGACGGCTCCACGTACTCCTCGGCGGCCTGCCGGCCGTGACCGTCGGGGTCCGGCAGCGCCGCGCGGTCCACCTTGCCGTTGGCGGTGATCGGGAGCGCGTCCACGATCACCCACGCGGCGGGCACCATCCACTCGGGGAGACGGCCGGCCAGCCACGCGCGCAGCCCGGCCGGGTCCATCCCCTGCGCGGACGCGGGTTCGATCCACGCCACCAGCCCCCGCGTCCCCGCGGCGTCGACCCGCGTACCCACCGCCGCGTCGCGGACACCGGGGTGGGCGCGCAGGGCGGCCTCCACCTCGCCCGGCTCCACGCGGTAGCCGCGCACCTTCACCTGCGTGTCGATGCGGCCCAGGTACTCCAGGACGGCGGTGCGGGGGTGCGGGGGTGCGGGGGTGCGCCCGCTTTCGCGCGGGTCCGGCGCACATCCGCGCTCCCCCACCTCCGCTCCGCCGTTTTCACGCACCCCCGCACCCCCGCACCCCCGCACCTCGGGTTCCGTCCACCGCGCCCGGTCGCCCGTACGGTACAGGCGCGCGCCGGATGCGCCGGAGAAGGCGTCGGGGATGAAGCGTTCCGCGGTGAGCGCCGGCCGGCCCGCGTACCCGTGCGCCAGCGCGGCGCCGCCCAGGCACAGCTCGCCCGCGGCGCCCAGCGGCGCGGCGCGCCCGGCGTCGTCCAGCACCCACGCGCGCGTCCCGGCGACCGGCCGCCCGATCGGCACCGAGGCGCCGTCCGGAATCTCCTCCGGGGAATGGACGGCGTGGGTGGTGGCGTAGACCGCGGCCTCGGTGGGGCCGTAGCCGTTCACCAGCTCGGGGCACCCGGCGGCCAGCACGGCGCGGAACGCCTCCGCGTCCACCGCCTCGCCGCCCACGATCACCTGGCGCAGGGTACGGAGGGCGTCGGGGCGCGCGCGCGCCACCTGGTTGAAGAGCGCGGTGGCCAGGAACATCCGCGTCACCCCGCCCTCGCGCAGCGCGGTGGCGAAGGCGGCGGGGTCCAGCACGGTATCGCGGCCGATCACCGCCAGGGCGGCGCCGGCGGCCAGCGCGCCCCAGATCTCGTACGCACTGGGGTCGAACGAGGTGCTGGTCACCTGCGCCATCCGCTCGCCCGCCGCCGGGCCGACGAGGGCGTCCGCGGCCAGGCGCAGGACGGCGCGGTGCGGCACCACCGTCCCCTTCGGCCGCCCCGTGGAGCCGGAGGTGTAGATGAGGTACGCCCCCGCCTCCGCACCCACCGCGGCGTCCTCCCACCCGTCCGCGGATGCGCCGTCGTCCCCGTCCGCGCGCAACACGGGTCCGGTGAAGTCGGAGAAGGCGGGCGCGCCGGCATCCACCAGCAGCGCGGCGGCGCCCGAATCCGCCAGCATGAACGCCAGCCGCTCGGAGGGATAGTCCGGGTCCAGCGGCACGTAGGCGGCGCCCGCGCGCAGGGTGGCCAGCATCGCCGCCACCATCGCCGCCGAGCGCTCCATGCAGATCCCCACGCGCGCGCCGGGGCGCACCCCGGCATCCACGAGACGGGCGGCCAGGGCGCGCGAACGGGCATCCAGCTCGGCGTAGCTCCAGCGCACCCGCCCGTCTTCCACCGCCGGGGCGTGCGGCGCGCGGGCGGCGTGGCCTGCGAAGGCGCCGTGCAGCGTGGCGGCGGGCTCCACGCGGAACTTCGGGCCCTCCGCCCATGCCGCCAGCGTCGCGCGCTCGTCATCGGCCAGCGTGGGGACGGCGCCCAGCGGCCGGTCCGCGTCCTCGACCAACCCGCGCAGCGCCGCTTCGACGCCCTGGACGATGCGCCGTGCGTCCACGGGGGTGAAGCGCGCCACGTCGTAGCTCAGCCGCAGCTGCATCCCGGTGGGGAGGGGCGCGCAGACCAGCGCCAGGCCGTAGCCGGTGCGGTCGGGCTCGGGGAGCGCCTCGAGGCGAAGTCCGTCGGCTTCGTCGCCGTCCGGCTTGCCCAGCGGGTAGTTCTCGAACACCACCACCGACTGGAAGAGGCGCTCGTCGTGCGGAAGCCCGCTCCACCCGTGCACGTCCACCAGGCGCGAGTATTCGTACTGGCGGGCCTCGGCCTGCTGGGCCTGGAGCGCGCGCAGCCAGCCGCCCACGGGGGCCGCGTCGTCCAGCCGCACGCGCACGGCCACGGCGTTGATGTACAGCCCCACCGCGCGCTCCACCCCCGGCAGCTCCGGCGGCCGTCCCGATACCGTGGCGCCGAAGGTCACGTCGCGCTCGCCGGCGTGGCGCCCCAGCAGCAGCGCCCAGGCGCCCTGCGTGAGCGTGTTGAGCGTGACCCCCTGCGAACGCGTGAAGGCGTTCACCCGCTCCATCGCCGCCGGTGTGACGTCCAGCGTCTCGGCGCGCACGTGGTCGCTGGAGAGAGCGCCGTTGTCGAGCGGGAGCGGGGTGGCGTGTGTCATCCCGGCCAGGGTCCGGCGCCAGAACGCCTCGGCCGCGCCGGCATCGCGCCCCATCAGCCACTGCACGTAGTCGCGGTAGCGGGGCGCCGGCGGGAGCGCGGCGGGGACGCCCGCGCGGTCGGCGTCGTACAGCGCGATCAGCTCGTCGATCAGCAGCGGGAACGACCAGCCGTCCGTCACCCCGTGGTGCATGGAGAGGACGAAGGCGTGGCGGCGGCCGTCCAGGCGGGCGAGCGCCGCGCGGGCCAGCGGCGGCCGCTTCAGGTCGTATCCCTGGCGGAAGTCGTCCTCCAGCAGCGCGTCCAGGCGGGCGCGCCAGTCGCTCGCCCCCGTCCAGTCCAGCTGCCGGAAGGGCGCGCGGGCCTCGCGCAGCACGAACTGCAGCGGCTGGGGCACGCCCTCCCACACGAAGCCGGTGCGCAGCGCGCCGTGGCGGGCCACCAGCGCGTGGAACGCCCGCTCCAGCGCGTCGCCGTCCAGCTCGCCGTGCAGCAGCAGCGGGAACTGCTCCTGGTACGCCTCGCCGCCGGTGTAGACGGAGTGGAACAGGATCCCCTGCTGCAGCGGGGAGAGCGGGTAGATGTCTTCGACGTTCCTGCGGTCCATGGCCTTTCCGGCTGTTCAGCCTCGCGCGGTTTGCGAGGCTTCTCGTAGTGGTTGCCGCGACTTCAGTCGCCGGTGAGGGGGCCGCCCCCCAGAGCTCAGGTCCCGATCTGCGCCAGCAGCGCGTCGAGCCCGCCCTGGTCCAGGCCGGCCAGCTCGAAGTCGCTGGGCGTGTAGCCGCCGGCCCGCGGGTCGCGGCAGTGGGCCACCAGCGCGCGCAGCTCGTCCGCGAAGGCGGCGGCCAGGCGCTCCATGGTCTCGGCGCGGTGCACGCGGGTGCCGTACGTCCAGGTGGCGAACAGGCGTCCGCCGCTCACCGCCGCGTCCACGGCCACCAGGTGCGTGCGCGGCCCGGCGGGGCTGCGCGCGGCGCCCGCGTCCGCGTCCATCCCCACCCACGGCGCCCCGGCGGACGCGCCGCCCGCGTCCATCCGCCCCAGGTAGTTGAAGCTCACCTGCGGCGCCGGCTGCATCGCCAGCTCGCGCGGGATCTCGGGGTCGCTCGACAGCCAGCGCAGCAGCCCGTAGCCGACGCCCTTGTCCGGCACCGCGCGCAGCTGCTCCTTCACCGCCACCAGGTCGTCCCCCGGCGCGCCGTGGGCCGAGAGATCGAGGCGGACGGGGTAGATGGCGGTGAACCACCCGGCCGTGCGCGAAAGGTCCACGCCGTCGAACAGGTCCTCGCGGCCGTGGCCCTCCAGGTCCACCAGCAGCGCCCGCTCGCCCGTCCAGCCGCGGAAGGCGCGGGCGAGCGCGGCCAGCAGCACGTGGTTGATCTCGGTGCCGTAGACGGGCGGGACCTCGGTGAGCAGCGCGCGGGTGGTCTCCTCGTCCAGCTCCACGCTGAAGCGGCGCGCCTCGCCCTCCAGGTTCGCGGCCGCGTCGCCGTCCACGGGGAGCGGGGGCACGCCGGCCTGCCGCAGCCAGAACGGCGCCTGCCGCCGCACCCGGCCGTCGCCGGCGTGGCGCTCCAGCCGCCGCGCCCACTCGCGGAACGAGGTGGTCTTGCGCGGCAGGCGGATCTCCTCGCCGCGCGCCACCTGCCGGTACGCGGTTTCGAGATCCTGCGCGACGAATCCCCACGACACGGCGTCGACGACGAGGTGATGGGCCACGATCAGCAGCCGCTGCGGGTCGCCGGCCCCGAAATCCACCAGCGCGAAGCGGATCAGCGGCCCGGCGAAGAGGTCCAGCGCGCGCTGCAGATCGCCGGCGCGCGCGGTGAACGCGGCCTCGCGCTCGTCGGAGCCGACGGCGGAGAGGTCGATGCGGTCCAGCGCCGGCCCGTCGTGCGGCGCGGCGTTCACCTGCTCCCACCCGTCCGCGCCGCGGATGTACCGCAGTCGCAGCGCGTCGTGGTGGGCGAGCACGGCGGCGCAGGCGCGATCCAGCGCATCGGCGTCGATCCGCTCGGCGGCCTGGAAGAGGAGGGTGAGGTTGAAGTGGTGCGGCTCGGGCTGCTCCTGCGCCAGGAACCAGCGCTGCACCGGCGTCAGCGGCACGGGGCCGGCCACCGTCCCCTGCTCCGCCGCCGTCTCGGCCGCCTGCCCGGCGATGGCGGCCAGCTCCGCCACGGTCTGGTGGGTGAAGACGTGGCGCGGCTGCACGCGCAGCCCCGCCTCGTTCGCCCGGGCGACGATCTGGATGGAGACGATCGAGTCGCCGCCGAGGGTGAAGAAGTTGTCGTGCACACCCACCCGCTCCACCCCCAGCACCTCGGCCCAGATCGCCGCCAGCGCCGCCTCGGCGTCGCCGCGCGGGGCCACGTAGCCGGTGCCGGTCTTCAGCCGGCGCGCGTCGGGCGCGGGGAGCGACTTGCGGTCCAGCTTGCCGCTGGTGGAGAGCGGCAGCGCGTCGAGGGTGACGAAGACGGAGGGCACCATGTAGTCCGGCAGCCGCTCCTTGAGCCAGGCGCGCAACGCGTCCGCCGTGGGCTCGGCGCCGTCGGGGACCACGTAGCCCAC
>Ga0207706_10003421_pt1 | contig 15153 bp, 15 predicted proteins | sample KBSC53metaG_FD_184318 | JGI IMG/M metagenome (GOLD analysis project Ga0207706, IMG submission 184318) | Corn rhizosphere microbial communities from Kellogg Biological Station, Michigan, USA - KBS C5-3 metaG (SPAdes) (version 2) | ecosystem: Host-associated > Plants > Roots > Rhizosphere > Soil ... | reverse complement strand
GTATGTCGACGCCCGGAAGACTTGCGCGGAAGAGACCAACCAACGCCGGCGGTACGAAGAGAATGATAGAGGCGCCAAGCTGTTGCAGTTGCGGCACAAAGCGCGCCATCTGAATTTGATCGCCGAAGCCCTGTTCGGGCATGATCGTCAGCCGCTTTCCGGCGAGGGGCTCCCCACGCCAGCGAGGGCACGGCACGCCAGTCGGAAATCCGATAGTGAGCGAAGGGACTTCGGCCCGCATTTCGTGGTAGGGCCACGCCTCGCGATAGCGCCCCTGCGCCAACAGGATGAGCGAAAGCGAATTGCTGAATCCTGGATAATCTGGGGCGAGCGCGAGGGCTCGGCGAAGTAGCCGTTCGGCCTCATCAAGCAGCCCCACATCGTGCAGCAGCATACCCAGGATATTGTGGGCCGGTCCATTATCGGGTGCCATTCGAACTACGCGGCGCATCACGTCGACCGCCTCGGTATACCGCCCATTGTCTCTCAGCTCGGCGGCTTGGTGCATCATAGGGAAGGCAAGATTGTTTTCTCCGCGGTCCACGGGCAGCAACGGACGTGCAATCCAGCCTTGTGCATCCGCGACGAGGCGTTCCACAGCCGCCTGCCAATCGCCGTCGACCGAACCGCGGTAGAGCCTATGGAAGGGATACCAAGGTGAATCGCCGCGGTCGCGCATCCAGCGCCAATCGGTTGCGAAACCAGGAATCAGCAGCAGGCAGGGCTTGCCCATCGCACCGGCGAGATGGGCGACGGCGGTGTCGACCGAAACCACGAGGTCGAGCTCAGCAATCAGATTGGCTGTTTCGGCGAAGTCGCGTGCCCCCGTTTTCTCATGTGAAAGATCGACCACCGTTCCCGGCAATGCTCCCGCCAGATGTTCGGCCAGATCTGGCGGCAATGAGCGGTAGATATCATCAGGACAGGCTGGGCTACCCCTGGTCATCAGACCGGCGCGGAAGTCGCCACCGCTCGGCGAGTTCCCCGGCACTCGTAGATAGGGATTGACGGGAAGTTTATGCAGCATCGCTCCCAGACGGCCGGGCAGATCACGCAGCATAGCCCAATAGTCAGGATCCGGAAAATCGACCGATCCGCTTGCGGCGAGCACCTGTACGTCTGGAAAACTCATTTCGAAGAGCCGCACAAGGGGCGGTGTGGTGAGCAACGTCACTTGGGCGCCACGCTGGACTAACGTCGGAACGAAACGCACGAACTGCAACTGATCGCCGAAATTCTGATCAGGAAAGAGGGCGATGCGTTTACCTTTAAGATCCTCGCCCTTCCACCGCGGAAAGGGGAAGCCGCGCGGCAGACCTTCTTTCTTACCCCCTTCTCCGGCGTCAGCCTCACAAAGAGGCCAGCCTTCCCGATAACGCCCTTGCGCAAGCAGGTTAGTGCCCAACGCTTGACGAGGTTCAGGTGCCCCCCCCGCCGCTGCCAGAACGCGGCGCAGCAGCGCTTCGCCCTCGACTAGTTGGCCGCAATCGGAAAGCAGCACGCCATAGCTGTAGGCCACCCCGACGTTACCAGGGTCAGCGGCCATCGCTTCAGCCGCAGTTTCTAAAGCGGCAAGCGGCTTGCCCTGCGCCCGCAACGATTTGGCTTTTTCGATGAGTTCTTGCGCAGCGGATCGACCAGCCCGCCTCGCCGCGTCGGCAATCAGGCGCTCGATCGCGGGCTGCCAATCGCCGCTGAGTTCGCCGCGATAAAGGCGATGTTTAGGGTACCAGGGGGAGTCATCACGCCCAAACATCCAGCGCCAATCGGGAGAGAAGCCAGATATGAGCAGCAGGCACGGCTTGCCCATAGCACCAGCCAGATGTGCCACTGACGTATCTACCGATACAACGAGGTCAAGCTGCGCCATCATGGCGGCGGTATCCGCCATATCCTTGGCACCGCTCTCTTCGGGCTCAAGGCTGATCACCTGACCCGGAAGTTCCGTACGGAGCCGCTCGGCGCAGTCTCGCGGCAGCGATCGCGCGGCATCATTTATGTGCTTGGGATTACCCTTCGCCTTGAGGCCGATCTTGAAGCCCTTCCCGAGATCCGGCCACGCCCCGGCAGCTTCAAGGTAGGGCTGGTTCGGTATTGAGCCCACCTCCACTTCAAGTACACCCGGTAGATCGTGCAGCGTCGTCCAGTAATCTGGGTCGGGAAATTCCGTCTTGCCCGCGGCCATCACGATCTCAGCCTTTGGAAAATTGTGGCGGAACAGTCGCTCCAGAGCGGGCAGCGTAAGAAGGGTGACAGCCCCAGCCTGCTCGATCAGCTGGGGTAGGAAGCGCGCAAACTGAATCTGATCGCCCAGGCCCTGCTCGGGGAAGATAGCGAGCCGCTTGCCAGCGAGCGATTCCCCGCGCCAGCGCGGGTAGGCAAAATTCGTCGGGAAGCCGGTATTGAGTCCCGGAACTTGGCTCCGGACGTCGTATAGCGGCCAGGCCTCGCGATAGCGGCCTTGAGCAAGAAGGTTGTGGGCCAAACCATGGACCATCAGGGGAGAATCCGGCGCGAGTGCGACTGCACTGCGGTTCGCTTCCTCTCCTTCGGCAAGTCGCCCCATCTTCGTAAGCATCACGCCCAAGTTGTGGGCTGCTCCCGCGCAGGTTGGATCGACGCGCAACGCCTCAAAACAGAGCGGGAGCGCTTCCAGCCACCGCCCCTGGGCGCGAAGGGAATCCGCCTTCTCCGTCAGACTGAGCGAGCGCTCCCGTACGGAAGCGGCCGCATCGTCAAGGTCCAGGGATTTATCCATCGCACGCTCAGCGCTTGGTCGCCTTGCGGGCGGGTTTTTTCTTACCTTTCGCCGGCCCCTTGGCGGCACGTTCGGCTAGCAAGGTGAGTGCCTGTTCGGCGGTCAGTGTCGCCGGGTCGGTTCCCTTGGGCAAGGTGGCGTTGGTTTCTCCATCGGTGACATAGGGGCCGAACCGCCCTTCCATCACCTTCACCGGCTTGCCCGTTACCGGGCTTTCGCCCAGCGAGGCGATCGGTTCACGCGACGCGCCCCGCGCGGCGGCGCCGCCTTTAGCGGCATCGGCAAGTTTCGACACGGCAGCGTTCATGCCCGTTTCGAAGACCTCCGCCGTCGAAGCGAGGCGCGCATATTTGCCGTCGTGCGCCAGATAGGGACCGTAGCGCCCGATGCTGGCGGTGATCGGCTTACCCGTTTCGGGGTGCGCGCCGATTTCGCGTGGTAGCGAAAGCAGCTTGAGCGCCATTGCGAAGTCGAGTTCAGGCACGTCTTTGGGAATGGAGGCACGCTTGGCGTCCTTGCCCTCACCCAGTTGAATATAGGGGCCGAACCGCCCTGCCCTGCGTGTAACCGCCTCACCCGTATCGGGATCGGTGCCGAGTTCGAGAGGGCCCGTATCGTTCGCGGCCTCGTCCCCTCCGCCCTGCGCGAAGCGGCGCGTATATTTGCATTCGGGATAATTAGAGCAGGCAACGAAGGCGCCGAAACGCCCGCCGCGAAGCGCGAGCCGGCCTTGGCCGCAATTGGGGCAGAGCCGCGGATCGCTGCCGTCGCCCCTGTCGGGGAAGAGATAGGGAGCGAGAAACTCATCCAAGGCGGCCGTGATGTCGCTCGGCTTCTGCTCCATCACCTCGGCGGTCTTAGGTTTGAAGTCCTTCCAGAAGTCAGCGAGCACCTTCTGCCAGTCGGCGCGGCCGCCGGACACTTCGTCCAGCTCCTCCTCCATACCCGCGGTGAAGTCGTAGCTGACATATTTCTCGAAGAAGCGCTCGAGGAAGCTGGTCAGCAGCCGCCCGCTCTCCTGAGGAATGAAACGGTTTTTCTCGAGCGTGACATATTCGCGGTCCTTCAGCGTCTGCAGCGTCGCCGCATAAGTCGACGGCCGGCCGATCCCCAGCTCCTCCATCTTCTTGACGAGCGAGGCCTCGGAATAACGCGGCGGCGGCTGCGTGAAATGCTGCTCCGCATTGACCGCCTTCTTGGCGGGTGCATCGCCCTCGCTCATGCGTGGCAGGCGCTTGCTATCCTCATCCTCGCTGTCATCGCGTCCCTCTTCATAGAGGGCCAAATAACCCGGAAAGAGTACCACCTGACCAGTCGCGCGCAGGCCGTGCTGGCCGGTGCCGTCCGATAGCTCGACGGTGGTTCGCTCGAGCCGCGCGGAGGCCATCTGGCTCGCAAGCGCGCGCTTCCACACCAGCTCGTAAAGCCGGGCATGATCACCCGAGCCGACGTTGGAACGGCTGAAATCGGTCGGACGAATTGCCTCGTGCGCTTCCTGCGCATTTTTGGCCTTGGTCGTGTACTGCCGCGGATGATCGGGCACGTAGCTGCCGTCATAACGATCGGCGATTGCATGGCGCGCCGCGGAGATGGCGCTGCCATCCATCTGCACGCCGTCGGTACGCATGTAGGTGATCGCGCCTTGCTCATAGAGGTCCTGCGCCACGCGCATCGTATGGCTGGCGGAGAAGCCGAGCTTGCGCGCCGCCTCCTGCTGCAGCGTTGATGTGGTGAAGGGCGGCGGCGGGTTACGCGTGAGCGGCTTGGTCTCGACGCTGGCGACGGAGAAGCGGCCTGCTTGCACATCGGCTTTTGCCGCCGCAGCATCGCCTCCATTACCGATCGAAAGACGATCGAGCTTACGCCCCTTCCAACGGACGAGACGTGCGATGAACGGCACGCCATCCTGCTCCATGTCGGTGGCGACCGACCAATATTCCTGCGGACGGAATAGTTCGATTTCGCGCTCGCGGTCGACGATCAGACGCAATGCGACAGATTGGACGCGACCGGCCGACTTGGCGCCGGGCAGCTTGCGCCACAGCACCGGAGAAAGCGTGAAACCGACCAGGTAATCGAGCGCGCGCCGCGCGCGATAAGCATCGATCAGATCTTCGTCCAGCGCGCGCGGATGCGCCATCGCCTCCAGCACTGCCGGTTTCGTGATCGCATTGAAGGTAACTCGCTCGACCTTTCCCGGCAGCGCCTTGCGCTTCCTGAGCACCTCCTGGACGTGCCAGGAAATGGCTTCTCCCTCGCGATCGGGGTCTGTCGCCAGGATCAGCGCGTCGGCGCCCTTCGCTTCGTCAGCGATCGCGCGCAACTGCTTGGTCTTGTCCGCATAAGGCTCCCATTCCATGGCAAAGCCATTATCGGGATCGACCGAGCCGTCCTTGGGCGGCAGATCGCGGACATGGCCGTAGGAGGCCAGCACGCGGTGACCGGGACCAAGATATTTTTCGATGGTCTTGGCCTTGGCCGGAGATTCGACGACGACGAGCTTCATGAGCGCTTTAATGTCCTTACGTGTACGCGCGAGGGTGGAGAGGCGGATCGGGGTGCGTCAAGAGGTAGACTGCTATACTCCAATATGGGTGTTGGCAGCGCCGAAGGAAGCTTGCCATAGTTATAGCAATGCGCCCGCCCGATCCCTTGCTGCTCCAGGCCTTCTCGCTGCTCGATGCGGGACGGGAGCAGGATGCGCTCGGTATTTTCCGGGAACTGGCCGCACGTGAGGATCCAGGCGCACTTGCGACCCTCGCCGAACTGAGTTGGAGCGGCACCCTTGTGCCCCAGGATTTCGCGGAGGGGTGCACGCTATATCGTCGCGCGGGTGAGGCGGGGCACGTCGCCTGCGCCATCTACACGACCAACCTCCTCGCCAGCGGGTACGTCGGACCGCGAGACTGGGGGCAGGCAATGCAACGGCTTACGCGGGAAGCTGCATTCGACCCGGCGCGAGCGGAGATTGCGGCGTTCCTGGCGCGGCTGGATCTGACGGCGGAGGGGAATCCCCGTAGCTTGCCGGTGGGGGAGCAATTAAGCGAATCGCCTGACATTCAGGTATTTCGCGGCGCCTTCTCACACGCAGAATGCGATTATCTGCTGCGATTGGCCAAGCCCGACTACAAGCGCGCGAGGGTGCTCGACCAAGGCACGCTGGAGGAACGCATCGATCCGATCCGCACTGCGGACGAAACACACATTCACTGGCTGATCGAAAACCCCCTGGTCCATGCTTTCAACCGGCGCTTAGGCATGATCAGCGGCACGCACGCGGAGCAGGGTGAGCCGCTTCAGATCCTGCGCTATCGTCCCGGCCAGCAATATCATAATCATCTCGATTATATTCCGGGCGCATACAATCAGCGCATCGTGACCGCTCTGCTTTATCTTAACGAGGATTATACAGGCGGCGAGACCGGCTTTCACCGCATAGGGCTTAAGGTGCGAGGCCGCACCGGCGACGTACTGCTGTTCCGCAACGCATTACCCGACGGTAGCTGCGACAAGGATGCCGAGCATGCAGGTCTGCCCGTACTATCAGGCGTGAAGCATCTGGCAACACGCTGGATCCGAGCGCGCCCTTGGGAGGGCCGGAACTTTAAAGGAGACTGACCCGCGCTCCCGCATGCCGCGTCAGCCTCCCCGCCAGCTCCAATTCGAGCAATACGGCATGAACGGTCGCGGGCGCGAGAGCGGACTGACGCACGACTTCGTCGATCGCGACCGGGCTAGGGCTGAGCAGCCCCAGGACGCGCTCTCGGTCAGCCCACTCAATATCCTCGGCAGGCGCATCCAACACGTAGGGAGAGCGCACTGCAGCGACATGAGATTCGCCTAGAGGCCGCAGCATCTCCGCGACATCCTCGGCCGATTGCACCAACGTGGCGCCTTCCCGGATAAGCAGATTGCAGCCCTGCGCGCGCGGATCGAGTGGCGAGCCGGGGACGGCCATGACCTCGCGTCCATAGTCCGCCGCCAGTCGCGCGGTTATCAGCGAACCGGAACGTGGCGCGGCTTCGACGACCACGGTCCCCTCCGAGAGCCCAGCAATGATGCGATTGCGCGACGGGAAATGGCGCGCGTGTGGTTCGGTTCGCGGCGGCTGTTCGGATAGTACCAACCCCCGCGTGGCCATATCCTGCTGCAGCGCCTCGTTCTCGGGCGGGTAGAAAATGTCGATGCCGCCAGCGACGACGCCGATCGTGCCGCCGTCGAGCGCACCCCGATGCGCGGCAGTGTCGATGCCACGCGCGAGCCCAGAGACGACCACATAGCCTAACGACGCGAGGTCATAAGCAAGCTGGCGCGCGAAGCGGACCGCCGCGGCCGAGGCGTTGCGTGCACCGACCATGGCGACCATCGGCCGAGTGAAGAGTGCGGTGTTACCGACTGCTATGAGAGCGGGTGGTGCGTCCTCGGTTTGAGCCAACGGAGCGGGATATCCCTCTCGTCCCAAGAAGATGTGTCGGCCACCCAACGCTGCCACATGCTCCAATTCCCGTTCTGCTTCAGCGATGCTCGGCACACGCGGCGGACGGCCACCCCCGCGACGCGCCAGATGGGGAAGCGCATCGATTGCCTCTTGCGGCGACGGAAAACGCGCCAGCAAATGTCGATAGGTGACCGGCCCGATCGAGCTGGTTCGGATCAGCCGCAGGCGCGCGAGCCCGTCGGCGTCTATCGCGTCACTCCGCGCCACTTTGACCAATGCGCGGCTCAGTACCCTCGATCAACCGCTCAATATTCGCGCGATGGCGCCACAAGGTGATCAGCGCCAGGGCCAGGAACATCAAAGTCAGATCGACCTTGAAGAAATAGGCGGAGGCAACCGGTGTAACCGTCGCTGCCGCCATACCGCCAACAGACGAGCGCCGCGACACAAGCATCGCCAAAAACCAGGCGGCGATCGCCACGAGGCCCGTCGGCCAATGCAATGCCAGCGTTATGCCGAGCAGCGTCGCAACCCCCTTGCCACCCTTAAAGCCGAGCCAAAGCGGGAAAATATGTCCGAAGAAGGCGCCGACCGCCGCAAGCGCTCCGCTCCCGGGACTGGTTGCCTCCGCCGCGAGTACCGCGGCGGCGCCTTTCCCGCCGTCCAGGAGCAGCGTGAGCGCGGCCAATTCCTTGCGGCCGGTACGCAACACATTGGTCGCGCCGATATTGCCCGAGCCGATGGAGCGCGGATCCGCGGCGCCAGCGATCCGCGTCACGATCACACCGAACGGGATCGAGCCGATAAGATAGCTGCAAACCAGAATGAATGTGGGCAGTGCCCAACCGTCCACCGAAGATTCCCCCTATTCGGCAAAGGATTACGCAATCGCCATGACAGCGCAATCGATCTCGATCAATGGGGCAAAGCTTTATGATTTCTAGTCGGAATCGTGACCAAACCGGCACGCTTTTCGCTAAAAAGGGCGAACCAGCGGCCCGCCCTTGCCGGTGATCTAATCTGTCGGGTGATCAGAAATTCCGGGCGTATGCTTCGTTTCCGACGAAACCCATTTTGTTGACGTTGGCACGCTTCGCCGCGGCGAGGACCTTGTCGACCAGTTCATAATGCGCGTCCGAGGCAGGCCGGATGTGGAGTTCGGGAATCGGATCCAGCGTCTGCGACTGATCAAGATATTGGCGAAGCGTAATCAGATCGACGGGCGTGCCGTTCCAGAGCACCTGGTCCTGGCCGGTGACCGCCACTTCGTTCTTGGTCAGCAGCTTGATCGGTGGCGCCCCTTGCGGCGTATCCACCTTCACGGCGTGGGTCTGCATGGGAATGGTGATGATGAACATAATCAGCAGAACCAACATGACGTCGATTAGCGGCGTCGTGTTGATTTCCATCATCGGCTGTCCTGCGGTGCCGCCAGAGTTCATGGCCATAATCCATCCACTCCTGTTTCTCCGCTTGCGCGGCCACGGGCTGATCGTCGTGGGATGATATAATGTACCATTCCTGGATTAGCTGCAACTGCCTGCTCCGCAGCCGGACCTGTGGGCAGATCCAACGCAGATCTCAGGATCCTCTGGGCACAAAAAAAGAGGCGAGCCAACTGGCCCGCCTCCATTCCGCAATCGCCGATCGATTAGAAATCGTTGGCGTAAGCTTCGTTGCCAACGAAACCCATCTTGGTAACGTTGGCGCGCTTGGTTTGCGCCAGCACGTTATCTACGACTTCGTAGCGTGCGTCCGGCGCAGGGCGGATGTGCAGTTCGGGGATCGGATTAAACGTCTGCGTCTGATCAAGATATTGACGCAGCGTGAGCAGATCGACCGGCGCACCGTTCCACAGAATGCGGTTGTCATTCAGAATCGCCACCTCATTCTTGGTGGGCTGAATCGGCGGCGGGTTGTTGCTGTTGTTCTGGGGCAGATCCAGCTTCACGGCATGGGTCTGCACCGGAATGGTAATGATGAACATGATAAGGAGCACCAGCATGACGTCGATAAGCGGCGTCGTGTTGATGTCCATCATCGGCTCGCCTTCGGCGCCGCCGGAGCTCATGGCCATTTCAAATACTCCTGTTCTTCGGCGCCTATTCGGCCGCGTGGTACTGGCCGGGCTCGGGCTGCGAAATGAAGCCGATGCGGGTGAAGCCGGCGCGGGCGACATTGGTCATGGCCCCGCCGACGCACTCCCAGTGCGTGTCGATGTCGCTGCGGATATGGACTTCCGGCATGTTTTCCGGCGTCATGTTCTGCGGGCCGCCCAGCTTGTCCACCTCGAGCTTGAGCTTCTTGACCGAACGGTCGAGCAGCTCCTGCGCGGTGACCTTGGTCTGACCCCAGAAGACCTCGCAACGGCCATCCTTACCATTGCGCACCGAAAGAACGACGTTCTCCGGCTTGCTGGTGGTGGGCATGTACGCGACCTTCGGCAGGCGGACCGGGACGGTCTGAATCACGACCGGAACGGTGATCAGGAAGATGATCAGGAGCACCAGCATGACGTCCACGAGGGGCGTCGTGTTGATGTCCGACATCGGGGTATCGTCTTCGGCGGGGCCGACACTCATCGCCATGGAGCGAAATTCCTATCCTCTGCACAGATGCGAAAGACACCTGCGGTCAAAGCAACGGGCGGAGCCAGGCCCCGCCCGCGCCTTATATTACGCCTTCGGGGCAGTCGCCGAGGGAGCCTTCACGGCCGGAGCCGGAGCGGTTTTCACAGCAGCGATCTGCGGCTTCAGCGCGCCGTTCGACACCAGGTAGGCGTGCAGATCGGTCGCGAACGTGCCGAGCTGTTCCGACACAACCTTGTTACGGCGAACCAGCCAGTTATAGCCGAGCACCGCGGGAACGGCGACGGCCAGGCCGAGCGCGGTCATGATGAGCGCCTCACCGACCGGGCCGGCGACGGCGTCGATCGAAGCCTGACCCGCTGCGCCGATCTTGATGAGGGCGCGATAGATGCCGATCACGGTGCCGAACAGACCGATAAACGGCGAGGTCGAGCCCACGGTCGCGAGCACGGCAAGGCCGGTACCCAGACGCGAGTTGATCGCACCGGTCGAACGGTTCAGCGAGGAACCGAGCCACTCATGCTGGTCGACAGGATCGATCAGCTTGGTGTGCTGTTCTTGCGCGAGGAGGCCGTCGTCGACGATCTGGCGATAAGCCGAGTTGCGCTCCAGCTTGTTTGCGCCGTCACGGATGGTCGGCGTGCCCCAGAAGCTGGTGCGGATGCGCTTATACTGGTTCATGATCTTCTGCTGCTCGAAGACCTTGGTGAACATGATGTACCAAGAAGCGAGCGACATAATGACGAGGATGCCGAACACCGTCTGGGTAATCAGACCGCCCTGTTGGAGCGCGGCCGTCAGGCCATACGGGTTGGAATTCGCGGCTGCGGCGCCGACGGCGGGAGTAGTCATGATCTCAACAGTCCTTCTTCGTATAGGTTGAGCGGCGCGGGGCGATCATCGCCCCACCCCGCGGCCAGCGTCATTCGTTCGGTATCTGCCAACGGAAGCGGCGCGCGTCCGTCGACTTGATGGGATTACCTGCCTGGTCCTTCGCCGGGCTGTAGCGTCCGCGGCGAGTCACGAGGCGGCAAGCCGCTTCGTCGAGGTCAGGCGAACCGCTCGACGCCACGATATGGCAATTCTCCACACGACCCTGTTCGTTGATAGTCCAGGCGATCGAGCTGACGCCCTGACGCTCTTCGCGGAGCGCGGCCGGAGGATAATCGTCGGTCGTGACCCACGACTGCGGATTGCCCTTCGCGGCGGCGGCCTGCGAAACCACCGGTGCTGGTGGAGCGGGCGGCGCGGAAACGGTGATCGGCGGCGCAACCGGCGGCGGAACTGGCACGGAAGCGACCGGCGGTGCTGCCGTCGGCGTCTGAACGATCGGCGGAGGTGCGACGATCGGCGGCGGCGGAACGACCTGCTGCTGCTGCGGCGGCGGTGGCGGCGGCTTCTGCTCAGGTGGCGGTGGTTGGTCCTTGATATCCACCACCTTCAGATCCTGCGCGACTTTCTTCACCACATTGAAGGCGAGTCCGGTGACAAACGCATATCCGATAAGTACGTGGAGCAGAGCAACCAGCCCGATGGCGACCGCCTTGCGGGGGGTCATTGTTGGTTGGTCAGCGTAAGCCATTAAAGAATGACACTCCCTCCGATCCGTGGGTAGGACACCGCCCTTTCCGGCATCCCATCTGAATAACGCGCGCGCCAGGCTCTCTCGTCCTAGTCCGCTGCACGACGTGTGTTCCTATCGCGCCGATTTGGACCATGCAAACGCTTTATGGTTGCGTTAACCCCCTATCTGCGGGTTGAATCTTTCGCACAGCCAATTCAAGGCCTCTATAACATGCGTTTGTCATACAATTTCATTGGGATAATCTCGGTCGCCACGGCCTCGACCGTCAGCGCCGCCACACCCCTGCCCTATGGCGGCCTGCCAACCGAATACGGATATGTAGAGTTAGCGGACATGGCCCTGGCCGCACCGCAGGCGATTGCGGCGCAGATCGCAGAAGCGATTCCCGTGAAGGGCACCGCTGCCGCGGAGGTCCCAGCGGACAAGACGCGTTATTATGTGCAAGCTGACGTGAAGGCGCTGATCCGTGGACCCGGCGTGCCGTCGCGCATCACTTATCTGGTCGACCTGCCCAATGATGCGCGGGGCAAACGGCTTAAGCTTAAGGGCGTGCCGGTGCTGCTTCTTGCCGGCACGGCAGGCACTCCGGGGGAGCTGCGACTGGTCGGTCCGCGCGCCCAGGTTCCACGTACGCCGGAGAATGAAGCTAAGCTGCGGGCGATTCTGACTGCAGCAGTCGCGTCAGATGCACCGCCCGCGATTACCGGAATCGTCCGCGCTTTCCACGTTCCAGGCTCGTTGCCCGGCGAGAGTGAGACGCAGATATTTCTACACACTGATGGTGATCGGCCGATCTCGCTTTCCATTCTACGCCGTCCCCACGAAGAGCCGCGCTGGGCCGTGGCGCTTTCCGAGCTGGTGGACGACAGCGCCGCTCCGCCGAAACCGGAGACATTGCTCTGGTACCGGCTCGCCTGCGGCCTTCCGCCAAAGCTTCCCGAAGCCGCACTCGCTGGCTTGAGCCCGGAAGACGCCGACGCAACGCGCGCTGATTATGGCGTGGTGCTGGCCGGCCTCGGACCGTGCAAACGCTGATCGCTCAGTCGCGCATCATGTGAACGAAATCACGCGCGAAGCTTTCGAGATTCGCGCCACCGTCGACGTAGAGGGTCTGTCCAGTCACAGCATGGGCGCCGAGCAGATAAGCAACGGCCTCCGCAATCTGTTCGGGCGCGGAATTGGTCCGAAGTGGCGTGATTTCCGCCAGCCGAGTCCATTGCGAATCGTAATAGTCGTCACCCGGCAGCGTCATGCCGGGCGCGACCGCATTGACGCGAACTGCGGGCGCGAACGCACGTGCCATGACGCGTGTCACCGATCCCAATGCCAACTTTGACGCGGTATAGGCCGCCTGATCGACGGGCGGGTTGCGTAGCCGCTGGTCGAGGATGTTGACGACAGCGCCGGCCTGATCCTCTGCAAGCGCCGTGGCAAAAGCGCGCGTCAACAGCATCGGCGCGATGAAATTCACGTCGAGATGCCTGCCGAGCTCCTCGCGTGACAAATCTGCCCATTGTCCTTCGCTGATGATCGATGCGCTGTTGACAAGCGCATCCGGCGCTCGACCGAACCGGTCCTTCACTTGGTCTATCAGTGCGTCGAGTTCGGCCGGCACCGCGAGATCCGCCGGGAAGATGGCGGATTGCGCGCCTGACGCGGCAATCGCATCGACCAGAGCCTGATCAGGCTTACCCGGCCGATGCGCGTGCAGCGCAAGGTCGTAGCCTTCAGCGGCAAGCCGAGTCGCGATCACGGCCCCCACGCGATGCAGCCCGCCCGTGACGAGCGCGAGCATCAGGCCCGCTCGCGTACCAAGGTCATGCCGATCGATTCGCCCGCCCGCGAGAGCGCGAGTTTGACGATCTTGACCTCGACCCGCCTCACGCGCGCGTCACCGCCGAAGATCGTGTCCACGATATGGTCAGCAACCGCCTCCACCAGCGTGAAATGCACGTCACGGGGCAGCCCCTCCTCCACCGCACGGCGAAGATCGAGATAATTCTTGGAGGCGCTAAGCGGGGTGTCATGGTCGAAGCGGCGCGGCGCGGGAATGTCAGCCTTGACCGAGATCTTGAGCGGCTGCGGCATGTGCGTTTCTTCGGAATAAATGCCAGTCAGCACATCGATGACCAGATCACTCACCTCCAAACGTACGAAATCTTCCGACGAACCCGTGTCGGGCACCAGAACCAGCGGCTTGGGATGATCGATCGCAGTCATTTCGGTCTCACTGATGTAATTGGGCGGCCTTAGAGCCTGATCCGCGCGGGCGAAAGCGTCCGCGCCGATTCGGGATATCTCCTGCCAATCGAACCCGTTCGAGCCAGTTCCGTCGATCGGAGATCCCGCCGGGTTCCCTTTTCCGTGTCTTTCGTTATGGCGCGCACCCTTTCTCTTTCGGAGCCTGCCTTGTTGATCACGCTGTCCCCGCTTGCCGAAGCCGAACCGAACGCCGTCGAGCTGCTGCTCGACGCGGCCTTTGGCGCGGAACGACGCGGACGCACGGCATACAAGCTGCGCGAAGGTATGGCGCCGATCCCCGAACTATCGTTGGCAGCGTTCGAAGACGACCGGCTGGTCGGCGCGCTCCAATGCTGGCCGATCGCGCTCCACGGGGCCGAGGGCGAGACGCCGCTGATCCTGGTTGGGCCAGTGGCGGTCGATCCGATGCGGCAGCAGCGGGGAATCGGCCGCGCTATGATGCAAGAGATGCTGACGCATTCTGAAGGCCGCGAACCGCTCGTCCTGATCGGCGACCCCGAATATTATGGCCGTCATTTCGGCTTCATCGCCGACGCGACTGCCAATTGGGAGCTGCCGGGCCCCTTCGAGCGGCGGCGCCTACTCGCACGCACCGGCGGGCGCGACCTGCCCTATCGCGGCATGCTGGGGCCGCGGTCCCGCGACTGATCCGGTCCGCTGCGGGCGGGCGTATCTCAGTAGTGTCTTTCGCGGCCGGCGATCTGGGATTAACGGCGCCTTATGCCCGAAAGCGTGCCGCCTTCCCCCGACCTGGCCGGGATGACGCTTGCCGAGATTGCGCAGGCGGCAGCCGAGCGGCGTCTGCCGCCGGTGGAGAAGTGGGATCCGCCCCGATGCGGCGACAGCGCCATGAGTATCGCGCGCGACGGCACCTGGTATCATGAGGGCATGCCGATCCGCCGCCCCGCAATGGTGAGGCTGTTCGCCAGTTTGCTCCGCCGCGAACCCGACGGCCGCCATGTTCTGGTGACTCCCGTGGAAAAGCTCGACATTGCGGTCGAGGACGCGCCTTTCGTCGTGGTTGAAGCGCGCAGCGAGGGCATGGGTCGCGACCGCCGCATCGCCTTTCGGCTGAACACCGACGAGCCGATCGTCGCGGGCCCGAACCATCCTCTGCGCCTGATCGAAGGGCGCCCCTATGTGACCGTGCGGTCCGGCCTCGAAGCGGCGGTGGCGCGTCCAGTATATTACGAGCTGGCCGAACTGGCGCTCGACGAAGGCGCCGATCCGCCCGGTTTATGGTCTGACGGCACCTTCTTTCCGCTAGGCAGCGCATGAGCCTTGCGGACAAGCTACGCGCCGCCCTGCTTCAACCGAGCGATCATATCCCCATCGAAGGGGATGAATATGATCGCGCGAGCGGGATCTATGCGCCCGCAGCCGTTCTCGTCGCGATTACCGACCGTTCCGAACCCGGCGTCCTGCTGACTCTGCGTCAGCCTCATTTGAGGCGGCATGCAGGCCATAGTTCTCGTCCCAGGCATTGTTGAGCGCGGCCTTGTACTCATAGTTGCCGACTGGA
>Ga0207706_10003419_pt1 | contig 15155 bp, 10 predicted proteins | sample KBSC53metaG_FD_184318 | JGI IMG/M metagenome (GOLD analysis project Ga0207706, IMG submission 184318) | Corn rhizosphere microbial communities from Kellogg Biological Station, Michigan, USA - KBS C5-3 metaG (SPAdes) (version 2) | ecosystem: Host-associated > Plants > Roots > Rhizosphere > Soil ... | reverse complement strand
GTAATGTAGGAAGCGGAGGCTCTAGACCGATGTCGAATAAATTGAAGATCAGGTACTGCGTGGAGCCCGATGGCGCGTCCTTGGCGCAGAGAGCCGCTCGCCATTTTGTCGAGATGGCTTCTGAAGCAGTCGCGCGGCGCGGTCAAGCCCGTGTGGCCATCAGTGGTGGGTCTACTCCGAAGGCGGCTTTCAAATTGCTGGCCGACCCCCAACAGGCATGGCGCGAGCGCATGCCATGGGACAAGCTGGAGCTTTACTGGGTGGACGAGCGCACCGTTCCACCGGATAGTGCTGAGAGCAACTACCGCATGACGCAAGAGGCGCTGCTGGACCACGCCCCGTTGAGACCTGAGCAGGTGCACCGCATGGAGGGCGAGCTGGAGCCTGAAGTTGCCGCGGCGCGATACGAATCGATGCTGCGGAATGATTTTCGTCTTGAGGGCGCGGAAAGCCCGCGGTTTGACCTGGTTGAATTGGGGATGGGGGACGATGGGCACACCGCTTCCCTCTTTCCACATACTGAGGCAATTCATACTTTAGGGCGACTCGTGATGGCAAACCAAGTGCCACAAAAGGACACCTGGCGCATTACGCTTACATGGCCAGTGATTAATAATGCGAGTTCAGTCTTCTTTCTGATCGGAGGTGCAGACAAGGCAAAAGTCTTGAGTGACGTTTTCATGGGTGCACGCGATCCCGAGCGCCTGCCGAGTCAACTGATCTGGCCCGCAAGCGGTATACTCACTCTGTTCCTGGATAAGGACGCGGCTGCGCTGTTGCCCGCAACGGATGGGGAAGGCTGTGGCGTTCTGGAGAGAGAAAGATGATTCTGGCTGGTGATGTAGGCGGCACGAAGGTTCACCTGGCACTGTATGACTTTAGCGGCGGTAAGCTCAAATACGCACAAGACAAGCAGTTTCCGGCCAAGGACTACTCGGGCTTAGAAGAGATCGTAAAAGAGTTTCTGGGCAACGAGAAGGTGACTGCAGCCTGTTTCGGCGTCCCCGGACCTGTGCGTGATGGCCGCCTGCGTTTGACGAACCTGCCCTGGACACTCGATAGCCGTGAGTTGTCGGCGAGCCTCGCGATCGAGCATGTCTTCTTAATTAATGACCTCGAGGCCAACGGCTATGGGGTGGCTGAGCTCTCTGGCGATCAGATCTATACGTTGAGCGAAGGTGATGCCAGCCAGGTTGGCAACCGGGCATTGATCGCGGCGGGCACGGGGTTGGGCGAGGGGTTGCTGGCATGGAACGGGAAAATACATGTTCCGTATCCTTCGGAAGGCGGACATACAGACTTCGGCCCGCGCAATGAGGAAGAGATTGAATTGCTCCGCTTCCTTCAGCAGAAATACAACGGGCGCATCAGCTACGAACGAGTCGTAAGCGGCATGGGAATCACCAATGTTTATGAGTACCTGCGCGACGTTCGCGGCATGGAAGAGCCCCGTTGGCTCACAGAAAAGATCGCCGCGGCCCATGACCCTAATAGCGTAATTACCGAAATGGCGCTTTCGGCCAAGAGCGAAATCTGCGCTAAAGCGCTGGACATGGTCGTATCAGTGTATGGCGCGGAAGCCGGGAATCTGGCCTTAAAGATGCTGTCGGTGGGTGGTCTGTATGTTGGAGGCGGCATCGCGCCAAAGATTCTGGAGAAACTCAAGGACGGAACGTTTCTGAAGGCCTTTGTTGACAAGGGGCGCCTAAGCCAGTTGCTTATCAATATGCCGGTGCGGATAATTCTGGATAGCCGTGCCGCGTTGATGGGGGCAGCGGCCTATGCTGAGGCCCGTGCGGCGGAGATTAGTGGCATTTCGGCGAGAGCCGCTTCGGTCAAGGCTTGATGGAACCCGATGGAAGGCGATAAGGCCAGCCAATTTGGCTGGCCTTTGCTTTTAGCAGATTGCCAGCTTTGAAGCGAACTGGGCGGCGGTTTGATCCGAAGTCGAATTGTCATTCAGCGGAATGAGGATAGATGAAGCGATTGGTTCAGCGAGTTCTGGTAGCACTGGCAGCGGCCTTTGCAGTCGTATATCTGGGTGATTGGGCAATCTTTCAATTGCGCGGCGCGCCGCATTCGACGGTTACCGTGCAGCGCTATCTCACCGTGCCGTTAAAGGGGAACAAGCAGGAATTCGATAGCCTCGGTCCTATTGAAGTTCCTTGTTGCATTGCACTCTTCTCACAAGACGGCAAAGAGCCATGTTGGCAACTCCGTCGCAGAGCTGTCGAGAACACAACACTTTAGGGTCGACTTGGCGCTTTGATAATGAAGATGCAATCACATCATCACGTGATGGGAATCACGTTCTAAAGACACTAAGCTGCGTAATATCGGAAAACTTCCTGCTCCCAATTGAGGACCAAATGTATAGCCGCACTCAGAACGAAAACGGGACCTACAACACGCGCTGCCTCTACTGCTTTATGACGGTAGCTTCGGCTGTAGAGACCAATGAGGATCTGGAACAAGTGGAAGCGCACCACATTTGTCCTGAACGGGCGCTTGCGGAATTACTTTCGCGCGAGAAGATTGTCGAAGAACCGGCGCATCGCAGTTAGACACCTGAGCTACCTGTTTGTGGGGGTTTCGGTGGTCGTCTGCGCTTCGGGCGGCTTGGTCTTTCCAGCTGCTATCTTCTTATAGAGATCTTCATCGGCCGCCTTATTCAGAGTGCTGGCCTTATCAAATTCAGCTTTTGCTTCGACCTTTCTTCCCATCGTGCGATAGAGCCTTCCCAACCGCCAATGAACGTTCACATCGTTGGGTGCGAGTTTGGCTGCCTCAGTCAATTCGCGTAAGGCATCTTGATTGCGGTTGGCTTCTGTGTAGACGATTCCGAGGTCGAGGTGGATCAAGGGAAGCGATGGATCAAGTCGAACTGCTCTCTCGAGGAGCAGCCTGGCATCGTCCATCTGATTCATCTGGATGTAGGTGTCGGCAAGGTACACGGTTGCCTGGACGTGATCCGGGTCGTTTTTGAGCTCCTCCTTGAACTCTTGAGCCGCCTCCGGATAATTCTTCTGAGCCCACAACAAATACCCAAGGCCGAAATGTGCATTGGGTTCCTTTGGGTTGGCCTTCACTGCATTGCGAAACATCTCTGTGGCACCGGCATTGTCTTTCATTTCGTCGAGCGCTTCACCAGCCAGCATGTCCGCCTCAGCCGAATCAGGATCGAGCGTCAGGATCTCGCGATAGACATCGAGAACTAATTCGAACTGCTTTGACCAGAGATAGCTGTGCGCAAGGGCCAGGCGCAGGGGAAGATTTTGCGGATCGCGGTCTGCAGCTTGTTTCAGGTAGGGAGCCGCCTCGACATACTCAGCCAGTCCGTAGTGAGACATTCCGATGAGGATATTTAGACGCTGGGCTTCAGGGGAGTCTGGAGGCGCATGCTTGAGAAGGAGGGTGAATTCTGGAATCGCCGCCTTCAATTCTCCGCCTTTGAAGAGGGCGAGCCCGAGATTCAGGCGAAGGTTCGGAACATTCGGACTCATGGTCAGGGCTTTGCGATAGAAGACGACAGCTTCTTTGTAGTGCTCCTGCCGCGCCTCAAGCACGCCGAGATGAGCGTAGGGTTCAGGGTTGTTGGGATGAGCTGTCATGAAAGCGCGCCATGCGGCCTCAGCTTCGGCATTCTTCCCCGCCTGCTCGAGGGCGAGGGCTGTCTTCCGCATTTGGTCGGGGTTGCTACCACGTGCACCCGAAGGAGTCGAGGTTCCGGCCTGTCCACCGGCCTTTTGTCCGAAACCTGCAGAGGCAGCGACTAGAGCCAGGCCTATTCCCAATTGAACTACACGCTTCACGCGCTTCCTTCCACGGTCTTGATTTTGCCGCGTTCCGATGCGATCTGAAGGCAGAAATCCGGCAACCATCTATTGCGAACCACCACTTACTATTTTCGCTCGGGAGTTTGAGTGGGGCAACTCCTCCCAAAGAAAAAGGGCGCGACGGGGGTTGCCCGCCGCGCCCTGGTTGAGGGTTGACCTAGAAGATGAACTTGCCGCCGAGTTCAAGGGTGCGTGGATCGAACGCACTTGTAACCTGGCCAAACTGGCTGTTGCCGTAGCTCGTGTTCACAGCGTTGTACTGGGTGTGGTTGAAGGTGTTAAACGACTCAAAGCGAAGTTCGATGTGAGCCCGCTCTGTAATCGAGAACGACTTGTAAAGCGAAGTCGTGAAGTTGACACGGCCGGGGCCGACAATGGTGTCTTTGCGAGCGTTGCCGAAGCCCTGGTTGGGGCCGCCACGCCATGCCGGAACTGGAGCACTGAATAGAGAGGTATCGAACCATTTAGCTCTCGTCTTCGTGTACGTCGTCTTGGCGCTTTGGTCTGGGCGGTTAGTGTATCCGCCGCCGAGGCCGACTGGATCGTAGCTGATGGACAAGCCGGGACCCTGATTTGTCGGAATCACGCCTGTCACATCTGTGACGGTGCCTGCAATCTCCCATCCACCGAGAATTGACTTGACAAGGCCGGAACTCTTCGCGAAGAACGGCATCTTGTAGATGTAGTTGATGCCGAGCATCTGACGACGGTCGAGTGCTCCTGACCCCTTGTCATACTTGATGTTGAATGGGTTGCTCACCTGGGCCAGGTCGTAAGTGGTGATGTCGATTTCGTGCGACCACGTGTAATCGATTTCGCCGCTCAGGCCCCACTTGTTTTGAACACGAAGACCAGTCTGGAAACCGTTGTAGTTTCCATTGGTAGTGTTCTCCTGCTGAGTAATCCCGGCAAACCCCTGGAACGAGCGATAGATGTTGGAGTTGGCGAGATTGTGGCAGCTATCCCCGGCATAGTTGTTGTTGCCGTCACCGGCATTGCAACGGACGCTAAGCGGAGTATCGAGTGGGAAATTGTTGATGTTGCGGTCGATGTTCTGGTGCCATGCGATGTTGCCGACGTACTGGACAACCCAGATCAGCGAGGGAGCAACTTCGCGCTGCACGCCGAGACTGAACTGTGCAACGGCGGGGGCGCGATAGATCTTCGCGATGTTGGTCAGGCCCTGTGCGAAGAACGGCTGAGCTGCTGTTTGACCCGTAACCCAGCTGGTGCTTGGGTTGGTCATATACACGTTGGTGGCACCTGGGTTATTGAAATACGGCGGCGTGGTTGCAGCGTTGTAAATGTCGTTGCCCTGCATGCGCTCAAAGAAAGTTCCAAAGCCGCCGCGCAGAACGGTCTTGCCATTCCCCATGAGGTCTTCAGAGAAGCCAATGCGGGGTTGCAGTGTCTTGTAGTCGTTTGTCACGAGGCCGGGCGGGAATCCGTTCTGGCCTGCGAGTCCGATGCCGTTCAAGTAGAACGGGGTTCCGTTGACGACCTGGAATCCAGGACCATTCGGATCCATGGATCCGTCGGCAAGCCAAGTAGGTGACTGAGATTGCAAATACAGACCTGGCTCGAAGTTTGAAACCGCATTGCTGCGTTCCCACGCGTGCGGTAGAGCATCGTAACGGAGGCCGAGCTGCAAGCTTAAGCGCGGTGTCACGTGCCAGTTATCCATTGCGTAAACCGATGGGGTCTGGTTGACGTAATGGCGGATGGGAGCAGCCTGCACCTGAGAGTAGCTGCTGGAGAGGCCCATGAGCATGTCCATGAAAGAGTCACCGCTCAAGTTGCCAAAGCCCAGGTTGCCCATGGCATCGCCAAAGAGCTGCTGGTTTTTTGTGTAGCGGTTATAGCTGAAGCCAAACTTCATGGCGTGCTTGCCTGTGGTGTAGGAAACGTCAACCTTCGGCATGTAGTCCTGAGCCGCGTTGTGCCACGGAGCAGAGCCCATATCTTCGGCTACGAAGTATGGGGCGCCCCAGCCACCGCCAACACCCGGTACATAGGGGTTGCCGTTGTCGAAGAAGGAGTTGACACTCCAACCTGCGGGCTTATAGGCGTTCTGGCTGTTGACGATGTCGATAATGTTGCCGTCGTAGTTGATGCTGGCTTCAACAAGCAGGTTCGGCGTGATGGTACCGCTCAGCTTGATGGCCGCACTGTTGGCGGGGTTCGACAGAGTGCTGGTGACTGTGTTGAAGCTCGCCCAAAGCCAGCCGAGAAATGGCAGGCCATTGCCCTGCGTAACGGAGTCATGCATGTAGTGGCCAAGAATCGCCCACTTGTCGTTGAACTTATGATCGACGCGAACAATGTCGTCGCGCACATCGATTGGATTCGCGATGTTGGCGATGGCATTACCGTTGGAGCTGTTCGGGTGCGGAATGATTCCCGAGTTCAGGTAAAGCACCGCGTTCGGGTCAAAGAGGCTGGCTGGAATCACGTTTCCGGGAAACGGGCTACCGGGGACGAGGCCCAGAGAAATGAGCTTCGCGTTGAAATTTGGATCGCCCACCTTCGGAACCACGAGTTTGGTGTCGGATGCGAACGCGGGAGCGACGTAGGTCAAGTTCTGACCGGCGGTCGGGAAGTCCTCAGCCGCAAGCGTCGGTACGTTGGTCGTGCCGGCGCCGGAGAGAATTCTCCGCCACTCCTCATTCCAGAAGAAGAACGTCTTCTGCTTGTCGACGTTGTACACCTTGGGGATGTACAGTGGGCCGCCAATATTGAAACCGTAGATGTTGTAGTGGGCGTTGGTCTTTGTCTGCGAGAAGACTTCTTTTGCGTTGTAAGCGGGCGTGCGATTGAACTCCCATAGTGAACCATGGAACTTCTGCGTGCCGCTCTTGAGCGAAAGGCTCATCGTGGCGCCGGAGGAAATACCGTAGTCCGGTGGGTAGTTTGAAGTGAGCATCGAGAACTCGGCGATTGCATCCTGAGAAGGCATGATGTCCATGCCGCCGGCACCGCCGCGATCATCGGCCTCGCCACCGTCGATGAGCCAGATGTTGTGGCTCTGACGCAGCCCGTTCACGCTGATGGTGAAGCTGGCTGCCACGGAGGTAGGCGTGTTGCTGTCAGGGAGGGCAGAGCTAACGCCCAAGCCCAACGCGGCGAGAGCGGCGAAGTTGCGGTTCTGGGTTGCGATTTCACTGATCTGCTCAGAGCTGATCAGAGTGCTGACCACGTTGGAGTCGGCCTGGACTGCCAAAGCGTTGGCTTCAACAGTGACTGTCTGGGACTCGGAGCCGACGGTGAGCTTGACGTCGACACGAGCGGTTTGGGACACGTTAACCACGATGCCAGTCTGAGCGAATGACTGAAATCCCTTGGCCGTGATCTTCATGTCGTAGTTTGCCGGGTTCAAACCGGAGATACTGTATAACCCGGTGTCGCCGCTGAGCGTTGTTTTGGAGGCGTTGGTCGCTGGATCTGTAATGACGACCTTTGCCCCTGAAACTACCGCTCCCGTCTGGTCTGTAACGATGCCGGTGAGCGTGGAGTTGGCCTGCGCGAATGCTCCCACGCTTGCCAGCACCAAGAACAACGGCAACAGGAACAGCCTGTTTATCGCTTTTCTCATGTGACCTTCCTTTTCAAGTGACTACGTCTGTCGCTTCCCTCTCTAAGTTGGGATGAAGCCAATAATTACGGGAACGGGGAATTGAGTTCTGGTCTGGAACTGCGACCGCCCAATTTAACATGCGCAAAACGAGCTTTGTCAAGCGGAGGAATCAACAACGAAACCCATTTAGTTCTGGGGTTTTCGCAATCTCGAGTTGCGCATGTTCGGAATGTAAACGCTTCCTCAATTTTTCAGAATAAGTGGGTCTTTCAACCTATTAGAAACAGTAAAAAAGTGGGGTAACTTTGAGGCAATTTGCAGGCAGAAATCTGTCTAATTCACTTTGTTGCCTATTTCAGATGGGGGTCAGACGGGGATCGACGATGGTGTAGTTTTATTGGCGACGTTGAAAGCTGAGAGCTTTGGTTTCGAGCCACGCAGCAAGAAAACGGGCGCGGCAGGCATGGCCTGTCGCGCCCGTTTGACAGTTAGGTTCTAGAAAATGAACTTGCCGCCTAGTTCGAAGGTTCTCGGGTCTTGCACACCACTCACTTCTCCAAAGTCGCTTCCGTTCACGTTGTTGTGGAAGGCATTGAACTGGGTGTGGTTGAAAGTGTTAAAGCTTTCGGCACGCAGCTCGAAGTGAGCGCGCTCCGTGATGGCGAAATCCTTGTAGATGTTGGTTCCGAAGTTGGTGCGGCCAGGTCCAACAACAATGTCTCTTCCCGCATTACCGAAGCCCAGGTTCGGGCCGCCGTTCCAAGCAGCGACTGGCGCTGAGAATCCGGCCGGAGAAACATATTGGTAGACACCCTTTGCATTGACCTTGTTCGGGTACGCAACCTTGCCGCTGAAGTTTGGACGGATGGTGTAGTTGCCACCCAATCCGACGGTATCTGAGCCGCCATATCCCGGAGCGTTGTTTCCGGCCCAAGGTAGACCCGTTTCGGAAATAACGGTACCGGAAATCGTCCAGCCACCCAGCAGGCTCTTTGTCAAGCCGGTGGAGTGTGCGAAGAACGGCAGTTTGTAGATGTAGTTAGCGTTGAGAATCTGACGGCGATCCAGGTTACCGCTACCCTTGTCGTACTTGAGGTTGAATGGGTTGCTGACCTGGGTTAGATCGGCGCTTCCGATTTGCGAGTCGATCTGGTGAGCCCACGTATAGTCGACTTCAAAGCTGAGGCCATGCCGATCCTGCTGGCGAAGACCTATCTGCATGCTGTTGTAGGTACCCGTGGCGAGGTTGCTCTCCTGATTGATTCCGGTGAAGCCCGGGAATGTTCTCAGCATCGAATTCTCGGCACTGGTGAGTTTTCCAGCGCCAGCCAATTGGCGAGTCGCCAATGGGGTGGTGAGCGGAAGCGGGTTGATGGGCAGGATCACATTCTGATGCCACGCGATGTTGCCGACGTACTGGGTGACAAAGATCAACGCCGGTACAACTTCCCGTTGAACGCCAAAGCTGAACTGTGAAACGCCTGGCGCCGGATAACGGGGATCAATCGATGTCATCCCCTGGGGCACGGTTGGCAAAGTGTTTTGGTTTAGCGACGTCCCTGTCTGCCAGCTTGCGAAGGGATTTGTGAAGGTGGTATTGCTGACGCCCGGATTGTTTGAGAACGGAGCAGCGGCAGCAATGTTGTACACGTCGTTACCCTGCATGCGCTCGAAGAAGTTACCGAAGCCGCCGCGAAGCACGGTCTTGCCGTCTCCTGTCATGTCGTATGAGAAACCGACGCGAGGCATGAGGGTCCGGTAGTAGTTTTCTGTCATCCCCGGGGGTGTGCCGTTCTGCCCGGCAATGGTTACGCCGTTGAGATAGAACTGCGCGCCCTTGTAGGTCTGAAGACCGGGGCTCACCATCGGACACGTGGTGCTGGTCGCGATGCAGAACGAGCCATTGGTGTCGAGCACAGGAGCCAGAGATGTTTGGTATTGGCTTGGATCGAAGCTGGCTAGGAGGTTGTTGCGTTCCCATGCATGCGGCAGAGCATCGTAGCGGATGCCGTACTGCAGACTCAACCGGCTGCTGACGTGCCAGTTATCCATGGCGTACGCAGAGATTGTCTGATTGACGTAGTGGCGAATGTCCTGCTCCTGGAGCTGGTTGTATCCGGTGCTTAGTCCGAGCAGGAAATCAAGCATTGAATCGCCCGTCAACCCAGCGGTAGATGGAACGAGATTCGTTTTGTCCCAACCATCGTTGAAATTGAAATAGCCATTGGAGTTGCCAAAGAGCTGTTGGTTCTTTGTGTAGCGGTTGTAGCCGCCGCCGAACTTCATCGAGTGTTTACCGTGTGTGACGGACAATCCACCGACTTCTGCATAGTCAAATGCGGCATTCTTCCAAGGTTGGGACCACGGATCGAACTGTGTTCCGTAAGAACCGAGGTTCACGCTGGGAAGACGGTTGTACTTATCGGTGGAAGCTGGGAAGAAGGCATTGCCAACCCAGTCCGCCGGCTTCTGATACGCGGTTCCCGTCGGAACGATGCTGATTTTGTTCCCGTTGAAGTTGAATGCGGCCTCAAGGAGCACGTTTGGCGTGAGGGCGCCGGTCAGCTTGATAACCGAGCTCCACGACGGGTTGCTGAAGTTGGAACCGACTGTCGGGTAGCTGTCTCCGCTCCACATAGAAGTGGCATACGTCTGACTTACGGAGTCACCAATGTAGTGACCGAACAGTTGCCACTTGTCATTGATGTTGTGATCGATGCGGAAGAGATCTTCGCGCACGTTGGTGGGCTGTTTGGCCGAGACCGACGTCAAATCGCCGGCCACGTTCGCCTTTGGAATTGCACCAACCTGCATTAACTGCAGAGCGGCGGGATCCAGGAACATGTTGGCGGGAATCACATTGTTCGGAAACGGTGTCCCTGGCGTGAGGCCATTCGCCGCGATTGCTGCAGCCAGTGGTGTTCCTGCTGCTACCTGAGGCACGAAAACCTGCTTTTGGCTGCTCGGCGCGTAAGCGGGGAGCACCCATGTGGTTGTTGTCGGAGTGGTGATGAAATCCGCAGCAGGGATAGCGTGCACACCGGCAGGGGCGCTGCCCTGGACGATCTTCCGCCATTCTTCGTTGTAGAAGAAGAATGTCTTCTGCTTGCTCTCGTTGTAGACGTGAGGAATGAACAACGGGCCGCCGACGTTGCCGCCGAAGATGTTTAGACGCAGTTCAGGCTTCTTGGCTCCAGGAGCATCGAAATAGTTGTGAGCCTGCAGTGCGTCGTTGCGAACGAATTCCCACAAAGTGCCGTGGAAGGCCTGTGAGCCTCTCTTGATGGACATCGAGATCGTGCCGCCGGTCGAGATGCCGTAGTCCGGAGGATAGTTGCTGGCCAGAACCTGGAACTCGCCGAGCGCGTCCTGGGATGGCATCATGGAAGATTTGCCGCCGCTGCCGCGGTCATAGGCTTCGCCGCCATCAATCAGCCAGATGTTATGTGCCTGATTGAGACCGTTGAAGCTGATGGCGAAGTTGGATCCGACAGAAGTCGGCATGTTCGAGTCGGGCAGGTTTCCGCTAACGCCCAGGCCCAGCGATGCCAATGCGACGATGTTACGGTTGTTGGTCGCGAGTTCGGTGATCTGCTGCTCGTTGATCAGTGTGCTGACGACGTTTGAATCGCTTTGAACTGCCAAAGCGTCTGCTACGACCGTAACTGTTGTTGCCTCGGCACCAACGGTCAACTTAACGTCGACACGGAATGTCGCGGAGATGTTAACCACGATTCCGCTCTGCGCGAAGGTCTGAAAGCCCGGGGCCGTGACAGACATGTTGTACTTTGCGGGGTTCAGGCCGGCGATGTCGTACAGGCCTGTTGTACCGCTCACCGTTACTTTTGTTGCGCCAGTGGCCGGATCGGTAAGGGCAATCTTCGCTCCCGCGACGACTGCTCCCGTCTGGTCTGTGACAATGCCGGTTACTGTTGAATTGGCCTGCGCAAATGCTCCCACGCACGCCAGAACAAACAGCAACGGCAACAGGCAAAACCTGTTTATTGCTTGTCTCATTTGACCGTTCCTTTTCAAGTGTTGCTACCTGTTGAACTTCGATGGTTTCGATTTGTTGAGCTTGCGTCTCGTAGTTCGGCGAAGCCCATCGGTTTGGCCGGGTATAGATTGTTTGAAAATCCGCCCGATTTCTTCCAATTTCAGAAGTTGCAGGTTGCACAATCTATGAATTCCGGAATCTGCTCGCTAAAACGTTTGAGTCAAGACCGCGCACAGATTCGCATAATCCAAACCGGATGACATTTGAAGCCTGCGAAGAAGTCTCAGTCTGTGCCGAGGGTCACAAGGCGATGTTCATGAGATCGGCTGGGCTCCGACCACGCTTATTTTGCTAAATAGCTTAGATTCAGAGATATAAATGATGCTGTAATCGATTCGGTTGGTCTCGTGATCCCAGGCGAAGTCGGAGTAGACCTTTACCGCATTTGGGAGACGTCGCGTAGCTGACGAGCAATGATTTCGAGGAAGGTCTCGATGCTCGCGCCTGGAGGGGGTTCCAATGCCGATTTCGTCTGAATCGCGACGGCAATTCTTTGCGCCAATGCCGCTCGGGTTGCGAGCGGCATATCCAGGCGTCGAGAAAAAAAACTCTCGAGGACTTCAAGGTCGACGGCGGACAATTTCGCAACACCGTGATCAGGAAGCGTAAAGGCCGAATGTGGCTCCGGCGGGGGAGACGCGGGAGAAAAGAGGTTTGCAGTAAAGGTGCGTCCTGCAAGGCCGCTGGCTGGTAGCTCGTCGACGCGATCCCGGACAACAAGGGTGCCGGCAGCAAGATCTCCCAGCCGCTGATGATCGCGTGTGGCAAAGATGGCAATCGCACCCACAGCATAGAAGAGTGGAATCTGATCGATGTAGCGGATGAAATTGCGCGCCATCGATTCGAAGAGACCGATGGATCTGCCTGATCGCTGGATCACCCTGATGCGTGCGACACGCTTACCGGGGGTACGCCCATTCCAGAAGGCCTCGAAAAGAGTGAAGTATCCCCAATTGAACAGAAAAGTCAGGAATAAGTAGACAGCGACAGCCCATTGTTCGGAGTGTTTCGAGAACGCACCGATGCCGGGAAGAAAGAATGAAAAGATCTTGCCCAGTAAAAGAAAGCTGGGAATCCAGATCAGATAGTCAACGAGGAGCGCGATGAAGCGGCTTCCAATACCTGCCAGAGGCATCTGAATTGCTACGAGTTCGGGCGTTTCGATGCTAAGCTGATCTGAACTTTCATCCATGGCGCACATTCTATCGAACCAGTGGATTGGTAAGCGCCAGCCGCATTGGGACCGGTTGGCTCTGCTGCTTGCCCGATCTGATCAGAACGGGTTGGGAGAACTTTCGCGATCGGAACTTCAGGAGCTTGCCCTTCTGTATCGACAGGTCGCGGCAGATCTTTCCGTGCTGCGCCGCGATGCCACAGCACGAACCTACGCAGACCACGTAAATCAGTTGCTGGCTCGGGCTCACCATATCATCTACTCGGGCCGGAAGACGAACCTGGTCACGCTGTTTCGCTTCCTGAAGGATGATTATCCGGCAATCTTTCAAAGCCAGTTACCTTTCGTGATGGCCTCGCTTTTTGTCTCCGTGGCATGGGGTCTGCTGGGTGCGGCACTGACCAGCGCTCGGCCGGAGTTTATGCGCCATTTCGTGGGACCGGCGATGATCGCCACTATGGAGCGTCACGAAATGTGGACGCAGTCGATCGTCAGCGTGGCGCCACAGGAGACAAGTCACATCATGACCAACAATCTCACCGTAAGTTTTGTGATGTTTGCAGGTGGGATTGCCTTCGGAGTACTCACGTTTATATCCCTCTATGTGAATGGCATGATGCTCGGCGTGATTGGAGCGGCATGTCATCAGTATGGAATGTCGCTCGCATTGTGGAGTTTTGTCGCACCACATGGCGCGTTGGAGTTGCCGGCGATATTGATAGCCGGCGGCGCGGGTTTTCGCCTGGGCCATTCCATGCTCTTTCCCGGCGTCTATCGCTGGAAAGAATCGGTGGCACGCGGAGGGATTGAGGCAACGAAACTTGTATCGGGTGTAATTCCGATGCTGGTCATTGCCGGATGCCTGGAAGGTTTCTTCTCGCCGTCACACGCGCCGATCTGGCTCAAGTTCACATTGGGCGGAGTTCTCTTCACGCTGCTACTGCTGTGGCTCTTCCGTCCGGTGAAGGCACGAGCGAACGCCTGATCTCAACGATCAGGTCCTATTCTCCCTGAGTAGTTCGTGCTGTGGATCCGACATGACTGAGATGCAGCGGGTGCGGCTCTTGATAGGTGATATAGCCGAGCCCGACTCGCATATTGTGCAGCATGGACGCCGGAATGGTGATCGCAAGGCAGATGCCGCATATTGCGTGCGCAATCGCCAGCGGAAAGATGTTGCGTGATCTCATGAAAACGAGACATGCAACCAGACCCCAAAACAACGTGATCGGTGTCAGTATTGGATTCGGCAGATGGGCAATGGCAAAGACAACTGCTGCTATGGCTGCAGCTGCTGTCCGATTGGAAACGACGCGCAAAAGGCGAACTAGAAAATAACCTTGCAGCAGGAACTGCTGTGTCAGCGCCCAAATGGTGTAGCCACCGAACGTCTGAATCCACTCAGAGGGGCCGCCGGGGTGGTGCAGCGTGTGAAGGCTGACCGCGATGCCTGTCGTAGTAGCAGCAATCAGCAATGCCGCCGCTATGACCCAAAGCGAGCGCCAGAAACCTGAGGTACAACACCCCATTGTCTGCCAGCCGGGGAACGTCGAGATGATGGAGAGAGAGAACCATCCGATGGCGGCAAAGTAGAGCCAGCGCTGCAGAGGTTGCTCAGTCCATATCACCGCAAGTATCAAGGCATAGCCAACGATGAGTTCGCAAAAGTCCAAAGCGCTCCCTCGCTTCGGAGCGGTCTGAACATCGTGGGAACATTCAAGTGGGGAATGCCTGTGAGCCCTCATGGGCGACCTCCGCGCACCAATGCAGGGTGCAGGGCTTCGGCGCGCGGTCGTTTACTTGCAGATGAAGGCCCGCTGGGAAAGACGAGTCTCTTGGGCGCGAAGCCGGTTATGCAGTAGACGAAACGAGTTTGAGGGGGTTATCTAAACCTTCAAGAAAATCTTTTTGCGGTACATGATCCAGACGGGGATGAAGCAGAAAGCGGTGAAAGAGACTGAGTAAGCAAACGCGGCCCAACCGCGGTTCGGGATATGCGCAAATACGTGGCTGAATATCCAGGAGATCAGATCGGAGCGTTTTCCGGGGGCCGATGGGACGGAGATATTGTAGAGAATTCCCGGCACGAGTTCGCTGAACATGTAGGCAACGATTGCATTGGATCCGAAGACGAGCCACGGCCAGGCCAGTCCTTTGGTCTGACCTTTGCCCCATCCCATCTGTTCGACGGCCCAGAAGGCGACCGTGAACAGGGCGAGCGAGTATCCGGCCGCTACGAGGACGAAGGAACTGGTCCACATGTTTTTGTTGAGCGGGAAGGAGAGAGACCAAAGGTAGCCCACGATAAGGCTGGTTACGCTTGCCGCGGCGAGTCCGAGGGTCTTGACAGGGATCGTATTGCGCGAGCGCAGCCATAGGCCAGTGAGGACTCCCATGAGAGCGGTTCCGATGGCAGGCAAATCGCTGAGCAGGCCTTCGGGGTCGCGCACGTTGTGATCGGGCGAATCGAGGTAAAGGTGATACGGGAAGAGATGACGGTCAATCCATGAGACG
>Ga0207706_10003418_pt1 | contig 15156 bp, 4 predicted proteins | sample KBSC53metaG_FD_184318 | JGI IMG/M metagenome (GOLD analysis project Ga0207706, IMG submission 184318) | Corn rhizosphere microbial communities from Kellogg Biological Station, Michigan, USA - KBS C5-3 metaG (SPAdes) (version 2) | ecosystem: Host-associated > Plants > Roots > Rhizosphere > Soil ... | reverse complement strand
TCGCCAAGTCTGAAACCCGGTCGACGGACCTCCTCCACCATCTCTACATCTCCTGATGGCAGGAGTGGTTCTTCCTCCAAGACAGGGGCAGTCTTGGCTGCAGTTATCTTCTCAACCTTCTCGGTCAACAAACTCAACTGCGCAATCAAATCCCTCTGCACTTGATCTTGGGCCTCAGCCCGTGCTTTCAAGTCTTCCTCCTTCTGAGTAGCTTGTGCCATAAAGACCTTCAACGCCTCTTGCGCGCGCTCAGCAGCAGCCGCTCTCTCAACTTGGGCAATCAGTTCCAATTCCTTAATCCGGAGCTCCTGCTCCATCATCCTCAGACTGGAAGACTTCTCAGCCTCAATTGTGGCCACTCTCTGGCTAACAGCGGTGTTCATCTCCCGTCGTTCTTCCTGAAGACGGTCCATAGCACCTTCCAAAGCCTCCCTCTTGGCTTTAGCAATCAACTGATCCAGCTGTTGTTGGGTCTTCCATCCCCCAGCTGTTCCAGATGCAGAGCCTGATCCTTGTCCTGTCCCAGTCGGCTTAGGGCCCTTCCCTTTCCTTGACTGGGATGATTGACTCAGACCTTGGCCTGCAGGGATGTTGCCTTGAACAGGCACCTTACGCATCCCTCTATCTCCTCCGGCAGGGCTATGATTACCACTGCTATGTCCACTACTGGATTGGGATTCTCTCCTTCGGGATCCCTTAACTCCTGAGCCTCCAGACTGGGTAGATCTTCCTCCAGACATTGTCCCAGCAGCCTGAACAGTTCTCTGGCCCAGTCCAACAAGCTTCCCACCAGGGGGAGTGATCTTCACCTCCGCAGAATTGCCGGCAATCACAGTTGCCTCTGCTGCACGGGTGTTGTGATCAATCACCACCTGTTCAATTACCTTAGAAGGCCCCACCTCCTGCTTCACAGCGGGGGCATCAACTCCGCTGATACTTCCAGAAGTACCAAAGCCTTCTCCAGTCCTTCTTGCCTTAGCACGCCTCCAACGGGTACGTTTGGCCTCCCCCCTAAATTCCACACCAGTGGCTTCATCCTCGTCCTGAGAATCCTCAATCAAGTCCGGGATTCCACGGCGTTCATCAGCGGGAGGCTGATCAACCGTCATCTCTTGCGTGGGACTTCCAGCAGAAGAACTCTTCAGTCCTTCGTAGTCAGTCTGATCAACATCATCTGCCCAACGGGCAGGGGTAACCGAAGTCTCAACCACTTCCACAGTGGTCTCAGCCAAGACCAATCTCCCACCCACAGGAGTAGAGTTACCAGTTTCCTGAGGGGCTTCAAGTGATTCCACTTCCAAGCTCATTTCAGAGATTTGCTCAACCAACTGATCCAGTTCACCCTCCACTTGGGGCAAGTCACCTCCAGGCATACTCAAGGAGTGATATAAAGTAAAACCTCTTTGGGTTCTCAAGCTTGAATTCAGCTGAGTAGATCAACTTGGGTAAATGACCCAAACAGACTCCTCTAAAGCCGATTCTCCACCAGATGCCGCAAAGTAGTTCTCCAACCCCTTTTCAGAAAAAGGGTATCAGATAGGTTTGCGGGTAAGGTTATTTACCCACGGGTCCTTGTCTTTAGATAGGAGTATGAATGAGTGATTTGTCCAACTACCAACAACTGGTACACAACACAAAGGATCTTTCCAAGTCAGCAGTCCTATTCCTGATAAGTCCTTGGTTCTAAAGCACCTTTATGCTTCCAAACCAACCCTTTTATCAAGGAAAATAGGTGTTCCTACTTCCTTTTGATCCTTAAGACTGGTTTGGGGCTTCTGCACACCAAATCAGATCTACACACAAAAACTTCCTCTGCAATCCACTTCACTGTACCAAATGCTCCACTCAGAAGAGCATATACCTTTACTAGTACAACCACTAACACGGGAGTGGGAAGGGGGTAGAGAAAGGATGAAGATATTTCCTGGTAAGCTTACTTAGGCTAGAACCACTGTTGTCTGATTAAAGAAGAGATATTTCATAAAAGAAAAAGGGGAAGAGGGGAAACACTCTCTAGACCCCATAAAATCCCCATCTCCTATCACACAACAAATCCCCATCTCCAAAATAAACACACACAAAAATAAACACTTAACCACCCCAGTAGACCAATACAGAGTACACAGAAAAATACAAGAGAGAAAGTACATTACAGGATATCGAAGTTTTAAACCCAAATACCCCAAACTCCCCCACTCTCCCACATCCTCATGCCTCCGCTATAGCCGCCCTCGGCGACTGCCAAGCACGTGCCTCCCTTCCAGCTAATTCCCCTAACTAAACCCCAGCGAAGTACCCAACTTACGAAGCAAATCATCAAACCTTCTCATCATCACCCGTTTCGCTGATACCTTTCCAGTCCGCAGGTAAATGGCGGCGGAAGGCAAGACCTTGTCTCTGGCGCAAGGCCAACCGATTAGCGACGAAAGTGGCAGGTTCGATAAGAGGATTTCGAAGATCACCGATGAGTTGCTCTTGAGTTTCCAAAAGGTGGTTGGAAAGGTAAGTATAGAGTTGGTAATCAAATTCCATTTCATGACGGTAATATGAAATAGAACGATCGAAAATACGCTTGGGTTGTACCGGTTCTGTGGATCTGGTGTTGGCGGTAGGTTCTACATATCTTGGGTTGTCTTTGGTGAAATCAATGTGTGTGTCAGCGGTGTGAAGACGGTTTCCCAGGTGAAATAGGATAGTGCCTGGTTGGTGTAAGATGTCGATTCCAAGCGACGGGAAGGATACCTTGTTCTCCTTGAAAGAGCCAGTCATAAAATGAGCATTCCAACCATAAGAATTATGGTTATAGGTCCGCTCCTCAATGACATTGCATCTTAAGTGAGAAAGAGGAAAACCGGCGACACCGTGTTTCTTGTTGTAGACCGATTCGGAGAGGGTTTCCAAAAGACGGCGGTTTTGGAAATAATACGTAGGATTAAGAACAAAGTTGATCACTGCCAACCTATCGGCGATACCGGTGTCGGTGTAAAGATCTTGGTAAGCACATACCAAGGGGGAATGATCATCCAGACCGGGAAAAACCATTTGGATCCCCTTGTCAAGGCGTTGTGCTGGAACACCGGGACCGTATCTTTGGATTCGACGATAACGTTGGGGTACACCACATGAGTGGATGTAGGAACCGTTGTCGTGATCAGTCAGAGGGTTAGGTCTGAGGGGGTCCTCCAGGCTCATCCACTTATCCACAAAAGTGGAAAGGTGATAAAACCCTTCAAAAAGCCCTTTTCCCAAGTCCTCTGAGGTCTTGGCGATGTGTTTGTCTTGAATGACCAAGATGACCGGATGCCATTGTCTGGGGCCATCACATTTGACGTAAATGATGGCGGAGTGATGGACGGTACCGGCGGACTTGAAAGTGGCGTGGGAGAGTTCGTCGGGAGGGTAATAACCGTTGGGTACAGTGGCTGAGAAGAACATAGGAACAATTTCCTGAGAGAGTTGTTCAAACCAATCCCAAGCCTCACTCATTCCCAACAAATCATCTCCAGTGCTCTGATCAGCATAAGGCACTTTCAATCCCTTTTCTCTTGCCACCTCAAAAACCCTTCTCACATCTCCTTCCATTCTCCCTACATATTCCTTGGCCTTTTCCTTCAGCATTTGAATAGGACCTCCCATCCTTTCAAAGATTTCAGGCCCACCCAATCTCTTTTTGGTCCAACAAGCCATACACTTCCAGTTGTCCCCAGCCTCAGTAATCCTCAAGCACTTAGCATGATACCACCCATTGCATGGAGCACAATAGGGGATACCAAAACTATCCTTCTGCTTGTCTTCACACCCAATCCAGTCAACCTCATTTCCCCTCAATCCCTGACATTCATAATCCCAACAGATTCCACACACCCCATTATCAACATCCTGTTCCTCCTGCCCTTCTCCTTCTTCACTGTTGTCCCTCTCTTCCTGTCTTCTCCTTTCAGCTCCTTTCCTCTTTTTTACAGTCTGACTTCCCTGAGTGCTGGTAGATCTTCTCTTCTGACCAGCTGCAGAAGTTCCAGTTCCAGTGGTAGACTGATCAGAGGGGGTGCTGGCAGTGAAAGTGACAAGCTTTCTGCTGGAAACAGTAGCCAGGACTTTGGTGGTAAGGATAGAGTGAACCATAGTGGTGTGTGTTGGTTGGATTCTTGAGTGTTGGTAGGATTTTTTGGTGTGTTAAGGTAGAAGCCAGAGTCGGAGCTTGGGCGACCCTTAAGACTGAGACCATGAAATGTGCCTCCTCCAGGAACAGCAACTCTGCTCAACCAGGGAGGTTTCCCACACATGTTAGGTACTCAGAGGGCAGGAAACAAGTGTTTCTAACCCTCTATCAACTTTCCCAACCAGTTTCCATAAGATGGTGAAGTTGAATGACTTTTGCCAAAATCACGCATTTCCAGCAGATTTCGGCGGAGATCAACTTTTGCCGTAGGGCTTCCCCCGCTTGGAAAAAAGGTTTGTAGCGTTGGGAAGAGCATTCCCAATAACCCTGTCAACTTTTCCTGACTCCGTTTGGTCAGGAAAATTTTTCACCGCGATTTCCGTCCGGTTTTATTAGTAGCCGGGCGCGGGGTACAAGTAAAAATCTCCGTGGCGGACTCCAGGCCCTCCAAATGAAGTTGTATGGTGATGAGAAGACCTGATTCCATCACCCTATCAACTTTCCTGATGACTTTTCCACGGGTACCACGTACGTCTCCATGGGGTCATCAGTACTTAGGCTTTTGGGTGGTTTCACCTAGTAAGGACACTTAATGAGCGTACCCTTTCGGTGGCTTCCAGACCTCAAACCAAAGTTCCGGGGAGGTGAAAAGACCCTTTTCCATCCTCCTATCCACTCTCCTGATGACTTTTCTTCCCGGTTCCATTCGGTGTCATCGGGTCATTTCCTTAGTCTCCCACGGTGAGGGTTGAACCGGCGGCCCTCGCAATCCGTGAAACAAACAGGGTGCACAGAGGTAATGTGGATCGCGCTTTTCGCGTTCTCTCCTCTTTCCCTGTCCTGTCGGTGACTTCTCCGTTTATCCAAGTTCTTCATACTCCGGTTGCCTGGTGCGTGGATAGCAGTACGATCCGCTTTTCCTGTTCCTTTTGGCCACCAGTTTGGGCCTAAGTGGTGAGCACCTCCGTTGCGAAGTTGAGTTTCCTGGAAACCGTAGATTCTCCTGACTTCCTGGCGTAGTTCTCGGAGTTCCGGAATGGTGTTTCCGTCTTCTCCAAGTTTTCTGGGATATCCATCCCTCGTGGGTGTCCCGTAAGTTTCCTCCATGGTAGTAGATCAGTTTCTCCCTCTACCTTGTTCAGTCACTTTGGGGACTTTTATACCCATCCATAAATAATTGGGTGACAGCTTCTTCTAAGCTTCCACCCTTTCACAACACTCATACCAGTTCTCCCCAACCTGATAAACGAGTGTGTCGTCATCCAGCTGCAGGGAGTACATACCTAACGCATTCTCTTCCACCGTAGCTTCGCTCAACTGAGGTTCTAGATTTTCTCTATCTTCCCCCATTGACTTGGCTATGGCGGGTGGCAACTTTCTCCTGGTAGAAATCTTCCCATAGTCCCAGACAGTGGGTTCTTTCTTTGCAGGATATAGCCTCCAATGCCCAACGGGATCGCCTTTCCCATAAGGCTGTCCATCTCTCACTTTCCGAAGGGTATACCTATTTCCAAGACCAGCGGACTCAATAGTACAAAGTTCTTGTAGTTGGACAATCTTCTTGTTTGTACTATATTGATGATCCCATCTGTCATCCCTTACCCATACCAACTGTCCTGGTTGATAAACATTGGGCTCTGGTCTTTTCAAGTTCTCCTCTTCGTCTTTCCTGTGTTGGGCCAACTGCAGGGCCCGAGCTTCTGCACGCAATTTCTCCACTTCATCCAAAAAAGTGTCTCTCATCGCGGCTAACTCATCCTCATCATAAGGTAAGATATCACCCTTATTATCCACAGGCAGTCTAGCATCCTGTCCATAGATATACCTAAAAGGTGAAATACCTGTCACCCTTGAAACATGGTGGTTGTAATCTGCAACCGCTTTTTCCAAGTGATCAATCCATCGGTCGCTGGAATCATCATTCTGCCTCACTCTCCTAGCAATAAGAGGCACCAGCACACCATTGACGTTCTCCACTCTCCCATTTGCTTTCGCATTCTGACTCGAAACGGGACACAGGATGATTCCATTCCTCTGTGCCCAAGTTCCAAAGGGAGTAGATTTCAGAAAGTATGATGCCGCATCACAGATGAGCCATTGCGGTAGACTGTGATTGCAAACCCAGTTGTTTGCAGCTTTTACCGCGCTCACCGAGTCGAAGTGTGATACTGGGAAAGCTCTTACCCATCCAGACAAATAATCCACAGTGACGAAAATACCGCAGTATCCATTATATGTCTTGGGCAATGAACAACCATCCATACCTATTAGGAGGAACATAGTGGCCGGAGGCACGATTCGGTACAACTGGAATCGTCCTACGGGGTGCTTCCTTCTCCTCATCTGACATGCATGGCAAGCGGCAATGAATTCCGACACATGATACCACATATTTTCCCAGTAGTATCTTCTTGCCATTGCCTGATAAGTGGAAATTACATTCTGATGACCAAACTCCTCACTTCCGTGGAAACTCTTCATGATACCCGGAACATCCTCCAGCTGTGGCACTCTTCGAGGTGCTGCGCCTTGTTTGGCTCTCCTGTACAGGACGCCCGTGTCCCTGTCCACGAAATAGTTGAGAGCTTGAGACTGAATGCTCCTTCTCGTTGCGGGGTCCAAATCTTCCAACTGATTCCCAGTCAAGAACCTCGCAATCGAGTCATAGGGTTCCCATCCTGGCCGACACATAGCCATCCGCAAGATAACGGGGTCTTCAATCCGGGCGTCTATTCCATCAACCATTTCCCCAGCAGGTGTGGGATCTCCTATCCGAGACAACGGGTCAACATCCATTTGTTTATTCCCTGGTCTGAAGATCCACTTGGGGTAACCGGGCTCCATCGGGAGCTGAGACAGTAAGACCCGCCATTTCTCAACCCACTTATTCTTCGTTGCGGTGTTAGCCACCTGAACCCATGCTTTGTGGTCAGTCATGATGACCAGTTTGCGTCCTATGTACGGTTCAATCTTCATGACCCCGTACAAGACTGCTAGCATTTCTCTTTCGGGCTGTTCCTTCCGCTTTTCTGCAGCGGTTAAACCACGCCCGTAATATCCCACCGGTTCATACAAAGTATGAATGGTGAGATTGGCGTCATCCGCCCTATCCTTGGCATGTCCTGCTACTGCGGCTATCCCCACCGCAGATGCATCTGCTGCCAATAAGCAAGGTCGTTTGGGGTCAAACGCCCTAACCGTCGCGGCATTAGCGTAAGCTTCCTTGAGCTTTACCCATGCCAAAGCGTAGTCAGCTTTGCTTGCCCATTCCTTCTTAAACACCAGGGGTTTCCCGAAATCCTTCTTGAAGAGTTCGTACAACGGCGCCAACAGCGCCCCAGAGTTGTAAACACAATGCTTCAAGAACAAAGCGAAACCTATGGCACTCCTCAGGTTTGCTTGGGAGTTCGGTGTAGGCCATTCCATTACAGCCCTAACCTTCTTCTCCTCTGGTACGATTTCGTTATTCCCTATCAGATGACCCATGGCCTCTACTCGCACGACAAACCAGAATGACTTCTTGTCTGACAACGTCCCGTTGTACCTTGCAATGCAACGAAATACTCTGCCCGTGACTTCAATCAATTCGGGTATGGTGTCTGCGCCTACCTGTCCATCATCCCTAAACAATGACAACGCTTCCTGAAGTTTGTTGTCACCCTCAAATTCCTTATCATCATAGACCTTCCCTAAGTGCTTCATTAACCACTCAGCGGAGTCTTTCCAGCCCATCGGGGCGACGGTGTACTGACGCAATCCCCTTGGGAAAGCAAAAGCAGTCAACCATCTGCAGTGCTCTGCTATAGGGCACTGGTGATATCCCAGCGAGTGATCGAATGAACTCCGATACTTGTATCGAGCCATCTTCTGCAAGACGACATCCATAGGTTCCAATGGCCAGACAAGTGGCTTGATGTACTTCGCTATCGGGGCGTAATTGAACACAATTCTCCAAGATCCATCTTTCTTAGGGACCAATAACGGTGTTGCACAGGTTATCGAGGTTGACTCCTCAATCTTCCCAGCAGCCATCATCTTATCATCGTATTCGTTCAACACCGCCGTGTGCGTGGGTGAAAGCCTCTGCGTCCTTGCCACTGGCAACCCTCCGTCCTTCTTGACAAGTTCCTCATCCACATGGATTTCCATTGGTTCCACATTGATCAACGTTCGCGCAATTCCTCCTGGCTCTAAGAATTCGGGTAAGTGCTTCAAGATAAGCGCTTCAATCTCCTCCTTATACGGCTCCAGCTCTGGGAGTATGCCGATGTTGATTCTTCTTCCGCCCGTCTTTTCTGGATCCATCTGATAACAGGGGGTAGGCCGTTTCCCCTCATAGGTGGTGTACTCCATCCGGGCTCCGCAAAAATCCCCCTGTTTGACGGGTGATTCCTGCTCTACTTCCAACTTGAATACGCGTCTCTCCTTCTCAGGTTGGAACGCGTATACTGGAACAGGGGTGGGTTCTGACATTTCTCTCCATGGCACCCACTTTCCATCTGCATATCCGGCATACTTACTAGCAACCGGTGTGATAGCCCCTTTTGTTGGTCCTTGAGTTGACAGAGTATTCAAATACTTCCTCCTCAAGTCTTTGTCCCCACTGACAAGCCATGCTGAAGTCTTTGCCCAAGGGGTCATTCCTTTTGCTGCATGTCCTTCACGCAAGAACAGATCTTTGGACCGAGGTAGTAAAACAGGATCTGCCACGGCCAAGTCCAACAACCTAGCATACCACTGATTTTGAGGGGACACAGGACAGATGATGGTAACGGTAGCTCCATCCTTTTCCACCTTCCTCAAAATCTTGTTCATCTCCTTCCAAGGCGGATTTGCCCAAAGCATGCCATCTCCCTGGATTTCCAACCAGTTAACCTCATATGCACTTGGGACATCCTCAGAGTCCTTAGCATAGTATTTCTCAAACTGGTTGTTATGCTCTGCGGCAAACAAGTCTGCCTTGTACTCTCCAAATTCCTTCCAGTGCGTCTGCAATGCCTTTGTGATAGACGGATTCAACTTCCAGTCATCTGTCCGTTTTTCATCAGCAATATTGCCTGGCTGCACCAGAGCAATCATTCCTTCCGCCCTCTGGAAAGGAACGTCATCTTCCACCTTTAGCCGCAAGGTAAGGGGTATATGGTCTGATCCAGGGATGTCCTCCAAGTAACAGTCTTCAACTCGCGATTCCAATCCGCGGGTCATCAATGCATAGTCAATGCGAAAACCCCGATCCTGAGCCTTACCAGTCTTCCCTCGGACAACTTGTTGCTCCCAGGCGGAAAACCTCGGCCTCCGGGTTTGATCACACATCACGTAAGGATCAACCAAGTCCAACTTGTTCATCGTATCCTTAACCCATGCTTCTTCCCATTCCGCGCATGGAGATTCACGTTTTCTCCCTGTCATCATCTTAGAGTTCCAGACATCCTCCTGTCTGTAAACCATATTCCAATCCCCAATAACAATGACCTCGTAACCTTTGGACTTGTGGAATTCCACTTCGGTTTCCACCGCTGCCATAAAACCTCGTTTATACTCCTCCCGTTCCATGGGTTGCAATCTTGCATTAGGAGCATAAATCCCTATCACCACAATCATACCTACGAGTTCTATCTGCAACACTCGTCCTTCATCCACGGCATCAAAGTCAGATGCGGTGAATCCTTCAATCGCCATCTTGACCGTCCCTTCTCGGGCATAAACTCCCATCCCACTGTAGCCCTTGATGTTCTGGGCGAAGCTGAAGTATGAACAATATCCAGGGGGTTTCTCCATTCCCTTCTTCAGATCGGATGAGTTAGTAACCCGAGTCTCCTGGAACATCAGCAAATCGATTCCCTTCATCTCCAAGAACGTAGCTAGGGCAGTCTCGGAATCCCCTCCGTAGCGCCCCACAAATTCACCTGACTTCTTCAACAGGTTCCGAATACTATTAACATTCCATGAAGCAATAGTTATCGTCTCTCTGAAGGGGGTTTCTTGAAAGACTTCAATGACACGGTCATTCTTTACACCTAATGACTTCCGCAATTCCGATTCCTTGTACGTCTGTTGCATTCGCGTCAATAGTCCCCTCTTTGGTTCCGGGAGGTAACTGTTTCTAATCTTCCTCCACTTTTCTTCTGCCTTCTGTTCTGCTTCATATTCTGTCACCGGAGTGACATACTTCTGCATAGTCGCCTTGACTGTGCGAGACTCAGCATTATACAGGTCAGCATAAAGATTACCAAGTACCTTGCCATCACCCTTCCACCGTTTGACTTTGTCGGGTGTCAAAGGACTTCCAGGATCACCGGGAATAGAGCCAAAGCTATAAAACGGGCCTCCTAGTTGTCCACTCAACAATTCCTTCATCAAGTCGAATTCAGAATCCTCCCTCACATTCACCTGATCGCCGTCAACAGTGAGATGGTATGACCGGTATACTGGTTCCGCAACGGGTATCTCAACCGGCTTGGCGGGTTCCACTAAATAGCTCTTCCCGCTTCTGTTCGTTCTCTTTTCCAGCTCTGCCGTCGTAGAGTCTCCCAATACCTTGGCTAATTGCTGATTGGTGACCGGAGGTGCATGGTAAATCCATTCATCCTTTTCCTTGTCAGTCAGTTGCTTGACATAACCAACAGCTCCATCTTCTCCTCGCCCAATGGCATAGTGAGTATTCCACAAGAAGTGATACAATCCTCGTTGGCAATCAATATGTGCACGAGCCAGTTCCAAGAACGGTCTTCCACAGAGCACGTCAACATCCAAGTTGTTCACCGATAAGACATTCAAGGGGATCTCCACTCCCTCGCAAACGCGTACAACCATGTTGTGGATTTCACCCTCCATCTTCGGAGCACTTCCATCAGCTACCTTCAACCTTATCGTCGCCTGTACCGGGGCCAATGCCCATCCCATCCTCTTGCGCACACGTGAGTTCACCGCGACAATGCAACATCCGTTGTCCAGATGCACCGCCATCTTGATTGAATTCACCATCGCGTTGATGTAATGAGTCCCGGTCTTAGCAGACGAAATGAGGGCCACACGAGCCTCCTTCTTACTCATACTGATCTTGTTAAAGAGTTCTTCAACGGTAACGTCGTCTCCTTCAGTTACCAGGTTCATCCTCTTAACTGAAATCTCTGAGTCACTCAGTAGCTCGGATTCCTCTTCCACAGGCGTTTCTGACTCTTTAGTACCCTCTCTGGTTTCGTGTCTCACAGTGAACATCTTTTCCTCCAAACTGAAACCTAACGCGGGGTGCTCTGAACATAATGCTACCCTCTTTTCTTTAGGTAAAGTCCGCAAAGAATTCTGCACTATCCTTCTCAAGTAAGGACTGACCCAAAGCAATTCTGCTAAAGGAATGTTCACCGGTTTTGTCCTAAGGAATTCCAGGATATCAAACTTTCCTTCCTTATCCTTGACTGCATCAATCAATCTCAGCTGATCACGCAAATTGTCATCTACCGGTGCTTCTGAGTCTTTAGGAGGTCTTCCCCTCCTTTTTCCTGCCGCCTCTGCAGCAGATATCACAGGTCTCTCACTTATCACTGGTGGCGCTATGTCCATTGGCCCAGCCGTAGATTCCGTCTTCTCCTCTCCTAGAGTTCCGGATTGCTCATTAGGGACCGGAGCATTCACCACCTCCATTGGGATAAGTGTTTCCAGTGTCCTACGGGCCTCCACAGGCCTAACCGGTGGGGCAGGTTTTCTTACGACTCCTTGACGACGTTCCCTCTCCCGACGTTTCTCTGCAGCGTCATCTTCTGATTCATCACTGCCGCTTTCCAATTCAGGGGGTAAATCATCGCCACTATCCAAAAGGGATAAATCATCGTTTCCATCCTTCCTCTTCACCGGCTTCGTTTTCTTCTTCTTATTATTCGGAGGACGTTTAGTCGTCGCAGGTGGCACTAAGTCCTTTGACTTAACAGGTTCCTTAGGCTTGCGGGGCTCAGCAGGTTTCCTCTTCTGCGCCACAACACCTCTTCCCAGGTCTTTAACCTGTAAGTCTGATTCCTTTGCCTTCCCAGCGACTTCCTGACTTGTGCTCGGGGCATCCTCCTTCCCGGCCATTTTGTCAAGAGCATCCAACATCTCCTGATTGACTGTTGGTTTTGCCACCGGGGCACTGGCTGTCTTCTCCGGCTTCCTTACCGTTCTCTGCGTAACTGTCACGTAGTTATCAGATCGCGGTGCTGGAATTCCTTCCCGAACAGCCGTTCCTAATCCAGGTGGTCCACCTATCCTTCTCCTTTTTTCAACTATCTCAACAACGGGCCTCATGCCTGTAGGGGTTCTACCTTCCAGTGTCTTCCCTTCAGCATGGTCCCCTCCAATTGCCCTCTTTCCTTCACCTAATAAAATCTTCTTATCTGGCGGGAGTTTTTCCTTCAGGGCACGAGAACTCCCGTTCACTCGTGCTCTTCCTGAAAATCCTCATCAACAGATTCCCCATCATCAGTGTAAGCTTCATCCTCAGCGTTATCATCACTAACCAACGCTGGTCCAAATGCTTCGCTTACGTGGTACATCTGATTGTACACATCCTCCCTATCGGGATTATACCGATGACTCCTTGTTTCCAAAGAGATCTGATATCCCCTCCAAGTCTTCAGGGGTTCATTTTCCGGGGGACAATCAGGTGAGATGTGGCCCTCCTCACCACATCGGTAACAGCGAATGTTACCAGAAGAGTATCCTCGATTCTGGTTGACATTGTTTGCCTTTGCCACCGGCTTTGGTGCAGGTCCATTTCCAGGTGATGAATTAGTTCCACCTCCTGCAGGTGGTTTTGCCACACCATCCTTTGCTGCTCCCTGAGCAGGTCTAGGGGGTGGTGGAGGCGGTGGCCTTCTGGCCGTAGCATCCCTATTCGTCTGTTCTCTCGCAGGGGCAGATGATTTTCCCCCTGCAGCCGATCCTCCTCCAGTATTGCCGCTAGAACGACTTCCATACCTATCTGAAGTTCTTTCTCCCCTTTCATACCTTTCGGGGTATTTCTTATGGGGCAACGTATGACCACTTCCCTTTGTGGCCTTTGGATTCACCGTCTGTAGGATTTCCCAATCCTTGATGGTCTCCGTGATAATCTCCTCGACCGTCATGTCAATACGGCCTCGCAAGTAGTCCAAGATCTTCTGGTTCATACCCAGAGCGATATCACCCAGTGTTCCAAACCACGCAGCGATGTAGTCCTTTTTGGTGGGATACCTCTTCCTCTCTGAATACTTGTTGGCCATTTCCAAATCAGCCTTGAGATCCTCGAATTTGTTGGCATGAGCACGGATTGTGTCACTACCCTTCTTTGATTCCCGGGTAAGCTCCCAAATGTGATCCGGTGAGTAGGTATCCTCAGGTACTACGTTCTTGATGATCAACTCCACTGCTTCGTTCCAAGTGGAACACCCATTAACCTGAGTGCACAGGTTCAAGATTTCGGGTACCGCTGTGTCTACACACTTTTGAAACCAGCCAATCTTTGACCTGTCTGTCTTCAGGTTTTCCAACTCACACTGCCTTTCGTAAATGCGAATCCACTTAAAGGGACTAAGCTGAACAGAAAACTTGCCCAACTTAGGCAAATCATACTTGGGCCACTTAGGCGGTGTATCCTTCGCCTTAGTGTCCTTCTCATCTTCCTCTTTTTTAGCAGAAACAGGAGCTTCCACCGTAGCGAGTCTGGCCAGTTCAATCTGTTTGGAAATCAATTCCAGTCTTATCTTGAACGCCTTCACCTCTGCTACCGTACTTCCAGGGGGAGGACGGGGGATACGTCCAGACTCAAGTTCAGCGCGCACGCGCTCATCTTCAATCCTCTCGGTTTCCTCCTTCTGCTCTTCCAACTGGAAGTATCCTTTCACCTGCTCCATTTCTGCCTTAAACTGAGCAATATCGGTGGGTTGATCCACCGATGAGCTTTTCAGCCAAAAGGTCTTGTCGGGGCGTACCGCAACTCCTTGAAACCTTCCAGCCACTTCAGCATCCTGCTCAAAGCTGTCTATAATGTAACTGATGTCCGTCGTCTCCAAACGTCCTGGACCAAAACGCCTACTGGCGTATAAGAAGACCTTCGCCATCGTGTAGATGAAATTGCGTCCAACGCGATCCATCCATTGATTCAGCAGTGGGAGGTTCCTCACCTTCCAACCAAAGCCTTCATCGTATTCGAGATATGCATGACGAGCAGCTATTGCATCAGAAACCTGAGTCCATATATCATAGAACTCAGGAGTTTCGACGTCTGGAAGATCCTTCCATGCAAAGTGGGCAAAGCCCTTCCATCGCGTGGGAATAGCAGTGACCCTTACACCGTAAGAGTCCACGAAATCAACTTCCGTCATACTCCTCTGAGTAGCAGTAGTACCAGCTCTAGCTGATCCTCGAGAACCAGCAGAAGATCCATTCCTTGAACTTCTGCTGCCACTTCCACGGCTGGGGGGTTCATCATCCCCTCCGCCATTACCACCGGGATTCCCTCCGGGTGGACCACTACCTCCTGGGTACCCACCTCCGGGGTTACCTCCATTTCCTTTGTTGGGTCTTCCATGACCACCTCGCCCTCCAGGGAATCCACCTCCGGGAGTTCCTCTGTTAGGGGGACCATCACCCCTGCGGGGATGATCATCATTGTCATTGGGACCTCCAGGATTGCCGCCGGCTCCTCCAGCAGCCATTCTCCTGTTATCCACAGAGACAGAGATTAAGGGGATAGTATCCATCCCTACATCAAAATCGCCAAGTCTGAAACCCGGTCGACGGACCTCCTCCACCATCTCTACATCTCCTGATGGCAGGAGGGGTTCTTCCTCCAAGACAGGGGCAGTCTTTGCTGCAGTTATCTTCTCAACCTTCTCGGTCAGCAAGCTCAACTGCGCAATCAAATCCCTCTGTACTTGATCTTGGGCCTCAGCCCGTGCTTTCAAGTCTTCCTCCTTCTGAGTAGCTTGTGCCATAAAGACCTTCAATGCCTCTTTCGCGCGCTCAGCAGCAGCCGCTCTCTCAAC
>Ga0207706_10003417_pt1 | contig 15157 bp, 12 predicted proteins | sample KBSC53metaG_FD_184318 | JGI IMG/M metagenome (GOLD analysis project Ga0207706, IMG submission 184318) | Corn rhizosphere microbial communities from Kellogg Biological Station, Michigan, USA - KBS C5-3 metaG (SPAdes) (version 2) | ecosystem: Host-associated > Plants > Roots > Rhizosphere > Soil ... | reverse complement strand
GGGAAGCCGGACCTCTGGGGGCGTCGCGGGACGAGCTTTCGGGAGCGGGACCGTTGTCGTCGCCTGCCCGTGATGCGAAACGGAAGCGGGCTGCTGCCCAACGCTTCGGAGACCCATCCAGAAACCTGCCCCGGCGACCGCGAGGATTACCGCCGCGGCCCAAGCCAAAAGACCGCCGCCGCCGCGGCGCTTGACCGCCTTCGGCTGGGGATCGTCCGGGAGCCACGGCAGCCTGTCCATTCCGGTCGCCGTTTCGACGCGGCTCATCAACGCATCTCCTCGGTTGCAGCGACCCCCATCAGATCGAGGCCGCTGCGAATGATCTGCGCGATTCCTGCCGCGAGTTCCAGACGCGCGCGCGAAAGTTGTGGATTATTTTCAAGCAGGAAGCGCCGGTTTGGATCGTCATTGCCGCGGTTCCACAAGGCGTGGAACTCCGCCGCCAGGTCGTACAGATAGAATGCGATCCGGTGCGGCTCATGCGCTAGCGCGGCGCCCTCCAGCACGCGCGGATATTGGGCCGCGCGCTTCACCAGCGCGAGCTCTTCCTCATCCAGCAAGGACAAGTCCGCATCGCTGGAGAGATCGACTCCTGCTTCGCCCGCCTTCCGCCTCAACGAGCTGATCCGCGCATGCGCATATTGAACGTAGAAAACGGGATTGTCCTTCGAGGCTTCGACAACCTTGGTGAAGTCGAAGTCGAGCGGAGCGTCGGCCCGTCGGGTCAACATCATGAAGCGGACCACATCCTTGCCGACCTCATTCACCACATCGGCCAGCGTGACGAAGTCTCCCGCGCGCTTCGACATCTTCACCGGCTCGCCGTCGCGGAACAGCCGGACCATGTTGATCAGCTTCACATCGAGGTCGACGCGCCCGTCCGTCAGCGCTTTGACGGCGGCCTGGACGCGCTTGACCGTTCCGGCATGGTCCGCGCCCCAGATGTTGACCAGATGGTCCGCGCTCTTGGCCTTTTGCCAGTGATAAGCTGAATCCGCCCCGAAATACGTCCAGCTTCCATCCGACTTCTTCATCGGCCGGTCCTGGTCGTCCCCGAACTGGCTCGAGCGGAACAGGGTAAGCTCGACCGGCTCCCACTCGTCATGCGGATCGAGGCTCTTCGGCCTCTCCAGAGTGCCTTCGTAGACAAGGCCTTTGCTCCGAAGCACTTCCATTGCTTCCGTCACCGCGCCGCTTTTCTGGACGTCGGCTTCCGAAGAGAAAATGTCGTGATGGATGCCCAAAAGGCCGAGGTCGTGACGGATCAGGTCGAGCATCGCCTTGATGCCGGCCTCACGGAATGCCGGCAGCCATTCGGCTTCGGGCTTGTCGACATATCGGTCGCCAAATTCGGCAGCGAGGATTGTCCCGACGGGCTTCAGATAATCGCCCGGATACATCCCTTCTGGCATCTCGCCGATGTCCTCGCCGAGCGCCTCCCGGTACCTGAGGTGCAGCGATCGCGCGAGCGTATCGACCTGCGCTCCCGCGTCGTTGACGTAATATTCCTTGGTCACCCGAAAGCCCGCCGCCTCGAGGAGGCGAGCAAGACTGTCGCCGACCACCGCTCCACGGCAATGGCCCACGTGCATCGGGCCGGTCGGGTTTGCCGAGACATATTCAACATTGACCCGCTCATTCGCGCCGACTCTGGAACGGCCGTAAGCATCGCCTTCGCGAAGGATTGTCCGAAGCTCGTCACGCCAGGCATCAGGGCGGAGCCGAAGGTTGATGAAGCCCGGACCGGCGATCTCGACTGAGGTCACCGGCGGCAATGCCTCCAGCTTCGGCTTGATCGCTTCGGCGAGCGCACGCGGGTTGGCCTTTGCCGCTTTCGCAAGGACCATGGCAGCGTTGGTCGCAAGGTCGCCATGGGCCGGATCGCGCGGAGGTTCGACCGTTACGTTCTTTCGATCGAGGTCGGCCGGAAGCATTCCGTCGGAAACGAGGTCATCGAGCACTCCATCGAGGAGCGCTGCATATTGGGCGTAGAGGCTCAATTCTGGTGCACCGCTGCTGGAAAGCGGCGGCTCTAGCGCAGCGATCGCCGCGCGTCACGGGTCAGGTGAGGCGATCTACGGTTTCGGCCTCTCCCGCGCTCGAATCTTTTGCCCTTCGATATGAGCGAGTTGGCCCGCCACGCGGCCAAGATTTTCCATTGCCTCTTCGAGCGTCGGATTTTCATCAGCATTGCGGCGCGGCCGATGCACCTTCTGCTTTGGCTCGGGTGGAGGCGGGGCATAGCTGGGATCGGGGTCTGGAAGCTGCGTCACGACAAGCGGCTCCGGCGCAGCGACGGCCGGCTGCGCGAGCGAAAGGGAAAGCGCGCCGAGCACGACGGGACCCAAGTTACGCCTACTGGTCATGGCCGACGAGAATTGCTCGAATAGATTAACAAACCGCCTGACTTCTTGGCTAACGCCGAAGGTATCGGCAGTTCGCCTCCCAGGCATCGCGGAGAGCGCCATTCGCCGGAACCCTGACGATCGACTTGCACCGTGCGGCGATGGATTCTTGATCCGCGGCCGCCGCCTCGTTGATGGCGCTCGCGAAGCCGCGCATTGCACCGCCGAGTGCAGGATCCTCGGTCCCAGCGGGCGCACCTTGGGTGATCACGAGCAGTTCCGGGTTGCCGAGATTCGTGACGACGAGCGGCTCCCCAGGCGAAGCCGCTCCCGCGGCCGCCGGGCAGATGATCATGGCAAGGCAAAGGGCTAGCTGCCCCGTCTTCCGCTTCAACCCCATGCGACCAACGATCGGCGCATAGGGTTAATAAACTGCGACCCCGGAAAGTTACGCGACTATTAGCCGCTGCCGGACAGGATTGGCGCGCGATTCCGGGAAAAGGGCAGTCTGCACTCGCGCGGGATCGAGAGCGTAATGCTGGGCCAACGCGCCCGCGATCAGGCAATCGAGGTCCATCGTCGGCCTGAGGTCGCGGCCTTCATAAAGCGCCCCGTTCGAAAGACCCGGCCAATCCGCAAAGACCTTGCCGCCCGAAACGGCGCCTCCAAGCAGCATTGCTGCAGATGCCTGTCCATGATCCGTGCCGCCGGTGCCGTTTGGACGAGCGGTTCGCCCAAATTCCGTTGCGACCACGACGAGCGTGTTGGACCATTCGGTGCCGAGTCCTGACTTCAGCGAGGTCAATAGCTGGTCGAGGTTTCTGAGCTGTGCATTGAGGCGGCCACGTTGGGCGGAATGCGTGTCCCACCCATTGGTCTCGATCATCGCGATCCGGGCACCCTCTCCAAGAAGCATCTTGGCCGCCAGCGCGCCGGTTGCGGCGCCATTCTGACCGGCTCCTCCCTGCATCGGATCACCCGCCTGCATGCGCGTTTCGAGCGCGGCGTTCCACAAGGCATGCAGTTGCTGATCATTCGCATAGAGCGAAGTGACCCGCGAAAGCAGATCGTCCGACGGGCTCGGCAATTGGGAGTTGGCGTAGGAGAGAACCTCGTGACTTCCGCGAAGCGCCATCGGAACGGTCGACGAAAGCGCGAGGGCTTTTGCCTCACTTGCCGGCAAGAGCCCGAGGAGTCGGTTCATCCAGCCGTCCTTGAGGCGATATGCCGCTGAACCGCCGGTTTCGAGGACATTCTGTCCATCGAAATGCGATCGGTCGCGATAGGGAGAAGCGACCGCATGGACGAACAGCGCCTGGCCCGCCGAATAGAGCTGCGCTGTCTGGGCCAGCGCCGGGTGAAGCGTGAAAAACGCGTTCAGTCCAGCACCCCCCGCGCTGTCCTGCGCAAAGTCCCCTCGGAGCCCCGAGAAGGCGGGATCTCCGGTCGGCGCGACGATCGAGAGTCCGTCCGCGGCACCCCGCTGGATGATGAAGACGAAGCGTCGGGTCGTATTCGCACCGGCGAAGGCCATGTTTGGAAAGCCCAGTGCCGCCAACGCACCCGCGGCGCCCGTCGCATGTATGAATGACCTGCGTGTGAGCATGTTCATCTCCTCACGAACTCCGGGCTGACCAGGAGGAGGGCAAGTCCGTCGGCTGGGCTTTCCGCTCGAGCGATCGCAGTCCGCGTCGTTTCACTCAGCGAACCCGGGAAGAGCTTCTCGGCAAGTGCACGCGCGTCGACCGAGGAACCGGCGCGGTCTGCCAGCCGCTGCGAGACCTCGACACGGCGCACCAAGGCATCCGGTCCGGCCCAGCTAGCAGCAATATCGTCCCAGCCCGCTGGCGACCCCGGCTGCCATGTCGGTTGTCCCAGCTGCTTGAGCACGGCAGCTGCCGGCATTGGCTCGAGGCTCCGCAAGCCTATCGCACGGAGAGCGGATACCGACCATTCCCACGGGTTTTTGAACTTCAAAGGCTGGGGTGACCAAGGTTCCGGCGATTCAATCAGTGTTCGATAAAGGGTCGGAAGATCGCCGCCGCTCGCCAGATAGGCGCGGCTCAAGCGATCGACGAGCGCTTGCGGCGGATCGTCGCCAGCGAAATGACGCGCGAGCTTCGTCGCCAAGTGCCGTGCCGTTGCCGGGCTGGACGCAAGATCGAGAAGAACCGCGCGCGCCTGCTCTTCCCCGCTTTGAGCGTAACTCTTTCCAATGATCGTGCGCCGGCCGGGCTCGTGGAGGATCGTCGCGAACTGGAATTGACCTGGAGTTCCTCCAATCATCCGTGCCGCCGGCCCGCGGCCGAGGCCGCTCACGGTCCAGCCGGTGAGAGCCCGCGCAAACTCGGTGACGTCGGCCTGGCTGTAGCCCGTGCGCACGCCGAGCGTGTGGAGTTCCATGATCTCGCGCGCGAGATTTTCGTTGAGGCCGCGCTGCTTTCCGCCGCGCATGGCGATGAATTGCCCGGCCTGCGAATCCGGCCCGATCGATTGCGCCTGGTCGAGGTAGACCAGCATCGCCGGATGCTGTTCCACGGCGAGGAGCATATCCTGAAAGCGCCCAAGCACGTGCGGCCGGATCGCTTCGAACTCCAGCAGGCCGGCAAGGCCAATGACCGGAAGCTTGTCGACGGAGACCGCAAAATGGTTCGCCCAGAAATGAACCAGGCGCTCCACGAACGGGCTTTGGGACGTCAGCGCCGCCGCGAGCCGCGCCGAGTTCATGGCCAGATAATCCTCGCGGATGCTTTGGCGGAGATAGCGTCTAAGCGGATCCGCTGCGTTTTGCTGTGGGCTTCCCTCTGAAGGCATCGCAGCAGGCTGAACCCGCTTCTGGCGCCCCTGCATGCGCTGTTCAGCGAGATAATCGCCCAGTTGCTCGACGACCTGTGCCCGCGCCGGAACCTGGGCCAGCGCTTGGGGTCGCGGTTCGAAGCGGCCCAACTGCTGGAGCAGCCAGTTCTTGGGGTCGGTGGGCGACCGTTCGTCCAGCCGAGCGCCGAGACCGAAGCGATTGAGCGCAATCGTGGTGGCAAGCATCCCCGTCCCCGCCTCCTTGCGACGCAAATATCTTCAACTCAGCTGAACCGCCTGTGAAGCGCGATTTTACGTTCCCGTAACCCTAAAAGCGGCTGGAGGGCAGGTTGACTGGACCCACCAGCTCCTCGTGGCGGGCCATCGCGAAACGGTCGGTCATGCCGGCCACGAAGTCGCCGATCGTCCGCAGCTGCTGCACTTCGTCTCCCCCGCGTTGCCACGACTCCGGGAGAAGAGCGGGATCCGCGCGATACGCCGCCGCAAGATTGGCGACGACGCGCTCGGCCTCGGTTCGGATCGGCCTGAGCTCCGGAAGATCATAGAGCCGGGCATAGAGAAAGCGCTTGAGATCTCGTTCTTCGGTCGCGAGCGGTCCCGAGAAAGCGGCCAGAGGACCACCCGCCGAGCGGACGTCGTCGATCGTCTCAACGCCGGAATCGCGAATGCGCTGCTCTGTTTCGGCGAGCACATCTCCGACCATGTGGCCGATCATGTCGCGAACCAAGGCGCGCTGCTTCTTCTCGAGCGACAGGCCGGGATGGCGCCGCTCGATCGCCTCCCACAAGCGCCCTACGAGCGGAAGCTCGACAAGTTCGTCCAGTTCCAGCAGTCCCGCCCGAAGACCATCGTCGATGTCATGATTGTCGTACGCAATATCGTCGGAGATCGCCGCGATTTGCGCTTCCAGCCCGGGCCAGCTGCCGAGTTCCAGGTCCTGATCGCAATTGGCTTCGACCATGGCCCAGGTCAGGTCGATGATGGGACCATTGTGCTTTGCGAGGCCTTCCAAAGCTTCCCAGCTGAGGTTGAGACCGTCGAATTCCGGATAAGGCGTTTCGAGCTTGGTGACGATGCGGATCGTATGTGCATTGTGGTCGAAGCCGCCGGCGTCAGCGAGGGCCGCACTCAGTGCATCCTCGCCGGCATGACCGAAGGGCGGGTGGCCGAAATCATGCGCCAGGCACAAAGCCTCTGTAAGGTCCTCGTTGAGGCCAAGCGTCCGCGCCATCGTCCTTCCGATCTGCGCAACCTCGATGCTGTGAGTCAGGCGGACGCGATAATGATCGCCGTCCGGAGCGACGAAAACCTGCGTCTTGTGGCGGAGGCGCCGAAACGCGACCGAGTGGATCAGCCGGTCGCGGTCGCGCTGGAATATGTCCCTTGGTCCACGCGGTCCCGAATTGCTTTCAGGGTGAAGACGGCCGCGCGATCTCGCGGGGTTTGCGGCGATCGCCGGAGGAAGGCTCATCCGGCAGGGAGTGGCGCAATCCTGTCTGATTCGGAATTGATAAATTTCGACGCATCGACGCCGATCGTCTCCAGATCCTCTGAAAAGATCGTCGCGTCGGAGTCGCCGCGGAAAGGTCCGACGAGAAGGCGGGAGCGGTCGGCGGTCCGAAGGACGTAAGGCTTGATGCCGTCGAACAAGTCGGGGCTCTTGGATTTCAGCCGCTGGAATTTCGTGACGAGTTCATCGACGTCTTGACCGCTGGCGAGCTGGATCCAGATCTTCGGCTGGAAAAGGGCCGCCGTTCGCTGGACACTCGCGGCGGGCGGTGGCGCGGCATAGGCCACCTGAACCGCCTGGGCGGACTGCCAGCTCCGCTGAACCGGCAATGGGGTGGGCTGCGCCTGAGCGGAGGGGCCACGGAGAAGCGCATCGACACCGGCGAGCCGGTCATTGCTGGCCGCCGCCGCCGTCGTCGACAGAATGCGCGACGGCGACGCGTAGGCGTAGGCGGTTTCGCCTTGATCCGGGAAGATTCCGAGATTGACCGCAGCGGCCTTCTGAGCGGCAGAAAGGTTTGGCAGCCGCTGCAGGAAGGGCGCCACGTTCGACGAAGCGCCGGGCATGGCTGCGTTGATGGCCATCATGGCCGCGTTCGAATCGCCGGTGAGCGCAAGGACGAAAGCGCGAATGCGTGCAACGCCGGGGTCGCCCTTCGCTGAAAGTGGGACAAGGATCTGCAGGGCGCCCGCGCGATCGCCGCTGATCGCCAAGCTGAGTGCAAGCCGCCGCCGCGCTTCATCACTGTCCCGGCTTGCGAGCGCTACCTTGTAATCGGCCTGAGCCTGCGTCTGCTGTCCCATCAAATCATAGGCGAGCCCTCGATCGCAGGCGAAATCCGCCACCTTCTCCCCGAGTTGCTGCGCTCGCTTGAAATAAGAGATCGCGGCCTGCGGCTCCCCGTTGGCGACGGACACCGCGCCCATCCCGGCCTGCGGCAGGGGACTGCGCGGATCGACCTCGTCAGCGCGAGCGAAGAATCCCGCGGCTGCCTGGGCGTCACCAAGCTCCAGCGCCGACTTGCCGGCGCCGATCAGCGATTCAAAATCCTTGGGGTCTGATGCAAGCGTCCGGACATAGCGGGCTAACGCCGCAGCCGGGCTTTCATTGTAGGGTGAATAACTGCCCTGCGCAGCGACAGGCGCAGCGGCAAGCGCGCAGACGCACGCGTACATAGCCAGCCGAATTTGCAGTCTTCCCCGCATCACCACTCCCCGATGCGGCACTGAATCTTGCCAAGAGCTTTCTGGCTAGGGGCTTTACGGTGAGCCGTGCGACATGCTCGGCGAGGCGGTCCCAATATACAATTCAGCCTAAGAAAAAGGGCGACCCCCGAAGGAGCCGCCCTATTCATGATCAGTAGCCGGGAATCGATTACTGATTGTTTTGCCGGTTGAGGAAGCGCGGGATATCGATCGGGTCGCGCTTGAAACCGGGTTGAGATTCGTCTTCCTCAATCTGTGCCTTTGGCGCCCCTCGGGCAATGTTGGACATGCGCTCGAACAGGGTCCCGCCACTAGCCGGAGGTTGTTCGGTCTCGTCCTCATCTTCAGGCGGAGCGATCGGCGGAGCACCGACCGGGCTGGTCAGGATGTCGTCTGCACCCAGCAGGAGCTCATCGTCACCGTCTTCCGCGGTGGGCTCAGCTGCGATTTCTTCATCAACAATCGGTTCGGCGACATTGGCCGGGACGGAAGGTTGCGGCGCAGCAGCCTGACGCCCGGGGAAGGAGAAGACCTTGCCCGGCTGTGGGGCCGCGACAACGTCGGCTTCGATGCCGGTCGCAACTACTGATACTCGGATCTTGCCGCCGAGGTCGTTGTTGAAGGCCGAACCCCAGATGATGTTCGCATCGGGATCGACCAGCTCCTTGATGTGGCTGGCAGCCTCGTCGACTTCCATGAGGCGCATGTCCTCGCCGCCGGTGATGGAGATGATGACGCCCTTGGCGCCCTTCATGCTCACGCCGTCGAGAAGCGGGTTGGAGATCGCCTTTTCCGCGGCCTCAATGGCGCGATTGTCGCCGTCGGCCTCGCCGGTGCCCATCATCGCCTTGCCCATCTCGCTCATCACCGACCGGACATCGGCGAAGTCGAGATTGATGAGGCCGGGCATGACCATGAGGTCGGTGATCCCGCGAACGCCCTGTTGAAGGACCTCGTCGGCCATTTCGAAAGCCTGCTTGAAGGTCGTTTCCGAATTGGCGAGCCGGAACAGGTTCTGGTTCGGAATGACAATCAGCGTGTCGACATGCTGCTGCAGCTCGGAAATTCCGGAATCGGCCGAGCGCGAGCGGCGCGCACCTTCGAATGCGAATGGCTTGGTGACGACGCCGACGGTCAGAATACCCTTGTCGCGAGCCGCCTTCGCGATGACCGGAGCAGCGCCGGTGCCCGTGCCGCCACCCATTCCAGCGGCGATGAAGCACATGTGGGCGCCCTCGAGCGCGTGGAGAATTTCGTCGAGCGTCTCTTCCGCGGCGGCTCGGCCGATTTCCGGCCTTGAGCCAGCTCCAAGTCCTTGTGTGATTTTCAGGCCAAGCTGGATCCGACGGTCCGCGGTCGAATTGTTGAGCGCCTGCGCATCGGTGTTCGCGACGACGAAGTCGACGCCCTGAACGTCAGCTCGCATCATGTTGGCGATGGCGTTCCCGCCGGCGCCGCCGACGCCAATCACGCTGATACGCGGCCGAAGCTCGTCGACCTCGGGCCGGATGAAATCGATGCTCATGTCCCTAAACCTCCCCCAAACACCGCAACGCGTTGAGCCTTCGGGAAGAATCTTTGAATCATTGCGAGTCGCAAGCCAAGGGAAAAAGTTAACGCTGCCGAAAAAAGTGGGGGCAAGTGTCGCCCGAAAGACTCACTTATCCACAGGCGGCGCATGCTTGCCCGATCGGCATCCGCGACCGAACCTGCGCTTGTTTACTCCATATTCATGCCGTCGCGAGAAACTCGCTTTAGTGGGGAGTGGTGATTTGGACCGGCGTTCGACCCTGAAAGCGACCCGTGAGTTGGCGAGCAGCCACCTCATCACGAGCTGTGCCGCACTTGCCGCGCTGTTCGTCTTCATCCCCGTCGGGCAGCGGATCGTTGCCGCCAGCCTCGATGGGTCGAGGACTTCCGGCATCGACACCCAGCTGGCCGTCGCCTTCCTGCTGAACATCGCCGTGATCCTTTTCGCGTGGCGGCGCTCGAAGGACCTTCAGGCCGCCATCGCCGCCACCGTGCTTGCGCAGCAGTCGGCGCATGACAATGCCTATGTCGATCACGTGACGGGGCTGGCGAACAGGCGCGAGCTGATGCGGGTGCTCGCCGACCCCGACCTCGGCACCGCGGGAAGCAAGCTCCTCCTCCTCGATCTCGATTTTTTCAAGAAGGTCAACGACCTCTACGGACATGTCGTCGGCGACGAAGTGCTGAAGCGGGTGGCCGAGATCATTCGCTCCCGGGCACCCGAAGGATCCTGCTGCGCGCGACTGGGTGGCGATGAATTCGCAGTCCTCGTTCAGGAGCACGGCGAAGAGCTGATCAGCCAATCCATCGAGAACATCATTCGCGGGATTGCCGAGCCGCTGATCCTGGAGACCGCCACGGTTCACGTGTCCGCATCTGTCGGCATCTCGCGCATCGAAAGTGACTTGAGCGCCGAGGAATGCCTGCGCCGCTCCGACATCGCGATGTATGCCGCCAAAAGGGCCGGCCGGAACTGCCAGGTCTGGTTCGACGAGAAGATGGAGCAAGAGCTCCTCGCGCGGACTCAGCTCGAAGATCAGATCCGCGATGCCGTCGCAGCCGGCGAATTCGTTCCCTACTACCAACCCCAGATCGATCTCGGGACCGGCCAGCTCACCGGCTTCGAGGTGCTCGCGAGATGGCAGTCTCCGTCGAGAGGATTGCTCGAGCCGTCGGAGTTCATGGACGTAGCCGAAGCTTCAGGGCTGATTTCCGAACTGTCGCTAAGTGTCATGAGGCGCGCTCTGACCGAGGCGCGCGATTGGCCCAGCCACCTCAAGATTGCGGTCAACATTTCGCCGATCCAGTTCCGCGATTCTCGCCTTGCCGAGCGGATCCTGAAGCTCGTGACCGAGACGAACTTCCCGCCGTCCAGGCTGGAGGTCGAGATCACCGAAACGTCATTCATGGAGGACAGGGAAACTGCGCTGACCATCGTCGAGAGCCTCAAGAATATGGGCATCACCATCTCGCTCGACGATTTCGGCACCGGTTATGCGTCGATGTCCCAGCTGCAATCGTTGCCGTTCGATCGGATCAAGATCGACAAGAGCTTCGTAACTTCGCTTCTTTCCGACACGCAGAGTGACGCGATCGTCAGCACGATCCTGGCGCTCGGCCGCGCGCTTCAGCTTCCTATCACTGCTGAAGGCATCGAGGACAAGGGCACCAGGGACCGCCTGTGCGGTCTCGGATGCTCCGATGGCCAGGGCTGGCTGTTCGGCAAGGCCATGTCAGGCGAAACGGTACGGGAATCGCTCAAAATCGATGATCAGCCCGACGTCCCGCCTTCGGTGGAACAGCCGCCGACCGCAAGGAACGAGCGCAGGGACCACCGTCGTCGCGCCGCTGGGGGCAAGCGCGCGCGCTAGTCGAGCGTGATTTGCTCGATTCGAGGAACTCCGACTGCCCACCAGAGTGCGCCTAGTGCCGCAATAGCGGCGGTTAGTGCAAAGGCGCTTCCGTAGCCGGCCCGATCAACGATGATGCCCGTGATAATGGGGCCGAAGATCCCCGAGAGATTCCCGAGAGAGTTCTGAAATCCAACCCAGGTTCCGGATGCTCGCGGGCCCGCGAACATTTGGGCAATCGCATAGAGGTTCATCGACAGGGCAGCCGACGCTGCGCCAGCAAGGCAGAGCAGGAAACCGATCATCACGGCAGTATGGGCATAAGCTAGCCCGAGGATGGCGATCGCGGCCAGCGACTGGCTGCCGACCATCATCCATCGCCGGCATTTGGCCTCCGATCTCCCAGATCGAGTCCACCAATCCGAGAAATGGCCGTAGGCGAAGGCGCAGGCTCCCTGGACGGCATAACCAAGCGAGGCGAGCAGCGTCATCTCGGCGATCGAAAAACCGCGAGACTTGGTCAGGAACAAGGGAAGCCAGGCAAGCAGGAAATAAAAGCAATAATTGCCCAGGCAGTGGACGATGGACATCGACCACAAGGGCCACTTGCCGATCAACGCGAAGACATCGACGCGGGGGCCGTCGTCGAAATGCGCCGTGTCCGGGAGATGGCGCACGGCGTGGCGCCAGGGAGCGAGCCACACCAGGGTGACTATCCCAAAGACGATGAAGATGGCTCGCCATCCGTAGAAATTCAGGATGAGACCGCCGACGAGCGTCCCCACGGCCGGGCCCAGGGCGATCCCCATCGCGAGCGCCGCATTGGCGACGCCGCGACGCTCGGCCGGAACATGCCGCGCAATGATCTTCGAACTTCCTGGAAAGGCCAGGCTCTCGCCGATTCCCAGCATGATCCGGAGCACGAACAAGGAAGTGAACCCGCCGACGAATCCCATCAGAAGGGTACTTGCGGCCCAGATGAGTATGCCGCCCGCCAGCAGCTTGTAGACGGAGAAGCGGTCGCACAGCCAACCCGCGAACAGCTGGACCGGCGCATAGACCCAGAAGAAGGCTGAAACAGCCCAGCCGTAGGCCTCGTTCGAAAGCTGCAGCTCTCCTTTCATCAACGGCGACGCGACAGCGATCGAGCCGCGGTCAACATAATTTAGGAAGACCGCGGTCCCGAGGAGGAGCACGAGCAGGTTTGCGGACGTCCGGCCGCTCCGGGCTATTGCGCTTGTCGCCAATTGGACCCCCTCAAGACCGCGAGCTTAGTAACCGCCCTTCATGGCGTCGATCAGCCGCCCGAATACACCCTTGTTCCGCGATGACTTGATAACCGGTCCGGCAATGTCGCGAATGTCCCCGCTCCCGCTCGCGGCAAGTAGTGCCAGCCCCACCAGGGTAGAAAATGCCGGGCCGCTATGCGCGTCGGGCAGGCCAGTGATCTGCTTCGGCCGGCCGACGCGAACCGCGCGTCCCAGGACGCCCTGCATATAGTCCGCAATATTCTTGAGCTCCGCCCCGCCGCCGGTCAGCACCACCTGGCGGCCGACAGGTCCGGTGAAGCCGAGTGCCTTCAGCGATGCCTCAACCTCGTTTGTCAGTTCTTCGATGCGTTGGCGGATCACCATCATCAGCTGTGCGCGCGTCATCTTCATCGGTTCGGCCCCCGGCTCGGCGCCGATTTGCGCCGCTTCGATCATTTCATGATTGTCGCGGGGACTGGTCATGGCTGAACCGTAGAAGCATTTCAGCCGCTCGGCATCGCGGCGCTGCACGGCGAATGCCGCGGCAATGTCGTTGGTGATGTCCTTTGCGCCGAGTTCGATGGTCCTAAGGCCCACCATCATGCCGCCGAGGTGAACGGAGACGTTGGTGACCTCGGCGCCCATCTCGACCAGTGCGACGCCCAGCTCACGCTCCTCTTCGCTAAGGCAGGCGAGCGCAGCGGCAATCGGCGAAGCGACGATCGCCCTGACTCCGAGATGGGCCTGGCGAATCACCGTATCAATGTTCCGCAGCGGTGACGGCTCGGCGGCAATGACGTGGATGTCGACCCCGAGCCGACTGGCGTGGAGTCCGATCGGCTGCTGAACGCCCTGCGCACGGTCGATCGTGTAAAGCGCCGGATGTGCGTGAAGGACCACCTGGCCATTCTTGTTGATCGCGTCCTTGCCGGCCTGGAAAAGTTCGTCGATGTCCGCCTGCTCGATCGGGTGGCCGCCAAGCTCCACTTCAACGTTCGCGACATCGCTAACCAGTCCCCCGGCCCCGTAGCTCGCCCACACATCCTCGACCGTCAGGCCCGACATGCGCTCCGCAAGTTCTACGGCTTCGCGAACCGCGAACTCGCTCGCTGCCATGTCGGTGATGAAGCCGCGCTTCACGCCGCGGCTTTCGCGCTGGCCGGTGCCGAGAACGGTCAGCCGGCCGTCGTCGTCCCTGCGCGCGATCATCGCGCTGACCTTGGACGAACCGATGTCGAGAGCCGCAATCAGATTCTGTTCGGCAGTTTGTGCCACTCGCGCCTCAGCCCTCCTGGTGCGGTGGAGGAGGCTGGAGCGGTTCGCCCGGAGCGCGCGGTAGGCGAACGATCATCTTGCCTGGGACCCGCAGATCGAAGCGAACGATGCCGCGGCCCAGCAAGCCCGTATCCTTGTCGAGCCGAGTGAATCTCGTCAGCGCGGCCTTCGCCGAATCTTCGCCCTCCGGAAGGGCGATGGTCTCGCCCGACTGGAAGTTGAGGTCCCATCGCCGACCACCAACCCAGGTAGCGGACGCGAGTTGCGGCTTCAAAGTCGGAACCGCGGCCATTAGCCGGCTCAAATGCTGCTCCTGGCCATTCGCTCCAGGCCCGATCAAAAGCGGCAGGTCGGGCATCTTGTCGATGGGGACGCGGTCGAGAACCACGCCTTCCCTGTCGATCAGCGCGAGCCGGCCTTCGCTTTGCCACAAGGCCGCCGGCCTTCGTTCGACAATGTCGATCACGAGGGTGTCGGGAAGACGGTGCGAAACGCGGGCATCCTTGACCCAGCCGTAATTGAGCAGGCGCCGCCGAATCTCGGATACGTCGACAAGTGCCTGGGGCGCTCTCTCGGATCCCGCCTCCGCGGCTGCCCGTCGCAATTCCTCGGTGACCACGGCATCCACCAGTCCGCGGTTCATGTGATTGATCCCGACAATTTGATATCCGCCCACCGTGAAGCCTGCGCGTCCCACTGCGGTGGCCGCGGCGCGCTCCGCTTTGGCAGGAATATCGAGCGCAACGAGTACGACGAAGCCGATGGCGAGAACGAAGGCCCCGAAGACCAAGCCGGCAACCTTGTTCGCCCGAGCCTGATCCACTGGAAGGCGTTTTGCGATTTTCTTGGGAACGGTGACCTTGGCCGGCTTGTTCGCCTTGGTCCGGCCCGAACCGCCGCGGCGGACGTGCGATGCGCTCATTGAAGTGCCTCCGCGATCAGCTGCTCGACGAGCTCGCCATAGTCGATGCCCTTCATCTTCGCTTGTTCGGGAACGAGACTGAGAGGCGTCATCCCGGGCTGAGTATTGACCTCGAGCAGGTAGATGCCGGCTTCACCGAGCTCATCGTCCCAGCGGAAGTCCGATCGCGACGCACCCTTGCAGCCGAGCAGCTGATGAGCGCGGGCGGCCATGTCCATCATCGAGCTTGCAATTTCAAACGGGATTTCGGCGGGACAGACATGCTGCGTCAGGCCGTCGGTATATTTGGCATCGTAATCATAAAAGCCCGCCTTGGGCTTGAGCTCGGTGACTGCAAGCGGATCGCCGCCCATCACCGCTACCGTCAGCTCCCGTCCCTTGATGAAAGGCTCCGCGAGAAGTTCATGGAAATGAAGCCACGGGCCTTCGACGTCGCGGCCGATCGGATTGCCG
>Ga0207706_10003416_pt1 | contig 15163 bp, 12 predicted proteins | sample KBSC53metaG_FD_184318 | JGI IMG/M metagenome (GOLD analysis project Ga0207706, IMG submission 184318) | Corn rhizosphere microbial communities from Kellogg Biological Station, Michigan, USA - KBS C5-3 metaG (SPAdes) (version 2) | ecosystem: Host-associated > Plants > Roots > Rhizosphere > Soil ... | reverse complement strand
CAGAACGGCGGTGAATCCGTTATACTTACGGCTCTGCTCCTGTGGCGGAATTGGTAGACGCGCTAGATTCAGGATCTAGTGGGCGCAAGCTCGTGGAGGTTCGAGTCCTCTCGGGAGCACTGGCAGAAAACAATGTCGCGGGGTGGAGCAGCCTGGTAGCTCGTCGGGCTCATAACCCGAAGGTCGCGGGTTCGAATCCCGCCCCCGCTACTCTGGTCGATTAGCTCAGCTGGTTAGAGCGCTCGCCTCACATGCGAGAGGTCCGGGGTTCGAGTCCCTGATCGACCACTGGAACAACGGCAGGCCCCGCACGGATCTCGTGCGGGGCCTGTCTGCGTCCGGCCTTCCCCCGAATGGCCCCGGGCTTTACTTCCCGGCGCGCGCCTGGCGCTCCATGGGCTCGCGGCGGAAGACGGCCACGCCGTAGGCGCACGGCTCGGCGGCGCACTGGGCGATGCGCACGGTCACGCGGTACGCGCCGCTCTCGCGCGGCGTGAGGGAGATGGTGGGAAAGTCGTCGCGGTCGTTGTCCTGCTGCACCAGCTGGTCCTTCGCGTCGTACACGCCCAGGTCCACGTTGCCGCAGCCGGCGTCGCAGCGCGCGGTCACGATGTAGCTCACGCCCTTCTCCAGCGTGTACTCGTGCGCCTGGTCCTGCTCCAGCGGCGCCTGACCGGTCTGCACCGGGTACGCGGGCACGAAGCCGCGCAGCTGCAGCATGGGGCGGATCACGTCGAGCTGCGCCTCCACCTCGCGCACCGGGTCGCGGGGGCCGTCGCCGCCGCGGCGGCCCGGGCGCGGCGGGCCGCCGTGGTCGCCCACCAGCGCCAGCCCGGCCTGCGGGTTGACCACCAGCACCGCCGGCGAGAACGGCCGCGGCGTGGCGTTGCGCTGCGCCAGCATGGGGCTCAGGTAGTGCACGGGCACGGCCATGTTCAGGTTCTGCCCGCCCATCACCATGATGGTGGCCACGCCGATCACCTCGCCGCGCTCGTTCATCACCGGCCCGCCCGACGATCCCGGAGAGATCGGCGCGCTGATCTGCAGCATCGACACGCCCTCCAGCGGACGCTTGCCGCTCACCATCCCGTCGCTGAAGGTGCCGCTCATTCCCAGCGGGTTCCCCATCACGTACACCTTGTCGCCCACCTCCATCCGGTTGTCGGCCCCCACGGGCAGCGGGTGCAGGCCGGTGGCGGGGATCTTCATCAGCGCCAGGTCGCTGGAGGGGTCGGCACTGATCAGCTGCACCTGGTCGAACCTGCCGCCGTCCAGCAGGCTCACCACCAGCTTCTCGGCTTCCTCGATCACGTGGTAGTTGGTCACGAACATCCCGTCGGCGCTCACCACGAAGCCGGTGCCGATGCCCAGCGTGTCGCCGCGGGCGCTCAGCGCGTGCACCATCAGCGTTGCGGCGTGGGCGCTGGCGGCGATCTGGCGCGGCGTGAGGGCGGCCGGCTGGGCGGCGGCGGACTGCTGCGCCGCCGCGGGAACGGCGGGCAGGGTGGCGAGCGCGGCGAGGAGCGTGGCGGTGCGGAGTGCGGCGTGGCTCTTGGGGCTGCTCATAGCGAACCTCTCCCGGTACCTGTGCTCCCCCGGGACGCCCCAACCGCGGCTACCCGGCCCTGGGCCGGGTCCAATTAGCAACCCCGGTGCCACGACGCTCGCGGACCGGGGTTCACAAGATTAAAAACTGCAAGGGGTTACACCGGACGGTCCCCATTCAGCGCCCGCAGCGCAGCGCGTTCGAGCACCTCCACCGCCACCGGCATGCAGTCTTCGCAGATGTCGAAACGGGGATTGTGATGGGGATGGACCTGCCCTTTCTCCTCGTTCATCGCCCCCACGAAGAAGTAGCACCCCGGCACCCGCAGCAGGAACTCGCCGAAGTCCTCGGCCGCCATCGTGCGCACCTCGGCGCCGAAGCGCACGCGATCGGTGCCGACCACTTCCTCGGCCGCGGCGCGGACCAGGTCGGCTATGGCGGGGTCGTTGATGGTGGGCGGGGTGTCCTGCCGGTAGTGGAAGTCGTACGTCGCCCCCATCGCCTGGCACAGGGCGGCGGCGATCTTCTCGATGCGGCGCGGCAGCTCCTCGCACGCCTCCACCTCGAACGCGCGATAGGTTCCCACCAGCCGCGCGCTCTCGGCGATCACGTTCTGCGCGCTGCCGGCGTGGAAGGCGCCCACGGTCACCACGGCCGATTCCAGCGGCGAGACCGTGCGGCTGACGATGCTCTGCAGGGCGACCACGATCTGGCTGCCGATCACCACCGCGTCCACCGTCTGCTCGGGCATGGCCCCGTGCCCGCCGCGGCCGCGCACGGTCAGCTCGAACTCGCCGGCCGAGGCCATGAACGGCCCCGGCGTCACCCCGACGATGCCGCTGGGCAGCCCCATCCATACGTGCAGCCCCAGCGCCTGGTCCACCCCTTCCAGCACGCCCTGCTCGATCATCCGCAGCGCGCCCTGCCCCCCCTCCTCAGCCGGCTGGAAGACGTACTTCACCGTGCCGCCCCACTCGCCGCGCTTCGCCGCCAGCCGTTCGGCGACGGCCAGGCCGATGGCGGTGTGCGCGTCGTGCCCGCACGCGTGCATCTTCCCCTCGACGGTGCTGCGGAAGCCGTGCGAGGTCTCCTCCACGATCGGCAGCGCGTCCATGTCGGCGCGCAGCAGCAGCGTGGGGCCGTCGCCCGCGCCGCCGCGCAGCGTGCCGACCACGCCCGTCTCCGCGATCCCGGTCCGCACGTCGTATCCGGCCGCCCGGAGACGATCGGCCACGATGCCGGCGGTGCGGACCTCCTGGAACGCCAGCTCGGGGTGCTGGTGCAGGTCTCGGCGGGTGCGGATCAGCAGCTCGGTCTCGGCGGTGGCCATCTCTATCCTGCGTCTCGATTCGATGCGAACGATGCGGGGCGCGGGGAATCTAACGAACCACGAAAGAGAGATAAAATTCACTGATTTGGCGCTGCTGCACCACAGGGGTGCTCACGGCGATTTTCTGATGTAAGTCTCGGACTTCTCAAACCGTGGGGTTTGTGGGGGTCAGTAAGGTACCTAGAAAAGCTGCGACGCTCACCATGGATGATAAAAGATGGCAGCGGTTGCACTTTTGAATTGGTGGCCGCGAAATCAAAAATGGACGAGTAACCACTCCCTCAGATGCATATTCATTAACAACACGTACGCTAAAATGCAATACCCACAATGGCTTGCAGCCGAATAACTATTGACAGGTTGCACTTTCTCACTACTATTAATGATGAAAATGGACCCTATGCCCTCAAGGGTAAGGACAAAATAGGCCCCGCCCGACATCAGTCGGGCGGGGCAGGTCCGGAAGGGCGGGGCGCCGCAACCAGTCTCGTTAACCTCGTGGCACCGAGGAGCGGGGCAACCAGCGGTGGCCTCGCTCTTCTATTTTAGTGCCAACTCTGCGTTTGGCAAAGCCCTACGCCGCCCGCGGCTCCACCATCGCGGCCGCATCGCCCGGCTGCTGCGCCTGCAGCGGCGCGGCGGCGGGCTCGTCCGCGGGATGATCGACCTCGTGTGGGTCGGTGCCGCCGTGCTCGTCGCGGTGCTCGGGCTTGCGGCCGTCGCGCGGCTTGCGGGCGGGCCGGGCGTGGCCGTTGGTCTCGCCGACGCCGGTGTGGACGGGCTTCTCTTGGCGGCGGCCGCCTTCGGGGTTGCCCTCGCGGCGGCGGTCGCCGTCGGGTTCCGGCACCTTCGCGATCGAGTCCTCGTCCGGCGGCGGCAGCAGGTGGTCGAGCGGGATCACCTCTTCGCGCATCCCCTTGCGGCGCGGGTCGGCGATCCACTTCGCCACGCCGTGCATGAAGCGCCAGACGCCGCCCTCGGTGGGCCGCAGGAACTCCTCGGCGCGCGGGTCGGTGCCCATCTTCTGGAACACCGCGGTCAGCCACTCGGGCCCGTGCCCGCCCACCTCCAGCTCGGGGAGCCAGCACTCCAGCTCCCCCGTGGGCACGATGAACAGCCCGTACTCGCAGCAGCTCAGCAGCAGCTGCTCGGCCATCCCGCGCAGCTCGCGGGGGGCGCGGTAGATGCCGCCCATCTTCCAGTCCTCGCCCTTCATCTTCTGGAAGATGCGGGCGCGGATCTCTTCCCACGGCTCCCAGAACACCTGGGGGACGAAGGCGGCCTTCAGCAGGTCGCGGAAGTCCTCGCGTCCCTTCAGGATGTCCAGGTCGGTGATGGCGACGGCGGGGATCCCCATCTCCCGAAGCGGACGGACGATGCGGCGGATGGTCTGCTTGTTCTGCGCGTTCAGGAACAGGCACCCGTCGGCCCCGCCGGCGCGCGCGGCCAGCAGCCGCTCGTTGATCTCGCTGTAGAACACGCGGTCGGCGTCGGCCTCGCACACGATGGCGCCCTCGTGGAAGAGCGCGCCCAGCACGCCGGTGCTGCGCAGCAGCGGGTCCTTCATCATCTCGTCGAGCCTGGCCGCGCTCAGCAGCCGCGCGCTGGGCACCCCCTGCCGCCAGGTGAGCCGCACCACGTTCACCGGGTGCCCGCTCTGCACGCACCCCATCAGGAACTCGGGCGAGTGGGTGCTCACCAGCACGTTGGCGCCCCGCTGCGAGGCCAGCTGCGTGAGCCGCTTCCCCAGCTTGCGGGTGAGCGGCGGGTGCAGGAACGCCTCGGGCTCGTCCACCAGCATGATGCGGTAGTCGGCGCTCATCACCGCCGCGGTCAGCCCGGTGAAGGCGCGCACCCCGTCGCTCATCTGGGCGATGTCGTGCGCGCGGCTCAGGAAGGCCATGGCGCGGTCGTCCTCGCCCTGCTCCTCGTCGTCGTCCATCGGCGGCCGCTCGCTCATGCGGATGCGGAACAGGCCGTCGGCGGTGGTGCGGTCCACCACGAAGTGCAGCCCGAACGCGTCGGCGGTGATGTCGCGGATGGCGTGGCGCGCGGCATGGTCGCGCCAGAGCGCGGCCAGGTGGTGCGCGGGGTGGTCCTCGCGGCGGCCGGCGGGGCGCGGCTGGGTGAGCGCCAGGCGCGTCTGCCCGTCCAGCCGGATCATGAAGAGCGTGAGCACCGCGCGGCAGAGGAGCGCGAACTCGTCGGGTGACAGGTGGTCGACTCCCTGCAGCGCGCGGGTCACCGCGTCCAGGTCGATCAGCTGCTCCTCGAGGGGCTCGGCCGGGTCCTCGGCACGGCGCAGGGTGAACTCGCCGGGCGACTTGAGGCGGACCACGCGGGTGAACCCCGGCGGCGGCGGATCGCCCAGCGAGTCCTTCACCTCGCGCGAAAGCACCATCTGCCGAACCACGCCGGCGGGCGGCAGGTCGGGGTCCACCGCCTGCACGATGTGGCCGACTCCACGGCCGCCGCTCTCCAGGAAATCCTCCAGCTCGCGCAGCGCCAGGCTCTTCCCCGAATTGTTGGGGCCGACGAACACCGTCATGGGCCCCGGCGAAAAGGTCAGCCCCGGCTCGCCCTCGCGGGCTCCGAAGCGCAGCGTGACGGATTTAAGCATGGGTGTGGCGGAGCGTCTCCGGCTCGGGGCATGGTCCGCGCGGCGGCGGTTGCACCATTCCTGTGCCAGAAGCGCGCCATTTGTGTAACCAGAGTACAAACCCTAGCGCCGTGCCATCCTCTTGCCCCGGCGGCGCGCGGCGGCGCACCTTGGTTGCGCATCCGGAACGGCCACGCGGCTGGGTGGATGCTCCTGATCCGGTACCGGGTATGGTGCTCGCCGTCCGGCCCGCACCCCGGGTTGAAACCCGAGGCAACCACGGCCCAAAGTCCGCCTTCGCGGACTCCCACCCATGGATTCGCGCGGATCGTGGCTTCTCGCGCAGACCTCTCCCCTTCCCCCGCGGAGCGCGGGGAGGGGGCGGGGGGACAGGGCCCGCCGCGACCGCGCAGATGTCCGCCGGATCGCGACGACCCTGCCCCCCGGAGTCCGCGAAGGCGGACTTTGGGCCGTGGTTGCCGCGATTTCAATCGCCCGGCTCCCCAGCCGAATCTCCACCTCTCCACCCCCCGTCGATGCCCATCTCCCTAGCCGCGCTGAGCCGCCAGTCCGAGGTCTACGTGGGCGGGGTGGCGGGGCAGAAGCCGCTGATCCCCGTGGGCGCGCGCGAGCTGGAGCAGGCCGCGCGGCGCCGCATGTCGGCCGAAGCGTTCGCGTACGTGGCGGGCGGCGCGGGCGCGGAATCCACCGTGCGGGCCAACCGTGAGGCGTTCGAGCGCCGCCGCATCGTGCCGCGCATGCTGCGGGACGTGGGCCGGCGCGACATCTCCATCGAGCTGTTCGGGCGCACGCTGCCGGCGCCGCTGCTCACCGCGCCGGTCGGCGTGCTGGAGCTGGCGCACCCGGAGGCGGACCTGGCCGTAGCCCGGGCCGCGGCGGAGGTGGGCGTGCCGATGGTCTTCAGCAGCCAGGCCAGCGTGCCGATGGAAGAGTGCGCCGCGGCGATGGGGCCGTCGCCGCGCTGGTTCCAGCTGTACTGGAGCAGGAACGACGCGGTGGTGGAGAGCTTCGTACGCCGCGCGGAAGGGTGCGGGTGCGAGGCGATCGTGGTGACGCTCGACACCACGCTGCTGGGGTGGCGCACGCGCGACCTGGAGCTGGCCTACCTCCCGTTCCTGCGGGGGAAGGGGATCGCGCAGTACGTGAGCGACCCCGTGTTCATGGCCAGCCTGAACGAGCCGGTGCCGCCCGCCGCGCCGCCGCCGCCGCGCAAGGTCAATCTCAACTCGCTGGCGGCGTTCGCGGCGATGGTGCGCGCGCACCCGGGCGGCTTCCTCAAGAACCTGCGCAGCGGCGTGCCGCTGGCCGCCGTGCAGCAGTTCATCGCCACCTACTCGCGCCCGTCGCTCACCTGGGCCGATCTCCCCTTCCTGCGCTCGCGCACGAAGCTGCCGATCCTGCTCAAGGGCATCCTCCACCCCGACGACGCCCGCCGCGCGCTGGACGCGGGGATGGACGGGATCATCGTGAGCAACCACGGCGGCCGGCAGGTGGACGGCTCCATCGCCACCCTCGACGCGCTCCCGGCCGTGGTGGCCGCGGTGCAGGGCCGCGTTCCCGTGTTGATGGACAGCGGCATCCGCGGCGGCGCCGACGTGTTCAAGGCGCTGGCGCTGGGCGCGCGCGCCGTGCTGGCCGGCCGCCCGTACGTCTACGCGCTGGCGCTGGCGGGCCGCGCGGGCGTGCACGAGCTCCTCCGCAACCTGATCGCCGACTTCGAGCTGACCATGGGGCTGGCCGGGTGCGCCACGGTATCCGAGATCACCGCGGAGTGCCTGGCGGCGGAGTGATGGTGGTGATCGCAGGGGGATGGCGGTCTTCAGCGGGAGGGATACGGACGTGAGCACCATCGATGACGTGGCCGCGGAGTTCGTCCTCGCCGCCTGCGTTCCGGTCGACGCGTCGCACGCCAGCGGAACCCTCGACCGCGCCGAGGCGATCCGCGCCGAGCACCCGGAGGTGGCCTCCGCCTCCATCCACGCCGCCGCGGCGCTGGGCGACGACGCGGGCGTGCGGCGGTTCCTGGAGCTGGACCCGGCGAGCGCGACGGCGAAGGGCGGCCCGCACGGCTGGGACGCGCTGACGCACCTCTGCTTCTCGCGCTACCTGAGGCTCGACCCGGCTCGTTCCGACGGCTTCGTCCGCGCGGCCCAGGCGCTGCTCGAGGCGGGCGCCAGCGCCAGCAGCGGATGGTGGGAGCCGCAGCATCAGCCGCAGGCCGAATGGGAGCCCGTGCTCTACGGCGCGGCGGGGATCGCGCATCATCCCGAGCTCACGCGGCTGCTGCTGGAGCACGGCGCCGATCCCAACGACAACGAAGTGGTCTACCACACGCCCGAATCATACGACAACCGCGCGCTGGCCCTCCTGCTCGACACCGGCCGTCTCACCCCCGCGAGCCTGTCGCTGATGCTGCTGCGCAAGCACGACTGGCACGACGAAGCCGGCGTCCGGCTGCTTCTGGAGCGCGGTACGGAGCTCAATCGTCCCCATTTCCGCGGTCTCCTTCCGCTCCACCACGCCCTCCAGCGCGACAACGCGCTCTCGACCATCGAGCTGCTGCTGGACCACGGCGCCGATCCGGCGGTCGAAGCGGGCGGCAGCTCCGCCGTCGCGCTGGCCGCCTGCCGTGGCCGCGGCGACGTGCTGGACCTGATCGAGCGGCGCGGCATTCCGCTGGGCCTGCGCGGCGCGGACCGGCTGGTGGCTGCCTGCGCGATGGACCGGCCGGAGGAGATCCGCTCGATCGTCGCAACCGAGCCGGAGCTTGTCGCTGAGGTCGTGGCCGGCGGCGGCAGGCTCCTCGCGCAGTTCGGCGGCAACGGGAACACGGCGGGCGTCGGCCATCTGCTGGACCTGGGCATCGACGTGAACGCCCGGTTCGCGGAGGGGGACGGCTACTTTGGCGTGGCGCGCGACAGCACGGCGCTGCACGCGGCGGCCTGGCGCGCATCCCACGCCCCGGTCCGCCTGCTGATTTCCCGCGGCGCCGACGTGAACGCGCGCGACGGCTCGGGCCGCACCCCGCTGTCGCTCGCCGTCCGCGCCTGCGTGGACTCGTACTGGGCCGCCCGGCGCTCCCCCGAATCCGCGCAGGCGCTGCTGGACGCCGGCGCCTCGACCGACGGCGTGCTCTACCCGTCGGGCTACGCCGAGGTGGACGAGTTGCTACGGCCCTTCATGGAAGATGGATCTGCCGCCCGACCGTCCTGATCTGCCGGCGCCGCACCAATCGAACGCCCCTCACCGTGGTCTTCGGCGAGGGGCGATTCGGTTGTCGGCCAGGGATGCCGGTCAGTCGCCGTGGCTGCGGCGGAAGTCGTCGGTCACCTGGCGCAGCAGACGGTCGACGGGGTCCTTGGGGCGCGCGAAGAAGACGGCGTCGCTGAGCGAGTTGAGCGCGCTGCGCACGTCGGCGAAGCGGTCGGCGGCGGTCAGGAACACCTCGCCCAGGCCGTGGCGCAGCGCGATCTCGTTGGCGGCGGCGCTGCGGAAGCCGCTGGCGCCCATCGCGTCGTAGTACGAGATCGGCGGGGCGGCGCGGCGCTGCACCCGGTGCGTGATGTGGTCGGGAAAGAGCCCCGCCAGCCAGAGCGCGTAGTTGCCCAGGTGCACCCGCAGCAGGAATTCGCGCTCGCCGCGCGCCTGCTCGATGGCCGCCAGGATGTCGGCCAGGTAGGTGAACGGCTCGCCCTCGCCGCCGTCCACGCGGCCGGCGCGCCCCGCCATCCCGAACTCCAGCAGCACGGCGGCGGTGTAGTCGGCCAGCTGCCGGTCGTGCAGGTCGCGCTGCAGCAGGGCGTGGCGCACCAGGAGGTAGAAGACCAGCGGCGCGGGCGCGCGGCTCAGCCCCTCGCGCCGCATCAGCGCGTGCAGCACGCGCACGTCGTCCATCAGCGCATCCAGCCCGTGCTCACGGAGCAGTTCCTCGCCGTGCGGCCCGGCCACCGACAGGAGCAGCTCCGCCTCGCGTCTGCCAAAACTCGCCCGTACGTTCGGTTTGATCATCGGCGAACCCTCCAGTGGAACGTGTCTCTCCCGAGTGCTACTCGCGCGCGGCGCCGGAAGTTTCCGCGCCCCGCCCCGCCTTCGCTACAACGCCTGTTTGCAGGGAGAATGCCCGCGCGCCGCCAGCTGTGATCGCCCGCGGATGGATGCGGCATCGTGTGCGCGTGCGGCCGGGGAACCGTGCTTGCATCGGCGGCGGCTGGAAGGTGAACGGACGAAACGGGGATCCGGGAGGATGGGGATGAAGCTGCCGTTGCCAGAATCGTGGCGCCCGCACCTGGGGCCCGAGACCGAGCAGCCCTATTTCGCGGCACTGCGCCAGTTCGTGGAGCGCGAGCGGCGCGAGCACACGGTGTATCCGCCCGAGGACGAGGTGTTCTCGGCGCTGGAGCTCACGCCGTACGACGCGGTGAAGGTGATGATCCTGGGGCAGGACCCCTACCACGGGCCCGGGCAGGCGCACGGGCTGGCCTTCTCCGTCCGCCCGGGCGTGACCCCGCCACCCTCGCTGCGCAACATCTTCAAGGAGCTGAAGAGCGAGCTGGGGTGCCCGGTTCCCAACCATGGTTATCTCGCCGCGTGGGCGAAGCAAGGGGTTCTGCTGCTGAACGCCGTGCTCACCGTGCGCCAGGGCCAGCCCAACTCGCACAAGGGGAAGGGGTGGGAGACCTTCACCGACGCCGCCATCCGCGCCGTGAACCAGCGGGAGCAGCGCGTGGTGTTCATCCTGTGGGGCGGCTACGCGGCCAGGAAGGAGGCGCTGATCGACGCCACGCGGCACACCGTGCTGAAGGCGGCGCACCCCTCTCCGCTCTCGGCGAAGAGGGGGTTCTTCGGCAGCAAGCCGTTCAGCACGGCCAACGCGGCGCTAGAGGAGGCCGGCAGGGCGCCCGTCGACTGGTGCCTTCCGGATCTGTAGCGCGATCTGGGCGATGCGCAGCGCGGGGATGACCACCACCCGCGGCTCGGCCTCGGCGTGGCGAAGGGGCTCGGCGGGTGCGCTGCGCTGGCCGTACCAGGTGCGCGCGCGGCGGTGCAGGGGGAGCGGGGACTGCATGGGGACCTCGGAAGGGCGAACGATGTGCCGCCGCGGGCGCGTCCCGCGGCCACGTCTCCCGCGCCGCAACCCACGCGCCACCGCCCGTGATCCACGCTCGTGTTCGCAATCTCTTTGCAAGAGACGGATTTACATCTCATCCGTACAATCCGACACAACCGTCCACCGCGTTCTGCATGCGGCACCGCAGGTACAGGTGAGGCAAACATTTCCTGCCGGATGATCCACCAGCGCGGCTAAGAAGTTCTTCCCCGTCCAGGAGCGGTCAGAAGCCTGGACGGCCGTCCGTTAGACCTGTGAAGAGGCCGCGCGCCCGTGAGCGGCCCCGGCGTCCACAACGCCGCACCGGGGGTGCATCATGTTCAAGGTCGTCGCGGAACCCAGGAAGCGCCGTGTCTGCCCGCCGCGCGCCGTCGCCGCGTCCGTCGTCTTCCACCTGCTGCTGCTGGCCGGCATCGCCGCGGCGCTCTCGAACACTGGCCGCGAGTGGCCGCTGGACGGCGGGTTCGTCGAATTTCCGCCGCCGCCCCCACCCAGGCCGATGGACGCCTTCCCCAGGCCGTCCGCGCAGCCGCGCGAATCCAGAGACCCGCGGCCGGCGAACGGCCAGACCGCGCGGTCGGAGGCGAGGACGATCGAGCCGCCGCTGCCGCCCTCCAACATGGATCTGCTGGCGGTCATGCCGGACAGGTACTCCGACGCCGGTCCGATCGGCGACGCGCCGGGGCAGCGGGAGCCGAACCCGCCGGCGCCCAATGCGGGTCCCGGCGGTGACCACGACGGCGGACTGCCGATCTTCGCCGAAGTGCTCGACGGTGGCGACATCACGCTCGATACGCATCCCGAACTGGCCAACCAGCGTCAGGCCAGGCTCATACTGCAACGCGACTATCCTCCGCTGCTGCGCGACATCGGCGCCACGGGCCGCACCGTGGTGCAGCTGATCATCGGCACGGACGGCAGGGCGGAGCCGGGGAGCGTGCGGGTGCTGGAGTCGACCGACAGGGCCTTCAACGACGCCGCGATCCACGCGGCCGAGCGCTTCCGCTTCAAGCCGGCGACAGTCAACGGGCGCCGCGTGGCGGTGCTTGTGACGATCCCGATCGAGTGGCGGGTGGAGAACTGACGGATTGGAACGGCAACCGGTGCGTGAGTGCGCCAGCGCGTGAGTGCGCAACCGCAAAGGGCCTGGCGATGTGCCGGGCCCTTTCGCGTGCGTCGGTCCGGGCGGGGAAGATGCCGGTCGATCGACGCGATGCCGTTCGCTCGCCTTCCGGCCACACCACACCCGCGAAGTGATCGGCCCCCCGCAGGCCGCCACGACCGCCCCTCTCCCAGGCGGTTTTTGGGAGAGGGGCAGCGCGGGCGAAGCCTCACGCGGGGTGAGGGCCCCCGCGGCGCCGCCGGAGCGCAACGCTTCCCACGCCTTCCGCGTAGTTCTCCCCACGGCGGTTGTCAGAAGCCCGGACGGTCGTCCGTTAGACCTATGAAGGGCCGCGCGCCGCGGGAGAGGCGCGCGGAGGCAGGAACACCGGCTCGGATCGCGCAGTACAGGCTGGTGGGGAGTGACTGCAGGCGCTCCCGCTTCTCCCGGGTGACGGGCTTGTCCGGCACCCACCCGTGAACCCAGGGGGCCGTTGCGAGCGGCCCGGGCGTCCACACCGCCGCACCGGAGGAGCACATGTTCAAGGTCGTCGCAGAACCCAGGAAGCGCCGGGTCTGGTCGCCGCGCACCGTCGCCGCGTCCGTAACCTTCCACCTGCTGCTGCTGGCCGGCTTCGCCGCCGCGGCGTCGAACACGGGCGAGCCGACGGAGGTGGTGGGCCCCGAGCTCGTCCTCACCCCGCCCGAGCAGCCCACGGTGAAGCGCGTGGAAACGCCGCCGCCGGCGCAGAAGCCCGACGAGCCGCGGCCGGTGAAGGGCCACACGGTGCAGCTCCCCGCGCCCGAGACGGTGCCGGACAAGATCCCCGCGCCCGACCCGCACGCCACGCCCATCACCGAGGCGCAGACCACGGGCCTTGGCCCCGTCGGCGACGTGTTCGGCACGCCGGACCCGAACCCGCAGCCGCCCACGGGCAACACCGCGAACCACGGCGGCGACGAGAACCTGCCGCGCTGGGACACCCCGATCGACGTGGAAGCAGCCGACACGCGTCCCGAGCTGACCAACAAGCGGCAGGCCGAGCTGATCCTGCAGCGCAACTACCCGCCGCTGCTGCGCGACGCCGGTGCCACCGGCCGCACCACCGTGCAGCTGATCATCGCCCCCGACGGCAAGGTGGAGCCGGGGAGCGTGCGGGTGCAGGAGTCGACGCACGACGCGTTCAACGACGCCGCGATCCGCGCGGTGGAGCGCTTCCGCTTCAAGCCGGCCACGCTGAAGGGCCACCCGGTCGCGGTGCTGGTGACGATCCCGATCGAGTGGCGGCTGGAGAACTGAACCGCGGTGCGGAGGTGCGGAGGTGCGGAACCGCAACGGCGAGGGGGCCCGGCGATGTGCCGGGCCCCCTCGCCTTTCATCGATCCAGATCGGAAGGACGACCCTCAATCGGAGGCGACCCGCACCTCCGCACCTCCGCACCTCGCACCTCCGCACCATCCTTCCGCCGGCCGTCCACCACCGTCTTCGCCAGCGTGGAGCCCAGGATCAGCGCGCCGCCGGCCAGCGACCACGCGCCGGGGCGCTCGCCGTGCACCAGCCACGCCCAGAACGGGTTGAGCGCCGGCTCCAGCAGCAGCAGGGTGCTGGCCTCCACCGCGGGCACGTGGCGGATCCCGGTGGCCAGCAGCAGGTACGCGGCGCCGATCTGGAACACTCCCAGGTACCCGACCGCCGCCACGTCCACCCCCGTGGGGCGCGCGGGGAGCGCCAACGGCAGGCACGTCAGGAAGGCGATCAGGTTCCCCGCCACCACGCTGGGAAAGGTGTTTCCGTCGCTCCCCGGCCGGCTCCCCAGCCACCGGAACGCCATGATCGTGGCCGCCCAGCATACGCCGCTGGCCGCCGCCAGGAGGTTGCCCGTGCGCGGGTCGGGCGCGGTGGCGGCGGCCGGGGAGCGCTCCACGAAGAACAGCAGCATCCCCACCGCCACCACCGCCATGAACCCCAGGTCGCGCGCGCGGATCTTTTCGCGCAGCAGCAGCGGCGAAAGGACCAGCACGTACAGCGGCGCCGTGGCCTGCAGGAAGATGGCGTTCGCCGCCGTGGTCAGCTTGTTGGCCGTCACGTACAGGATCATGGCGCCCGCGTAGGCGGCACCTGCGGGGAGCACGTGCCACGTCCAGCCGCGGCGCGCCTCGCGCATCACCACCCACACCATCAGCGCCGCCAGGCCCGAGCGGAAGCTGGCCACCTGCCAGCCGTTGAGCGTGGTTGCCTTGACCGCCGCGCCGCCGGTGGAGAACAGCAGCGCCGCGCCGAGGAGCTCGAGCCTGTGCCGGACCTGGGCCACGGAGAACCGGATCGGACGGAGGAACCGCGGGAAGCTTCGGCATGACGATGCCCGCTTGCCCCGTCCGCGGCAACCCCGGCACGCATGCTGCACCGTCCACCCGCTCCTTCAGGATTGAACAGACCTGATGCAACGGGAGGGACGATGTCCGACAGTCACGCGCCGCACGGGGCCGAGCCCGTGCCCACCAGCAAGAAGCTCGACGACCTGTACGCCCTGGTGGACGGGATCTCGACGGCGATGTTCACCACGCGGCGGCTGGACGGCCGCCTGGTGTCGCGTCCGATGGAGACGCAGGAGCGCGACGCGATCGCCGACTTCTGGTTCGTGACCGACGGCGACAGCGACAAGCTGGACGAGCTGGAGCACGACCCGCACGTGAACCTGTCGTACTACCGCGACCGCACCCGCGAGTGGGTGTCGGTGAGCGGCACCGCGCGCATCTCTCACGACCGGGAGCAGATCCGCCGCCTGTACCAGCCCGACTGGCGCGCCTGGTTCGCCGATGCCGGCGGCGAGCGCGACGGCGGCCCCGATGACCCGCGCCTCACGCTGGTGCTGGTGGAGGCCGACAGCGTGATCTACATGAAGAGCGACACCCCCCGCCCGGTGGTGCTCTTCGAGGTGGTGAAGGGGATGATCACCGGCCAGCAGCCGAACGTGGGCTCCGTCCGCGCCGTCAGCGCCGGCGAGCTGCACCGCGGCCGCTGATTTCACCCGATCCGCGGAACGGGCGAGGTCTCGCACGCCGCGAGGCCTCGCCCGTATTCCGCGTTTGGAGAAATGCGGTTCTTCGTCGATTCAGTTGCAACCTGATCGCACCGGAGTTCGTCGACGAGTGGCTGCAGGCTCGGAATGCGCTGAGTATCGAAAATTTTCGCGGGAACACCCACTTCCGTCGTTCACCCGCCGTCTGCGCCCGAAGGCTTCGTCAACTGCGTCATCAGGGGGAATCGAGCTCTTCCGGAATGATCATCATCCAGCCATCGATGCCCAAGACGTGCACGACGGCCGGACTCGTCTCGTGATCCCCTGATCGATCCGTTGAGACAGCTGGCCTTCCGTGAGTGGCCGCAGGGTCGGGGGAGTCTCTCCAAAAAAATTTCGATACTCAGCGCGAGCGCCACCTGCAGCCACTCGTCGACGG
>Ga0207706_10003415_pt1 | contig 15171 bp, 13 predicted proteins | sample KBSC53metaG_FD_184318 | JGI IMG/M metagenome (GOLD analysis project Ga0207706, IMG submission 184318) | Corn rhizosphere microbial communities from Kellogg Biological Station, Michigan, USA - KBS C5-3 metaG (SPAdes) (version 2) | ecosystem: Host-associated > Plants > Roots > Rhizosphere > Soil ... | reverse complement strand
AGTCAATAGTCGAAAGATCGCCGAGAAGGTGCTCTGGAACCTACAGACCCAATGCGGGGAGCAGGCCGGGATCGTAAATCCTGGCGCGGTTCGAATTTCCGTTCGTTGATGGGACGTTATAGCGGATGGAATTTGTCGGCAGGTTTGTCAGCACCTGATCGGTTCACGGGCCTGGGGCCTCCGACAAAGCGAACGAGCGCGCAAGCGTCGCTTCGAGAATCGATGTTCGCACCGGCTTCTCGCTGAAGGTCAGGTCGTATCGCTTCACCGCCTCGGCGATATCGAATTCCTCGACGACGCCGGCGATCACTTGTCCGGTCAACACGACGATCGGCGACTTCAGATCCTTTTCCCGAAGCGCAGCGATCAGCTTCAGGACACTCGTCTCGCCCACGATCCAGTCGATCACATACCCGTCGTACTTCTGCGCCGCGGCACTCGCAAGCAGGTCGGCAATTTTGTAGAACGGCCGCGCGTCATAGCCGCTCGCGTCGAAGTGGGCGCAGATCGAGTTGGTGAGGTCCTCGTCGTCGTCGAGGATCGCGATGACCTTGCGCATGCCCTCGACGGGGCGCGCTTCGATCTTCTCGATCCGGTAGACGACGCCCTCCGTCGCCTCGCTCGCAGGGACCGCGGACCAGCCGGCCGACGTGCGGATGGCGACGACAGGCCCGGCCGAGTGCCGATCGACCTCGTCGCCCAGCCAGATTCGGCATGGCATCGCGGTCGGGCCGACATTCATGGTGCCGGAGACCGCCGCGCCGGGCTGCGTCGCCGCAACGACATCGGCCAAGGTCTCGCCGAACAGCGCCGCGACCTTCGCGAGGTCCTCGAGCGTCCACGGCGAAGCGCCCGTCATCCGCCGATGCGCCTGCGAGTACGACAGCCCCATCGCATCGGCGAGCCACGCGGACTGGCGGTATTTCGGCAGCCCGTGGCGCTCCATCAGAGCGCGAACGCACGCAACCGCGAGCGACGAGGGCGCGTTTTCGTTGACGTCCGGTCTCGGCGCACCGGCGACGGTCATCGGGTTTTCACCAACCTTCCAAAGTTGTCGCAAATCGCTAGGATCATCGCAAACAACGCCACAAGAAACGGAAACCTGATCGCCTCATGACAGTTTCAAGCAACTAGCGACGGTTTTTCGCGCATTTTGCGCCTGCAGCGCGGCCGTCGCACTCAGACGAACCCGGGAGACCTCTATGAACGTCCTCGTGATCGACGACCATCCCCTGATCCTGCACGCGATGCGATCCGTTGTTCAGCAGCTCGCAGAGCGGGTCGAAGTTGTCACCGTGACCGGCTCGCAGGCCGCCCGCGATGCGCTGAGCGCAGGCGCCGAATTCGACCTGGCGCTGCTCGATCTGCAACTCGGGTACGACGACGGCTTCGCCCTACTCGAGGAGCTTCGCACGGCGTACCCCGCGATGCCGATCGTCGTCGTCGCCGCGTCCGACTTTCGCGACGACGTCATGCGCGCGATCGACCTCGGTGCCATGGGCTTCGTTCCCAAGTGCTCGAGCAACGAAGTCCTTGTTTCCGCGCTCGAGATGGTGCTCTCAGGAGGCATCTACCTGCCGCCCTCCGTGATGCGATCGGGCTCGCAGCACCGCCCGCCGGGCCAGCGCAGCGCACTACCGCATTGGGACGATCGCCTCGACAGCGATCGCGCCGCCGCGACCGTCGCGGCGCTCGACCTGACGCCTCGGCAGAAGGAGGTTCTCGCGCTGCTGCTCCGCGGACAGTCGAACAAGCTCATCGCGCGCGCGCTCAACCTTTCGGTCGAAACGATCAAGGACCACGTCGCCGCCGTGTTGCGAACACTCAACGTCAGCTCGCGGACGCAGGCTGTCGTCGCGGTCAGCCAGATGTCGCGGCCTGGCGCGGCGCCTTCGTGGCGGCAGCCGCACCACCCCGCGATCCGGTCCTGATGCGCGACTGCCCGCTTGCGACCGTCGCAGGCGAGTGACGAAAATGAGTCCGACGGACTGAACGTTGCGGACTCATCGGATGATCATCGTCACTGGCACGATCCAAGCTCGCCTCGACACCCTCGACGAGCTGCGCCGCCTGAGCCTCGAGCACGTCGCCCGTTCGCGCGCCGAGCCGGGCTGCCTCGAGCACGGCGTCGCCGCCGACGTCAACGACAGTCTGCGGCTCGTGTTCTTCGAGCGCTGGGCCGACCGTGACGCGCTGCTCGCGCACTTCCGCGTGCCGGCGTCACGCGAGTTCGGAGCGCAGGTCGCGCGGTTGGCCGCGCGCCCGCCCGAGCTCCACGTCTACGACGCCGGCGTCGGCGAGATCGCGCTGCGCTGACCTGCGGCAGCAGCGGTCGCTGCCTTCGGCACCCCAAGCCGCGCGCGGTGCCGCGCGATCTGTGCGCGCACCTGCTCGGGCGCCGTCCCGCCGAGCACGTTGCGCGACGCGAGCGAGCCCTTGAGCGTCAGCACGCCCTGCACGTCGGCGCCGATCGCGGGGTGGAACGTCTGCAGCACCGAGAGCGGCAGCTCGCCCAGGCCCACGTTCTCGGCCATCGCGTGCTTGACGACCTTGGCCACCGCCTCGTGCGCGTCGCGAAACGGCACGCCCTTGTAGACGAGCGCGTCGGCGAGGTCGGTCGCGGTCGCGTAGCCGAGCTTGGTCGCGCGCTCCATCGCCTCGGCCTTGACGCTGATGCCGGGGATCATCTCGGCGAAGACGCGCAGCGTGTCCTTCACCGTATCGACGGTGTCGAACAGCGGCTCCTTGTCTTCCTGGTTGTCCTTGTTGTAGGCGAGCGGCTGGCCCTTCATCAGCACGATGAGCGCCATCAGATGGCCGACGACGCGCCCGGTCTTGCCGCGCGCGAGCTCGGGGACGTCGGGGTTCTTCTTCTGCGGCATGATCGACGAGCCGGTGCAGAAGCGGTCGGCGAGCTCGATGAAGCCGACGCTCTGGTTCGACCAGAGCACGAGCTCTTCGCTGAGGCGCGAGACGTGCACCATCGCCAGGCTCGCCGCTGAGGCGAACTCGATCGCGAAGTCGCGGTCGCTGACGGCGTCGATGCTGTTCTGGCAGACGCCTTCCATGCGCAGCGCCTTCGCCACCGCCTCGCGGTCGAGCGGAAAGCTCGTTCCCGCGAGCGCGGCGGCGCCGAGCGGCAGCCGGTTGGTGCGCGAGCGGACCTCGCCCATCCGCTCGGCGTCGCGCGCGAACATCTCGACGTACGCGAGCAGGTGGTGCGCGAACGAGACCGGCTGCGCGACCTGCAGGTGCGTGAAGCCGGGCAAGATGGTCTCGGTGTGCTGCGCTGCGAGCTCGACGAGCGCGCGCTGCACGTCGCCGAGCAGCACGCCGATCGCCTCGATCTCCTCGCGCAGCCACAGCCGCACGTCGGTCGCGACCTGGTCGTTGCGCGAGCGGCCGGTGTGCAGCTTCTTACCGGCGTCGCCGGCGAGCTCGACCAGGCGCGCCTCGATGTTGAGGTGGACGTCCTCGAGATCGACCCTCCACTCGAACGTCTTCTTCTCGATCTCTTCGGTGATCTGCGCCATGCCGCGGCGGATCGCGGCGAGGTCGGCTGCGGTGACGACGCCGCGGTCGGCGAGCATCGCCGCGTGCGCGAGGCTGCCCTCGATGTCGGCGCGCCAGAGGCGTTGGTCGAACGCGACGCTGGCCGTGTAACGCTTCACGAGCTCGCTCGTCGGCTCCGAAAAGCGCGCCGACCAGGCCTCGGATTTCTTCTCGAACTGGTTCGCGGACATGAAAAGCCAGGTGTTTCGGGGTTGCCCGAGCGTGCGCATCGCACGGATTGCGGGCGCCCGGGGCGCCGCAGCACCCCACGGCGGGGCACCGCTTGGCGACAATCCCGGAATGTGCAACCTCAGGATGTGCGCGATTCTATCGGCGGCGTCTCGCCACCGATGAGCTTCGACATGGCCGCTCCCGCCCCGGGCGGCACGACGCCGCGCACGACCGGCTTCGGCAACACCGTCTTCGACGTTGTCGTGCCGGCGCAAGCGGCGCATCGCGGCCCGGAATCGGCGTTCGACGTCTGCCACGTCGGCGTCGTGCTGCGGGCGCTCGTCTTCGTGCACGGCGTGATGGCGATCGGCATGGTCTTCGGTGCCACCGGCTTCGCGTCGTGGACGACGCTCACGGCCGCCGGCGCGAGCGTCGCGCTGCCCGCCGTGCTGCTCTGGCTCCTCGTCGTCTGCGGCCTCAAGGCGCAGCTCGCACGGGCGCCGCTGACCGCGCAATGGGCGACCGTCGTCGCGCTCGGCGCCGTTTCGGCGTTCGGCGCTTCGCGGCTGATCGCGCTGCTGCTTCCCGAAGTTCCCGGCGGCAGCGGCTTCGGCGCGCTGCGCGGCCCCGGCCCGGCGCTCGCCGGTGCGGCGATGGCCGCGGCGATCTTTCTCTGGCTGCGATTGATGGCCAAGGCGACGCTGCCGGCCGAGACGACGGCGCGCCTGGCCGAGCTGCAGTCGCGCATCCGCCCACACTTCCTCTTCAACACGCTCAACACCGCGCTAGCGCTGGTGCGCCTCGACCCCGGCAAGGCCGAGGGCGTCCTCGAGGACCTCGCCGAGCTGTTCCGCGTCGCGATCGCCGAGAGCACCGAGTCGGTGTCGCTCGGCGAAGAGGTCGATCTTGCGCGCCGCTACCTCGACATCGAGCAGATCCGTTTCGGCAGCCGGTTGCACGTCGCGTGGGAGCTCGACCCGCAGGCCGCGTCGGCTCGGGTGCCGCCGCTGATCCTGCAGCCGCTCGTCGAGAACGCCGTTCGCCACGGCGTCGAGCCTTCGGCCGAGGGCGGCGTGATCCGCGTGAAGACACGGGTCAAGCTCGGTCGCGCGGTGCTGTCGATCGCCAACAGCGTGCCCCGCGAGCCTTCGCGGCCCGGACACGGCATGGCGCTCAAGAACGTCCGCGAGCGTCTGCGCCTGATGCACGACGTCGCGGCGCAGTTCGAGACGCGCCAGGAACAGGATGTCTTTCGAGTTCAGATCGTGGTGCCGCTATGAGTGCTGATCCTTCGCAAGCCCTGTCCGATCCGCCCCTCGATGCGCCGCTGCGCGTCCTCGTCGTCGACGACGAGGAGCTCGCGCGGATGCGGATGAAGATCCTCGTCGCCGAGTGCACCGAGCCGAGCGCCGTCGTCGTCGGCGAGGCCGCCAACTCGGCGCAGGCGCTCGTCTGGCTGGCGACGCGCCAGTGCGACCTGCTGCTCCTCGACGTCCAGATGCCCGGCCGCGACGGCACCGAGCTCGCTGCCGAGCTGCGCACGCGTTCGCCGGCGCCGGCGGTCGTCTTCGTGACCGCGCATCCCGAGCACGCGTTGCAGGCGTTCGACCTCGATGCCGTCGACTACCTGACCAAGCCCGTCAAGCGCGAGCGGCTGCAGGCGGCGCTGCGCCGCGTCGCGCAGCGCTTAGGGTCGCCGATCAAGCCCGGCGGCGCGGTCAAGATGGACGACGACGGCCCGGTGATCGTCGTCAGCGACCGCGGCCGCATCATCCGCGTCCCCGTCGCCGACGTGCTCTACATGAAGGCCGAGCTGAAGTACGTGACGCTGCGGACGGCCGAGCACACCCACGTCCTCGACGACTCGCTCGCCGAGCTGGCCGAGCGGCTCGGCGACCGGTTCCTGCGCGTCCACCGCAACGCCCTCGTCGCGAAGCGCGCCGTTCGCGCGCTCGAGCGCCGCCCGGTCGCGACCGACAACGACGACGGCGCCGAGGCGTGGGGCGTCTGCATCGCGCCGGTCAACGAGTGGCTCGCCGTCTCGCGTCGCCAGGTCGCCGCGGTGCGCGAGGCGCTGGTCGTTCCCGACCGCCACTGAAGCAGGAGTCGCGGCCGGCACGCGTGCTTCGGCCCTGCGACGGTTCGAGAATGGCACGGTGAGCGCTGCCGGCGAACCTCCTCCTTTTCGGCCGCCGCCTGAACGGCGCGCAGCGTCGGCGATCGGCTGGATCGCGGCGACGCTGCTCGTCATCGGAGCGCTCGTGTTTGCATGGGATCCGCCGCCGAACCCGGATGTCGCAGCATCGATGGCGCTGCCTTCGCTGCCGTCGCTGCCGGACCCTGCGGCGCCATCGAGCGGCGCGTCGAGCGAGGACGCGAACGGCACGCTGCCGCCGACGGTGGCGAGCGGAACCGAGCTGATCGAGGTCTGCGGCGTCGGCTGGGTGGCGCCCGATGCATCGGGCGCCGCCGACCGTGCCGCGGTCGGCGCGGACAACGATGTCCTCGCCAGCCAGCGCGCGCTGCTCGACGCGGTGCGCCGCAAAGACGGCGACGTCGGCGAGGCGATGGCGACCGTGCTCGAGCTGCAAGGTGCGGGTCGCGAGAATGCGGCGGGGACTCCGCTGCAAGCGCTCATCCTGTGCAGCGCCGCGCCGGCTTCGTCTTCGATCGCGGCCTGCGCGGGTCGCGACGAAGACCGCCAGCGCGCGGCGGCGCTCGTCGAGCGGCTCGCCAAGCGCGCGACCGCGACGAACGAGCCGCGCGTCTATGCGCTCGCGATGCAGCAGTGCCAGTGGGCAAAAGGGGCAGGCAGCTGCGCGTTGCTCAACGTCGACCAATGGGCGCGCGTCGACGACGGCAACGCGTTGCCATGGCTGTACATCCTCCAGCGAGCGCGCGACCGCAACGATCCTGCGCAGGTCGAGGAGGCACTCCACCACATCGGCGCGGCGGCTCGCTTCGAGGTTGCCTCGTACGCGATCGCGGGTCGCGTCGCCGACGTCGCCGGCGCGACCGACGTCGACGTGATCGCAGCGCTGCTCGCCGCCGTCGATGCGGTCAACATTGCCGCGTCGCGCATCGAGCCCTACGCCGCGCTGAACAACGTGTGCAAGAGCGCGTCGCTGGCCGATGCCAACCGCAGGCAGGCGTGCGAGCGGGCAGCGGAGACGCTCACCGATCGCTCGGATTCGCCGATGGCGGTGGTGGCCGGTGCCGAGCTCGGTCGCGGCATCGGCTGGCCCGCCGACCGGGTCGATGCGTTGCGTCGACTTGCGTATTCGAGCTCCGCGATGGATGAAGCCAACGCGAGGGCGCTCGGCCTCGCCGAGCTGCCGAGCTCGTGCGGCAGCGCGCGCCGCATGCTCGCTTCGTTTTCGAAGAAGGCGAAGGACGGCGAAGTGCAGGCGGTGCGCGCGTGGCTCGCGTCGCACGGCGGCGCTGCTGCGGTCGTCGCCTCCGTTCCGTCGCCGTCCGCACCCGCGAGTCCGGACGGCGCTTTGCGTCCTGATCCCGCAGCAGCGCAGCCCGCAGCCGATGCGGCGTCCGCCGCGTTCACTGCCGTCGCGGCGGCTCTGCCCGCCGCACCGCCCGCTTCGTCGAGCGCCCTCGCGGCGTCGGCGCCGGAGACTGCCGCGAGCGCTACCCCGTATTCCGCAACCCCGCCGCCAGACCGTTGATCGAGATGTGGATGCCGCGCTTGACGCGGTCCATCGTCGGATCGTTCTTGCGGCTGGCGCGGTAGCGCCGCATCAGCTCGACCTGCAGGTGATTCAGCGGGTCGAGGTACGGAAAGCGGTGCTCGATCGAGCGCGCGAGCGCGGGGTTGTTCGCGAGGCGATGGCGCTCGCCGGTGATGCGCGTGAGCGCGGCGTTCGTCCGTTTCCATTCTTCCTCGATGCGCGCGAAGATGCGCTTGCCGGCCTTCCTGTCCTCGGCGAGCGCGGCGTACCGCGCGGCGATCGCCATGTCGCTCTTGGCGATCACCATGTCGAGGTTGGAGATCAGCGTCGCGAAGAACGGCCACTCGCGCGCCATGCGCCGAAGCAGCGCGAGCCGCTCGCTGCGGCTGCGTCCCTTGCCGAGGAACGCCTCGATGCCGAGGCCGAAGCCGTACCAGCCCGGCAGCGCGACGCGGCACTGGCCCCAGCTGAAGCTCCAGGGAATGGCGCGCAGGTCCTCGATCCGGCGCGAGGCCTTGCGCGACGCCGGCCGCGAGCCGATGTTGAGCTCGGCGATCTCGCGGATCGGCGTCGCGCTGAAGAAATAGTCGGCAAAGCCCGGCGTCTCGTAGACGAGCGCGCGGTACGCCGCCATGCTCGCCGCGCTGATCGCCTCGGCGGCGTCGAGAAAGCTCTGCGGTGCGGCGCGCGTCGGCTGCAGCAGTGTCGCTTCGAGCGTCGCGGCGACGAGCGTCTCGAGGTTGCGACGACCGATCTCGGGCTGCGCGTACTTCGACGCGATCACCTCGCCTTGCTCGGTGAGACGGATCTGGCCGTTCACCGTCCCCGGCGGCTGCGCCAGGATCGCCTGGTAGCTCGGGCCGCCGCCGCGGCCGACGGTGCCGCCGCGGCCGTGGAAGAGGCGCAGCGTGATGCGATGCGAAGCGCCGAGCTCGGCGAACAGCTGAACCAGCGCGATCTCGGCGCGGTAGAGCTCCCAGTTGCTCGTGAACGTGCCGCCGTCCTTGTTGCTGTCGCTGTAGCCGATCATCACGTCCTGCTCGGCGCCCGAGCGCTGGACCATCGCCGCGATGCCAGGCAGCGCGTAGTACTCGCGCATGATCGTCGCCGCGCCGCGCAGGTCGTCGATCGTTTCGAAGAGCGGCGAAACGATCAGTGCAGCGGTCGCGCCGTCGTCGAGCGTGCCGCGCACGAGCCCGGCCTCCTTGAGCAGCACGAGGACTTCGAGCAGGTCGCTGACGCTCTCGGTGTGCGAGATGATGCAGTGGCGCAGGGCCTCGCGGCCGAAGCTGCGCAGCATCTCGGCCGCCGCCTCGAAGATGGCGAGCTCCTTCAGCGTCTCGGCCGAGTACGCGTCGCTGCGCTCGCTCGCACCGACGCGAAGCGGCCGCGCGTCGGCGAGCACGGCGAGCAGCAGCGTGCGCTTCCTCGCCTCGTCGAGCGCCGGATAGTCGCCCTCGATCCGCGCGACCGCGAGCAGCTCGGCGACGACCGCCTCGTGCTTGTCCGAGCTCTGCCGCAGGTCGACCGTCGCGAGGTGGAAGCCGAACACCTGCACTGCGCGGATCAGCGGCGCGAGGCGCGGCCGCACGAGCGCCTCGGCGTGGTGCGACGCGAGCGAGTCGGCGATCGTTCGCAGGTCGGCGAGCAGGTCGCTCGCCGCGGGGTAGGGCGCGCTCGGCGCCACCGCGTGGCGAAGGGCCTCGGTGCCGGTGAGCGCGAGGAGCGTCGCCGCGAGCCGCGCGTAGACGCCGATCAGCGCGCGGCGGTACGGCTCGTCCTCGCGGTGCGGGTTGGTGTCGCCCGACGCGTCGGCGAGGGTGCGCAGCGCCTCGGTCACCGGCTGCAGCGTCGCCGAATTCGAGAGCTCGGCGCCGAGCTCGTGGACCTGCGCGAGGTAGTGGCGGAGCACGGTCTCGCACTGGTGCGCGAACGCGGTGCGCAGCGTCGTCGCGTCGACGAACGGATTGCCGTCGCGGTCGCCGCCGATCCATTGGCCCATCCGGAAGAACGGCGCGATCGCGTGCCCCGGCAACGCCGCCTCAATCTCTTCGTAGAGGATCGGGATCTGCGCCAGGAACGTCGAACGGTAGTAGCTGAGCGCGTTGTCGATCTCGTCCTCGACGGTGAGCTTGGCGGTGCGCAGCATCCGCGTCTGCCAGAGCTGCGTCACGCGCGCGCGCAGCAGCGCCTCGTTGGCGGCGAGCTCGCGCGTGCTCATCGTCGTCGTGCGGGCGGCGAGCAGCTCGGCGATCGCGCGCTCGGCGTCGAGGATGCTCTTGCGCTGCACCTCGGTCGGGTGCGCGGTCAGCACCGGCGAGATGAAGGCGCGGTTGAGCGTCGCTGCGATGCGCTTGGCCTCGATGCCGCGGCGCGCGAGCCGCTGCAGCGCGAGCGCGAGCGATCCTTCCTGCAGGTGGCCCTGGCGGTCGTGGACCGCGCGCCGGCGCAGGTGGTGGCGGTCCTCGGCGATGTTGGCGAGGTGCGAGAAGTAGCTGAACGCGCGGATGACGCTCACCGTGCGCTCGCCGCTCAGCCGCGCGAGCAGCCGGTCGAGGTCGCGGCCGGCGCTCGCGTCGCGCTTGAGCCGGTAGGCGACGGCGAGCTTGCGGATCCTCTCGACCCGCGCGAACGCCGCCTCGCCTTCCTGTTCGCGCAGTACATCGCCGAGGATGCGGCCCAGCAGCCGGATGTCGTCGACGAGCGGCTGGTTCTTCTGCGCGGCAAGCTGCGCGTCGCGGGCGTTGGTGGCCATGAGGAGCGATGATGCAGGAGACGTGCCTGCTACGATGATCCGCATGGCCCGGCCGATCGTCATCGCGACGCGCGAGAGCCGCCTCGCGCTCTGGCAGGCGGAGCACGTTCGCGCGCTGCTGATGCGCTCCGGCGACGTCGACGTCACGCTGTTGCCGATGACGACCCGCGGCGATCAGATCCTCGACCGCACGCTCGCCAAGGTCGGCGGCAAGGGCCTCTTCGTCAAGGAGCTCGAGACCGCGCTTGCCGACGGCCGCGCCGACATCGCCGTCCATTCGCTGAAGGACGTGCCGATGGACCTGCCCGCGGGCTTCGCGCTCGCCGCGGTGCTCGAGCGCGAGGACGCTCGCGACGCCTGGGTGTCGGGCCGCCACGCGACGCTGTCGGACGTGCCGGCCGGCGGCGTCGTCGGCACGTCGAGCTTGCGCCGCGTCGTCCAGCTCGCCGCGCTGCGGCCCGACCTGCGCGTCGAGCCGCTGCGCGGCAACCTCGACACGCGGCTGCGCAAGCTCGACGAAGGCCAGTACGACGCGATCGTCCTCGCCGCCGCCGGCCTCATTCGCCTCGGCGTCGGCGACCGCATCCGCGCGCGCTTCCCGACGAGCGACATGCTGCCGTGCGCCGGCCAGGGCGCGCTCGCGATCGAGACGCGCGCCGGCGACGACGCCTTGCGCGCGCGCCTCGCCGCGTTGACGCACGCGCCGACGCGGCTCGCGGTCGCCGCCGAGCGTGCCGTCTCGCGCGCCCTCGGCGGCAGCTGCAGCATGCCGCTCGCGGCGCATGCAGCGTGGCGCGACGGCGCGCTCGTCCTCGACGCCGCCGTCGGCCATCCTGCCGATGCCGCGGCGCCGCTTCTCAGGACCGAGCGCGCAGCCAGCGTCGCCGACGAGGCCGCCGCCGAAGCGCTCGGTGCCGACGCCGCGCGCGCGCTGCTCGCCGCCGGTGCGGCGCCGTACCTCGCCGCCGCCGAACGTCTCGCGGCCACGCCGGACGCGCCGTGAGCTCCGGGCGGCCGCTCCGCGTCGTCGTCACGCGGCCGGCGGCGCAAGCGGCGGCCTGGGTCCAGCAGCTGCGCGGGCGCGGCATCGACGCCGAGGCGTTGCCGCTGATCGAGATCGCCCCCGTCGACGATTCCTCGTCGCTCGTCGACGCATGGCACGCGATCGCACGCCACCGTCTCGTCGTCTTCGTCAGCGCCAACGCGGTCGAACGCTTCTTCGCCGCGCGGCCCGACGGCGTCGCCTGGCCCGACGACGTCGCCGCGGGCGCGCCCGGACCGGGCACCGCGGACGCGCTGCTGCGCGCAGGGTGCCCGGCCGCGGCGGTCGTCAGCCCGGCGGTCGAAGCGGCGCAGTTCGACTCGGAGGCGCTCTGGGAGCGGCTGCGCGGCCGCGACTGGAGCGGCGCACGCGTCCTCGTCGTTCGCGGCGATGGCGGCCGCGACTGGCTTGCCGACCAGCTCCGCGATGCCGGTGCAGCGATCGAGACGGTCGGGGCGTACCGGCGCGTCGCACCGACGTTCGCCGGCGCAGGGCGCGAGCGGCTCGATGCGCTCGTCGCGGGCGACGACGTCGTCTGGCTCTTCAGCAGCTCGGAAGCGATCGCCAACCTTGCGCGTGCCGCGCCCGACGCGCGCTGGCAGCAGGCGCGCGCGATCGCGACGCATCCGCGCATCGCGGCGCGCGCACGCGCGCTCGGCTTCGGGACCGTCGTCGAGTGCGGCGCGACGGTCGACGCGGTGGTCGCCTGCATACAATCGATCGAACCGTGAACGACGCACCCTCGCCAGCCTCCCAGCCGCGCGAGCTCGTCCCCGTGCCGGACCCTGCGTCCGCGCCGTCCCAGCTCCGCACGCTGCGGATCGCCGTCGCTCTCCTCGCCCTGCTCGCGATCGCCGCGCTCGTCTTTGCCTGGCGCGCCAACGAGCGCGTTCACGGCAGCGAGCGCGAGCTCGTCAAGCGCCAGCAGGAGAGCTCGACGCTCGTCACCGAGGCGACGCTCGTCGCCCGCCAGGCGCAGGAGGGCGCGCGCGACGCAGCGGCGAAGGTCGCGCTGCTCGAGGCGCGCCTCAACGAGGTCGCGTTGCAGCGCTCGCAGCTCGAGGCGCTCGTCCAGTCGGTCGCGCGCGCGCGCGACGACAACCTCGTCGCCGACGGCGAGGCGACGCTGCGCGCCGCGTTGCAGCAGAGCGCGCTCACCGGCAGCTCGGAGCCGGTCGTCGCGGCGCTGAAGCAGGTCGACGACCGCTTCGCGAACGCCAACCAGCCGCGCCTCGAGCCGGTGCGGCGCGCGCTCGCTCGCGACCTCGACCGCATCCGCGCCGCGAGCGTCGCCGACGTCGCGACGCTCTCGATCAAGATCGAGGAGGCGGTGCGCATGGTCGACGAGCTGCCGCTGCTCGCCGCCGCCGAGCAGCGGCGCGACCTCGCGCGCGGCGCGGCGCGTGCCGCGGCGCCGGCGTCGGCACCGGCATCGGCGGCAACCGGCACCTTCGGCAGCTGGCTGTCGACCCAGTTCGGGCAGGCGAGCAGCACCTTCGCCGACAGCGTGTGGGCCGAGATCCGCTCGCTCGTTCGCGTAACGCGGATCGATCACCCCGAAGCGATGCTCGTCGCGCCTGACCAGGCGGTCTTCCTGCGCGAGAACCTCAAGCTGCGCCTGCTCAACGCGCGCCTTTCATTGCTCGCTCGCCAGTTCGACGCCGTGCAGTTCGACGTGCGCCGCGCGATCGAGACGATCGAGCGCTACGCCGATCGCTCGGCCAAGCGCACGCAGGTCATGCTCGACGTCCTGATGCAGGTCGCGCAGCAGGCGCGCCAGTCGGCGCCCGCGCGCCCCGACGACACCTTCGCCGCGCTCGCCGCCGTGGCGGGGCCGCGCTAGCGCGCACGGGCCCGAGCGTGCGCCTCGCGATCTGGTTCCTGCTCCTGTTCGCGGTCGCCGTCGTCGCCGCGGCGACGCTCGGCGCCAACGACGGTCTCGCCAGCTTCTACCTCGGCGCGTGGCGGCTCGATCTCTCGCTCAACTTCTTCGTGCTGCTGCTCATCGGCACGTGCTTCCTGCTCGTCGCGGTCTTCCAGGCGATCAACGCGCTGATCGGGATGCCGCAGCGCGCGCGCGAGTGGCGCACCTCGCGGCGCGACCGCGCGGGCCAGGCGGCGCTGCGCGAAGGGCTCGCGCAGTACTTCGGCGGCCGCTACACGCGCGCGCAGAAGGCGGCGCAGCGCGCACTCGCGATCCAGGCCGAGACGCCCGAGCTTGCGCAGGACAACGAGTTCACCGTCCTCGGCCATCTGCTCGCCGCCGGCAGCGCGCATCGCCTGCAGAACCGCGCCTTGCGCGACCAGGAGCTCGGCCGCGCGCTCGAGCTCGCGCAGCACAGCGCTTCGGCGCGCTCGGCGGAGGAGGGCGCGCGCCTGCTCGCCGCCGAGTGGGCGCTCGACGATCGCGACGCGCCGCGCGCGATCGAGCTGCTCAATGCGCTGCCGCACGGCGTCGCGCGGCGAACGCACGCGTTGCGGTTGAAGCTGCAGGCCGCGCGGCTCGGCGGCCAGCCGCAGGAAGCGCTGAAGACCGCGCGCCTGCTGATCAAGCACCAGGGCTTCTCGACGGTCGCCGCGGCGGGGCTCGTCCGCTCGCTCGCGTTCGAAGCGCTCGACGCTGCGCACGACATCGACCAGCTGCGCAGGCTCTGGATGGGGCTCGACGCCGCCGATCGCCGCGACCCGTTCATCGCCGCGCGCGCCGCAGCGCAGGCGAGCGCGCTCGGCAGTCCGGACGACGCGCGCACGTGGCTTCGTCCGCTCTGGGACGACATCGCCGAGCTCGCGCCCGAAGACCGCTGGGCGATCGCCGAGGCGCTAGCCGGCGCGGTGAGCGGGATCGGGCCCGAATGGCTGCCGCGGCTCGACGCCGCATCGCAGGCGCTGCCGCGCGACGGCGCGGTCGCGCTCGCCGCCGGTCGCGCGCTCGCCGAGCGCGGTCTCTGGGGCAAGTCGCGGGCGCTGCTCGAGCAGGCGGCGAACGACGTCGCGCTGCCGACGACGACGCGTCGCAAGGCCTGGATCGCGCTCGCCGAGCTCGCGACCCGCGAGAACGATGCGGCGCGCGCAGCGCGTTGCTTCGAGAACGCCGCACGCGAAGGTTGAGCGCCGCTGCGGTCGATGCGCCGTGGTGTGGCCCGTTCGCTCGTCAGCGATCGAACACCCAGTTGACGCCCGCCGTCCAGGAGCTCGGCGCGTTGCCGAGTCCTTGCGCGCGGCTCAGATCGAAGCTGACATTCGTGTTCAGGGTGTAGCGCGCACCGAGCCGCCAGCGGTCGGTGTGCAGCTCGCGAAAGCGCTCGGCGACGAACGACCACTCCTGCGACGGTGACCATTCGGCCGCGACGCCGCCGTGGTCCGCGTCCGGTGCGTTGTGGAGGAAGTCGCGGCCCGCGTTGACGTGCACCTGCAGCGTTTCGGTGGCGCGCCATGTCAGCGGCAACACGACGCTGGTGCCGACTCGATGTGGAGAGTGGTCCTGCCATGCCGCGGCGACCGCGACGCCGATCGAGATCTTCTCGGTGAGCGGGTGCGCCCACTTGGCTTGAATGCCGGCGACGTTGGTTCGCTCGCCGACGCTGGTGCGGAACGCGTCGAAGTTCAGTCCGAGCTCGACCGGTCCGATCCGGCACACGGGTCCGACGTGCCACAGGCGTGCACCCGAGCTCTCGGCACGGTCGAACCACGTCTCGATCAGGCACTGACCGGGATCGAGGATCACCGCGTCGTCGACGGAATGGTGGCCGCCCGCTGCTTGGGCGGACGATGCCAGCAGGCACGCGATCGAAGTGGTCAGTGCCTCGCGAACCATGAGGGAGACTCCCTGCAGAGCGCGAGCACCGAAAGCCGCGCTGCTACAATGATGAGCTCAGCGGCTGTAGCTCAGTTGGATAGAGTACTTGGCTACGAACCAAGGGGTCGTGGGTTCGAATCCTGCCAGCCGCGCCAGTTTTGTCTTGCTACGT
>Ga0207706_10003414_pt1 | contig 15172 bp, 17 predicted proteins | sample KBSC53metaG_FD_184318 | JGI IMG/M metagenome (GOLD analysis project Ga0207706, IMG submission 184318) | Corn rhizosphere microbial communities from Kellogg Biological Station, Michigan, USA - KBS C5-3 metaG (SPAdes) (version 2) | ecosystem: Host-associated > Plants > Roots > Rhizosphere > Soil ... | reverse complement strand
TCGCGTCACGAAGCGCCTCTCGGACCGTCATGGTTACGAGCGGTGTGCCTTCCGGCACTTCGGGGTCGTCGTGGGTCTTGGCGACGTCGGCGACGAGGTCGCGCGCGGCGGTCTCGAACACGTGAGGCGTCGGTGTCGGCTCATCCTGCTGGGATGCGGGCGCAGGCACCGAGGGCTCGGCGGTCATCGCGGGCTTCGGCGCTTCGGCTGCCGGTGCAGCATCGGCTGCTTCCCCCTCGCCGGCCATGATCGCGATCGGCTGCCCGACCTTCACTCCGTCGGTGCCCTCGGGCACGAGGATCTTAGCGATCTTGCCCTCGTCGACAGCCTCAAACTCCATCGTCGCCTTGTCGGTCTCGATCTCAGCCAAGATGTCGCCCGATTTGACGTCATCGCCTTCCTTGACCAGCCACTTGGCAAGTGTGCCCTCCTCCATGGTCGGGGAGAGCGCCGGCATTTTGAGTTCGATGCCCATCAGTAACTCCCCACCAGGACGTCGGTGTAGAGCTCTTCGGGCGCAGGCTCCGGTGCGTCTTCAGCAAATTTGGCAGCTCCGACCACGATATCCTTGATTTCCTTGTCGATCGCCTTGAGGTCGTCTTCCTTGACGCCCATCGCGACGAGGTCGCGCTCGGCGTGCGAAATCGGGTCGTTGTGCTCACGCACCTCCTGCACTTCCTCGCGCGTCCTGTACCGCGCCGGGTCGGACATGGAGTGGCCGCGATAACGATAGGTCAAAAGCTCGAGCAGGATCGGGCCCTTGCCGCTCCGCGTCCACTCGAGCGCGACTTCAGCCGCCCCACGGACGGCCAGCACGTCCATGCCGTCGACCTGAAGGCCGGGGATCCGGTGCGCCTGGCCGCGCCGAAACAGCTCTGGCTCAGCCGATGAGCGCTCGATGCTCGTGCCCATCGCATATTTGTTGTTCTCGACAACGTAGATGACCGGCAAGTCCCAAAGTTTGGCCATGTTGAAGGCCTCGTAGACCTGGCCCTGGTTCACCGCGCCGTCGCCCATGTAGGTGAGGCACACGCCGCCGTCCTCGGCATACTTGTGCTTGAAGGCCAGGCCGGTGCCGAGCGGCACCTGCGCGCCGACGATGCCGTGGCCGCCGTAGAATCCGTGGTCGACGCTGAACATGTGCATCGACCCGCCCTTGCCCTTGGAGATGCCGGCTTCGCGGCCAGTCAGCTCGGCCATGATCAGCTTGGGATCAATGCCGTACGCCAGCATGTGCCCGTGATCGCGATAGCCCGTGATGACGCTGTCCTTGCCGACGGTCATGGCCGATTGCAGCCCGACAGCGACCGCTTCCTGGCCGATGTAGAGGTGGCAGAAGCCGCCGATAAGCCCGAGGCCGTAAAGCTGCCCTGCCCGCTCCTCGAAGCGGCGGATCAGCAGCATCTCGCGATAGAACTGGAGCATCTGCTCCTTCGACGCCTTGTAGCGCTGGGGTTGCGGCGGTCGCGCGATGTCGGCGCCGCGCGTTTCGGGGACTGCTGATGCTGCGGCTTTTTTCGCGGAACGCGCCACGTGCGACCTCTCTCGTCGGGTAAGCGCGAGAGCCTATAGGCACGGCTTAAGCGAGCGGCAACTAGGCGCGCTTGATGCTAGTCGAGGGGGACGATGACCTCATCGGAGCGGACCAGGCCAAGATCCTTGCGCACCAGCTCATCCGCTATGTCCGGATCGGCCTTCTTCGGGTCGAGCAGGTCGGAACGGTGCTTGAGCGCGGCATGGTCCCGTTCAATCTGCGCCAGCTCGGCCTCTCGCTGCTGCAGAGCACGGTGATAGCTGCCCCAGGCAAGGATCCCGTTGGGGCCAGCAATCGCATGGCCAGCGAAGGTGCCGACCACGATCACGGCCAGGGCCGGCATCGCCACCCTGCGGATCAGCCTGAAAATGCGGTCCGTACCTCCCACCATGACGTCAAAAGAATCACGCCTCACCCACGAACGCAAGTGAAAAGAATGATTTGGTGGACGAAGCGGGGATAAAGTTGTGGATCAGCTCGGCTTGTAGGCCTTGAGCGCGGCGCGTCCGGCGTAACGCGCCGTGTCGCCGAGCTCTTCCTCAATCCGCAACAACTGGTTGTACTTCGCCGTCCGATCTGAGCGCGCGAGGCTGCCGGTCTTGATCTGGCCGCAGCTCAACGCAACCGCGAGGTCCGCAATCGTCGAGTCCTCGGTCTCGCCCGAACGGTGGGACATCACCGCCGTATAGGCATTGGTCTGGGCAAGCCTGACGGCGTCGATCGTCTCGCTCAGCGACCCGATCTGGTTGACCTTGATCAGGATCGAGTTGGCGATGCCATGGTCGATCCCCCATTGGAGCCGCTTCACATTGGTCACGAAGGCGTCGTCGCCGACCAGCTGAACGCGGTCTCCAAGCTTATCGGTGACGGCCTTCCAACCTTCGGCGTCATCCTCGGCCATTCCGTCCTCGATCGACGCAATCGGATAATTCGCAGCCAGATCCGCCAGGAAATCGGCCATCTCGACCGGGGACAGCGTTTTGCCCTCGCCTTCCATACGGTACGCGCCGTCCTTGAAGAACTCGCTCGCCGCGCAATCGAGCGCCAGCAGCACATCGTCACCGAGTTTGTAGCCGGCGGCATTCACCGCCTTGTCGATCTGGTCGAGCGCCTCCCGCGCGCTGTTGATCGCGGGGGCGAAACCGCCCTCGTCGCCCACCGCCGTGGACAAGCCGGCGGCATGCAGCCCGCTCTTGAGCGCGTGGAAGATCTCGACGCCGCAGCGCAGTGCCTCGGCGAAGGTCGGCGCTCCGACCGGCATCACCATGAATTCCTGGAAGTCGATGCGATTGTCCGCGTGAACTCCTCCGTTGAGGATGTTCATCATTGGGACCGGCAGAAGGTTCGCATCTACCCCGCCGACATAGCGGTAGAGCGGCAGCCCGACGGCATCTGCAGCCGCCTTGGCCGTCGCAAGGCTCACCCCCAGGATCGCATTGGCGCCGAGCCGGCCCTTGTTCTCGCTTCCATCGAGCTCGATCATGATCCGGTCGAGCTCGGCCTGGTCCTCTGCCTCGAGCCCGACGACCGCTTCGGCGATCTCCCCGTTCACCGCCTGCACGGCCTTCATGACGCCCTTGCCGCCCCAACGGCTCTTGTCCCCGTCGCGCAGCTCGACAGCCTCGTGAGCGCCGGTAGAGGCGCCGGAAGGAACGGCGGCCCGGCCCATGCTTCCGTCCTCCAGCGTGACGTCCACTTCGACGGTCGGATTGCCGCGGCTGTCGAGGATCTGGCGGGCGTGGACGTCGACGATCGCGGTCATGGCTTTCCTTCTTGCGGGGGCGTAACAATATAGGTGTACGCGAAAGCCTAATAAGCTGAGCGTTCGAGCGTGCAACTTTCGGCCCGGAGCACCGGAACGAACGCCTGAGTCTTCGGGTTCAAGGCGGACGATAGGAGGACTGGCCCGATGACCGATCAGAGGACCGACGAAATGACTGCCGACTTGCCCGAGGGGACCGATACCGTGATCGAGGGAGCTGCCAGCACCGGCGAGGACAGTGCGGAGAACACAACTGCCCGAGAGGATTCCGAACGTGGTCTCGTCGACCGGATCCGTGGCGGACGCGAGCAGCTGTCCAACCAGGCAGGCGAGCGCGCCCGCGGCCTTGTCACCCAGGGCCTGGACCGCACGTCCGAAGCACTCGCCAATGTTTCCAAGATGATCGGCGACACCGCCTCCGGCATCGATGAGCGACTGGGCGAGGAATATGGCGACTATGCCCGCCGCGCCGCCGGATCGATCGAGAATGTCGCGAACCAGATCGCGTCCAAGGACCCGGACGAGCTGATCGAGGACACCCGCAACTTCGTCCGAAACAGCCCGGGGATTGCACTCGCCGGCGCCGCGGTCGTTGGCTTCGTCGTCGCTCGCTTGCTGAAGACCGGCCTTGCGACGGATCAAGGCGAGGATGACGACGACTGATGCTGAAGCCGGTCGACCCCGGACCGCAGCCGCCTGAGAGGCCGATCGGTGAGCTCGTCCACGAGCTGATCGAGAACGGCAAGGCCTACGCTCGCGCCGAGTTCGACCTCTACAAGGCAATCGCAACCGCCAAGGGCAAGGCGCTAGCCATTCCCGCGGCAATGTTCGTGGTTGCCTTCATCTGCGCCCTCGCTGCGGTCACCGCGCTTGCGCTGGGCGTCGTCATAGCGCTCGAAACCTTCATCGGTCCGCTTGCTGCCGGCTTCGTCGGCATGTTGATCTTCGCCGCAATCGCCGGGTTGTTCGGCTGGGCTGGCTACAACCGGCTGAGGCGAGACTTGTGAAGGACAATGGGCAAATCACTGCGGCGCGGGCCGAAGTCGACCGCAGGCGCGCCAGGATCATGGACACAGCTCACGAGCTACAGGATCGGCTGAGCCCGAAGGTGCTTGCCAACAATGCCTGGCAGGGCGCCAAGGAGAAGGGGGCCGACCTCGCCGAGGATGCAGTAGATGCCGTCCGCGCTAGGCCGCTGACCACGACCGGCATCGTCGCCGCAATCACCATGTTTCTTGCCCGCGAGCCCTTGATCGACCTTGCGGGCAGGCTGGCGGATACCGTCGGCGAGAAGCGGAAAACAAGGAAGGCCCGAAAGGCCCAAACCAAGCAACAGCGTACGGAGAAAGCCAATGACTGAACGGGGCAACGACCAACAAGCGGCCGGCATGGACCCGCGGGAAACGCAGCGCCAACGGGCAATTCGCGCGTATGAGGATGCGCGCGGACGCGCCACCGACACGCTCGGCCAGGCGCCCTTGATCGCGCTGGCTGGCGGGATCGCCGCAGGCGCATTGATCGCCGCCCTGCTGCCGCGCACGGACGCGGAGACTCGGCTCGTCCGGCCCACGGCCAAGCGGGTAAAGAACAGCGCCCGCGCGGCGTTCACCGCTGCTCGCGATACAGGCACCCAGCGGCTCGACGAGCTCGGGATCAATCGATCGAAGGGCGAAGAGACTATCCGCAGTCTGATCGATGGCTTGACCGATGCGGCCAAAGCCTCTGCAACGGCCGCAGCGGAGGCCGTTCGCAAGGGCTGACGCGAGGCTTCACATCGTTTAGCGGGGGCAGGCATGAGCAAGCTTCATCTTGTGTTCGGCGGTCGGGTGAAGGACCCGCAGGGCCTAGATTTCGACATGAACAGCATTGACCTCGTCGGCGTGTACGACAGCTACGCCGCGGCGGAGGATGCCTGGCGCGGCGCGGCCCAGCGGACCGTGGACGATGCTGAGATGAAATATGTCGTCGTCCATCTCCATCGCCTGCTGGAGCCGGACTCGGAAGGCATTTCGCGGCCGAGGCAGCCGGCGGCCTAGGCCTTGCGGTATTTCCACAACAGCAGCGGGCGCTGCAGCAGCAGCCCCGCCGCAAATCCCCCGACATGGGCTGCTGTCGCGACGAGGACTCCGCGCGTTCCTGCCAGCCAGGTGGTCGCCATCTGCAGCAGCACCCAGGCGACCATCAGCCAGACGACATTGATCCAGCGGTTCAGCCAGAGGTTGTTCGTAACCGCTTTGGCCCTGCCAAAGCTAAGGGCGTAGGCGCCGATGACCGCGCTTACCGCGCCGCTCGCGCCGATGACCGGAGAGGTCGCGAGAGGGTTGATGACCCATTGTGCAGCAGCGGCGGCATAGGCGCCAACCACGTACAGCACGATTATTCCAAACCCGCCCAGGATCCGTTCGACCTGGGTTCCGCACCACAGCAGGATCAGCATGTTGAAGCCGATGTGGATGAGGTTCGAATGGACGAAGGTCGCCGTTAGGGGCGTCAGGAATACCGGAGCCGTCGCGAACGGGATCACGAACCCGCTGAACCGCGCGGGGACAAACCCAAGGGCGTAGTCGACCTTGCCGGTGGGATCGAGAACGGCCGCCACGATCCACGCCAGCACCGTCAGAGCGACGATGATGTTGGTGGCCGTGCGCGGAGTGCGCGAGTCCACTTAGATGAACTCGATCTTCTTGATCTCGTAGTAGCGGTCGCCCGACGGCGTCGAGACTTCCACCTCTTCGCCCTTCTGGCGCCCGATCAGCGCGCGGCCGAGCGGCGAATTGTAGCTGATCCGCCCGTGGCTGGCATCGGCCTCTACTTGGCCTACCAGCTGGTAGCGGACCTTCTTCTCGTCCTCGTCGATCAGCGTGACCGTCGCGCCAAACACGACCTTGTCGCCCGACAGCGTGGTCGGATCGATCACCATCGCCCGGCTGAGGCGGTCCTCGAGGTCGGCGATCGTCGCCTCGACCTGCCCCTGGCGCTCTTTCGCGGCATGGTATTCGGCGTTCTCGCTGAGGTCGCCGTGAGCACGTGCCTCCTCGATCGCCTCGACGATCGCGGGGCGCTCTTGCTGGCGCAGCCGCTTCAGCTCATCGGTCAGCTTCCGGTGGCCCTCGGCCAGCATCGGTACCTTTTCGGCACTCGCCATATTCAAAAACCCTTTTTCAAAACGCTGCCCCGGCGTGCCTTGGCCCGCGAACGGAAGCAGATTGTAAGTGAAGCCTAGCCTTGGGAGGCGGAATAATAGGATTGGAGCGAGGCGACTTCAAGCGCGTGTCCCCGCACCGCCTCGATAGACCGCGCCGCCGCCAGGCTGGCGGGCGCCGTCGTGAAGTAAGGGACCTTCTTGTTAAGCGCCGTGGTCCGGATCGAATGGCTGTCCTTTAGCGATTGCCAGCCTTCCGTGGTGTTGAAGACAACCGCCACGCCACCATCGAGCAGCCGGTCGACGATGTGCGGCCGGCCTTGCGCAACCTTGTTCACCAACTCGACCGGTAAGCCCTTCGACTGAAGGTGAGCGGCCGTCCCGGCCGTCGCGATGATGTTGAAGCCAAGCTCGACCATCTTCTCAACGGCAGCGACGATGTTCTCCTTGTCGCCGTCCTTGACCGAAACGAAGGCCGTTCCGCTTTGCGGCAGGACCATGCCTGCACCGAGCAAAGCCTTGGCGAAAGCGATGTCGAATTCACCAGCAATTCCCATTACTTCACCGGTGCTCTTCATCTCCGGTCCGAGTACGGGATCAGTCCCCGGGAAGCGTGCGAATGGGAACACCGACTCCTTCACGGCAACGTACGACAGTTCCCGCTTGACCTCTCCGAAGCTTGCCAGCGGCTCGCCAGCCATCACGCGGGCAGCGATCTTCGCCACGGGTCGCCCGATCGCCTTGGCGACGAAGGGCACGGTGCGGCTGGCGCGGGGGTTGACCTCGATCAGGTAAATTTCGCCGTCCTTGACCGCGAACTGGACGTTCATCAGCCCTTTGACCTTCAGTGCCAGCGCCAGCTCGCGCGTCTGCCGCTCGATCTCGCCGACGATCTCCTTCGGCAGGCTGTAGGGCGGAATTGAGCAAGCACTGTCGCCCGAGTGCACGCCTGCTTCCTCGATATGCTGGAGGACGCCGCACACCGCTACGTCGGTTCCATCGCAGATTGCGTCGACATCGACCTCGATCGCATCGCGGAGATAGCGGTCGATCAGTACCGGGCTCTTCCCCGACACCTGGACTGCCGTCGCGATATAATGGTCGAGCTGCTGGGGCCCCTCGACCACCTCCATTCCACGTCCGCCAAGAACGTAGGACGGCCTCAGGAGCACCGGATATCCGATCCGTTCGGCGACCCGGATAGCCTCGTCGCGGCTACGTGCGATGCCGTTGGACGGCTGCTTAAGGCCCAGGCGCTGAACCAGCGCCGCGAACCGCTCGCGGTCTTCGGCGAGGTCGATGCTGTCGGGTGAGGTGCCGAGGATCGGAACCCCGGCCTCCTGCAGTTCCTCAGCGAGCTTGAGCGGCGTTTGCCCGCCAAGCTGGACGATCACGCCCAGCAGCTCGCCCTTCTCCTGCTCGCGGCGAACGATCTCAAGCACGTCTTCGGCGGTCAGCGGCTCGAAATAGAGACGGTCGGACGTGTCCGGATCGGTCGAGACCGTCTCCGGATTACAGTTGACCATGATGACTTCGAGGCCTGCGCCCTTCTGCTCGCCACGATCGCGGCCGAGAGCGAAGGCGGCGTGACAGCAGCAATAGTCGAACTCGATCCCCTGCCCGATCCGGTTCGGGCCGCCGCCGAGGATCATTACCTTGCGGCGATCGCTGACCTGCGCCTCGTCTTCAAGCTCGCCGAACAAGGGCGCTTCGTAGGTCGAGTACAGATACGGCGTCGCTGCATCGAATTCGGCAGCACAGCTATCGATACGCTTGAATACTGGGCGGACGCCAAGCTTCAGCCGGTGGGCCCGCACCTCGTCTTCGGTGATCCCTCCGGTCATCGCGGTCATTGCGCTGTGGACCACGCCCGAGCCGCCCGCAGCGACAGCCTCGCTCATCTCTCGTTCGACCCCAGCGGAGCGAAGCGAGAGCTGGGCCAGGCGCGCATCGGAGAATCCCATCGCCTTAAGGCGGCGCATGCCGCGGGCATCGCTCGGCAGCCCGTTGATGCGGACTTCCTCTTCCGCTTGAACGATCTCCTGTAACCGGCTGAGAAACCACGGGTCGAAGCCCGCAATCTCGTTGATCCGTTCGACCGTGAAGCCCTGGCGCAAGGCCTCGGCGGCGACCAGCAATCGATCCGGCGTCGCTCGTGCAAGCGCGCTTTCGATTTCGGCAGGGTCGGCCCCCTCGAAGGTCCGCACCCGGTCTAGTCCGCACAGCCCGGTCTCGAGGCCCCGCAGCGCCTTCTGCAGGCTCTCGGCGAAGTTGCGCCCGATTGCCATGACCTCGCCGACCGACTTCATCGAAGTCGACAGCAAAGGCTCGGCGCCCTTGAACTTCTCGAACGCGAAACGGGGAATCTTCGTCACGACATAGTCGATGGTGGGTTCGAAGCTCGCCGGCGTCGCGCCGCCGGTGATGTCGTTAGCGATCTCGTCCAGCGTGTATCCAACCGCCAGCCGCGCAGCGACCTTGGCGATCGGGAAGCCAGTTGCTTTGGAAGCCAGTGCGGACGAGCGCGACACGCGGGGGTTCATCTCGATGACCACCATCCGTCCGGTCTTCGGATCGACTGCGAACTGGACGTTGGAACCACCAGTTTCTACACCGATTTCTCGCAGCACCGCGATCGATGCCGAGCGCATCCGCTGATATTCCTTGTCCGTCAGCGTCAGCGCAGGCGCGACCGTAATCGAGTCGCCTGTATGCACCCCCATCGGATCGACGTTCTCGATCGAGCAGATGATGATGGCATTGTCCGCACGATCGCGGACGACCTCCATCTCATATTCCTTCCAGCCAACCAGGCTCTCATCGATCAGGACCTCTGTCGTCGGCGACGCCTCGAGCCCGGTGCGCACGAAATGCTCATATTCGTCGCGGTTGTACGCAATGCCCCCGCCCGTCCCGCCAAGCGTGAAGCTCGGTCGGATCACGGCCGGCAATCCCACCGTCTCCAGCGCCGCGGCGGCCTCCTCCATCGTATGCACGATCGCCGAACGCGGGCTTTCGAGGCCAATGCGGTCCATCGCGTCACGGAATTTCTCCCGATCCTCGGCCTTCTCGATCGCCTCCGCATTCGCCCCGATCAGCTCGATTCCGAGCCGGTCGAGCGTCCCATCCTTGAAAAGCGCCAACGCCGTATTGAGCGCAGTCTGACCACCCATGGTCGGAAGCACCGCGTCTGGCCGCTCTTTCTCCAGGATCTTGGCGACGATGCCCGGTGTGATCGGCTCGATATAGGTCGCGTCGGCGAGTTCCGGGTCGGTCATGATCGTTGCCGGGTTGGAATTGACGACGATGACCCGATAACCTTCGCTTTTCAGTGCCTTGACCGCCTGGCTTCCCGAATAGTCGAACTCTGCCGCCTGGCCGATGACGATCGGGCCGGCGCCGATGATCAGGATCGACGAGATGTCGGTGCGCTTCGGCATCTATCGTCCGAACAGCTTACCGAGGATGCCGCCGCTATCGGTAGGTATGCCGTGATAATTCGCCTTGGCCCGATCCTGCGGTGATAGCGTGAGGACCGCCAGGAACGGTGCCGGATCACCTTTCGCCAGCGCGGTCGTGAACGGACGCTCCCCTTCAAGTGACTTCAGCGCGGCCGAGAGTTCGCTGCCCTCCTTCGCTGTGAAGAAGAAGTCACGTACGCCCTGCCCCGTGACGACGCCGACGAGATAGGTCTGCGCATTCGCTGCAGTGAGGGCGGCAATGAGCGCATCTTCGAACGCATCGAGTGCCTCCGTCGACTTGGGTAGCCCAGTCTCGGCGACATCCTCGGGGAGCAGAGTGCAACGCAGACGCGCAAAGAAATTGACCACGGCGAACTCCCGGACATGCGGAGATCCCGTTCGCGAGCGGATGAAGACCGGCTGGCCGCCCTGCGGCGTGCGACTGAACATCACCCAGTCGTCCTCCTCACCGGCAATCGTGAGCTTCTCGGTCATGTGGCGGGTGTCTCCGGGAAGTTGATGGTGACGAATACGGGCTTGAGGCCGTTCTTGCGCGCCCATCGAGCGACGCATGTGCGCTGGGCCGGCGATGGATCGCTCCGCATCGACAGCAGCAGCTTCTTCTCACTGTCGTCCTGGATTAGCTCGCCCATCGCCAGGCCGCAGCCGAGCGCGACCTGGTTCAGTTGACCTTCGTCATGCATCCGCGCCGGCGTCGCGCACCCGGAAAGCGCGAGGCCAAGCGATCCAAAGAAAAGGGAACCGCTTCGCCTCACATATTCTCCTTCTTCGGGAACAGCGATGCGACATCCAGCTTCGGGATAGCAGGAGCCTTCTGCTTGCAGGTTTTCTCGACGCCTTTGACGACTTTCTTCACCAGGTCGCGGACGCTGCCGCGGTCGAAGCTGTCGACCTTGCCGCCGACCTCCACTTCGCTGAACCCGACCGACTCGCAGTTGCGAAAGCCGGCGATGACCTGGACGAACCCCTTGGCATGTTCCACGCTCACCACGAGGTCACCTGAATTGAACCCGGCTTCACAGCTTTGACTGTCGCAGGGGGCCTGCCCGCCCTGCCACAATTGCTTGCCAACGAACCATTCGCCCGCCGGGAGCTTGAAGAGGTCGTCGGGTCGCGCAACGCTCGCCTTTCCGGCCGGTACCTTCACGATTTCCTGAGCCGGCGATACGGCCGGGATCAGGACGGCTAACGTGCATAGCATCGGGAAACGCATGGTCATGTCTCCTTCGTGATGCTGCTCACGAACCTCTCGAACAGGTAGAAGCTGTCTTGAGGACCCGGAGAAGCCTCCGGGTGGTACTGGACACTGAAGGCGGGCCGGTCAGTCAGTTCAATCCCGCAATTGCTGTTGTCGAAGAGGGAGACGTGGGTCTCACGCACATTGTCCGGAAGCCCCTCGCGCTCGACCGCAAACCCGTGGTTCATGCTGGTGATCTCGACCTGGCCATCGCTTAGCCGCTTCACCGGGTGATTTGCCCCGCGATGGCCCTGGAACATCTTGCTGGTCCTGCCGCCGACGGCGAGCGCCAGCATCTGGTGACCCAGGCAGATACCGAACAGCGGCTTCTTGGTTTCCAGCATCTGCTTGATCACCGGGACTGCATATTCGCCCGTGGCAGCAGGGTCGCCGGGACCGTTCGACAGGAAGAAGCCGTCGGGCTTGTGCCCCATGATCTCGTCGAAGCTCGCCTGCGCCGGAACCACCGTCACGCGCGCGCCGGCCTCGACCAGCAGGCGGAAGATGTTGCGCTTGTTGCCGTAGTCGACGGCAACGACGTGCGGCCGGCCCTCATCCTGCGGTCCAAGGTCATAGCCCTGTCCCCACGCCCACTTGCCGCCGGTCCAGCGTTCGACCTGCAGCCGGCTGACTTCCTTGGCGAGGTCCATGCCCTCAAGCCCCGGCCAATCCGCGGCCATCTTCTGCAGCTTGTCGAGGTCGAACTGCCCGTCTGCGCGGTGCGCGATCGCGATGTTGGGCGGCCCCTCGGTTCGCACCAGGCGCGTCAGCGCGCGTGTGTCGACTCCCGCGATTCCGATCCGCCCCCACTTCGCCATCCATTCCGCAAAGCCCTGGTTTGCCCGATAATTGGAAGGCTCGGTCACCACCTCGCGGACCAGGCAACCGAGCGCATGCGCTTCGCCCGCTTCGACGTCCTCGTCGTTGGCGCCGACATTGCCGATGTGCGGGAAGGTGAAGGCGATGACCTGCTTCGCATAAGACGGATCGGTCATGACCTCCTGGTAGCCCGTCATGGCGGTGTTGAAGCACAGCTCTCCGACCGCTTCGCCTTCGGCTCCGAAGCCTTGCGCCCAGACCCTTCTTCCATCGGCGAACACCACGACTCCCGTCGCACCCGCCGGCTGGGGTGCGTGCAGAGGTCGTACGTCGGCCATGGGCAGGAAAGCCTTCCGTCAGGGGTTCGCCAGCGATGTCGCTAAGCCATAGCCGCTATGCGCATTACGCGGCCCGGTCAACCGCTGGTCAGTCCCCAAATCCGCGGCTAGGGCTGATGGTTTCCCTCAAGAGCCCAAACGATGACCAGAGACGATATCAAGACTGCGCTGGTGACCGCCATGAAGGGTGGTGACAAGGACACGACCGGCACGCTCCGCCTGGTGCAGGCAGCGATCAAGAATCGCGACATTGAGGTGCGGACCGGCGGTGCACCCAAGGATGACGACACGCTCGTCACGGAAGTGCTTCAGAAGATGGTCAAGCAGCGCCGCGAATCGGCCGACATCTATCGCAAGAACGGCCGCGAGGACCGCGCCAGCGCCGAAGAAGCGGAGATTGCGGTGATCGAGCGATTCCTTCCGCAACAGCTGGGCGAGGCCGAGGCCGAAGCGAAGATCCGGGAGATCATCGCTGAGACAGACGCCTCCTCGATTAAGGACATGGGCCGGGTGATGGCGCTGGTGAAGGAGCGGCTCGGCGGTTCAATCGAGCCCGCGCGAGCGTCAGGTTTGGTCAAAGCCGCCCTGAGCTAACGCACGAAAAAGGCCCCGCCGCACGTGGCGGCAGGGCCCGAATGGAATAACTGAAGCTTACCGAGCTGCGGCGGCTGTTGCGCCTCCTCCCGCACCTGTCAGGCCCATGACGCCGTCCATTGCCAGATGGTACATGCGCATGGCGATCGAGGTCGCAAGCGCACCGGCTATAGCCAGCTGCAGATTGCCGCAGATCGCGGTCAGCTGCGCACCAACGCTTGGGATGTTGCCGAGCGCCGCGCCGACGATTGGCAGCGCGATGACTGTGGCGGTTGCAAGAAGCACGCGGTCTTCAGCCATCGCCAAACCAGCGATGATTCCGAGCGCGACCAGCGCTAGCGGCACGTTCATCCCGGCAAGCGGAACAAAGGCTGCGACGATTGCGAGTACAATGGCGATAGCGCGGGCAAGCCCGCCGATCTTCATCAACATATAACCCCTCCCCTTGATCAATCCGGCACGGCGATCTTCCGTCGCCCTTTTCCGGAAGGGAGGTCAGCTTACCTTCAAATGCCTCATTCCACACACGAAATGAATCGTTTCAGTTCAATGGCTTGCGGGCTGCAGTCAAATATTCACCCCGTGATTTCGCCTCCGCAGCTGTGGATAAGTCAGCCTCACCGCTTGCGGGCGACTCACGTCTCAGTAGGGTCGAAATCGTGACCCTCTCACCACAATGGCTGGACGAACTCCGCGCCCGCACCACGCTGTCGAGCGTGATCATGCCGAGCGTGAAGCTCATCCGGGCCGGACGCGAGTGGAAGGCGTGCTGCCCGTTCCACAACGAGAAGACGCCGAGCTTCACGGTCAACGACGACAAAGGCTTTTACCACTGCTTCGGTTGCGGCGCTCACGGGGACGCGATCCGTTTTCTCACCGACAACCGCGGCATGCCTTTCATGGACGCGATCAAGGAGCTTGCCGCCAAAGCCGGGATGGATGTCCCTGCCCCGGACCCACTGGTTCGCGAACGGGCCGAGCGGGTCGCGAGCCTCACTGACGTCATGGCGGAAGTCGCCAGGTGGTACACCGAGCAGCTCGACGGCCTAGCGGGCGCGGACGCGCGCGAATATCTCAAGCGCCGCGGCATCGACGCCGCCATAGCCCAGCGCTTCGGGCTTGGCCTCGCCCCCGACAACCGCACCGCCCTCAAACGCGCGCTCGGCAAGAAGCTGGGCGAAGACAATCTCGTCGAGACGGGCATGCTGATTCAGCCGGAGGAAGGCGAGAAGGAAAGCTACGACCGTTTCCGCGGGCGGCTAATGATCCCGATCCGCGACCCGCGCGGCCAGGTGATCGGCTTCGGCGGGCGCATCCTCGGCGAGGGCGAGCCCAAGTACCTCAATTCGCCGCAGACCAGCCTCTTCGACAAGGGCCGCACCCTCTACAACCTCGACCGCGCCGGTCCCGCGAGCCGCACTGCCAAGCGGCTGATCGTCGTCGAGGGCTACATGGACGTCATCGCGCTCGACCGCGCCGGGATCGCGGAAGTCGTAGCCCCTAACGGGACTGCGCTGACCGAAGGCCAGCTCGAGCGGCTGTGGCGCCTCGACCCATCGCCGATCCTCTGCTTCGACGGCGACAATGCCGGCAAGAAAGCCGCGATCCGGGCAGCGACCCGCGCCCTGCCCCTGCTCCGCCCCGACCGGACCCTGCGCTTCATCGAGCTGCCTGCCGGCCAGGACCCAGACGATATCATCCGCTCTGGCGGCAGGGACGCATTCGAGGAACTGCTTGCCAACCCCGAGCCGCTCGACGCCAGGCTGTGGCGCTACGAGCTCGGTGCCGAGCCGCTCACCACCCCCGAAGCCTGGGCAGGCCTCAAGGAGAGGCTGATCGCCCACGCTTCCACCATCGGCCATGCCGACCTCGGGCGGATGTACAGGGAAGACTGGCTGAACCGGTTCTACAATCTACGCCGCCCACCACCACAGTCGCAGCAGCGCCAGTTCACCAAGACCTTCACCAAGGGCCGCTGGACGCCGCCAGCCCCGCCGGTCCGGGAAGAGGCCAAGTCCATCGCCTCGTCGGGCATTGACGCCCCGACCGCCCGCGCGCTTCTCCTCGGTTTCGCCAATTTCCCGGAGGAGCTGCCGGCCCACTGCGAGCAGCTCGCCTCGCTTCCGATCCCCGACAAGCCCACCGCCCAGATGCGCGACGACCTGGTCAACGCGGCCTTCTCCGGCGCGACGCTTGATCGAGAGGGCGTTAACACCATATTGGGCAGCGATGGAGCAACGGGCCGGAATGCCTCGCGCACCATG
>Ga0207706_10003413_pt1 | contig 15181 bp, 12 predicted proteins | sample KBSC53metaG_FD_184318 | JGI IMG/M metagenome (GOLD analysis project Ga0207706, IMG submission 184318) | Corn rhizosphere microbial communities from Kellogg Biological Station, Michigan, USA - KBS C5-3 metaG (SPAdes) (version 2) | ecosystem: Host-associated > Plants > Roots > Rhizosphere > Soil ... | reverse complement strand
TGCGACGCACCGTTCAACTCCTCGCCAGACATCTTGCCGGCGCCCAGAATATCGCGCTCGATCACGTATTTAGGCATAGTTCATACCCTCCAGATTCGTCTTTTTATAAAGCAGTATAATCTAGAACTTTTCCGCCAGTCGCGTCAATATTGGAATAAAAATCACCGATGTTGGGATTCACTGTTTGGAAATCATCAGACAATCGAACGAGATGTTGGAATTTCAGAACAGAAAATCTTGGATGGGATTTGCTCTATTGCCGCTCCGCCTGCTTATTGGCTTTGGCTTTGCGGCGCACGGTTTTGCAAAGCTAAGCCGCGGCGTGGACGGTTTTGCCGATATCCTTCAGGCGTTGAGCGTACCGGCGCCGCATTTTACCGCGTGGGCAACTTCGCTGATCGAGTTGTTCGGCGGGCTTGCGATAATGGCCGGTGCGTTTGTGCCATTCGTGAGCGTTCCGCTAGCTGTCATTATGCTGACGGCTCTTGTCACGGTACATCTGCCATACGGATTTTCGTCAATTAAGTTGATGGCGATCACTGCCGATGGTCCGCAATTCGGAAAGATCGGCTATGAACTGAACCTGCTCTACATAGCGGGCCTTTTCGCTCTTGCGCTCGGCGGCCCGGGACCGTTTTCGATTGACAGGTTGTTTACTCGCAGAAAATAGGTTGGATTTCAACACAACCTACCGGGGTTTGCCGATCGCTGACAGATAATCGGGCTTCGATTCGTCACGGACAAGATGCGGATATTTTTCGCCGCCCGTGTAGCTGATATCGTACGTTGCCGTGTCGCCGCCGTTCTGGACTTCAAGCTTGATGGGCGCGGGGCCGTTTTTCGTGGCAGCCACGGCTTTATGAATGTTTTCGTACGAATAATCCTCGCCGTTGGCTTTCTTGATAATCATGCCCGGAGCCAACCCCGCTTTTCCCGCAGCAAGATCGGGACTAATATCGCGTATCACACCCTGAGCATTTACGATCAATCCGATCGAGTACATCAGATTCGGCCCGACTCCGCGCAAACTGTCCTGCACATTTGGCGTGTCGTTGTAAACAAGTTTCCATCCGCCATTCGTGATACCGCCTATCGGAGCCGTTTTGTTGACGTTGTAAACACGGTCCATAAAGAATGTGCGCCAATCGTACGGCACAACTTCGTTCAGCGTCCGAACGACATCGTCAAATGTGTATGGCACAACGTGCGGATCGCCGTTCGGCCCGCCGTGGAATTTGTGCAGAAAATCGTCGAGTGATTTTTTACCGTTGCTTTTTTGACGGATCAGCACGTCGGCATCGAGCCAGATCAGCGAACCTTCGTCGTAATAATCCACGCGGCGGCGCTCGTTCATCCACGCTCGAGGGCTGGAATATGTGATCTGCACCGACGTTGCCGTATCGACAAGCGGCCGCCACTTGCGCCCGGTCTGCGTGTCCATCGAAGCGTACGTGTCGGCAATATAATCGCGATAAACCTCAGGCGTCCACAATCCGCTGCGTGCCGGGAAAACATGGCCGAGATATTGCGTCAGTCCCTCATAAACCCAGAGCAGATCGCCGTGCATCGGCTGCTCAAAATCCGGAGTCGTCAGACTTGCCGGCCGCCGGTATTTTCCGTTCCACGAATGCGTGTATTCATGCGAAAGCAGATCACCCAGATCGATTAGCTTGTATTGGTCCGATAGCCCCTCAGTGTCAACTCCGTCTTCGCTCGACTCATGATGTTCGAGGCCTTCACTGCCGCCGTAATCGCTAAGCGTTAGCAAAAACTTATAGCTTTTATAATGATGCGCTCCGAATGCGAGATTTGCCTGTTTGACGAGATTTTTCCAGCCTTCGAGTGTTTCAGGTTTGTATTTTATCGACTCGGCCGTTTCGCCCCCCGCGATGTCCATTTCGACCGGAACCGGATCATTCGAGAGCGGCACCTTTGCAAAGTACTTACCAATGATCGCAGGTGAATCAATAAACGCGGTCAGATTTACTTCGCCAAATTTGACCGCACCGCCGGATTCACCCGTCACCGGAAGTGCTGTCGCGTATTGCCAGCCGGCGGGAACGCGCATCGACGCAGTTACCTTGATATCGTCGCTTTTGACGCCGCGTGGGTACATCAAAAGACGGTTCCATTTGATCCTTGCCAAGTTCGCAGTGGCGACGGTTCCGGGCTGTGAAACATCGTCAAATTCGACCTCGATCTGCTTTGCCGGCTGGGTGTTCGTTACGTGAAACGCGAACATGTCGACAGGGTCACGCTGCCATTTCAGCGGCTTTCCGTCAGCAGTGATGTACAGGTTGACCATGTCGTTGATCGTGCCGGTCGGCGAATGCTCGCCGGGTATCCATTTTGGATAATACAGATCAAAATCGCCCGTTTTCGCTGCGAAAGTTTCTTTAACGTGAATAATATTGATCGCGGCCCGCGTTGCATCAACGTCGAGCCGAATGCTGTTTTGCGCAAAAACTGCGGAAACAAAAAGTAATACCGTACAAAGGAAAAGAGCGGCTACCCGAACGGGTTTAGTGGCATTATTCTTCATATTGTTCGTGTGGAGAAAGTTTTTATTTGATAATACCAAAAGCGGCGATGGTTGTAAGGTAACCTTATTAACACGGTCAGATTTTAAAACTGAAAGGCCAGGCTATATTAGTAATTATCCAAAACAGCTCAAAACCTTTGGTCGCCTTTACTCGTATCTATGTTTGTTTTTTCATTCTTTTCCGCATTAAAATATTGCAAAATCCATGAACAAAATTAAATCTCTTTCTGTTGCATTCACAATACTTGTTGCGGCCACGGCCCTTTTTGCACAGCAGCCGTCCCCGCGTGTTTATACCGCCGAAGATTACGCCCGTGCCGAAAAAATGCTCGGTTATAATACGGGTCAGCTGGTTGACCGGTCCGGCGTTCGCCCAACGTTTTTGGCAGACGGCAGATTCTGGTATCGCGTCCTGACGCCAACCGGCAGCGAATACGTGTTGGTCAATCCGGTTGACGGCTCACGGCGAACCGATTCCACACTGGAAAAACTTGGCGTTCCGAATGCGAATCGTGCCGGCGGATTTGGACGTCGCGGCGGTGGCGGCGAGGGTGTGGTGTCGCCCGATGGCAAACGCACGGCGTACATAAAGGATTACAACTTGTGGGTCAAGGACAGCACCACCGGCAAAGAGACGCAGCTTACAACAGACGGCATCAAGGATTTTGGTTACGCGACGGACAACGCGGGATGGGTCCACAGCGACCGTGCGATATTGGTTTGGTCGCCGGACTCGAAAAAGATCGCGACGTTTCAACAGGACCAGCGAGGTACCGGCGATATGTATCTCGTTTCTACAAACGTCGGTCACCCAAAGCTTGAGGCGTGGAAATATCCTCTGCCTGGAGATGCGGTCGTAACGACAATACAGCGGGTCATCATCGAGGTCGATAATCCGAAAGTGATTCGGCTCAAAATGGACCCCGACCAGCACCGTTCGACGCAATGCGATGACGTTTCCTGCTCAGGCGGATGGGATGACGTTTACTGGAGCCCTGATGCAACCAAGCTTGCTTTCGTCTCGACATCGCGCGACCACAAAAAGGAAAACCTTCGTGTGGCTGACGCCGCCACAGGGAATATCCGCGATGTTTACGAGGAAACAACTGCGACGCAGTTCGAATCAGGCCAGGGCGAAGTAAACTGGCGTTACCTTCCCGCTTCGAACGAGTTCATATGGTTTACCGAACGCGACGGGTGGGGACATCTTTATCTTTACGACCTCACGACGGGAAAACTTAAGAATCAAATAACGAAAGGCGATTTTGCCGTCTGGCGCGTGTTGAAGGTCGATGAAAAGAATCGCGAGATCTATTTCCTCGCCGGCGGCCGTGAAGCGGGTGTCGATCCCTATTTTGGCCAATTTTACCGAGTGAATTTTGACGGGAAAAACATGACGCGGCTCACCCCCGAAAACGCGAACCACGAGATTTCGTTGTCGCCTGACGGGAAATATTTCGTCGACACATATTCGACGCCCGATACGCCGCAGGTTTCTGATCTGCGGGATGCGACCGGCAAGCTTATTGCAAATCTCGAAAAAACCGATATCTCCCGACTTAGGGCGACGGGTTGGAAGCCGCCGACGCGAATCACCGTTAAGGCGCGTGATGGTGTTACCGACCTTTATGGGTTGATGTACACGCCGACAAATCTTGACCCGAGCAAGAAATATCCGATCATCGATTACATATATCCCGGCCCGCAAGGCGGCAGCGTCGGCTCGCGTTCCTTTTCGGCTTCGCGTGGAGATAATCAGGCGCTTGCCGAGCTTGGTTTTATCGTGATGCAGGTTGACGGTATGTGTAACCCGCTGCGGTCTAAGAAATTTCACGATTCGTGCTACGGCGACATGGCGGATAATACTCTGCCCGATCAAGTCGGGGCTATTAAACAGCTTGCGGCGAAATATCCGTATATCGATCTCGACCGGGTCGGCATCTGGGGGCACTCAGGCGGCGGTTTTGCTACGGCGGCTGCAATGTTTCGCTATCCCGATTTCTTTAAGGTCGGCATTTCCGAATCGGGCAACCATGACAACCGGAATTACGAGGACGATTGGGGCGAACGCTACATCGGCCTTGAAACAAAGGACGCGCACGGCAAATCGAATTACGAAGACCAGGCAAATCAGAACTACGCAAAAAATCTGAAAGGCCATCTGCTGCTGGCGCACGGAACAATGGACGACAACGTCCCGCCGTACAACACGCTGCTCGTCGTCGATGCATTGATCAAAGCGAACAAGGATTTTGATCTGCTGTTGATCCCGAATGCACATCATGGCTACGGCCCGGCGAGTTCGTACATGATGCGGCGTCGCTGGGATTATTTTGTCAAATATCTGCAAGGCGGCGTTCCACCGAAGGAATATGAGCTAAAGCAAAGGCAGGATCCCAGGATGCTGGTCGGGCAGTAGCTTGTTTGGGTTTCTTTATGAACAGGGATGGAGAGGATACAACGGATCGGTTTTCTACGGTATCCCTTCCATCCCTTTTATTGTTGGGCTTAGTAACTCGCGAGTTTCCTTGCCGCATCGACGATCTCGCTAACTTGCGGCAAGAAATAATCCTCCATCTGCGGAGCGAATGGAACGGGTGAGTCGATCGACGCAACGCGAATCACCGGCGCGTCGAGCCATTCGAAGGCTTCTTCAGCGATGATAGCCGAAATCTCGCCGCCGATGCCGCCGGTTAGGCTCGCTTCGTGCAAGATCATCACGCGGTTTGTCTTTTTGACCGTTGCGAGAACTGCTTCCTTATCAAGGGGCGCAAGAGTTCGCAAATCAATAACCTCGACGCTCAAGCCGTCCTCTTTTTCAAGCGTTTCCGCAGCATCGAGCGCGTTCAACACTTGGGCACCGAACGTAATAATCGACAGATCATTGCCCTCGCGTACGGTTCGCGCCTTGCCGATCTCGACGATGTAATCGTCTTCGGGCAGTTCTTCGCGAAGTCGCGGCAGACGATAAAGTTTCTTGTGCTCGAAGAACAGCACCGGATCGGGGTCGCGGATCGCCGCTTTTATCAAACCCTTTGCGTCGTATGACGTGGACGGTTCGACCATTTTCAGGCCCGCCGTGTTAAGGAAAAACGATTCCGCGTTGAGCGAATGAAACGGCCCGCCGCGAACGCCGGAACCACACGGCCCGCGAAACACGGCCTGAATGCCGCCGCACCCGCGATAACGTGATTTCGCCGCGTAATTTGTCAGCATGTCGAACCCGCATGAGATAAAGTCGATGAACTGAAACTCCGCGACGGGCTTCATTCCCATAAGTGCGGCGCCGCACGCCGCACCGACGATCGCGGCCTCAGATATCGGCGTGTCGATCATGCGTTCCGTGCCAAAATGGTCGATAAAGCCTTCGGTCAGCTTGAACGCGCCGCCATACGTACCGACGTCTTCGCCAATGACGAACACACTCTCATCACTCGTCATTTCTTCCCATATCCCCTGTCGAATGGCCTCGACCATCGTCAGGACTCTTGCTTCTGTTTTTGTTGCTGTTGACATCTATTTTTCCGAATCAGGTAGTTCCCTCGTTTCATCCTCGCTCTCGTCAAACAAACGGCTTACCGGAGTGTGCGGCGGCGGTTCCGACTCCTGCTGCTCGGCCATATCTTTTTGCAATCTCGCGACGGCTTCTTCGCCGCGTTCGTAATCGTCGCGTTCGAGTTTCAGTGTAAGTTTGCCGTCTTTGTACGGCAGTTGGCTTAGCTTACCGAACGTTTTCATTCTGAGCTCTATCTTTGCTCCGCGTTTCAGGACACCTTTTTTGAATTTAACATCGAGAATTTCGGCAAGCGGAATACGCGCTTCTTTCACGCCGCCCGGCAGAATTCCGAAAAGCTTCGACTCGAATTCCAGCACGACACCGGCGCTCGAAAATTTGCCGACGCCATTGACTTGCGACAGGCCGCTTTCGGTTTTGAATGGAACGCTGATGAAACTATTCATTCTTGGTCTTTTTTTGCGGCTATTTCTCCAATATCGTTTTCTTAAACGCCGGCGGCACTAATTTGTTGTCGAAAACATCATACGCGGCGGATTCGGGCAACGGGTCCGGCTGGCTTTCGGCCCACTCGGCTTCGGCGTCGATGAATTTTTTCAGATCGCCGGCCATCGCTTCCATATCCGCTCGCGATAAAATATTCTTCTCCTCCAAATATAGCTCGCTGCGTGTTATCGGGTCGTTGTGTTCGGCCCACCAGGCGATCTCGCCGTCGGGAACGTACGACTGGTTGTCGTGTTCGGCGTGACCCTTGCGGCGATATGTGTGGGCCTCGATCAGCACTGCTCCGTTGCCGCCGCGAGCGTGTTCGACGGCTTGTTTCATCACTTCGTAACAGGCGATCACGTCGTTGCCGTCGACCGACAATCCCTTGATGCCGTAGCCGACCGCCTTGTTAACAAAATGCTCGGCTGCGCATTGGTTTCGCGTCGGAGTTGAATAAGCGTAGCCGTTGTTTTCGATGATCGTGATCAGCGGCAGTTTCTGAACGGCGGCAAAATTTACGCCTTCGTGAAACGCTCCGGTCGAACTTGCTCCCTCGCCGATGTAAGCGACAGCGACGCGGTTTTCCTTTTTCATTCGCGAAGCCAGCAAGATGCCCGTCATTACCGGTATCATGTCGCCGAGATGCGAGATCGGCCCGATGAAGCCTTTTTCAAGATCGGCAAAATGAAACTGCACGTCGGTCGCTCGGCTCGGTGCGTTGCCGCGTCCGAGGTATTGCAGGAAGATCGTTCGCGGCTCAATGCCTTTTACAAAGCAGGCGCCGATGTCGCGAATAAGCGGAGCGACAAAATCCTGCGGTTCGAGCGCGAACGCGGTTCCGACCGCTGTCGCTTCTTGTCCAAGCGATGTAAATACACCGCCCGTCAGTTTCGACTGCCGTTTCATCGCGACGGTCTTTTCGTCGAACAGACGCGTCAGTTTGAGGTAACGATAAAGCTCGATCTGCTGTTCACGGGTCAGCGACGTTTCCGAGGTACAGGAAAGCGGTTTCTCAGGAGCGGTTTTTGTAGGCGTATTTGTGTCCATTATAAAGATCTCGAAATAAATAGACTAATCGAACGGCGGGAAAATTCAACCCGCGGCACGATGAAATTTTAGTGGCCGATCTTTCCGATTTTGTCCCATTTTGTCCCAAGCTGGGACAACTTGGGACAAGATCGTTGTTGAAAACAAAGGGTTTAGCTCTTGTCCCACTTGTCCCACTGTCCCACGAGAAAAACAGTGAGCGGTGGTCGGTGGCCAGTGGTCAGAGATTGTCAAAGATCGCGGGACCCAAAATCGCCGATGGTATTGTACCATACATCGTCAATAATCTTATACATGAAACATAGTGAGCAGTTTATCCCGGACTTTAGGCAGCCGCAAAAATTAAATTTCTCAAGAATTGCAACCAAATAGCGATTTTTCCTCTCAAACAACAAGCAGCATCCGATCACTCTCAGGAGCAGTAAGTTGAAACACGCCTTTTTATTGATATCCGTTATGTTTCTTGCTGTTGCGGCGCACGCTCAGGCACCTCAGCCTGTGCCCGATGTTGCGATCAAGGATGTTTATCTCGCGAAGGACGACGGTTCAGGCAAGGCCGGCGGACCGGTGACCTCATTTGTTACGACCGATGTTCCGATCTATTGCGTGGTCTTGCTCGATGCGGCAAAACCGGCGAATGTCAAAATGAATTTTGTCGCCGTCAGTGTGCCAGGCGTTAAGGCGGAAACAAAGGTCGTATCGACCAGTTACACGACCAAGGACGGCCAGGACCGTGTCAATTTTACAGGCCGCCCCGCAAAGCTCTGGGTAACCGGCAAATACCGTCTGGATATTTTTCTTGACGGCAAATTCGTCAAGGACCTTCAGTTTGATATTCAGAAGCCGCAGCCGGCGACCGGCAACGCAGAGTTGATCGACCCAAGGCGATCATCGAAGCCGAAAACTCCATTAAAACTAGGGGTAAACTAAGAGTTTGCCTAAGTTTGACCGATCCTCATAATTTCCATCAGAAGATTTAAATATAAACACCGGTCTGTGAAATAGGGCTGTCGCCAGCTTTGGCGGCTATACCATAGATCCCGTGCAAAATTGTCCTGTTTTTGCGTCACCTTATTGTGAAGGTATGACCGACACCCTATCCACAAACGGCGAACGCAAAGTGCCGACATATACCGAAGCCATTCTTTTCCGTCTTAAGAGCTCTCTGCTTCAGCTGCGCCGGGCGGTGCTGGACTTTTCGAACCCAGAGTTACGGCGTGCCAAATTCGATACAAAACTTTCCGGCAGTCCGGTATTGGCAGATTCGGTAACAAAGCTTTGGAGCGAGTCCGACCCAGGGGAACGACATCTGGTCGCGGGAAAGATTCAAAACCTGCGTCTTGCGGCGAACCGGTTGAACGGACTTGAGGTCGAACCCGGACAGATCTTCAGTTTTTGGCGTCAAATGGGAAGAGCAACACGTTTTCGCCGGTTTGTTGCGGGTCGCGAGCTTCGCGAAGGATGCATCATTCCAAGCATCGGCGGCGGCCTGTGCCAGATTTCGAACGCGCTTTACGATGCGGCGCTGAGATCGGGTTTTGAAATTGTCGAGCGGCATGCGCATTCGGAAGTTATTCCAGGTTCGCTCGCAGAGGAGAGCCGCGACGCAACTGTCTTTTGGAATTATGTCGATCTGCGTTTTCGTTCCAGCCGGCCGTTCAGAATCGAAGCCGAAATGGACGCCGATGATCTGATCGTGCGTTTTCGCGGCGACCGAACAGAAAAGAAAGATCTGCGTCCGTTAAAACCGATCGCGGCACAAAACGGTGGTCCTAATAACTGTCTAACGTGCGGAGCGAACGATTGTTTTCGAGCAGCGAAACCGTCCGGGAATAATAATTTCTTTGGCCGGACCGCATACCTGGTTGACGAGTTCTCCGCCGAATTTGACGCGTATATCCAAAAAGAGCGCGTCGGGTCGGATGTGCTGCTGCTGCCGCTCGACGGAGCCCGATTGAAAAAGGCAAACTACGCGTGGACGACCGCTGGATTTGCGAAGATCCATCAAAGCCTGCCCGTGACAGTGCATCGTTCCTACAGATCGCGAAGGCTCGCGGCACAAGGCGCAAAACGTCAACTGAATTTATTGGATATGTACGAGAGGCTGGCTGCGAGCTATGCGAAACGGCTGAAGTTTGACGTTCTGCATATCGTCGTTCAGCAAAATCTGCTGCCGTTTCTGTGGCGTAGCGGAGATCTTGGCGGGAGAACGTTTGACGTTTTGATGAACGCTTTGCCGATGAGCGAGCTGCAAAAACGGCTTGATCTTGCATACTCGCTTCATCCGGAAAGCAAAACGCTCGCGGATTTTCGGGCCGATGAATCGCTTGTCGCCGCGGAAAGCGAAGCGTTAAAACGCGCGCGAAAAATTATCACGCCGCATACCGGGATCGCATCGCTTTTTGGCGACCGGGCTGTTCCGCTCGATTGGAAAATGACGGGGGCTCGCGAACGAACGCGGCCGAAAAATAAAAAACCGCGGATCGTTTTGCCGTCATCGACGGTAGGACGCAAAGGCTGTTACGAACTTCGCGAAGCCATTTGCGGGGTGGATGTTACGATCGTCACGCTCGGCGGCGATATCGAAGGCAGCGAATTTTGGCGCGGGTATGATGTTGAACGAGGCGGCCAAAACTGGATGGACCGCGCAGACGTTGTCGTGCTGCCGGCGTTTGTGGAACACAGGCCCGGAAGATTGCTGCAGGCAGCGGCCGCCGGCATTCCGGTCATCGCCTCAACGGCATGCGGTGTCGAAGGCGTTGATGGAATCGAGACGCTCGATTGGGGAGACGTTGAGGGTTTGCGTGCAGCGATCAAACGGAAACTGGTGAACGCGGAGGTTCGCTTGTAAAGATCTTGAACACAGAATTCACCGAAACGAAGACACGGAAAAATGACTTTCAACAATCTCGCAAATAGGGCAACGGAGTCCGTGGAGCGCGGACGCCGGCTCATTTTGCGGCGTTTTCGCGCAAAAAAGCGTGCCGAAGCACGCCTTTTTATTTCTGTTTCGCAACGGTTCTAATTACCAGCGATTCTGACGTCCGCCGCCGTAGCCGCCTCCGCCTCCGTTTCCGCCGCGTCCGCGTCCGCCGCCGCCGCCAAATCCGCCGCGTCCGCCGCGATCTTCGCGGGGCTTGGCTTCGTTGACCTTGATCTCACGGCCGTTCACTTCTTTGCCGTTAAATTCTTCGATGGCCTTTTCACCGTCTTCCTTCGAGGCCATTTCGACAAAACCGAAACCACGCGAGCGGCCGGTTTCCCGGTCTTCAACGACGGAAGCCGACTCGACCGTGCCGATGGAACCGAACAATTCTTCTAACTCATAGCTTGACGTCTGGAACGACAAGTTTCCTACATAAAGTTTCATTGACATTATAGTATTTACCTTTTCCCAAGCGGGAATAATCAAAAGAAGTATCGATACCGGATTTGAACTTCGGAGAAACGGTTCTGTCCTCGAAGGATCGCGCGTGTCGGATGCTCTAAACTGCAGATGCTACTTCTAAAACCAAAAAACAAACCCACCCTCGAACTTCCAAAACGCCGTCGAATAAAACTCTATCAGTCGGGGCGCACCACCGTTGATGCGCGAGAGAAGGATTAACAGGATTTATGATGCCTTGTTTCCATAATAGTTGCAAGCAGAATTTGCCATTTGTTCAGCCTCGGATGCGGCCTGCAGGATCGATCAGTTTCTTGATCTCGTCCATTCGTTCGCGTGCCGCTTCTTCGCCAAGTTTGATGAATTCACCGCGTTTGCCGATCTCATCGGGCCGCAGATGGCCGATCTGCGGAACGACTATAATATCGGCGTGATAATGCTGATGTTTCGATGCGGTGCGCAGCATCGTCATTGCCGATTGGAATAACATTCCGAGAATCGTTCTGGGAGCTTTGCGATAGTTCGATCCGCTCGCGAGCAGATCGACGGCGATCACAATGTCGGCGCCCATTTCGCGAACGACCTGTGTGGGTATGGGTGCGACAACGCCGCCATCGACGAGCATGCGGCCGTTGCCGTCGCTGACGGGCAGGAAAACGCCGGGCACGGCGCAGCTCGAACGGATGGCAAGTTCGAGATCGCCGCTGTCTTTGAGGATCACTTCCTCGCCGCTTTCAAGGTCGCACGCGACGGCTGCGAAGGGGATCTTCAGCTCCTCGAAACGCAGGGTCGGAAAATGTTCGCGAATGAACCTGCCCATCGCGGCGTTCGAAAGCACGCCCCGCGGTGAATAGGAAAAGCCGGTCATGTTGGACCAGCTTATCTTGCCGGCGATCTCGACGATCTGATCGATCGTCAGGCCTGTGGCGAGCGCTCCGCCGACGAATGACCCGGCGGATGTTCCGGCAATAAAATCGATCGGGATGTTGTGCTCGGTAAGCACCTTGAGCACGCCGACGTGAGCGAAACCACGTGCTCCGCCACCTGAAAGTGCGAGGCCGATCTTTTTTCTACTCATAACAATTTTGCCCGCGAATCACGCGAAAAAACGCGAATAGAAAAAGGCTAACAAGCAATTTGCATGGTTTCTGAAAATTGTGCTTCATCTTGTTCGTCATATTCGCGCCATTCACGGGCACAAATTCCCAAATTGATTTTAGACTTTGTTTGTGGAAAACTTAAACGCCGTAGATGACTCCACAAGAAACGCTCGAATTCCCGAGAGAAAAAACAAAAGCAGATGTCGCGGCAGGTGAAACGGCCTGTTCGGTTTGCTCGCGCGAGATCCGCGGCGAACCTGTCCGTCTCGATTCGCTTGACGAGGCGTTACGCAAACTTATCAGGGCGAACGCGCCGGACTCGACCGCTTGTGAGATCATCTGCGAGCGCTGCGCTCGTCTGTTCACGCGTGCAAAAGACCATATCATTCACGACGCTGCCGTTCGCAAGGACGGTTCGCACGTGCTCTCGACGCCGCTTCGGCTGGATGCGGACGAACGGTTCACTGGTAAAGGCGTCACGATCGCGTTTCTCGATTCGGGCTTTTATCCGCACGTCGATCTTACGACACCTAAAAATCGGATCATCGCGTATCGCAACATGGTCGAGGGCGACGGCGATCTCGGCTCGCTGTTTCAGCCCGATGTCGCGAGCTGGCACGGAATGATGACCTCCGTCGTCGCGGCGGGAAACGGATCGCTGTCGAACGGGTTTTACCGCGGCATCGCGCCGGATGCGGATGTCGTGCTGGTAAAGCTTGCACGCACCGGGCGCATTTCGGAACAGAACATTCAGGACGGGTTGGAATGGGTGCTCGAACATCGCGAGCGATACAACATTCGCATTGTGAACATCTCGGCCGGCGGCGATTTTGAACAGAGCTATCTGCACGACCCGCTTTCGCAAACGGCGGAAGAGTGTGCGGCTAAAGGCATCGTGGTTGTATGTGCTGTCGGCAACGCCGGCCATCTGCCAAACCATCCGGTTTTTCCGCCCGCGAGCGCGCCGTCAACTATTGCTGTCGGCGGTTTGGACGATCACGATTCTATAAACCGCGCAAAACGCGGGATGTATCGTTCGTCGTACGGACCGACGCTCGACGGTCTGCAAAAACCGGAGGTCATAGCACAATCTATTTGGGTTCCGGCGCCTATCCTGCCAAATACTCCGACGGCTCAGCAGGCGCAGCTTCTTGAAAAACTGGACAAGGCCAGCGACGACGATCTTCACTCGATAATTAAGGCGAACGCCGGCGTGGTCGATGAACTCGATGCGGCACTGGACCGGCCGGTTCACAGCATAAGGCAGATAATCACGCTGAAAATTCGGCGTGAAAACGTGATCACGAAAGATTATAAATACGTTGACGGTACGTCGTTCGCTGCACCGATAGTTTCGTCCGTCGCCGCTCAGATGATCGAAGCTAATTCGAACCTGACGCCGCAGCAGATCAAACGAATTTTGATCTCAACGGCCGAGCGTTTGCCGGGTTACGAAGTGGATAGACAAGGCTGGGGTGTGATAGACGCGAGAAAGGCTGTGGAAATGGCGGTAGCCAGCGAGAAGTAAAAAGCGGAGCCCGCGTTTCAGTTACTCACGAAATTATAACTGACAAAACCGGTCGCCTTAACAGGTTGGCCGGATAAACGCACGGGAGAAAAGCGTGAGCGTCGGGCGGCGGCCTCGGCCGAATCACGCAGCAGCGGATTGCCGCTGACTGCGTGTGCCGAGATAACATTTCCACCTTCATCGATCATTATCTGAACAGTGACGGGACCCGAAGCCCGCATCGCCCTGGCGGCCGGAGGATATGTTGGCGTCGCAAGGCTGATCGCTCTGCCGTTCAGTGCGCCTGCATTAACCGGACCGCGGTTTGACGGCGTGCCCGGCGGCGTCGGTGAAATCACGGGCGTCGGTCTCGGTGAAAACGGCGGGGCCGCATTCGTGTTTGCGGAGTTTGCGTTAGACGGCGTTTCGATTGGCGATACGGTCGGCGAAGGCGAAAGCTTTGGCGTTGGCGTCGGGGTTTTCAGATTTGCGTTTGCGTTGGCGTTGCTGTTTGCGTTTTCGATATTGCCGACGTTGAAATTGAAATTGCTGTCGATCATCGTGTTGACGTTCGTGTTCTGATTCGACAGGTTGCTGTTCGCGTTCGTGTTTGCGCCGTTGCCGCGTTCGTGAACCAGAGCCCAGAAAACCAGTCCGGCCGCACCCAGGATAATGACGGTGCCGAGAAATGTCAGAACGACGACCTTGAATGTGTTCGATCTTGGCGGCGGCTGATACGCGCGTTGTCCGGGAGGCGGCATCGCTCCGTAACCCGTCGGCGCCGGCTCGGTCGGGACAACGATCCGCTGCGCCGGCTCCGCGTCGAAATTCATATCGTCGTCGGGCACCGGCGGCGGGGCCGAGACGTTGTTGCGGACTATCGTGACCTCGCTCGGGTCGTCTTCTTCTTCGACCCGCTGTTCCGCCAGGCTCTCACTCGGCATCTCGATAAAGTTCGGTTCCTCTTCGGAAACGAGCGGCGTGCCGTCCTTGGTGCAAAAGCGAATTATTTCTTCGTCATACCGAGTCTGACAGGTCGGGCAATATTTCATAGGCATGAATGTGTTTTTGGTGAATTTAACGTCGCGAACGCATCGTTAGGCATTCTAACACGAAAGGTTTTGTTAATGGTAACTAGAGCCAACTAAGCGCCTTCACCTTGCAAGAGGTAAATCGAGCATATTTTTATTTGGAGGGATACCAGATAAAATTTCCCTGCTTGTCTATGTATCCTGCCTTCCCTCGCAATCGTACGTATGCTATGCCGTCCTCAAACCAGTAAGTCCACCTATCAAATTGTGGCGGGATTACTATATTTCCAGTCCTGTCGATAAAGCCCCATTTATCGTCGATAGCTACGCTTGCGAATCCTTCGGAAAACACACCTACTGCGTCAAATTGTGGCGGAATCACCATTTTGCCGCTTCCGTCAATAAAACCCCATTTTCCTCCAACTTGCACACCCGCCAAGCCTTCGCCAAAATGTGTCGCATCTTCAAATTGGGCTTTGATAATTGTCTTTCCATTTATGTCGATAAAACCATATTTACCCTTACTCTTGAAAAATGCCTTCTTGTCCTGAAACTCACCACCATCGAGG
>Ga0207706_10003409_pt1 | contig 15182 bp, 12 predicted proteins | sample KBSC53metaG_FD_184318 | JGI IMG/M metagenome (GOLD analysis project Ga0207706, IMG submission 184318) | Corn rhizosphere microbial communities from Kellogg Biological Station, Michigan, USA - KBS C5-3 metaG (SPAdes) (version 2) | ecosystem: Host-associated > Plants > Roots > Rhizosphere > Soil ... | reverse complement strand
ATAGCGGCTCGCAAATAGCGAGAATCCGACCGATATCGGACGATTCCGAAAATACGGCTCCTGATAGGTGAATTGCAGGCTCTGCTGACGGTTACCGGCGCCTACCGAAAATGAGAGGATCTCACCGCGCCCGGCCAGGTTGTTGGTCGAGTATTCCAAACCGAAGAACGATCCGCCTATGCCCGACACACCGCCGTTGAACGAGATCTGCTGGCGCCCCTTCTCCTTGACCTTAACGATCAGATCGACATCGCCTTGTTCCTCATCGGTGCGGGTCTCAATGTCCTGGTCCTTGTCGATCGGGTCGAAATACTGCGTCTGGTTCAACCGCGCAACCGAGTACTCAACAGACCGCGAATTGTAAATATCGCCTTCGTTGATGAGAAATTCGCGACGCAATACACGGTCGCGGGTAAACGTATTTCCCGTAAATTCAAGCCGCCGGAGCGTGAACTGCTTGCCTTCGTCGATCGTGATCGTGATATCGACGATACCCTCGTCCGGGTTTGCCGGATTGTCTTTGAACTGCGGATCGTATTCTGCGTTGAACTGCAGGAAGCCTTGTTGGCCGTAAGCACTCTTCAGACCGATCTTATCGTCGTAAACCGCATCTTGAAGCCGCTTTCCATCCGCGATCTCGCCCTTTTTCAGACCGATGTAGTTGAGGATCTGCTGCTCGGAAAATATCGAGTTTCCTTCTACTTTAATATCGCCGACACGGAAAAGTTTTCCTTCGGTTACGGGAACGATGATCTTGAGAGTGTCGTCCTTAGACGAGATCAGGGGCAGCGGCAGGCTGCCGATAACGGGCAATCCGGTTCGCTTGTAACCGAGGCCGACCACCTGTGGTTCGCCGATGCGGGCCTGGAAGTAGCCCTTTGAGAACATATACGACTTTACGTTTTTCTGCAGGTCGTATTGCAGCTTTTCAAGGTTCAGAATGTCCTCGCCCTTGAACCTGGAAACAAGGCCGGTTTCTTTTACAAGCTGCAACGCATTACGCAGTTCACCGTCCTTAAAATGCTCGTTCCCTTCAAATTCAATATCGACGATGCGTGAACGGTTACCCTGGTCAATGTCGAAGGTAACCGCTACAGATGTGGCTGAAACCTCTTCTTCTTTTACATCTACCTTAGCGTTCGGATAGCCTTTTGCGGCGAGCAATTCGCGCAGGATGCGCGTTGCATTCTTTGCTTTGACCGGATCGTAAACTGACTCTTTGGAAACACCGGCTCGTTTTTCGCGAAACGCCTTGAGGACGTCCGATTCCTGAACCGCTTTCAAGCCTGAGAATTGCAAATCGCGAATGATCGGCAACTCGCGAACCTCAAATATAACGTTAACACCGCCTCGAACGCCCGGTTCGGTCAGAACACGGGTCGCCGTCTTATCGAAAAAGTTTAACGAAAGAAGCTCCTTGAGGTCGCGCTCGAGCGCAGCGGGATCGTAAACGTCACCGGCCCGCGTCTTTATATAGTAAAGAAGATCTTCGTCGCGAAGCCGCCGATTGCCCTGAATGTCGACGCTCTCTACTACCTGCTGCTGAACGGCAGCGTTAGAAGCCGCGGGCTGATCTTCGTTTGAATTTGCAAGAGCGGGCAAAACCGAAAAGGTAAAAAGTAATAAAACAAGACCCAGTGCCCGAAGATTTTGCATAAAACCGAATTATCCTAAAATAAATGCGAACTAAAAAAAGCTATCTGTGAGCCTAGACCGCCCGTGTTCACCATGTAAAAATCGGAAGAGTTTGTGAACCGGTTCGGCCTTTCAATGTCGGGTTTTTTACGCAAACTATGATTCTGCGAACCAATAACAGGTTGCCTTACCCACCGATGCATCAAACTTCCGAATTATACAGGTAAAAACGGAAAAAATAAAAACCGCGATGCCTTGCCTCTAAACCCGATATGGCACAGAAAGTGCCTTTTCTTCATCAAGAAGAGGAAAAAAACGGAGGAAAACGTCAAATGGCGCTTATTTACTGTCCGGAATGCGGACACGAAATCTCAAATGCGGCAGTAGCTTGTCCAAATTGTGGCCGGCCACTGGCAGCACAGCCTGTGTCCGAAGAAAGAATCGTCGTAACACATCCTCGAAGGGATGGCTCGGGGTTTCCGCCATGGGCGTTTATCCCTCTCGGGCTTTTAGGTGTGGCGATAATCGCTGTTTTATTCCTGATGTTCGGCCACGGAACGGACGAATCGGCGAATACGGCTATAAATGTTAACCTGGCGTCAAGGCGGGCGACGCCGGCAAATATTGAAACCTCGACAACAAACATACCGAACGAATCGGTCGCGGTTAATCCACCGACGGATTCGCAATCGGTTACCGTACCGGGTTCAGAAACCTCTGTCAATTTGCCGCCGCCGGACAAAGGCAATGTAAAGATCGATGCCAAGATAGCGACCGACACCGGCGCTCCGCAACCAGTTAAGAATGAGAAATTCTATCTGTTGGATAAGGATGTCGAGACGATCTTGAGCGAAGCGGGTTTGGAACCTATCAGTGGGCAAACGCTCAGCAACAGCCTTGGTTTATCGATACTCTACCCAAACCGCTTTGCCGATTTTCACCGTGACGCCCTCAAAGCTATAAACAGCCACATTAAGTATTCGGGTACGACCGATGCGACAGGCATGGCACAGTTGAAGGACGTTAGACCCGATAGCTATTATCTGTTTGGAGTGACGCGAAAGGGCAACGGCTTTGCTATATGGAGTTCGCCTGTTTCAATAATCGCGGGCGAAAACGCTTTGAATCTAAGCCCGCAGCCGGTGATGCAGTTTGAGAACGCGGGAGAATAAGGTGGAAAAAATGAAAGCTGCTTTTTAATGCTTTCACTGTTACCTTTATTTTCCTACGGAAAAACCGCCTTCGATCAACAACGCAGTGCCGGTAACGAACGCTGCTTCATCGCTTGCAAGATATAAAACCGACGCCGCGATCTCTTCGGGAGTGCCCATTCTGCCGAGGGCCTGCGTCGCCGCCATTTCACGATAGGCTTTTTCGGGGTCCGGATACTCACTGATACGCGCCTTCACGAACGGCGTTTCGACACGTCCGGGGCAAACGCAGTTTGCGCGAATGCCGTCCAGAGCATGATCGAGAGCGAGACATTTGGTAAATCCGACAACGGCAAATTTTGTTGTGCAGTAAGCGATACGGTCCTTAACGGCGACGACACCGCCGACCGATGCCATGTTGACGATGACGCCATGTTTCCGCTCGATCATTTTCGGAATAAAAGCTTTTGTCAGGTCAAACATGCCGCGAACGTTAACGGCGTAGAGGCGATCGAGGTCGGCAGAGGTCGTTTGTTCGATCGTGCCGACGTGGCCGATGCCGGCATTGTTAACCAGAATGTCGAGCTTTCCGTGTTCGCTCAGAACGGTTTCCGCTGTCCGCAGGCACTCGTCGTTCTCGGCGACGTTCAGTTTGACGAACTTTGCGTTTCCGTTCCCCGCCGTTATTTCACTCGCGACCCGTTGGCCGTTCGTTTCGTCAAGATCGGCGACGTAAACAAACGCACCGGCACGCGAAAGTGTAAAAGCGATGGCCTCGCCGATACCTGACGCGGCACCCGTAACCAAAGCAACCTTATTGCTTAGATCGAACATATGATCATGTCAGTACCACCTGCGGTAGCGGGTGGTACTGACCTTATCGCTTTTTAACCGGATTTGACAGCACACCCAAGCCCTCGATTTCAACCTCAACGGTGTCTCCGTCCTTCAAATACACCGGCGGCTTTCGAGCAAAGCCTACGCCGGGCGGCGTGCCTGTCGCGACCACATCGCCCGGTTCAAGCGTGATAAATCGAGACAAAAATTCGACGAGTTCCGCCACGCCGAAGATCATCTGGTTCGTATTCGAGTCCTGAAGCGTCTCGCCGTTCAGATGCAGTTTGATGGAAAGATCCTGTGGATCGGGAATTTCATCTGTTGTCACGATAGTTTCACCCATCGGAGCAAATGTGTCGCACGATTTGCCGCGCTGCCACTGGCCGTCGGCAAACTGGAAATCACGCGCGCTTACGTCATTAAAATTCGTGTAGCCGAGAACGTAATTCAACGCTTCATCCTTTTTGACATTCTGGGCGCGGCGGCCAATGACGAAAGCGAGCTCGGCTTCGTAATCGGTTTGCAGGCTGCCTTCGGGAATGACAATGGGCTGATTCGGACCGATCGCGCAGGTCGAAAATTTTGAAAAAATAACGGGTGATGTCGGGATCGCCATGCCGCTTTCCTCTGCATGATCGCGATAATTAAGACCGATGCAGATTATCTTGCCCGGGAACGGAACGGGGGAGACGATCTGGACGTCCTTCTTTCCCACAGCAGGCTGCGACACACCAGAATCCAGAGCGCGTTGGGCGTTTTCGATGAATCCGCTTTCAAGGTCAAAGCAGCCCAATAATTCGGTTGCTGTCAACGTGTCTTTGGATTTGAGATTGGTAAGATCTACGATTTCGCCTGGTTCGCTCAGGACCCCAATTCGATAACGTTCTTCTGTATCCGAACGAAAGTTTGCCGTCTTAAATGTGATCAGTTTCATCGGTAAGCAAAATATTTGACTAGAAAATGATAACGCATTTGGAAAGAAAAATTAAAAAGCCGGAAAGCCGCGCTATGAGCGGCTTTCTATTTCTACGAGTTATCAGTCTATTTCGCAGCAGCTTTCGCGCCCGGCCGCGCGATCTTATACATCTCCCACGCGATGCGATCGCCCAGGCCGCCTTGGTATAGGTCGAAATGCGTTTTGTTTTCGAGATATTCGATCTTGGCGTCGCTGCCGAGTTTTTTCAGCTCGGCGTCGAGCAGGCGGACGGCTTCGTCAAGGTGAAACGTGTCTGCCGTGCCAACGATGATGTGCAGCTTGCCTTTCAGTCTTGGCCCAAGCGTCTTCCAATTGTCACTAAGGAGTTTCGAAATATCGTATTTCTCCCACGCCTTGGCGACGAACGGGTCGATGCGCCCCGTTGCTACGTCGAAAAGCTGCATCGGTTGGCCGTCTGGCCCTTTTGGGCTAAATACAGCATTGAACGATCCGAATTGCCCGCCGTAATAGCCGGTGACGATTTCCTGCTGAGCATACTGGCGTACCGACATCAGCTGTTTGTCGTGATCGCGAACCAGGTTATATTCTTTGCCGTTTCCATCGACGTAAGCGTTCTGCGGCGGATCTTTTGTCAGGTCCGGCCCGGTGAAATTGCGAAAATCGACAGGGTCGGGCGAGGTTGACCAGGTTCCGCCGAAAAAGTCGGGATGAGTAACCATTACCCAAAGCGTGGACCAGCCGCCTGACGAATGCCCGGTCAAAAAGCGGCCCGTCGGCTTGGCATCCATGCGAAATTGGCTTTCGAGATAGGGAATAAATTCTTTGACCAACGCGGTTCCCCATGGCCCGTTGTTCACCGAATCGGCAAAAACGTGATGACCAAGCCATGTATGGGCGTTCAGGTAAACGTGGATCATCTCGGGCTGCTTACCATCCGTCATCGCTTTTATGAGGCTTTCGGCGCCGCGAATACCTCCAAGATGATCGCCGCCGTAGCCATGAATGTGATAAACCGCCGGAAATTTTTGCGTCTTAGATCCATCATAGCTCGGCGGCAGGACGACCGATGCCTGCATCATGACGGGGTGTCCCCAGAAAGCGGATAGCATCGGGCTTTCAAACTCTATGATCTTCGCATTTGGATTTGTCGGGACGGGGCGTATCGGCATCGCCCTCGTAAGTGTGATCGCTGTTTCGCTTGCCGGCATCGTCACTCTGATAACCTGGCTGACGATGTCGCCGCCGCCCGGGCCGTAGTAAGTAAAGGAATGATCGCGGTCAAGCAACGCAAAAACCTGGTATTCGCCGGCCGGTGCTGAAGAAAAGCCCGACGGAAACGCCAATTCATCGGCGTTTATCTCAATCGGTTTACCGGGTTCGAGGTTCTTGATCTCGGTTCCCGATATCCAAACGGCGTTTGGGTCGGTAAAGCTTGGGCCGAAGCCATCGCTTGGTTTGCCATCGTCCTTTCTCATAAAAATGAGCAGACGGCCGGAAATTGGCGTTGCGGTCGATGCCATTGAGGGGTCGATATCGACTTTAAAACGCAACGGCTCGGCAGCAGACGCAACGTGCGAGATTCCGAATAGTAGAAATAGAGCAAAGAAATAGCGGACGGGGACGTAATTGTATTTGGTCATTGATATTTAGGTTCGCGACGCGAGATGTTTTCCAATAAGCAAATTGCCGCGAACTTGTTCTCTGATAATACGCCGGCCGGTAAATTTTGCAATTTGAGACCGCCGGTCAAAGAACAGGATGCGAAAGAATCCCAAGGGTGTGACCCAAATTATGTTGGACGATCTAGACCTGAATAAGATCGTTAACAAGCGTCCTGACTTTTGTCTCCAGAAGATCAAGGTTTTTCGGCGTATCGGCCTCGATCCTTAGTATCAGCAATGCCTGCGTGTTCGACGGGCGAACAAGGCCCCAGCCATGGTCGAATTTTATTCTTGCTCCGTCTATTGTGATGACTTCATGACCTGGCGAAAAATGTTCAATTATCTTTTGGATCACGAAAGACTTTTTGTCTTCGGGACATGGAATTCGAATTTCCGGGGTCGAACAGGTTTTCGGGAGATCGGAGAGCAAACCGGAAAGTGGTTCATCGATCTTCGACAATATCTCCAAGAGCCGTGCTCCTGCATATGCCGCATCGTCAAACCCGTAAAACCTGTCGGCGAAGAAAATGTGCCCGCTCATTTCGCCGCTGAGCACCGAGCCGCTTTCCTTCATCTTTGCCTTGATCACGGAATGGCCGGCTTTCCACATTATCGGGTTGCCGCCGTGCTTTTCTATGTCATCAAAAAGATTTTGGGAACATTTTACCTCGGCGATTATCGTCGCTCCAGGGTTTGCAGCGAGCACGTCGCGCGAGAACAAAACCATCAGCTCATCACCCCAGATTATTCGTCCTGTTTCATCGACGACCGTGATACGATCGGCATCGCCGTCGAACGCGATACCGACATCGGCACTAGACCGTTTCACTTCCGCGATAAGATCGATCAGATTTTCCGCAACGGCGGGATCGGGCGGATGATTCGGAAAGCTGGGATCAGGCTCGGTAAACAGCTCAACGACATTTACACCAAGGTCCTTATAGATCGGAACCGAGGTAACGCCGCCCATTCCATTACCTGCATCGACGACGGCCTTTAGTTTTCGCTCGCCAAGGCTGATCCGGGAAATAAGATCGCGGCGATAGTCGTCGAGTACACTGAGATTTCCGGTCGTTCCGGTGCCATTTGAAAAATCGCCCGAAAGCGCGATCTCCTTAATCTCCTGTATCTGCTGACCAAACAGAGCGGATGTTCCGAGACAGATCTTAAATCCGTTGTGGTTCGCAGGGTTGTGCGAACCCGTGATTATCACACCACCGTCGACGGGTTTTGTGAACACGGTATGGTACAAAACAGGCGTAGGCACCATCCCGATCAGAATGGCGTCGCAACCCGTCTCGTTTAACGACCGCGTCAGGATCTCACAAAAACGAGGTGAGCTTTCGCGGGCGTCATAACCGACGGCGATGCGATTTGAGCTATTTCGGTTCAAAAATGTCCCTATCGCACGGCCAACGGTTGCAACCGTTTCGTCCGTGAGCTGCTCGCCGACAATTCCGCGAATGTCGTATTCCCTGAAGATCGCCTGGTCCATAAAGATAGTCGAGAATAATTCTTACCTAAGAAGACGTAACGGGCAATCGGCAGTAACGGATATATTCGGTTCCAAAACGCCTGTGATATACGCCGAACATCGATTTTTGCTATACTTACGATTTATGTTTGGGCAACAATCCATTGCCTTGACGCATCGAAACGGTTGCGTCTTTTTCAAAAATCCGAACAATGCCATTTATGAAGAGTTTTTCGCGGTTTTTACTATTTCAAGCTATTTTACTGGTTTTTCTGCTCGTTTCCGGAGCGTTTGCGCAACGCCCGGTTACCACTCCGACTCCGCCACCCACTGAGGAAACCGGCGGACAGGTCAAGACATTCGAGGTGCGGCTCCCGGTTACAGTGCTGCAAAAGAAGAACCTGGTTTCGGGTCTGGGCCGCGGCGACTTTCAGGTGTTCGAGGACGGCGTTCAGCAGGAGATCACATCGTTTACCGATGAAAAGAATAATCCGCCTGTTTTCGTCGGCGTGTTGATGGACACTTCGCCATCGACGGCCGGCAAGCTCGGCTTTTCTAAAGAGGCAGCGGCAAATTTTATTTATTCGGTCGTAAAGCTTCGCAAGGACAAAGCGGCGTTCATGACGTTCGATAATGAAATACAGCTTCGGCAGGATTTCACCGACAAGCTCGACCTTTTACAGACAGCCATCGACAAGGTAAAAAAAACCGGGTCGCAAACGGCGCTTTACGATGCCGTTTGGCAATTTTCAGATGAAAAGCTGAGATCTGCGCCGGGCCGCCGCGTGATAGTTGTGATCACGGATGGGGACGATACGTTCAGTCGGGCCGAGCTCAAAGATGCGATCGACATTGCACAGCGAACCGAGACAACGATCTTCGGGATCTCCACGAAAGCGGGCTTTCTCGGTTCGGTTCCGGGCGTCGAGGCCGGCACGGTCAAGGATAAAGGAGACAAATATCTTACGGAGCTTTGCGACGAAACCGGCGGCGAAGCCTTTTTTACCGGCGATATGCTTGCGCTCGAAAGGGCGTTCAAAAAGATCAGTGACGAGCTGCAATCGCAATACATGATCACGTACAGGCCGGCCAACCAAAATTATGACGGCCGCGAGCGAAAGATAGAGGTAAGATTTACGAACGCCGAAAACACAAAGAAGTACAAGATTCGTACCAAGACCAGCTATCGTTCGATAAAGGACACTATCAAGTAGGAGTTTTAGAAATGCTGCGGGGAAGAAGAATATTTTTATTGATAACGGCACTAGCGTTTATTTGTTGCGGCCTTTTTTGCTTCAGATATACGGACGCGCAGGAAAAGACGTCGTCAGCTGCCGCCTCGCCAACACCTACACCGCCAATCGCGGAAGACGACGAAGTGCTCAGGGTAGAAACCGACGCCGTAAACGTTCTCTTCACCGCTCAGGATAAAAACCGGCGTCTGGTTACCGATCTTAAGCAGGGCGACGTAAAGATATATGAAAACGGGAAGGAACAGCAGATCACGGCGTTTTCGCGTCAGATCGATCTTCCGCTGAGCCTGGCGATACTGATCGATACGAGCGGGTCGCAGGAGAGAACCCTTCCTGAAGAAAAAGCCGCTGCGATCTCGTTTATCGAGTCGGTGGTCAGGCCGACCAAAGACGAAGTTTCGGTGATTTCATTTACTGGCGATTCGACGCTCGAACAAGGAATGACAAACAACCTCGCCCGGTTGCGGCGTTCCATCGAACGGATCCAGTTTGTACCACCGTCGGGTTACATCGGCGGCGGCGTCGTGACCGGAACCCCGCCGATCTCGGGCGGCAATCAGGCCGCCGCGGGTTCGACGGCGATATGGGATGCTATTTGGGTTACATCGGACGAAGTTCTGGGACCGGCCCCTGACAAAACCCGACGTGCGATCATATTGCTTACAGACGGTTTAAACACTTACGGTAACAAGAAGCTTGATGACGCCGTACAGGCCGCGCTGAAAGCCGAAGCGGTGATATATTCGATCGGCATCGGCGATAATTTTTACTACGGCGTTGACGAAGGCGTTTTGAAAAAGATTTCCGAGAGGACCGGCGGCCGCGCATATTTTCCGCGTGACGAGGTCGAGCTCCGGCAGGCGTTCCGGCAGATACAGGAAGAAATGCGGTCGCAATATCTTATCGCCTATGAGCCGAGCAACCCTGCAAAAGACGGCACATATCGCACAATTGATATCGAGCTTACCAATCAGCAGATGCAAAAAGACAAGATCAAACTGACACACCGGCAGGGATATTTCGCCAAGACCGAGAAAAAGAAATAAGAATAAAACACAATTTGCCCGCGAAATACACAAAAGAGTCGAAAAATTTCCTTTTGAAATTTTCGATTTTTTCGAGTGTTTCGCGGGCAAACGTTTGCCATCCTTGATTTTTCGTTTACATTATTGGCGTGAGCTATTACGAGTTTGTCACGGTATGGAACCTGGAAGCCCCCATCGAGAGAGTCTGGGAAGAGATTAAGCGTTCCGAATCGTGGCCCGAGTGGTGGAGGGGTGTGGTCAGCGTTGTTGAAATCGAACCCGGCGACGAGGACGGTGTCGGCGCGATTCACCGCTCAATGTGGAAAAGCGCTCTGCCGTACAGACTCGAATTCGACTCTGAAATCATTCGTATCGAGCGATTAAAATTAATAGAGGCACGAGCGTTCGGCGAGCTCGACGGAAAAGGCCTTTGGCAATTTGAAACGGTTGGCGATAGCAAAACCCGAGTTCAGTACGATTGGCACGTGAACGCGACAAAGCCATGGATGCGACACCTTTCTCCGCTCGCGGGACCGCTGTTTCGGTGGAACCACGACGTGATAATGGGTTGGGGTGAAAAGGGCTTGAAAAAACGCCTATCTGTTCAAGCGTAACGCCGGCGTTGGCGCTTTTTCGGATTAAGAACTGTCTCAAGTTTCCATTTTGGATCGGCAAAATGATCGTCGGCCTTGATTATGAGCCAGTTCTTTTTCTGGTTTCTCATCTTGACCAAAGCAAACTCTCCGCGCAGTTTTAATCCAAAAAAGGTAAACACGAGCTTTCCTTTTTCCAATTGCTTTTCCGGATCGGAATCTGTCTCGTATTTCCCGCTGTCCCAGACGCGCACGTCGCCTGCGCCATAGGTTCCTTCAGGAAGCGTTCCCTCGAAATCGATGTAACTCAACGCATGATCCGGCACGGCAACGGCAAGTCGTTTGTCGGCAGGATTCATCGAAACGCCTTTTGGCACGGCCCATGATTTTAATACGCCGCCCATTTCAAGCCGCAGATCGAAGTGAAGATTTGTGGCATGATGCTCGTGAACGACAAACCGCTTTCGCATATTTTTAACTTTACAAAATTAGCAGTCCTTTGCGCGAGATAATTTAATGCGCGAAGCCAGAAAGTGTTGGGCTTAACCGCACACGGCGGTATAATCAAGACTTCGGCAAACATTGATCTTAGGCATTAGAACAAGGAGGTAAGAAATGACAAAAGCAATCAATGTGATGAGCGATGCGTTCGACGACGGCGGCATGATCCCGAAGGAATACGGGCAAAAGGGACAAAATCTCTCGCCGCAACTGTCATGGGACGCGGTTGAAAATGTAAAAAGCTGGGTGCTGATCGCCGACGATCCGGATGCGCCCTCGGGAACATATACGCACTGGGTTTTATTTAATTTGCCCGGAGATAAAACGAATCTGCCGCCGGGAGCGTCGGGAACGAAAGATCAACTCGAAGGCGCCGTTGAGGGCAAAAACAGTGCAGGCACGATCGGCTATACAGGCCCGAATCCGCCAAGCGGAACACATCGGTATTTTTTCAAGCTGTTTGGGCTCGATTCGACGCTCGATCTGGGCGAGGGAGCAACAAAAGAGCAGGTGCTTTCGGAGATCGGCAACCATCAAAAAATTGCCGAGGGGCAGATAATGGGCCGCTACACAAACGCAGGCAGCGAAACCGCAAAAGGCGCTATTCCGAGAGGATAAAGTAAAACGAATTCTGAGTAGCAAAACGCCGGAAAGTCCCCCCGGCGTTTTCTCTTTACACACTGTTCTCTGGCTAATACTGAAGGATCTCCGTTCGCGGCTCCTTTCCCGTTTTTAGCCTGACGATAATGATCGTGCCATACTCCGATTCATCCAGCGAATGGAACAGGTCCTTTTTGATCAGCATATTTACAAGCGACGGAACGGTGTTGCTGTGGCCGACGATCAGGAACCGCTTTGTCTTGCTTTTCATTATCTGGTCGATCAGAACATCGGACTTTTTCGCGTCGTAGATCTGAACCTGTTTGTGCCGCCGCTTTGCCATTGGTGCAGCCGTGTCGAGTGTGCGCAGGTAATTTGTCGAATAAATCGCTCCGGGTTTGTACTTTTTGATTTTTTTGACGAGCCGTTCAGCACGCTGCAGTCCTTCAGGTGAAAGATCAGGATCGCCCGGATCAGCCGTCGCAGACACATCCTTTTCGGCATGACGGACAAGGATAATGGTTTTCTTTGATTGTGAGTTGACCGACCCGGTGAAAACAAACAGAGCCAAAACAGCAACTGCGAAAACTGGAAAAATTTTCATAGGTTAAACAAACATCTTTCCCGGATTCAAAATACCGTTCGGATCGAAGAGCTTCTTAATGGCTTTCATTATCTCAAGTGTCGGTTTGTCGATCGCGTAGTCGAGATAAGGGGCTTTAACGTAGCCAATGCCGTGTTCGCCTGAGATCGTGCCGCCAAGTTCGACCGAGAGCTGAAACGTTTCGGCAACACATTGGCGGGCACGCGCCACTTCGTCCGGGCTTTCGCGGTTGACGACGAAATTGACATGAATGTTCCCGTCACCCGCGTGGCCAAAGTTCGCCACGAACGTGTCATGTTTTTTGCCGATCTCCTCGATCTTGGCGACGAGCTCGGGAACTTTGGAACGCGGCACAACAACATCTTCGTTGATCTTGAGCGTGCCGTATTTCATCAAGCTTGGCGAGATCGCGCGGCGAACGTCCCAAAGCTTGTTTTCTTCTTCTTTCGTTTTTGCCCGCAGAATATCAAAACCGCCGTTCTCGCCAATTATGCGTTCGATCGTCTGCGCGTTTTTTTCTACCTCTTCCGCTGAGCCGTCAACAGCGACGAGCAATATCGCGCCTGCATCCTTCGATAAACCGAACGCAAAATTTTCCTCCACAGCGGCAACACAAAATTTATCGATTACTTCCATTGCCATCGGCAGCAACCCTTCGGGTGTGAATTTTGTCAGCACCTTGCACGCCTCTTCCATCGTGCGAAAATTTGCGCGGACGGTTGAGGTTGCTTCGGGCAGCGGAAGCAGCTTCACGGTTGCTTCGGTGATGATTCCAAGCATTCCTTCGGATCCGCACATCAGCCCTGTCAGGTCAAAACCGACGACATTCTTAACCGTCTTTCCGCCGGTGCGAATGACTTCACCGGTAGCCGTAACGACCTCCAGCCCAAGCACGTGATGTTTCGTAACGCCGTATTTTGGTGTTCGCATTCCGCCTGCATTTTCGGCAATGTTGCCGCCGATAAAACTGTCCTTGTACGAGGCCGGATCGGGAGCGAACATCAGACCCTTTTCTTCAACGGCCTGCTGCAGCTCGAACGTACGAATTCCCGGCTGGCAAACGGCATACAGATCGTCGACATTGATCTCGAGTATCTTGTTCATCCGATCGGTGCCAATGACGATGCCGCCGTCGATAGGAACCGCTCCGCCCGTGTAACCCACGCCGCCGCCCCGAGCCGTTACAGGGAAAAGATATTCGTTCGCAAGCTTTAGAATAGCGACCATCTGCTCGGTGCTTTCCGGAAAAACGACAGCCTCAGGCGGAAATTTTTCCTTCACCGCGTCTGCTCCGTATGGCTCGACCTTTTCAGGATCGACGACGACGTTTTCGGTTCCGACGATCGAGCGGAGCTTGTCTAAAACTTCAGGCTTCGACGCGTTGGTTGTCGCTCGGCCTTTTGAATTGAAATGGATTGATTGAAACATCTTTTTTATAGGCTCGTATTACAAATTTACCAAAATCGCAACGTTTCTGCTAAACTCTCGAAATTAGTTAATTTTCAAATTCAACCTCATTGATCAAGGGAATTCTGCACGATGACAGAACACAATAAAGAACTGATTCCGCCCGACGAATACGAACGCGAGCTTATGACCGATCTCGACGACGAGACACCGGACAAGCCGAAGGGCATGCCGCTGCATACAAAGATCCTGATCGGCCTGCTTGTAGGCGTGCTCGGCGGCTTGGCCGTGAACTGGACGCTGGGCGGAACGCATCCGAATGTTGCGTGGTTCGTTTCGAATATTACGCAGCCCGTCGGCACGCTTTTCCTGAGCCTTTTGCTAATGATCGTCGTGCCGCTTGTTTTTTCGTCACTCGTTGTCGGCGTTGCCGGAATCGGCGATATACGAAAACTCGGCCGGATTGGGCTGAAATCTTTCGCTTATTGCCTGGTTATCTCAGCGATCTCAGTCGTTATCGGGCTGGGACTGGCCAACACGATCAGGCCCGGTGAACGGATCAGCCCCGAGGTTGCAGCGCAGTTAAAGGAAAAATTCAGCGGTGGAGCGACCACAGCGGCTGAGGCGCAAAAGAAGGCAGCGTTGGATGCAAAGTCTGATTCACCATTGATGCAGGCTGTAAAAACGATCGTTCCGAGCAATGTGTTTAACTCCGTTTCGGGTGCGAATCCGAACATGCTGCACATCATGTTCTTTGCATTGATCATCGGCATTGCGATAACGCTGCTACCCGGGCCGGTGTCGGCGCCGTTCGTGAACCTGATGGATTCGGTCTTCGCGATTACCTCAAAGATCATCGACATTATTATGAAGTTCGCGCCCTATGCGGTTGCGTGCCTCATATTCAACAACATCGCACAGTTCGGCCTCGATCTGCTCGGATCGCTTGCTTGGTTTGTCGCAACGGTTCTGATCGGGCTATCGCTGCACTTTTTTGGAGTTTATTCGCTTTCGGTGTGGCTGCTCTCGCGGATCAATCCGTTAGATTTTTTCAGGCGTGTCGAAACGGTGATCGTAACGGCTTTTTCTACGTCGTCGTCAAATGCCACGCTCCCGACGGCGCTTAGGGTCTCCAATGAAAACCTCGGCGTACCAAAAGAGATCAACAGCTTTGTACTGACGGTCGGCGCGACGGCAAACCAGAACGGGACGGCACTTTACGAGGGCGTAACGGTATTGTTTCTCGCGCAGCTTGCCGGAGCGGACTTATCGCTTGGCGTGCAGCTGATGGTCGTTTATCTTGCTATACTCGGCGGCATCGGTACCGCAGGCGTTCCGTCAGGTTCGATACCGTTTATCATAGGAATTCTTGCGATGATAAACATTGATCCGGCATTGATTGCTATAATACTCGGCGTGGACCGCATTTTGGATATGTGCCGGACGACGTTAAATGTTGTCGGCGATATTACAGCCGCAACATTCGTCGCTCGCAGCGAAGGCT
>Ga0207706_10003405_pt1 | contig 15188 bp, 12 predicted proteins | sample KBSC53metaG_FD_184318 | JGI IMG/M metagenome (GOLD analysis project Ga0207706, IMG submission 184318) | Corn rhizosphere microbial communities from Kellogg Biological Station, Michigan, USA - KBS C5-3 metaG (SPAdes) (version 2) | ecosystem: Host-associated > Plants > Roots > Rhizosphere > Soil ... | reverse complement strand
GGCGCGATTTTACATGCATCCTGCGCCGCGCCGATCCGCGCCAGCAGTCGGTGGATCGCTCCCGCCACCGCGCTACCCCCTGAAAGAAAAGAACCCGCAGTCCCGTGCACGCCCTTCGAACGTTCGCGCGCCGCGCCCACGCGGCCACCGCCGCCGCCGCCCTGCTGGCGCTGGCGGCGTGCTCCGACGGCCTGCCCACGCAGCCCGACCCGCGCACGCCGCCGCCGGGCACCCTGGCGGCCATCCCCTGCGCCGTGGACGTGCGCGCGGGAACGGTGGCCTGCACCGGCGCTCCCGGCGCGGGCGCGCTGCGCGCCGACCGCATCTTCGGGGGGCAGCGGGTGAACGTGACGCTCACCTCCAGCAACGTGGTGTACGACAGCGTGGCGCAGGTGCTCACCTTCGACGTGACCGTGCAGAACCTGCTGGTGCAGCGCATGGGCTCCGACGGCGTCACGGCGGGCGGGGTGAAGGTGTTCTTCGCCTCGGGCCCCACCACCACCGAGGGCTCGGGGCTGGTGGAGGTGGCCGAGGCCGACGGGAGCGGCGTCTTCACCGCGTCGGGTCAGGCGTACTACGCCTACCCCGCGGCGCTGGGCCCCGACTCGGTGAGCGCGCCGCGCCAGTGGAAGTTCAACGTGCCGAAGAGCGCCACGAAGTTCGGGTTCTCGGTGTACGTGGCCGCGCCGCTGGTGCCGGCCATCGTGTTCGAGATGGCGCCCGGCGGCAACCGCGACATCTACCGCATGGGGATCGACGGGAAGGACCTGACGCGGCTCACCACCAGTTCGGCCACCGACCTGACGCCCACGGTGTCGCAGGGGCGGGTGGTGTTCACCAGCTACCGCGACGGGAACGCCGAGCTGTACTCCGTCGCGCTCAAGGGCGGCGCCGAAACGCGGCTCACGAACACCACGGTGAACGAGAACAGCCCCGCGCTCTCGCCCGACGGCACGCGGCTGGCCTTCGTGCGGCCGCTGGGCGCCGGCACGCGAGTGTACTCGGCCACCGCCACCGCCGACAGCGCGCAGGTGGTGAACCCGGCGGCCACGGCCGACGTGATCGAGTCCACCCCCAGCTGGGCTTCGTCCACCTACCTGGCGTTCGGCTCCACCGCGGGCTCGTCGTCCGACATCTACGCGATCACCCTCGGCGGCGCGTCCTCGCTGCTGGCGGGGGGGAGCTCCGCCGAAGTGGAGCCCGCGTGGAGCCCCGACGGCACGCGGCTGGCCTTCGCGTCCAACCGCACGCACGACACCGAGCTGTACCTGCTGACCGTGTCCACCGGCGCGCTCACGCGGCTCACCACCCGCACGGGGAGCGACAACGCCCCCAGCTGGCTGCTGGACGGCCGCATCGTGTACACCTGCGTGCAGGGAAGCACGCTGCGCCTGTGCATCCTGGACCCGTCCAACCCGGCGGGCGCATCGCTGATCAGCACCCCCTACGCGGCCACCCACGCGGCGGCGGTGAGGTTCTGACCGGGTTCCGTCGGCAGGCCGGCTGATCGTTGCGGCTGGACGGCGAGAGGAACCCCGCGATTCGGGCGTGTTCGGCGCCGGGGCGCCAAACCGGGCTGCGCGCGCCGTAGGGCACGATACCGCCGTGCCCAACGGCGCCGGGCCCCCGCCGCGCCATGCGTCCGTCCGACACCGCCGCCCCGCTCGGGCGCGGCGGTGTCCCGGCCCTGCGGGCGCGCATCCCTCACGCAATCGAGCGGGAGAAAGGGTGCGGCGGGGCCGACCATCCGTCCGTGCTGCCCTTCCGGAGTTCGCGGGCGGCGTGCGGGAGGTGCGTTCGCGGCCTCCGTTCTTCTCCCTTCCTCCGCGAGGCCCCAGGGAGCAGGAGCCCGCCCGCGGTGGAACCCCGCGAACGCAGCGGTGTCTCGTTCAGGGGTGGAGGCGCGTTCTCCCGGGGCTGGTGCGAACCGGCTCCCCACGCCAACTTTCCCATCGCGCGTGCCACCCGGCCCGCGCGCCAGGTCCCGTCCATCCCGCAGTGCAGGTTCTCATGCTTCGCACACGCTCCCTCGCGCGCTCCGGCGCCCGCACGCTCGCCGCGTGGGCCGCGCTCCTGGCGCTGGCCGCCTGCGGCGGCGACGGCGGCGGTGTGGTCAACCCGCCCGTGCCGCTGGTGGTGACCACCGCCGGCCGGCTGGAGCGCGGCAGTACCGTGACGGTGACGGTGACCGCCGACGGCCAGGCGCTGGCGGCCGGCTCCTACACGCTCGCCGTGGACCCCGCCGACGCCGCCCTGGTGCAGGGCGACCAGGTCACCCTGCAGCGCGCGGCCGCCGTCACCCTCACCGCCACGGCCAACGGGCGCACGGGAAAGACGCAGGTGACCGTGGCCGCGCCGCCGGTGGTGGTGTTCGACCGCTTCACCGGCGACCGCAACATCTGGCGGGTGGACCTGGACGGGCAGAACCTGACGCAGATCCAGGGCGACGCCGGCGAAGACCAGGACCCCACCGTGGCCCAGGGGAAGGTGGTGTGGCTCAGCTACCGCTCGGGGAACGGCGAGCTGTACTCCATCCCGCTGGCGGGGGGCACCACCACGAAGCTCACCGCGACCTCGGTGGACGAGAGCACGCCGGCGCTCTCGGCCGACGGCACCCGGCTGGCGTACGCGCTGGTGGTGGGCGGCGTCACCAAGATCTACGCCGCCAACGCCGACGGCACCGGCGCCGCCCGCGTGACCCCCACCGGCTTCGGCTTCGACGGGGCGATCGAGACCGCGCCGTCGTGGACCACGGGGAGCAAGCTGGCGTTCGTGGCCACCGCCAACGGCTCGGCCGACATCTTCCAGATGACGCTCGGCGCCGCGCCCGCGCTGCTGGCCGGCGGCAACACCGCCGAGGTGGAGCCCGCCTGGAGCCCCGACGGCGGCACCCTGGCCTTCGTGTCCAACCGAGGCGGGAGCACCGAGATCTACCTGATGAACGTGTCCACCGGCGCGGTCACGCAGCTCACCTCGGGCGCGGGCACCAAGTCGCAGCCGGCGTGGACGCCCGACGGCCGCGTGGTGTACCTCGAAACGCTGAACGGCACGCGGCTGCGCTGGGTGGAACCGGCCCAGCCCGCCGCCGTGCACACCATCGACACGGGCACCGGCACCGTGGGGCACCCCGCGGCCACCGCCGCGCCCTGAAGAACCTTTCGTACCGATCGGACCGATGACGGATGCCAGGGAGTACACCGTGCGCCCCGACGTGCTGGCGGCGCACCTGGACGGCGAAGCGGTGCTCCTGCACATGGACACCAAGGACTACTTCCGCCTGAACGCCACCGCCGCCTGCGTGTGGAAGGGGCTGGAGCGCGGGATGGGGCGCGACGCGCTGGTCGGCGAGTTGTGCGCCGAGTTCGAGGTGGACGCCGGCGAGGCGGGCGCCGAGCTGGACCGGCTGCTGGGCGAGCTGGAGCAGCGCCGGCTGATCGACGTGGCCGCGGCGTGAGCGGTGGCGTGCCGGGCGCGGTGCTGGCCGGCGTGCGCGCGGCGCTGGCCTCGCCGCGGTGGATCGAGCGGGAAAAGCTGCAGGAGCTGATGCGGCCGCCCGCGCCCGCCGCCCCCGAGCGGCCGGTGCCCCGCGGCGGCACCGGCGCGGCGTTCCGGCTGCTGCGCGTGCTGCAGCACCTTCCCGGCGGGCGGTGGCGGAACACCTGCCTGTTCCGCGGCGTGGCCGAGTGCCTGGTGCTGCGCCGCTACGGCGTGCCCGCGGTGCTCCGGATCGGCGTGCGCAACGAGACGGGCGACATCGAGGCGCACGCCTGGGTGGTGCGCGCCGACCGCGAGCCTGGCCCCGACGCGGGGGGACACCAGCCGCTGGTGATGCGCGCTTGACCGGCCTTCCCCCCGCGGCCGGCGCCCCGCCGGCCGTGTTCACCCTGCTGGAAGACGGGCGGCTGCGCCTGGAGTGCCACCCGGCGCTGGCCCCCCTGCTGGACCGCTGGCTCCCCCTTCTCCCCTACGCCACCACCGCCCCGACACCCGGCGGGGTCGCGATCCGCATCCACCCCGGCGACCCCGCGAACGTACGCCCGGTGCCGGGCGCGCCCGTGCTGCGCCTGGGCGGCGCCCGGGCGCGGGTGGACGACCACGCGTCGACCGCCACCCTGCACGCCGCGGCGTGCGGGGGCGTGGCGGACCTTTCCGGCGGCTGCGCCACCCTCTGGGTCGCCCCCGCCCAGGGTGACGCGGCCGACGCGGCGGGGTGGGACCTGTACTCCGTGCTGACGCTGGCGTGCGCGCTGCTGCTGGGGCGGATGGACCGCGCGCTGGTGCACGCCGCGGCGGTGGTGGCGCCGGGCGGCGGCGCGTGGCTGCTGGCCGGCGACACGCACGCCGGAAAGTCGACCACCTGCGTGAACCTGATCACCACCGGGTGGCGCTGGGTGACCGACGACCACGGCGTGCTCGCCCGCGGCGCGGCGGGCGCGATCCGGGTGGAGGGTTGGCCGCGCCGCTTCCACCTGGACGCCGGGTGGGACGAGGGCGTTCCCGGCCAGCCGCGCGGCGAGGTGGACCCGCACCGGCGCTGGCCGGGAGCGTGGCTGCGCTCGGCCCCGCTGGCCGGCCTCCTCTTCCCCCGCGTGGAGCCGGACCGCCCCACCGCGCTCATCCCGATCCCCGCCGCCGACGCGCTGAGCGGCCTGATGCGGCAGTCCCCCTGGCTGCTGGGCGACCGGGTGCGCGCCCCCCAGATCCTCTCCCTCCTCCGCGCCGCCTGCGAGCGCCCCGCCTTCTCCCTGCGCCTGGGGCTGGACACCTACCGCGACGCCGACCGGCTGCTGCGCGTGCTGGAGCCGGTGACGGGAGGCGAGCGGTAGCGAGGTGCGGGGGTGCGGGGGTGCGGGGGTGCGGGGGGGCGGGGGGGCGAAGGTCAAAACGGCGCGTCCGTGGGCATGTCCGTGGGGAGTATCAACTCGCGGCTCGCGGCTACGACGGCACACAGTCCGCCTGTGCGGCGCCTGCGCGGATTTCAAAGACGGGCAAGTCTCCCCTCCACGCACCCTCCCCTCCCCCACGGGCGCACGGAAGCCGGTCCGCGTGCACGGCAGCCGCGTCAGCACAGTCGCCGGTAGTCCGCGAAGGCGGACTTCGTGTGGTTGTTGCAGCGAATTCATTCGCCCGTTCCCCCCCGACGGGACGAATCCCTGGACGCTTCGTTCGTTTACTTTTAGCTTGCGGTCCTCCCATCCGCATCCACCCCGCACCGCCGGAGGCCCTGATGTCCACCACGCCCACGCACGCACCCGGCACCTTCTGCTGGGTGGACCTGGGGGCGCACGACCCGCAGGCGGCGCGGCGGTTCTACACGGCGCTGTTCGGCTGGGAGGCCAACGACAACCGGTATGGGCCGGCCGAGGGCGACGTGTACACCATGTACCGGCTGGACGGGAAGGACGTGGCCGCCTCGTACGGGATGGACCCCAACCAGAAGACGATGGGGCTGCCGTCCGCCTGGCTCTGCTACGTGGCGGTGGAGGATGCGGACGCCAGCGCGTCGAAGGCGAAGGAGCTGGGCGCCACTCTGATGGCCGAGCCGTTCGACGTGATGGAGGTGGGGCGGATGGCGCTGGTGCAGGACCCCACGGGCGCCCTGTTCGCGCTGTGGAAGGCCGCCAGCCACACCGGCTTCGGCGTGCGCGGCGAGCCGGGCTCGCCGGGGTGGTTCGAGCTGGCCACCGCCGACTCCGCCAAGGCATCCGCGTTCTACCAGGGCCTGTTCGGCTGGACGACGCAGACGATGAACAACACCGGGACGGAGTACACCGTCTTCGGCGGACCCTCGGGGATGATCGGCGGAATGTACCAGACCGGCGAGCACAACGCGGGGATGCCGCCGTGCTGGCTGCCCTACTTCGTGGTGGAGGATACCGACGCGGGTGCGGAAAAGGCGAAGCCGCTCGGCGCCGAGGTGATGTACGGCCCCCTGGACATCCCCGGCATCGGCCGCTTCGCCCTGCTGCGCGACGTGCAGGGCGCGATGTTCTACCTGGCCACCTTCCTTCCGCCGCAGCAGAGCTGAGCGATCCTTCGCCACGACCCGCGCCCGCCGCACGAACGGTGCGGCGGGCGCGAATCGTTCCCGGCCCGACGGTCAGACGCCCTGCAGGCCGATGTTGAAGGCCGCGGCGTAGCCCGGTCCGTCCGGGGTGACGGCCAGCACGAGCTGCGAGCCGCCCTCGCGGTAGATGCCGTCGCGCTCGTTGCGAACGGTGCGCGGCCCGCGCGACGCGTACGGCGGCTGCGCGAACACGCGGTCGGTGAACGCGTCGTCGAAGAAGAGCTGCGAGGTGAAGTCGAAGCTCCGCCCATCGGTCGCCGGCCCGCGCAGCTTGAAGTGGATGTGCACGGTACGGCCGTGGTACCACCCCGGGTAGATGGTGGTGAAGCGCGCGGTGCCGGCCGCGTCGGTGCGCTGGCTGCCGCGCAGGAACTTCTTTCCCGTGGTGTCGAACGACGGGTCTCGCACGTCGGAGTAGATCCCGTCCGCGTCGCAGTGCCAGACGTCCACCAGCACCCCGGCCAGCGGCGTGCACGCGGTGGAGGCCATCCGCGATACGTGGATGGCCAGCTGGAGCGGCACCCCGGCGCGCACGGAGCCGTCCGCGGGGTCCGAGCGGATGTCGGCGCGGTTCAGCCGCTCGTCCACGAAGTACGGCCCTTCCTCCAGCCGCGGCCGCGCGACGCACATCCCCGGCGGGGCGGGCGGCCGCGCGCCGGCGGTGCCCCATCCGGCCCAGGCGCCCCCCGCCGCCGCCAGCAGCGCGATCGCCTCCCTCCGGCTCAGCAGCCGCCCGACCAGCGCATCGTCGCTGTCCATCCATCCCCCTCCGCGTTTCCCGCCCGCGGCGCCACCGCGGCGCCGATATCAACGGTCGTCGCATGGATGCCGGAGGCCGCCGCGAGGTGCAAGGCTTTTCACGCGCGGCGGGGACCGCCGTTCGCCGCATGCGATGGACAAAATACTTGCGCGGCGCGCTCAACCGGTCATTCATACGACCGGTGATCGTGGCGCGGGAGGGAGTCCGGCGCACGTACACCCAACGGCGAGCACGAGAGGAGGGCGCGATGGCCGCAATACCGGTTTCGTACGCGGGACTGATCGCACTTACGCTGCTTGGCGGGCCGCAGGCGGTGGACGGCGAACGAACGGGATCGCTTCGGGGGGTGGAGCCTCCACCCGTCTGCACCGGAGTCGATCAAACCCTTCCGCTCAACACGCAGTACGCCGCCTGCGCCTGGGCGGCGCTGAGCGCCGAGAACTACCGCGAGGTCCTGAACGTGACGAGCCAGTGCCTCGACATGTTCGAGCTCCAGGCCGTGCGGGACCAGGAAGCGCTCACCCGGGATGAAGTCGTGACCCTGCCCCCGTCCGTGAAGCCGGATTCGGCCACCAAGGCCTCGATCCTTGCCCGGGGGGTGCTGAACGACGTGGCCGCGTGCGCGTTCATACGCGGCCAGGCGCAGGAGAAGCTCGGTCAGAGCGCCGAGGCGATCGTTGCGTATCAGACCGTTCGGCGCTTTCCCGACGCCCGCATCTGGGACGCGCGAACGGAACGGTTCTGGTCGCCCGCGGTGGCGGCCGGGGACCGGATCGAGCGGCTGCGCAGCTAGGCGGTGGCGGCGTCCCGGGACCACGACGGCGGCACGGGCGGAACGCAGGCACACGCGCGTGCGGGACCGGCGCGCGCGGCCGGAAGCTCTCGCGGCGGGATCAGAACCCGACGCCCAGGTTCACGGAAAACGAGCCGAACGAGCGGTCAAGCCGCCGGTACTGCTGCAGGTCGTAGCGCGCGGATCCCAGCACCGTGGTTCCACCGCCCAGGCCCCGCACCACCAGCCTCGCGTCCAGCCCCGCGCCCACCACCTGGCTCTGGAAGTAGCCCGGCCCACGCACGGTGAAGTCCCGGCTTCCGGCCAGCAGCAGGTTCAGGGAGACGAGGGTGGGAAGCCGGCGTGCGTCGGACTCGTTCTCGTAGTCGCGCACGCGGTAGAGGAGGGTGCCGAAGGTGCGCAGCTGCGCGTGCCGCAGCGGCTCGCCGGGAACGGTGCGGTCCGCCGCGAACAGCGTGGGCTGCAGCGTGGCGTCGAAGCTCTGTCCCTCCGCCAGGCCGTGGATGCCGCGCAGCGCCACGCCGCCAAAGAAATCGCGCCTCCGGACGTCCACGGCGCCGAACGCCTCGCGGACGAGCGCGGCGCCCGCGTACACCTCCGAGCCACGCGGCGCGATCCTGCGCTCGAAGGGAGCGCCGTGAAAGCGCTCGAAGCGCAGGGTGGGCGCCACCAGTTCGATGTGCCGCGCCAGCGGTTCACTCACCCGCTGGTCGATCCAGTCCCTGGCCCAGGCCAGTTCGGCGCTCACCCGGTGGGCCCCCACGAACCTTGCCGCCGCCGCCCGGACGGCCACGCTGGTCACCCGCTCGCGCGCGCCGGGCTGGAACTCGATCAGCCCCATCCTGCGGGAGCGGCGGACCTCGGCCCGCACGTCCAGGTCCGCCACCGGATAGGCGTCGAGCGGCGCCTCGAGCGCCGCGCCGAAGCCGTCCAGCTCGAAGCGGTTGGTGCGGCCGGGCTCGTAGAAGCTGGTGATCTGGGCGTTGCCCACGCCGCGGTGCTGGTACAGCAGGTCCACCGTGGGAAGCCGCCCCAGCCGCAGCCGGATGCGGCTGGTGACCTCGAACTCGCGCTTGTTCCGGGCTACGCGCTCGAGTTCCTGCGCGGTGAGCGGGCGCGCGAGCCGGTCGCGCGACGCGGCGAAGAGCGCTTCGGAGGTGAAGTCGCGCACGTCGTCGAACTCGCCGATGTCGGCCGTTCGCCGTTCCAGGCTGGCGCCGGTGCTTGCGAACGCCACGGGGCCCGCGCCCTGGCCGATGCGCCCCGCCAGGGGCACGCCGTCGCGCTCGTACAATGCGATCAGGCTGCGGTGGAGATGACACGCCAGCTCGCTGTGCGGGCAGCTCCGCCCATCCGGCGGAATGCTCCGGAGGGCGGCGCGGTACTGCGCCAGCGCCGCGCCGAAGAGGGGCTGGCGGGCCCCCCGGAAGGTGCGCAGGTAGTCGCCGAACAGCCAGTGGTACTCCGCGTGGTCCGGGTCGGCCACGATGGCCATCCGGTAGTAGCGGGCCGCCGCGGGGTCGCCCTGCCGCCGGACCTCCTCGGCGATCAGGCAGAAGAAGAGGGCCTGGCGGCGCCCGGTGGCCACCGCGGCGGCGCGCCGCAACTCCGCGACGCGCGCGCGGGCGGAGCCGCTCCCCGTTTCGATGGCCGCGGCCTGGGCCTCGCGGTGGCAGACCATCGACTGCGCGGCGAGGCCGCCGCGGGCCAGCGGGCCGGGGAGCCCGCACATGCCCAGCAGCAGCAGCAGCAACGCCGCGCGTCGTGGCGGAAGACACATCGCCGGAAATCCGGAACGGGTGGCGCACCGGTGCGCGGCTTGGCGTCGCGGCCTCCTGGTGCAACCCCGGGGAACAGGCAAGCCCCCAATCCGCCAATCAACGCCGCCAACGCCGTCCTGGCAAGCAAACTCTTGGCGTGACCGTCCCGGACGTTCCCCGCTCCCCGGGCGGTTCCCCGGCGAAGGGGGCGGACGCACGACCCGATTGTACCCGTCCGTTCGAGGCATTATCCTGCAATCGGAGGGTCGCCGCGCCGCGTGCATCCTCCGTCCCGTCTCCCGGGGGAGAGGATTCCCATGTTCCCTTGCCTTCGCCCGGTTACCTCCCTGTTGGGAATGCTGGTGCTGGCCGCGTGGGGCGCGCGCGGGCAGGGGGCGCCGCTCGCGCCGCGTCCGGATTGGCGGGAGCGCTGGGTTCCCACCGTGCCGGTCTCGGGTGGGGTGAGGGTGGGGCTCATGGAGTCGCTCCCGGCCGCCAGCGCCGCCGGCGCCAGCTTCTCCGTCCTCCTGCCGCAATCCGTTCCCCCGGCGCTCTGCGTGCAGATCACCGCCCAGGACGGCCGCTACACGGCAACCCTGGAGTACGACCTGGCCTCCGCCGCCCCTGGTACGGTCCACCTCCAGTTCCCCACCCGGTACCGCGCCGAACTCGCCGGCCATTACCGGAGCGGCCAGCTGGCGGTCCTGGCGCGGGGAACCACTTCGTGCGTGGTCCCCGGCGGCCCCTTCCTGGTGGCGAGCTGGCGGGAACGGCCCGTGTTCGATTCGCTGTTCGTGCTGGTCAACTCGCACTGGCTCACCGACCTCCAGATCCCGGATACGTCGCGCGCGGTGAGCGTGGTCGGCTGCCCCGAGATCGAGGGCACGCCGGCGGTCGCGTTCAACCGGGCGTGCGCGGTGCCGATGGCGCGGGTCCGGCACAACCCGACGGTGAACATCCGGCGCAGGAGGGTTGGAGCGGTGCTGGACCCGGTACCGCTGCCGCTGGGGGTGCGCTGATGCCGTGGAGGAATTGGGCCGCGTATGGCGCGGCCGCCGCGACGGCGGGCGCGGTGGCCATCGCTCTTCTCGCGCCCGTTCCGGCCACCTTCAACGTGACCGTGCAGTCGGAGCACGTCGAATTCTTCACCGACGGCGCCCCCGTTTCGCGCTGGCCGCTGGATCGGGTGTGGCTTTTCGAGGGGGACGCCGATTCGGCGCGGCCGTTCACGGGGAGCCTGGAGTTCGCCGACTCGGTGCACGTCACGGTCGAGCGGGTCGCCCTGGGGCCGCTGTTGATCCGCGTGGAGGCGCCGCGCGCGGGCGATCCCGCGGCCGTCCTGTACGACGCGGCGGACGAGCCGCTGGGACCCGTGCGCGCACCGCTCGAGATCGAGGTGCCCGATCTCGCGCGGCGCTCGGCCGCCGGACAGGAACTCCTCCTCCCCCTTACCGGCCGGGTGCGGTCGGGGCGGAGCGTGGGGTTCGAAACTCCGGGCGGCGCCGGGCTCCTCCGCGGCGGGAAGGCCGCCCTGCTGGGACGGTCGCTGCTCGAACGGACCCCGTTCCTCGCAAGGCTCGCCAGCGGGACGGTGTTCGAGGCCGGTAGCGTCACCCTCGACGCCGGCGACCAGTTCACGGTCGAAGGGGTGGAGTCTCCGGCGTTTGGATTCATCGTCGTGGACGAACGCCCCGCGCTGGCGGCGGCGTACCGGGTGGTGGGGCGCTCCGGCCGCGTGGAGCGCCCGGGAGGGCAGGCGTACTCGGTGCGCGTGAATCTCCGCGCCCGCCTGGTGCATGACGGGCCTCTCCAGGCCCTGTACGCGTCCTTTGTCATGGTGATGGTGGGGCTGGGGAAGCTCCGCGGGCGTTGGAGGCGGAAAAACGGCGCTGCGCCGGCGGGCGCCGCGGGGCTGGTGCTCATCGGCCTGGCGCTTCCCGCGCGCGGCGGCGCCCAGAACGTCGCCCAGAACGTGCTGATCCAGGGGGCGGGCGAAGGCCAGGGGATCCTCCGACCGTACGGCAACCGCTGCTACGTGGTGGCCCCGCTCCACGTGGTGGAGAACGCGATTTCGCCGATCCCCCTGACCGGCGAAAGCGGCCTACGGGCCACGGCCACCGCCGAGCACGAATACGCGGCCCTCGACCTGGCCGTCCTCGAGGTGAGCCAGGACCCCCCGTTCGGATGCCCCGGCTGGGAGCCTCCGGCCGACCTCGGGAGCCTGCTGGCTCGAGCCGGGCCCGCGGTGCTGCGGATGCGGGAAGGCGACGGCAGCCAGACGCAGCTGCCGGTGACGGTGCGCAACTACGGTGACGAGAGGATCTTCGTCGCCGCCGGCCGCGCGGGAGACGTGATCCACCAGGGGATGAGCGGCAGCCTGCTGATCGTGGACGGCACCGTCGCCGGGCTGCTGGTGGCGGTCGACTCCGGCGAGGGCATCGTCCAGCGCATCGACGTCGTGGAGCGCATCACCTACTGCGTTTTCCATCGCTGTCTGGCCGACAACCCCCTGGCCGACCTCACGGGCGACTGGAGAAGGCTGCCGGGGTCCGGCGGTTTCTCGATCCGCAGGTCTGGTACGGGGTGGACGGTCACGTTCGCCCCGGCGGGCGGCGGCGGGAGCGATCCGATGCCCGAGACCGCCGCTCGGGGAGGAGACCGCGTGTTCATCCTGCAACGCAGCGGCGCCGGCCCCATCCACCATGGTCATGACGGGGAAACCGGCGAATGGACGGAGGAGTATACCGCGGAGGTCCTGTACTACCCGGTGCTGGACCGGCACCGCGCCGCCTGTCCTCCGCAGTCGCGCGCGGGACTGGCGGCCACCGTCACGTACCGCGAGGCCGACCGGCTGCAGACGCTCACCATCCGCGACGTTCCCTACGGCACCGCATTGGCCCGCGGCGAAGGCTGCCGTTTCTACCGTGACCCCGGGCTCCCGTCCAGCATCGTACTCTACCGGCAGATGGCACGGTAACCGGCGGCCGCCACTCATCCTACCGCCGCTCGAGGGGAGGCGACACGGGCTCGTTCATTCCATGCTGCTCGAAGCCGGTTCAGGTGAATCACCGGGGTTTACATGAGGGACGAGCCCGGTTCGGGAAGGCACCACCGGAAAACGGACGAGCCCGCCGCGGGGTGATCACGGCGGGCTCGTTCTTTTCTCCCGCGGAGTTCAGCGGCCGGATCTACTCGATCTTCCCCAGCGCCCAGGCGGCGGCGCGGCGGACGCTGGGGTCGGTGTCGCGGGAGAGGAGCTGGGCCAGCGCGGGGATGGCGGCGGCGTCCTCGATGCGGCCCAGGGCGCGGGCGGCGGCGCGGCGCACCTTCGGCTCGCCGTCACCGGTCAGGCGCATCAGCGGCTGGGTGGACTCGTGGCTCTCCACGTGGCCCAGCGCCCAGGCGGCGCCGGCGCGCACCTCGGGATCGGAGTCGTCCAGCATCCCGGTGAGCGGGCCCACCGCGCGCTTGTCGCCCGACCAGCCCACGCCCAGGATGGCGGCGTCGCGGCGGGTGGCGTCGCCCGAACGCAGCGCCTCGAGCAGCGCGTCGGTGCCGCCGGGAACGTGGTCGCGCGAGAGGAGACGGGCAGCCATCCGCCGCACGCAGGGGTCGGGGTCGCCCAGGCCGTCGCGGAGCGCCGCCACGTCGGCCGCGGTGGCCTCCTCGCGCGAGGCCATCCACTCCAGCGCGCGGCGCACCTCGTCGCCGGCGCGGGCCAGCGCTGGGGCGTCTTCGTCCTCCCCCGCGCCCCATCCCCAGCCGTTGCCGGCGGACTGCACGGCCAGCACGCACATCACCGCGCTGGTGCCGCGCGCCGCGGCCAGCACCGCCCGCGCGTCGCCCTCCTGCGCGGCCGGCGAGGTGCGCGTGGCCACCGTCGTGGGGATCGCGGCGGGGCGCGAGCCGCGCGGGAGGAGGGTGGCCGGGAGCACCAGCAGGGCGAGCCCGGCCATCGCGGCGGTACCCAGCGGGTGGCGCCGCGCGAAGCGTTCGATCTGTGTCATGGCTCGTCTCCCGGCTCAGAATTCGGGGCGGGGACGGGGCTCGGGCCGCGGCTCGGGACGGGGCTCGGGCCGCGGGTCGGGCCAGCCGCCGCGCCCGGCCATGGCCGCCGCCGCGGTGGCGCGCACCTGCGGGTCGGGGTCCTTGAGCATCTCGGCCAGCGCGTCCGCGGCCGACGGGTCGCCGGTGCGCGACAGGCCGCGCAGCGCCATCAGCTTGATCTGCGGGTCGCTGTCGTGCAGCGCGGCGCGGAGCGCGGGGGTGGCCGACGCGTCTTCGAGCTGGCCCAGCGCCCATACGGCCATCGAACGGACGGAGCGGTCGCTGTCGCGCGCGGCGGCCACCAGCGCCTCGGGGGCGCGGCCGGGCTCGATCTGCCCGATCGCCCACGCGGCCTGCGCGCGCACCCCGGCCGCGCGGTCGCGCAGCGCGGCCGACAGGGCGCCCAGCGCCGACTCCTTCTCGATCTGCCCCAGCGCCCAGGCGGCGGTCTGGCGCACCTCGGCGTCGGCGTCGTTCTGCACCACCCCCGCGAGCGCGGGCACGGCGCTCTCGGACTGGATCTGGCCCAGCGCCCAGGCGGCCTGCTTGCGCGTGCCGGCGCTGGCGTCGCGCAGCAGCCCGGTGAGGGCGGGCACCGCCTCGGGCGCCTCGATCTGCCCCAGCGCCCAGACGGCCGTGGTGCGCACCTCGGCGTCGCTGTCGTGCATGGCGGTGGTCAGCGCGGGGATGGCGTCCTTCGCCTCGATCTGCCCCAGCGCCCACGCGGCCTGCCTGCGGGTGTCGGCGTCGCCGTCGCGCAGCGCGCCGGTGAGGGCGGGGACGGCGCGCGCGTCCTCGATCTGCCCCAGCGCCCAGACGGCGGTCTTGCGCACCTCGGCGTCCGCGTCGCGCAGGGCGCGGATCAGGCCGTCCACCGCGTCGCGGCTCTCGATCTGCCCCAGCGCCCAGGTGGCGGTGCGGCGCACCTCCACCGAGCGGTCGCCCTGCATCGCCTCCAGCAGCGCGGGGACGGCGGCGGCGTCTTCGATCTGCCCCAGCGCCCACGCGGCGATCCTGCGCACGCCGGCGTCCTGGTCGGTGCGCAGCGCGTTGATCAGCGCGGCCACCGAGCGCGGGTCCTGCATCTCTCCCAGCGCCTGGATCACGTTGCTGCGCACCTCGGCGCTGGGGTCCCTCAGCGCGCCGGTCAGCGCGTTCAACGCCTGCGTACGGCCGGCGGCGCCCTCCTGCGCGGACTGCTGCGCGTTCCGCGGCGCGGAAGCGTTCGCGGACGCCGCGGGGATGGCGGCGTTCACCAGGGCGGCCACCTCGGGCGCCACGCGGGCGAGCGCCTCGCGGGTCTCCGCGTTCACCGAGCCGGCGGTCGCGTCGTTCTCCGCCGATGCGGTGCCGGGGCGCGCCGCGTGGTCGCCCAGCCAGGCGTTCGCCGCGTTGGGGGTGCTGGATCCGTTGGGCGCGTTCGGCGTGTTGGCGAGCAGCGTGGGCGAGTCACCCTCCCATTCGCCGCCTGCGGTGGACGCGGGCGCGGTGCGCGGCTGGGCGGGCCCCATGGCGCCCAGGACGGCCACCAGCGCGGCGATCCCCAGCGCGGTGAGCGCGGCCTGGCCGCGGCGCACGCGGCCGCGCTCCACCCCGGGCTCCAGGATCGCGAGCAGCCGGCCCTCGAAGGTGGAGCGCTGCGCCATGGGCAGCGCCAGCGCGACGGGGACGCGCGCCCGGCCGATGATGCGCACCATCTCCAGCAGGTGGTCGGCGTAGGTCGAGGCGCGCGTGCCGGCGCGGAGGACCCAGTCGTCACAG
>Ga0207706_10003404_pt1 | contig 15195 bp, 17 predicted proteins | sample KBSC53metaG_FD_184318 | JGI IMG/M metagenome (GOLD analysis project Ga0207706, IMG submission 184318) | Corn rhizosphere microbial communities from Kellogg Biological Station, Michigan, USA - KBS C5-3 metaG (SPAdes) (version 2) | ecosystem: Host-associated > Plants > Roots > Rhizosphere > Soil ... | reverse complement strand
TCAATCTTTCCTCGATCGGAGCGCGCATCGGCGCCGGTTCGGTCAGCGTCGCGTACGGCGCGTCGAAAGCCGGAGTCGAAGGCTTGACGCGAGCCTACGCAGTGCGGCTCGCGCAGGAAGGCGTGACTGTCAACGCAATCGCCCCGGGCTTGATCGACACGGAGATGGGCAAGCCGCTGCTCGACGCAGGCGTCGCCGCACGCATTCCAGTCGGGCGCGCCGGCACGGGAGACGAGATTGCGCAGGCTGTACTACTGCTCGTGCGCAACGACTTCATGACCGGCCAGACGGTCGCAGTCAACGGCGGCTCGCTGTTCTATTGAGGGCACCACATATATATAGGAGAGCATTATGTCCACGACGAGCCCTGACAAGGACGATGCCCAGATCCGCGAATGCCTGAACAAGTGGACTCGCGCGCTGCACGCCAAGGACCTCGGTGCCTTGACGGCGCTCTACGGAGCGGACACCGTCGCGTTCGACCTCATGCCTCCCACGCAAGTCGACGCCAGCCACTATCGCAAGAACTTCGAACGCTGGCTCAGCTCGATGACGGGCCCGATCGAGTATGAGATCCACGAGCTGCGCGTCGTGACGAGCGGCGACGTCGCGTTCAGTCACAACCTGGGTCACGTCAAAGGTACCCGCGCGAATGGCGAGAAGGCCGACTACTGGGTACGCGTGACGGTCGGTTTCCAGAAGCGCGACGGTAAATGGCTGGTCATCCACGACCATGTGTCGATGCCGTTCGACATGGAGACCGGCAAAGCCGTGCGCGATCTGCGGCGATAGCGCTACTGCCCCGGATACGGCGTGCCGTCCTTGTGCACGAACCGGCCGTCGGAGTTGGCGCTCTTCATATCTATGTCTGAGCAGGTAGTGAGGTCTTCCGGCTGACGCGAGCCGACTTCGAGATAGACGGCCATCGCGGAGGACTTGTTGATCATGTGATGGCCATCGCCCGTGCCCTTCGGAAAGCACGCGCAGTCCCCCGCGCGCAGCACTGTCTCGCCGCCGTCTTCGACGAGTGTCAGCTCGCCTTCCAGCACATACACGAGTTCGTCCTCGTGACTGTGCCAGTGACGCTGACTCGACCAGCCGCCCGGCGGCAAGGTCATCAGGTTGACGCCGAAATCGCGCAGACCGCCCGCATCGCCCAAGCGCCGGCGCGTTCGAGTTGCGCACGGCGCATCGAACGGTGGCGGATAGCCGCAACCCTTGCGTACCGGGACAGCGGTCATATCGATCTTCGGCATGCTCGGCTCCTGTAGTCGTTTCCGCGGGAACGTCCGCCATGTAGCATCATCCACCCATGGCGCACAATCTCATCAAGGTCGCGAACTCTCGCTTCGTCCGTCTCATGGGACTGCTGGTGCTGGCTGCCGGCGCGTGCGGCGAGCCGACGCACGAAGGCGTCGGCAGCGACGGCATCTTCCGCATCACGCCGCAGCGGCCAGTGCCTGAGCTTCGCGCGGAGGCACTCGCAGCGAAGCCGCCGACCGAATCCGGTCAATTTCGCAGTGTCGATCTGGTCGAGCTCACGAAGCTCGATCCGACGATCAAGCTCGACATTCGCTACGCGACTACCAACAACTTCCTGAGCACGCCTGTCTACACGCGCCCTGCCGCATACCTGCAGCGCCCCGCTGCCGAAGCGCTGGTGCGCGTCCACCACGCGCTCGCGAGTCGGGGCTATGGCTTGCTGATCCACGATGCCTATCGACCCTGGTGGGTCACGAAGGTTTTCTGGGAAGCAACGCCGCCGAAGCTCCACGAATTCGTCGCCGACCCGGCGCAGGGCTCACGACACAACCGCGGCTGTGCCGTCGACTTGACGTTGTACGACCTGAATACCGGCAAGGCCGTGTCGATGCCGAGCGTTTACGACGAGATGTCGCCGCGCGCGTATCCCGACTACGCGGGCGGTGAGCCGGCCGAACGCGAGCATCGACAGATCCTGCGCAAAGCGATGGAGCGCGAAGGCTTCACGGTGTACGAGACCGAATGGTGGCACTTCGACTTCAAGGACTGGCGCGAGTATCCGATCGTCAACCGGGATTTCGAAAACACACAGACCCTCCAATAGGAATAACCATGCAACTGACCCGACGCGATGTTCTCGAAGCTGCACTGGTCGGCGCCGCCGCCACAGCCGCTGGCTTCTGGGTCAAGGAAGGCCATGCGAGCTCGAGCAAGTACCAAAGCGTGTTCGCCGAGCTCGATCGATTCGTCGAGCAGTTCATGCGCGACATGAACAGCCCGGCGCTGACGCTGGTATTGGCAGATCGCGAAGGCGTCCAGCGGGTCGCGACCTATGGCTTCGGTGATCTCGACCGGCAACGCAAGCTCCAGGCCGACGAGCTCTTTCAGATCGGCTCGATCACGAAATCCTTCCTGGCGCTCGCGCTGCTGCAGCTCCGTGACGAAGGCAAGCTCGACCTGCACAAGCCCATCGTCGAGTACCTGCCATGGTTCCGCATTCAGTCGTCGTTCGCGCCGATCACCACACATCATTTGCTGACGCATACGTCGGGCCTGCCCGGTGCGCCCGAAGTTTTCCCGTCCGATCCGACGCAGCGGCACCTCGCCGCGTACGCGCCGGGCAACCAGTTCCACTACAACAACATGGCGTACTCGCTGCTCGGGCTGCTCGCCTGGACACTGGACGGACGCGAGCTGCCGCAGATCTTTCGCGAGCGGATCTTCAAACCGCTCGGCATGTCGCAGAGCGAGCCGGCGATCGACTTTCAGATGCGCGAGCGCATGCCACGCAGTTACGTCCCCTCGCTCACCGATCGCCCCTATCCGCGACACGCTGGGCTGAGCGAGGCGCCGCAGATCATCACGACCAGCGGCGCGGGATGCATCGCCGCGACTGCTCGCGACATGGGCGCCTACATTCAGATGCTCGCCAATCACGGCCGAGGCCCGCAGCGAAATCTGGTTTCCGCGGAAAGCTTCGAGCTATTTTCCAAGCGGCACATCAAAGCGGAGGAATTCGGCCCGACCGCGAGCTATGGCTACGGCATCGCGGTCGACGAGCTCGACGGCAATCCGCTGCTGCGACACACCGGCGGCATGGTGTCGTACATGTCGGCGCTGCAAGTCGATATCGGCGCGGGCATCGGCGGTTTCGCTTCCGTCAACGCGCAGCAGGGCTATCGTCCGAATGCTGTGGTGAGATATGCGCTGCAGCTCATGCGCGCACGTGCCGAAGGCAGGAAGCCGCCCGCGGCGCCGGCACCTGATTCGGAGCTCGAGGTGACCAACGCCGGCGACTACGTCGGAGTCTTCAAAGGCGACCGCGGCCAGCTCGAATTCGTGCGCGACGGAACGAAGCTCTTCCTCCTGCGCGCGGGCAAGCGAACCCAGCTGCAGAGATTGGCAACGCCCGACCAGTTCCACCTCGACGATCCGGAGTTCGCCCGCTTCCCGGTGGCCTTCGGACGCAACAAGGCCGATGGCCCAGTCGTCGAAGTGAGCTGCGGCGACGCATGGTATGCCACGGATGCATACGAAGGTCCGCGTCAATTCCAGGTTCCCGAGGCGTGGCGCAGTTACGTCGGCCACTATCGCAGTGAAGATCCCTGGATCGGCTCGCTGCGCGTCGTGATCCTGAAAGGCCGGCTGATGCTGGACGGCCAGACGCCGCTCGAGCCCGATGGCGAGTTGTTCCGGCTGCGGGATGAGCCGTCGAATACGGAGTGGATCCGCTTCGGCGAGATCGTCAACGGCAAGGCCATGCGCATCAAATACTCGGGCGTGGATCTGTGGCGGGTCGCGAGCGCGTGATCATCTGAAACGGAAGCGAGTCGGCAGCGGCTCTGCTTCGTTCGCGGCAGTCCACAGCCACAGGCCGATCAACGTGCGGCCGAGAGGCTGGATGGCCGGATAGCTCCAACTGGAGAGCGGTTCCGGCATCGTCCACAACTGCATCTCACCGGTGATGATCGGCAGCGTGATGGCAGCGGCGGCGAGCAAGAAGAACCCGACGATGCGCGTCACGCCGCGGCCGGCCCGCACCAGCGCAAGACCGAGACTCGTATTGCCGATCGAAAATCCGATCAGCAGCAGCAGGTACAGCGCATCCCAAAGTCCGTCGTACATCGCGGTGTTGGCACGAATGATCGCGCGCGTGACCTCGTCGGCGGCGAAATAGGCTGCCCGCCATTTGTCGAACGCGAATATCGTCATCGTTTGCTGCAGGGCTTCGTTGCACGCCCAGAGTGCGAAGCCCGCGATGCCGACGATCGCTGCCGCGGGGCGCAGAGCGCGAATTCTCAACCCGATGCCCAGCGCCGCTGCAAACGTGATGAACGGATGGACCAGGTAGACCCACGAACGCAACACATAGGCCGGATCGGCGACGCGCCGCATGCGTCCTTCGAACCCTGCAATCGGCTGGTAGAACTCCGGCAGGTAGATCAATCCCAGCGTCGTGACAGCCGACAGGACCGAGCACACCGCCACGCTGCGATAAAAGGAAGGTTCGAGCTTCATAGGTCCGGCCACTTCAGCAGCCCGAACCGCCGTCCTCAATCCTGCTGGGACGAACGGGGGGCGATTGTGACGAACGCGGCCGCGTTATCGCCGAACTGGCGGCCGACCGGCAGCTCCGCACCGCTGCGCAACGCGACAAGCCGCCGGCCGCGCGGACCGCGGCGAGTCGCCACGACGTGCCGAGGATTCACGAGCAACGAGCGATGCACCCGCACGAAGCCAGCTGCGCCCAACTGAGCGCTGAGATCATGCAGCGTCGTGCGCATCAGTAGCGTTCGATCGCCAGTAATCAGCTCGACATAGTTGCCCGCCGCCTTGACGTATTCGATGTCGCAGGCCGGCACCGCGAGCATGCCGCGGCGAGTCGGGACATCGAGGATCGGCTCGATCTGCGATTCCCGCCGGCGCTCGCGCGGCGATTCAGGCTCAGCCGGCGCCGGTTTTGAAGACTGCAGCAGCCAGCGCACGATCGCGATGCCAAACGGGATCGGCAGCAGCCGGTACACAATCTGCGCGAGCGAATCGGCATCGGTGGAGTAGATCGCGGCGAGCGCGTATTCCAGTGCGGCGCATACGGCCAGCGCCGCTATCAACAGCGCCGCCGAAAGCAGAAGTTGCAAAGGTTGCGCCGGCTTCGTGCTCAACCGCTTCAGCCCTTCCCACGCGCAGAGCCATGGGAAAGTGGAGGCGACCGCCCAGGTCAAAGTGCGCGGCAGATTGAGGTCGTCATCGATGACGAGGCCATGCACCAGACAATAGGCTGCGGCGGCAACACTGAGCCCTGCGGCAGCTCCGGTAAATTTCAGTCCGCTAATGGCTTGCACGGCATTGCTCGCTACTGCTCGATCTGCGCGTAGGTTACATTACGCACTCCCGCCGTCGAGAGGCGCTGCAGCGGATCCCATCCGTCACGCTCGACGCCCGGTTTCACATGCAAGGGCGCCTCTACGGAGGTGCTTCATGCGTGTTCATCAGAACGGCAGGCGCGTCGGGCGCGTCGTTGGATTGTGGCGTTACCCGGTCAAGTCGCTGGCGGCCGAGCCGCTGAGCGAAGTCGACGTGTCCTGGCATGGCCTTGCTGGAGATCGTCGCTGGGCCTTCGTCCGCGATGGCGTACCGCAAAGCGGCTTCCCGTGGCTCACGCTTCGCGAGCGGGGGAACATGAGCCACTACCTGCCCTCCTTCGTCGATCCGACGCAGCCGGACAGATCCTCGACGATCGTGCGAACGCCGGCCGGAGTCGTCTATGACGTGACAGACCCGGCACTCGCAACCGAGCTCTGCCCCGAAGGCGCGCGCGTGATCAAACAGAACCGCGGCGTCTTCGACACCTTCCCGCTGTCGCTCGTCACGACTCAGACGATTGCGCGACTCGGTGAAATGGTCGGCGCACCGCTCGACGTCCAGCGTTTCCGCCCGAACCTGCTGGTGGAAGCCGCTGAGGAGGCGCCCTTCCAGGAAGACGATTGGGTGGGCTGCATCCTGCGCATCGGCAACATGGAGATGCGTGTCGACAAGCGCGACGGCCGTTGCGTCGTCATAACGATCGATCCGCGGACGACCGAGCGCAATCCCGCAATTCTGCGCACCGTCGCGCGCAACCGTCAGGGCTGCCTCGGAGTCTATGGTTCGACGATGACACCTGGCCGCGTAGCAGTGGGTGATGTAGTGGACTTATTCTGAGGTGGCTATGACGCACTCGATCAGGCGTTCGCGAACCGCAGTCTTCCTCCTGGCCTGGGCTTGCTTCGCGGCCTGCGCAGAGAGCTTGCCGACGACTGCAGCGGAAATCGACACGCTCGCGCGACGCGTTGCCGGCGATGGTGACTCCGTCACTCGGGCGCAGCGTCTCGTGTCCTGGATGAGCTCGCGGCTCGAGTGGGTCGGTACCGACTATCAGCAGCGCACGCCCGAACAGATCCTGGCTCGCGGAGCCGGCAACTGCGCCGACCTCGCTTCGGTGCTGGAGCGTCTGATGCGGCCGGCCGCGATTCCTTACCGTTGGGTGGCCGAAATCAATCTTCAGCCCGCATCGGCCGAGCGCGAAGCCGACGCGCGAGCGCTGGTGAAGAAGAAGGGCCCGGGCATGTCCGTATTCGGGCGCCGACACAACGATCATCGATGGCTCGAGGTGCTCGACGAACGCTCGCAGGAATGGGTGCCGGCCGATCCCTCGACCGGGCTCGTCGGCACGCATTCATGGCTGTTGGCACGCGTCGCGTTCGAAGCGCGCCCGCCGTCGCCGGTGCCGGCATCGGCCGCATCGCTTGCAGACATGATCGTGCCGCTTACGATCTTCACTGCGAAGAACGGCAGCGCCCCACGTGTCGATCGCTCGGAACACTATCTCGTGGACGAGCTCGACCGGCTGTACGGCGGCCGGGCTCATACGCTGGCTAGCTGGCCCGCTTGGGCCGCGGCCATACGTCGCTTCGCGCCGATCGCCCAAGGCGCTTTCGATGGGCGCGTCGACCTGCATCAGCAATCAGCGGTCATCGACGAGCTCGCGAGCACGTACGCGCGACTGCAAAAGGAAGCGCACGCCGCCGGACTCAAGAGCGTGGACTGATTGAACGCGCTGGCTTGCGCATTCGTTGCAGCATACAGTTGCGCCCCACTATGCAAACAAACAGACGAGCATTCCTTGGAATTGCGGCCGCAGCCGGTCTGGTCGGCTTGAGGCCATCGATACTTTCCGCCCAACCCGGCGACTCCAAGCCCGCCGCCACGCTGCCGCCGCCTATCACCCGTGCGGAACGCATGCAGCGGATCGCGAAGGCCCAACAGTTGATGCGGGCGGCCGGACTGAAGGCGTTGCTGGTCGAGTCCGGCAGCTCGCTCGTCTACTTCACCGGCGTTCAATGGCGGCGTAGCGAACGGCTGACTGCAGCGCTGATCCCTGCCGAAGGGGAGACAGTCGTTGTCACGCCGGAGTTCGAAGAACCCTCGGTCCGCGAGAGCCTGACGGTTCCTGCCGAGGTTCGTGTCTGGAACGAGCACAGCAGCCCGTTCGCGTTGCTTGCCGACTGGCTCAAGGCGCACGGCGCGGGCAAGGGCCCGGTGGGCGTGGAAGAGACCACGCGCTTCTTTGCATTCGCCGGCCTGCGTGCACTCGGCATCGAAACGCGCGATGACGCCGGCGTCGTCCGCACTTGCCGCGTCATCAAATCGCCAGCGGAAATCGCGCTGCTGCAAGCTGCGTCCGATATCACAGTCGCCGCCTATCGCGAGACCGGCCCGCAGATCGCGCGTGGCATGAAGCCGGCTGATATCAGCCAGATCATGTCGGCGGCGATGGCGAAACGCGGCGGGACCCCGGAATTCACGTTGGTCCTGCTCGGCGAGGCCAGCGCGTATCCGCACGGATCGCATAAGCCGCAGGAAGTCCGCCCCGGCGAAGTCGTGTTGATGGACTGCGGTTGCAGCTACGAGGGCTATCAGTCCGACATCTCGCGCACGATGGTGATGGGTGAGGCAACCAAGCAGCAACGCGACGTGTGGGATCTGGTGAAGCGCGGGCAGCAGATCGCTTTCGAAACGGCGAAGGTCGGAACACCAGCGGGCGCTGTCGACGATGCCGTTCGCGCTGTGTATGTGAAGGCTGGCTATGGTCCGGGGTACAAGCTGCCAGGCACTTCGCATCGAACCGGGCACGGCATCGGCCTCGACGTGCACGAGCCCGTCTATCTCGTGCATGAGGGCGTGACGCACCTCGCGCCGGGCATGTGCTTCTCCGACGAGCCTGGCATCTACATTCCCGGCAGCTTCGGCGTGCGACTCGAGGATTGCATCCACATGACCGAGAGCGGTCCCAAGTGGTTCTCGGTTCCGCCGACGTCGATTGACGCTCCGTTCGGCAGTTAGGGCGATTGGCGCGGCGTTGCAGTTGAAACGCCCATGTCGACGACGATCTTGCCGCGAGTCCGGCCGCTTCGGTTGTGTTCTTGCGCCTGGACGATCGCTGCCAACGGATATGTCTGATCGATATTGATCCGCACCTTGCCGGCTGCGATCAGCGGCGCGACCGCATCGAGTCCGCCCTTGACGTCCCAAGGCGGCGTGGCCGGACAGACCACGCGCCGTCGATCGCAGATCTGCGCAGGCACTGAACCAACGAGCGTTACGAGCCGGCCGCCATCGCGCAGCACCTGCTCGGAGCGGACGAGCGTATCGCCGCCGACTGTGTCGACGACGACATCGACATTGCGCACCACGTCTTCGAAGCGCGTGGCGCGGTAGTCGATCACTTGGTCGACGCCGATGCTTTTGAGGTAGTCGTGATTGGCAGCCGACGCGGTTGCGATGACATATGCGCCGCGCGCCTTTGCAATCTGCACGATCACCGAACCGGTGCCACCTGCCCCACCCTGCACGAGTACGCGTTCGCCACGCTGAACGTTCGCTGCTTGCACGAGGTAGCGCCAAGCCGCGACAGCGACCGTCGGATACGCCGCGGCCTCGGCCATCGTGAACGCTGCAGGCTTGCGCACGATTTCGGTCGTCGGGGCCGTCACGTACTCGGCGTAGCTCCCGTTCCTCTCGGTCTGATCTACGCTGCCAGCGACGAGATCGCCGCAAGCGAAATCGGTCACGCCAGATCCGAGCGCGATCACTTCGCCGGAGAAATCTCCGCCCGGAATCGCCGGAAACGGCAGCCGACCGCGTTCCTGCAACTTCCAATCGACCGGATTGATGCTGGCGTAGTGCACACGAACGAGCACCTCGCCCGCGGCCGGCACCGGCACGGGAACTGACTCGATACGCAGCGCCTCCGGCCCACCGGCGGCATGGATACGCGCTGCGCGCATGGAAGTGGGCGCGTTGGCGCAGGCTCCGGCGTGAGCAGGAGACATAGACATGAGCAGCGCGATCAGCGGCAGCAGCTTCGAAGCGTTCAGCAGCATTGGAGGTCCTGACTACAAATATGAGCGGCAATGGACCGCCGCTCGTGTGGAATGTTGCGAAGGGAAGCGGCGAAACGAGCGTTGCGGGCGACGAACCGACTCAGTGAGTCTCCGGATGCCCGAAAACCGCGGCCTGCCCTGGCAGCCACGGATCATGTGTGTCCGTCCGAAACTTCTTCATCTCGGCACGCATGCGTTCAAGCACCGCGCGGTGCGCGGGATCGGCCGCGAGATTGTGCACTTCCGCTGGATCCTTCCGCAGATCGTAGAGCTCCTCCGGCGGGCGATGCAGAAACGCCTGCACCGTGCGGGCGCCGAGTCCGACTGCGGGCCGCGCGGCAATCGCCCGCCATGTTGGCGAAGACGCGATGTCGCCCGCGATCGGAAACTCCAATGGCGAGGCAAGGTTGACGATGTACTTGTACTCGCGCGTGCGCAGCGCCCGCATGGGGTAGTACTGCTGGATCTCATGGAAGCCATGCGACGCGAACACGCGACCCCATTCCGGCGAACCGGCAAACTCCAGGATAGGCAGGATCGATCTGCCCGGCAGCGGCTGCGACGACTGCGGCGCTGACACACCCGTCCAATCCAGTATCGTCGGCAGGATGTCGACCCAGCTCACCATCGCTTCGTTGCGCACGCCCTGCTTCTTTTGCTTGGGCGACCAGATGATCAGCGGCAGATGGATGCCTTCGTCGTAAAGCGTCGTCTTGGCGCCTGGGAAGGCGCGGCCATTGTCGCTGAGATAAATCCAGAGCGTGTCGAAGCTGTGCCCCGTTTCGCGCAACGCATCCATCAGCAACCCGACGCCGCTATCGAGCCGACTGATCGACTCGTAGTAATCCGCCAGGTCCCGGCGCACTTCGGGCAAGTCCGGCAGATGCCCGGGCACGATGACCTCCGCAGGATCGTAAACCTCGCGCTTGATGCCCGGCCACGCACGCGTGTTGCCGAAGTTCTGTTCGGCGCGATGCGGATCGCTGAAGCCGACGACCAGGAGGAACGGCCGACCGGCGCTGCTGGCGACGAACTTGCGCGCTTCGCCGGCCATGAATGCAACGTCGCGATTGCCCGGGCGCTCCGGCGCCAGCTCCTCATCGAACGGCAATGCATTCTCCGGAAGGATGTGCTTCTTGCCGACGAGCCCCGTGCGGTAACCGGCGGCCTTCAAAAGCTGCGGCAGCGTGCGAACCGACGGCAGCAGATGCTGGTTGTGGACGTCGTGCGCCAGCCCATACATGCCGTTCGAATGCGAGTACAGCCCGGTGTAGATCACCGAACGACTCGGGCTGCAGGACGACACAGTCGCAAATGCTTCGGTGAACGCCGTGCCGCGAGCGGCAAGACTCGAGAGATTCGGCGTGCGTGGAACACGATCGCCGTAGACGTTCAGATCGAGACCCTGATCGTCCGCGATGATCAGCACGACATTGCGCGTCTGCGCGATGGCGGCCGACGAAATCAGCAACAGGAGCCAGAACACCCGGACCATGCGCCCGATGGTACGCGGCGTTCACGCCTTTTTCACGACTGGGGTGCCGCCCGGTTCACGGCTCCACAGCAATCTGTCATCAGTGCCCGATTACCCTGAACTTGGAGGAATGATGAAGACGTTTGCTATTGCTCTTGCCACGCTGCTGACCGGCTGCCTGGCCGCTACTGCGCAGGCCACGGTTCCCGTCAAAGGCGTGCAGCAGCAAGTCGTGCGCTACGGCGACCTGAACCTCGGCAGCCAGGCCGATGCCTCGATCCTCCTCGGCCGAATCAAGTCGGCTGCCCGCACCGTATGTGGTCTGCACCAGGGAATGCCGATGCCGATCGAGATCCAGGCCCGTCTGCGAGCCTGTGCCGACGATGCGACCGCACGTGCCCTCGCCGACGTCGACGCGTCTGCGTCGCTGCAGCGCCAGCGCGAAGTCGTGGTTCTGAACGCGTTCGAGTAACTCTGTGATACCGTGAGGCCCCATGCATCGGTGGGGCCTCGCGGTACTGGTCATCTTGAGCTGCTCGGCGGCGGCCAAGGAGCAGTTGTACAGTCCACCGCGCCTCGACAACGGTCAGCCCGACATGCAAGGCATGTGGGTGGCCTCGAATGCCACCCCACTGCAGCGTCCGCCCGGTTTCTCTACGCTGGTTATCGACGAGGCGCAGGCCGCGAAGTTGCTGGCATCTTTCTACGCGCGCTTCGAGGATCGCAGCACGCCCACTGAGCCCACCGAGTATTTCGACGTTCATGACATCGAGCGAGTTCGCGGCCAGCTGCGCAGCTCGATCATCGTCGACCCGCCCGACGGACTGATTCCCGGCAACGATCTTTACAAGCAGCAGGTCGTTCGCGCGAGGACAGGTGTGCTCTCTGCAATGGACGGCCCTGAGCAGCGCCCGGCCGCGGAACGATGTCTTGCCTCGCAGACGACGCAGCCACCGATTCTCGCGATACGCAACGGCGTCAATCTGCATCAAATCGTGCAGACAGCGGACTCGTTCGTCTTCGTGTCGGAGTTCGTCGGCGCAGCGAGGATCATCCGCCTCAACTCGCAACGCTCTGCGGCGGCGGTGACCTCATGGCTGGGCGACTCGATCGGCCATTGGGAAGGCGCCGTTCTGGTCGTCGAGACCCGCGGCTTCACACCCAGCGATCATTTCCGGATGGGGAGCACCGGCGATTTCCTCGTCTCACCCCGGACGGTCGTCACGGAGCGCTTCGCTCGCGTTGCCCCGGATCGGATCGACTACACGTTCACGGTCGAGGACCCGACCTACTACACGCGGCCATGGACTGGCGAATCGCACTTCCTGCGGCGCGACGAGCAGCTGCTCGAATACGCCTGCCACGAGGCGAACTATTCCCTGCTGCACATTCTCGAAGGCGCCCGCGAGCGAGAACGCCAGTGACGCACCTCGACAGTGGATCGGCTGACGACGCCAGCGCGCTATTCGTGTCGCTGTACGACCAGCTTCGACGCATCGCGCGGCGCGAGTTGCGACGGAGCTCAGGCGTCGCGCTGAGCGCCACGACGCTGCTGCACGAAGCGTATTTCAAGATGAAAGAGCGCTCGGATTCGGCGTTTCCGGATGAGCCGCACTTCCTCGCCTATGCCGCACGCGCGATGCGCACGCTCGTAATCGACTATGCGCGTAGCCGACAGGCGGCTAAGCGCGGCGGAGCGTTCCACATCACGCGCCTGCCGACGGAGATTCCCGAGCAGCAGACCGAGGCGGCCGATCTCGAGCGACTCGGCACCGCGATCGACAAGCTGGCGGTTCACGACAGCGCGCTGGCGCAGCTGGTCGATTTGAAGTTCTTCTGCGGTTACTCGCTCATCGAAATCGCTGCGATGCGCGGCATCTCGGAGCGGACGGCACAGCGCGACTGGGACAAGGCGCGCATGTTGCTCAAGCAAGCGCTCGAAGACGGCAGCATCCTCCCCGGCTGACCTCCAGCTCGATCGCTCAGCCCAAAAAGGGATATGCCCTTTCGGGCTAAGGCGGCCGGCCAGTGTCGCCTTTCCCTCCCATTTCCCGTTTTCATCGATAGGGCGCTTTTGTGCGCTTTTTTTATCCACCCATTTGGAGGAACGAGAGATGAAGACCCGGGTCCTGATGATTACCGCGTTGCTGGTCGGCTGCCTGGCCGGCACCGCCCAGGCTACGACCACTGCTGCCAAGAATGTGCCGTCCGAAGTCGTGAGCTACGCCGACCTCGATATCGCAAACCACGCTGATGCCGAAATCCTGCTGCAGAGGGTCAAGGCTGCCGCTTTTCGCGTCTGCGTCCGCAGTGGAGTCCTGGTCTGGTTGGACTCCCACAACCCGGTGCAGCAGTGCGCCAAGGCCGCGACCGCGCGCGCTATGGCGGACGTCAATTCGCGCTCGACGACCGCAGCCATCGTGAGCCTGTAATCGCCGCACTCCAGTCCCTTCGTATGCCCTTTCGGGCTAAAGCCGCCAGCTCCTGGCGGCTTTTCTTTCGACCCTTCGTTTCCTCCGCCCGAGCGCGTTGTGCGCTGTCGATTCATATCACCCACTGGAGGAACGAGAGATGAAGACCCTGGCCCTAGTCTTTTCCACCTTGCTGTTCGGCTGCCTCGCCGGCACCGCACAGGCCACGACCACGGCTGCCAAAGATTTGCCGTACGAAGTCGTGAGCTACGCCGACCTCAACATCGCGAACGAGGCTGACGCCGCGATCCTGCTCGACAGGGTCAAGGCTGCTGCCCGTCGCGTCTGCAGTCGCGATGTCGACTCGAGCCCGCTGGCGTTCTACAAGCCGGTCCGGCGCTGCGCCATTGCGGCGACCGCACGTGCCATGGCGGACGTCAACGCGCGCTCGACATTCGTCGCTTACGTGCGCCCGTAACCGCACCACCATCTCAGGAGAACTCTCATGTTCAAATTGCCAAAGCTGGCAGGTGTGGTCGCGTGCGCGACGCTGGGCTTCTCGGCGCTCGTTCATGCTGACGCTGTCACCGACTGGAACGCGATCACCATGGATGCGGTCACCGCTGCACGTCCTGGCCCCCAGGGCATGCTCGACGTGGCGCTGGTTCACATCGCCGTGCACGATGCCGTGCAGGCGATCGAAAAGCGCTACGAGCCGTATCACTTCGAAATGGCAAACGCGAAAGGCTCGCGCTCCGCAGCGACGGCGGCCGCCGCTCACGGCGTGCTCGTTGCAATTTACCCTGCGCAGGCGAGCACGCTCGATACCGCCTACTACAACTACCTCGCCCAGCGCGGACTGAACGGCGATCCGGGACTGGTAGTCGGCGAGAAGGCCGCAACCAGCATCGTGCCGCTGCGACGCGCGACGCCGAATCCGGCGCCGCCACCGTTCGTCGGCTCGATGGAGATCGGCGTGTGGCGTCCCACCGATTCGTTCATCGGTGCGCCGCCGGCACCCGCACCGTTCTCGCCGATGGTGACGCCGTGGCTCGCGGAGACCACTCCGTTCACGCTCACCAGCCCTCGGCGATTTCGCGTGGGACCGCCGCCCGCGTTGACGAGCGAGCGTTACACGCGCGACTACGCAGAGGTGAAAGCGATCGGTGCATTCAACAGCACCGTACGCACGGCGGAGCAGACGGATCTCGCCTACTTCTACAACGACAACTTCTTCGCTCAATGGAACCGGGCGCTCAGAGGCGTCGCGCAGCAGCGGGTGCAGAAGATCGGCGACAGCGCTCGCTTGTTTGCCCTGGCAAACATGGCCGGCGCCGATGCGCTCATCACCTGCTGGGACAGCAAGCGTGCCTACGTGTTCTGGCGGCCGCTGACGGCCATTCGCGAAGGTGCCAACGATGGCAATGAATTCACGGTCGCTGACCCCACGTGGCAGCCGCTGGTGAATACGCCCAACTATCCAGACTACACCTCGGGCGCCAACAGCCTGGTGGCTGCGATGACGCGCACGCTCGAGATGTTCTTCGGATCGGATCGAGGCCCGCTGGAAGTCACGAGCCTGCATCCGCTGGCGGTGAAGAAGACGCGCAGCTACGCGCGCTTCTCCGACGCCGCCGACGATGTGGTCGAGGCCCGCATCTACCTCGGCATTCACTTCCGCTTTGCTGACGTCGCTGCACGTCGGCAAGGCACGAAGGTGGCCGAGCATGCGTTCGACCACTTCCTGCTGCCGCTCGATCGCTGGAACCGCTGGGAGCACTGACCGGGAGGGAGCCTAAAGCTGAGCCCGGCCTACAACCCCGTGTAGGCCGGGCTTCAGCCCGACTTGTCCCCATCCATCGCGCACCGAAAGCCCACATCATCGGTGCGATTGTCCGGCGACGCC
>Ga0207706_10003401_pt1 | contig 15198 bp, 15 predicted proteins | sample KBSC53metaG_FD_184318 | JGI IMG/M metagenome (GOLD analysis project Ga0207706, IMG submission 184318) | Corn rhizosphere microbial communities from Kellogg Biological Station, Michigan, USA - KBS C5-3 metaG (SPAdes) (version 2) | ecosystem: Host-associated > Plants > Roots > Rhizosphere > Soil ... | reverse complement strand
GATCAGGATGCCCCGATCGCATTCAGCGTGCAGGGCGACGTGGACGCTGCTTTTTTGAAATGGACCGAATGATGAGTTGGCGTTTTTGTTTGGGGTCGAGAGGGACTTTGGCGCGAGTTTTGGCTGCTTGAACGAGAGCTAGGACGGCTGGTTCGTCCAGGGTAGCAGGACTTTCCAGGCGGAGATGGCGGACGACATTGCCGCTGCCCTTCAAAAGTTTCTGAGGGTCGGGCAATCCTTTGCCTTGCAGAAAGCAGAGGGTCACGTGATCCGGAAGCATGAGCAAGGAGAGGATTGCGGCGGAAGGTTTCTCGTTCGGAGAGAATCCGACGACGAGGCCGTTGTAGTTGTCGTAGACCAACTCAAGTGCGCCTGGCGTGAGCTTACGCATTTTCGCTAAAGCGCGACGAGCATCGGACACGAGCGCAGGGGTGTATTTGGCGAGGAGGGAATCGAGCTGTTGCTTGGCAGTCGCCATGGCGGGGGATTGTACTACGTCGACGGTCTGGCCATGTACGTTGGTTATGAAACTTATACGAGTGGTGTACACATTGCAGCGGTTAACATAAGTTGCATGTTGCAGACACCGGAGTTGACGGCGGCGATTGAAAATTCATACCGTACGTTCGCCGTTTATCCATTGCGGACCGACACTGGCCCGTGCTCCTGCTGCCATTCCCCGCAAGACAATCACCGCCTTTGCGCGAAACCTCTGCGCATGCTGGGGCCAAAGGACCTGAGAACATATGCTTATGATGCCTTGTACACTTGGGGCGATGAGGTCGATTTCAAGCATTTCCTGCCGAGAATAATGGAGCTCTTAGCGCAAGCGAATGGTGATGGCCCCGCTTTTGTCGATCCGGAAAGCGTGTTCCATAAGCTGAGCTACCAATCGAGTTGCAGTTCGGGCTGGAGAACGTGGCCGCCAGAGGAACAAAGAGCAATCGCCGACTACACACTAGCGTTGTGGGGAGCGCTCCTCGATTCGGAACCTACGGAGCTTTCTGACTCAGCCTTCTCGTGGCTCTGCGCGTTCGCTCAGGCGGCAGATGATCTGTCCCCTTATCTTCAACAATGGATGGCTGCATCATCAGCGAACGCACATAGAAACTTGGCTCACACGATCCTGTGGGAAGGGGTGCCGAATTCGACCTGTCCGAGGCGCGGTTACTGGGAGCAACATCAAGAACAGTGGCGTCAGGTCGTTGATTGGCTGCGCACACCAGCAATTCGTGCGAAGCTTAGGGATGCGGTGGAGAGATGGAAGGACGCGCCCTTCGCAGGGGAGTTCCTCGAAGCTGCCGTTCTGCTTTCCTGAACACGTGCAGACTGAACGGCCTCACATTGTTACCTTACTCGCCGCCGACCATCAAGCCATCAACACGGATGGTTGGAGACGCGACTGAGCCGCGAAATTCGAGGTCGGTTCCGATTTCTGAAATGTTGAAGAACAGCTCTTTCAAGTTTCCTGCCACGGTAATTTCTTCGACTGGGTAGGCGAGTTGTCCACCTGAGATCCAGAGGCCGGATGCGCCGCGCGAATAGTCGCCTGTGACCAGGTTTGCGCCGTGGCCCAGGAATTCAGTTACGTACAGGCCTTCCTGGATTTCTCCGATAATTTGCTGTGGCGTCTTTGTGCCCGGTTGAAGGAAATAGTTGCCGGGACCAATGCCTGGAGTGCCGGCGAGGCCACGCGAGGCGTTGCCTGTGGTTTTGAGGCCGAGCTTTTTCGCCGTGTAGGTATTCAGAATGTAGGACTTCAACACGCCATTCTCGACAACGACAGTGCGGCGCGTCGGCACTCCCTCGCCGTCGAAAGGACTGCTGCCGAACCCCCCGACCATGGTGCCGTCATCGATGATGGTGACGTTGGCGCCAGCAATCTTTTCGCCAAGCTTGCCGGCGAGAAACGATGCTCCACGATAAACAGCATCGCCATTTACGCCTTCGAAGATGTGTTCCAGGATGGAGTTAGCGACCATCGGATCAAACACGATGGGAACTTTCGCGGTTTTTACTTTGCGCGCGCCCAAGCGGCGAAGCGTGCGCTGGGCTGCGATCTTGCCGACTTGTTCAGGCGCATCGAGCTTCGCGAGGTTGCGCGATACCGAGAACCAATAGTCGCGTTGCATATTGCCTGCGTCATCTTGCGCAATCGGTACGGCGGAAACCGAACAATACGAGCGACGATATTCGCCAACGAATCCGTGAGAGTTCGCCAGGACTTTCCGCCCGGTGGCTGCGTCGAACGATCCACCTTCGGAATTCTTGATGCGGGGATCAGCGTCGAGCGCGGCCTTCTCAGCGCGGCGCGCATAGTTAATGCGTTCTTCGCCGGGCAGGGAGTAGACGTCTTTGTGGTAGAGATCGAGGTCGCCTTTAATCGAGCCGAGCTGATCGGCCTCAGGGATCCCTCCGAACGGATCTTCCGAAGTAATCTTCGCGAGTTCAAGTGCGGACTTCACCATGCGATCGATGGCGTCGCGCGAAAAGTCACTCGAGTATGTGCTGGCGGCGCGTTGCCCGTAGAAGACTCGCACACCGATGGATTTCGATCCGGCTTCTTTGAGCGTCTCGACTTGTCCGAGGCGAACGACGGTGGAGAATTCATCGCCCTCGCGGACAACAGCCTCGGCCGTGGTTGCGCCGCCCGCCATTGCACGAGCCACGACGTCTTGCGCCAGGTCTTTAAGGTCGGTGTCTTGTTTCGGGTTTTGCGTTTCTACAGTTGTTGGCATTAGTTATTTTTCACTACAAAGGCACAGACAATGATTGCGGACACGCAAAGCTAACGCATACTCAGTCGAGTCGCGCACAAGCCTACTTCATTGCATGAATCCGCCGACTTCTTTTCTGGCGGTGCCGCCTACCGTCAAGCTATCGATCTTAATGGTTGGAATGCCGACGCCGACTGGGACGGCCTGTCCATCTTTACCGCAGGTGCCGACGCCTTCGTCGAGTTTGAGGTCGTTGCCGACCATCGAAACGCGGGTCAGCACATCGGGACCATTCCCGATGAGCGTGGCGCCTTTGATCGGAAACGTCACTTGTCCGTCTTCGATCATGTAGGCCTCAGAGGCTGAGAAGACGAACTTGCCGTTCGTGATGTCGACTTGCCCGCCGCCAAAGTTCACCGCATAGATCCCGTGTTTCACCGAACGAATAATGTCTTGCGGATCGTCGTTGCCAGGAAGCATGTACGTGTTCGTCATGCGGGGCATGGGAATGTGCTCGTAGCTTTCGCGACGACCGTTGCCGGTGTCTGCGATTCCCATGAGTTTTGACGAGAGCTTGTCGCTCAAATATCCCTTGAGGATTCCGTTCTCGATAAGCACGGTTTCCTGCGTGGGCTGACCTTCGTCGTCAACGTTCAATGACCCACGCCGCCATGGCATGGTGCCGTTGTCGACGATCGTGCATTTGTCGCTGGCCACGCGACGGCCGACGAGTCCGGCGAACGCAGAAGTTTTTTTGCGATTGAAGTCGGCCTCAAGGCCGTGACCGACAGCTTCGTGAAGAAGGACACCGGGCCATCCGGGGCCGAGGACAACTTCCATTTCTCCGGCAGGAGCCTCACGCGCGTCGAGCTGCAGAATCGCCTGGCGGGCCGCTTCCTTAGCGAAGTGCTCAGGCGTTTTCTCGCCGAAGAAGAAGTCGAGCGCAACGCGTCCGCCGCCACCGGAGCTGCCGCGCGCGGAATTCTTTTCCGTTTTCGCGATGCATGAGACGTTCATCCGCGCTAGGGGCTGAGAGTCTTCCGCGAACGTCCCGTCAGACCCGATTACGAGAATGTTGCGGAGTTCGTCGGCATAGCTGGCGCGGACTTCCTTGATGCGGGCGTCATAAGCGCGGGCCGACGCGTCAGAGCGCATCAAGAGGTCGACCTTGGCGGTGATTTCGGCGTCAACCGAAGGCAGCGTCACGGGATACAAGCTGCGCGCCTGCTTGTCCTGAAACCCTACCACTGGAGTCTTTGCGGGACCGCTCGCGATGAGGGCTGCAGTCCGGGCAGCCTGAAGAATTCGCGCCGGAGAAAGGTCGTCAGTGTAGGCATAACCGGTGCGTTCACCGGCTACAACGCGAATGCCGCATCCGGCGGAAATGCCCTGAGACGCCGACTTGACCATTGACTCGTCCACCATGAGGGAGGTCGAGGAAAGGTATTCAAAATAAAGGTCTGCGTACTCACCCCCGGCTGAAAGCGCGGCCGCGAGATAACGCTCTAAATCCGGCTGCGTCAGGCCGTAATGCTCAAAAAAGAAATGATTTTGGTTCACCATAATTGGATGACCTATGAGGTGGAAACGACTCTGTGTCGGGACACTCCATTATCCCACAGGAGGCGATCAAGTCAGTGGAGATGGCTCTGTCCCGGGGTTGGCGCGACCAATGGACTGGGTAAGGTGTCACAGACTATGCAAACCGGCGCCGAAACAATTGAAGGGTGACGCCTGAGTCCTTGTCGCAACTGTTAGATGAGTTTCTGGCGGGGACGCGCACGGCAGTCGTCCTTGAGGATGGTGCGGTCCGGTTTGATCTGGAGACGGCCCGTTATTCGATCTCGGGCGAATACAACAAGTGCCTGCTGCATCTCTGGTCGGCGGAACGAAACGTGGTGCGGCGCGTGCTCGATGCTGAAGTGAAGGGCGGCAGCCTTCGATTGGCCGTGCAACGGATGGGGCAGACGAGTCCTTCAAGACTCGAAATCTGCCGAGATCGTGACCGGCGATCGCCATCCGCGCGTCGAACGGCACGCTCTGCCTACGAGCAAAAATTGCGCCGCGTGCTCGAACGACGTTTCTACGGATTCGCCATTTCTCAACTCAGCACCCGGATGGACCTGGAACGTTCTTTTGGACCGGTATACGCACGCGGACTTCTAAAAAAAGGGCAGACTGCGTTTGCCGTGCTTGGAGTCAACGAACAAGAACCTCAAGCCTCGATTGATGCAGCGCTCACGTTTGGAATCTTGTGGCTGAATGCGTGTCGGGAATCACAAAACGATCGCGCGGCGGTCGAAGGACTACATTTGTTTGTGCCGCCAAAGAGCTCCGGGATCGTCCGTGAGCGCATCGCGCGTTTGAATCGTTCCGCGGCGAAATGGCTGCTGTATGAGTTTGACGAGCGCCACGATGATGTGGTCGAGATCGATTGTTCAGATTGCGGCAATGTCTCTACGCGGCTGGTGCGATGTCCGGACTTCGAGCGTGCGTACGAGCGCTTTGCCGCGCCGATCGCTGCGGTGAAGGAACTATTGCCCGAGTGTGATGCTGTCGTGCTGTCTCCCGCTGAAGTTGCATTTCGGTTGCACGGGCTGGAACTGGCTCGGGCGCGGATCGCGCACAGTCCAACATCGTTTCACAGCGGCACGGAAATTGTGTTCGGCTTGGGAGCGGAAGAACGCGTACTTGAAGGTCGCAACCGCGATGAGTTTGTGCGACTGCTGCACAGCGCGGGCGAAGTGCGGCACGCGGAGGGGCCGAGGGACCATCCTCTGTGGCGGATGCATCCAGAGCGGTGGCTTGAGTCACTGGTGATTCGAGAAGTTGATTCGCTCGACAACCGGCTTGATGCGAACCAGTTGTACTCCCAGGTGCCGGCATTTTCAGCGGCGGATCGCGCGATGATCGACGTTCTGGCCGTAACACGAGCGGGGCGTTTGGCGGTCGTCGAATTGAAGGCTGACGAAGACATACATCTGCCGCTGCAGGGTATCGACTATTGGGCTCGGGTCCAGTGGCATCACTCGCGCGGTGAGTTCAAGCAGTTCGGATACTTTGAAGGACGCGAGCTATCGAGTGAGAGGCCGCTCCTCGTCCTGGTCGCGCCAGCGCTGCGCATCCACCCTGCGACGGATACGCTGCTGCGTTTCATTTCTCCTGAGATTGAATGGGAACTCCTCGGAATCGATGAACGTTGGCGACAAGGCGTGCGAGTCGTGTTCCGGAAAAGGGCGGGGTGGAAGGACGATCCGCGGATGATGCGCTTTTCGGAAGCGGCCTCATAGACAGTCTTTTAGCAATCAGCTGCCGCGCTGAAGCTCGCGGTACGCTTCGCTTTTCGAAATACCACGCTCCTTCGCGATTTTTTTAAGAGCGGCTTTCTCGTCGAGCTTTTCGTCCGCGATGATCTGGGCAATCCGTTGACGTACGGTGACACGCGGGGCTGTAGGCTGCGCGCTTTCCTCTGCTTTGCCCAGAAGGAGCGTGATCTCCCCTTTAATGGTGTCGCGCGATTTGAGTTGATCGAGAATTTCCGACGCGCGCCCGCGGAGGAATTCTTCATGCAGTTTAGTGACCTCGCGCGCGATCACCACGTGACGATCGGTACCCAGTGTGGCGGCGACGTCTTCCAAGGCTTCAATGATCCGGTGCGGGGCTTCATAGAAGACTTGCGTCCGCGGCGATTCGCGGATGCTCTCGAGTAGTTGTCGGCGTTGTCCGCTCTTGGCGGGAAGGAATCCGCTGAAGCGGAAAGAGTCGGTTGGAAGCCCGCTGGCGACGAGTGCTGACAAAAATGCTGATGCGCCGGGAATGGGGACGACCGGTACGTGGTGGCGGATGGCGAGGGAAATCAGTCGAAATCCAGGGTCAGAGATGCCGGGCATCCCAGCGTCGGTAACGAGCGCGACACGGGCTCCGCGTTCGAGATCGATAACGAGTTCGGCAGCGCGCGTCATCTCGTTGTGCTCGTGGTAGCTCACGGTTTTCGTTTTGATGGTGTAGTGGTGCAGCAACTTCTGAGTCTGACGTGTGTCTTCACAGGCAATGACGTCGGCTTCTTTGAGGATGCGGAGCGCGCGGAGCGTGATGTCCTCGAGATTGCCGATCGGGGTGCCGACGAGGTAGAGGCCGGGCGCGAGAGTGGAGGATTCTTCCGCGATAGGCGCGCCGGGCATGAATGGAAGTTTACACCGCATGTTCCTTAGTGATTTAGGGAGGGCGGAAGTCGGCCGAAGTTACAAAAGTTAGACTCCGCATTGGGCCAACGTGCCGTTTCAGCGGTCCTGCTCACAGACGATAATCGAGATCGCAAAAGACATGGCCGACTCCATCGAATACGAGCTCACTCACTTCGAATCGCGCACAGTTTGGAAATGTGCGGTCAATGGGCACTATCGCCATCGCAAGGAAGCGCCGGGGTCGCAGCCAGCGATTTGCTGCGGGCGTCCCGCCAAGCTAGTCGATCGTTATGAACAGCCAATCGACGTTGAGGTTTGGGACGAAGTTTGACAATGCAGTTCCCTCTTGAGCTTGAGCGTCGAAAATTGACGGAACCGCTCGCGAACTCCTAGAATCGAAATCAGCAGTCCTTCCTGGGTTTTTGGAGTCCAATGCCACTTTACGAATACCTCTGTAAGAAGTGCGGCCACCGGTTTGAGCGAATTCAGAAGTTTTCCGATCCCCATGTGAAGAAGTGTCCAGACTGCGGCGGCGCGGTCGAGCAAGTCATTTCAGCGCCGGCAGTGCAGTTTAAAGGTTCGGGCTGGTACGTGACCGACTACGCAAAGAAGTCGTCCGGGTCAGGGTCCTCATCGTCCTCATCGGACAATGATTCCGGCAGCAAGGCGGAATCGAAGACGGACTCCAAGAAGGACTCATCGAATTCAGAGTCCAAGAGTGAGTCGAAGAAAGACGAAAAGCCCAAGTCTGAGAAGAAGAGCAAGAAAGACTAGCGCTGCCGACGGCGGCGATTGGCCCCAGTTTCGGCAGCTATAACTATCCTATAATCAAGGGCTTGTCTCCTATGAATCGTTTGAGGACTGTTTACATCTAAGATAACTGTAGATAGTCGTTATAACGATTAATTGGAGGTTGGCAACCATGATTCAGGTCCGCAAGAGCAATGAGCGCGGAGGCGGCGACTACGGCTGGCTTAAGACCAAGCACACATTCAGCTTCAACGATTACTGGGATGACAAGTGGATGGGATTCCGTTCGCTGCGCGTGATCAACGAGGACTGGGTGGCGCCCAAGGGTGGGTTTGGCACGCATCCGCACCGCGACATGGAGATCATCACCTACATTCTCGATGGCAAACTCGAACACAAGGACAGCCTCGGGACCGGTTCGGTGATACTGCCAGGCGATGGCCAACGCATGACCGCTGGATCAGGAATTCGGCATAGCGAGTTCAATCCGTCTGAGACGGATACCGTTCATCTGCTGCAGATATGGATCCTTCCGGAGAAGAATGGACTTGAACCCAGCTACGAGCAGAAGAGTTTTCCGGAAAGTGAGAAGCGTGGCAAGCTGCGCTTACTGGCGGCGAAGGACAGCAGCAACGGCGCGGTGAAGATCAACCAGGATGCGAAGCTTTATGTGACCTTGCTTTCCCCTGGGCAAGAAGTCGAACACGTTCTTCCTAAAGGACGCTATGGGTGGTTGCAGGTCGCGAAAGGTGCCGTCGAACTGAATGGGCAGAAGTTGACTCAGGGAGATGGCGCGGCGATCGGTGAGGAGCCGAAGCTGACCATCAAGGGGACGCAAGATTCGGAAGTGCTGTTGTTTGACCTGGCGTAACAACCAGGTTTCAGGGTGTTCAGAGGTTTCAAGGTTTCAGAGTGGAAATTACAAGCTTCGCTCCTGAAACTTTGAAACCCTGAAACGCAGAAACCCAGTAGCCCATGCAGTGCAAGCATCACCCGCGAGGTTCATCATGTCTGACAAGCCAATCCGCATTGTTGTGATCAAAGGCAGCGTTCGCCCGAACAACTACACGAGCATGGCGGTTGCGCTCGTGGTCGATGAACTGCAAAAGGATCCGCAGGTGCATGTTCAGGTCATCGACCCGTCCGAATACAATCTGCCCATGCCAGGGACCGACTGGAGCGCGCCCGGTGCAAAGAGGCTGCAAGAAGCCGTGAAGAAAGCGACAGCCATCGTGCTCGCGACACCTGAATATCACGGAAGCTTTTCGAGCGTGATGAAGCTGGTGATCGAAAACCTGGGCTTCCCGTCGGCGTTGCAAGGCAAACCGGTGGCGCTCATGGGCGTCGCTGCGGGAGCTATTGGCGCCATCAAGTCATTGGAGCAACTGCGCAGTGTCGCGGCCCACGTCGGCGCGATCGTTCTGCCAACGCCAGTGTCCGTGGCGAACGTGCAATCGGTGTTCGATTCTGGCGGCCACATTACAGACGTTGCCATCGAGAATACGATTCGCGGGGTTGCCCGCAACGTGATGGAATACATTCATGGCAACGTGTGTCCACGCGTGACGCTGGAACGGTTGATGCGTGAAGGGGCTGTTGCAGGCGCGCATTGAATTGGACTTGGCCGACTGTCGTTTTCTTCTGAGTCGTTTTATGCCTATGCAACGCCCCGTGGGCGTCACAGCGATCGCGATTGTTTTCTTCTTGAGTGCAGCCTATCTGGCCGGCCTCGGGGCGGCGATGCTGATCGCGCCAGGTATGTTGTCGATGAGGCTCGGCGCACCCCTCCTGTTCGATCTCGTGCTGGCTGGTCCGTACATGTTTCTGTTGTTTGCCGCGGTTGGGGCTTTGATCGGTTGGAGACTGCTCCTTCTTAACAATTTCGCGCGCCGTGCCGCAGCAATCGTCGCGGCCTTGGGTGTCGTCATGCTGGTGCCGAGCGTCTCGGGAAGCGTGATTACATTGAGTGTGCCAGGCCTGGTTTGGGGTGGGTTGGGCGTGATCGTTCGTGTGATCATCGCGTGGTACCTGTGGCAGCGGCCGGTCGCGGACGCGTTCGAAAAAATCTAGCCACGGATTTTCACGTACTTGAGATTTTCCAACCCGTGTTAATCCGTGGCGTTAGCTGCCATAGACGCGAAGGTGTCTTAAGACGCTCTCTTCGACTTCACCGTCTCTCCCACACGTTTGCTGACCTCGAATGTCAGCTTGCTCGTCTTCTTGTCGACGTCGACGATGATGTGGTCTCCGTGCAAGACTTCTCCATCCAGAATCTTCATGGCAAGCGGGTCTTGCACCAGCTTCTGAATCGACCGTTTCAACGGCCTTGCTCCAAAAGCCGGATCGTACCCTTCCGTAAACAGCAGCTCTTTGGCTGTGTCGGTGAGTTCGATTGAGATCTTGCGATCGGCCAGGAGTCGCCGCAAGTCTTCGAGACGCAGGTCAACGATCTTGACCAGCTGTTCCTTGCCCAGCGGACGGAAAATAATAATGTCGTCCACCCGGTTCAGAAACTCCGGCCGGAAATGTCCGCGCAACGCGTCCAGCACCTGGTCGGAGGCTTTCTCGAACGCCTTCTCGCTGCCCATACTTTCGGCAAGCAGATAGGTCGAACCGATGTTCGACGTCATGATGATGATCGTGTTCTTGAAATCCACCTGCCGGCCTTTGCCGTCGGTGAGACGACCGTCGTCCATGATCTGCAACATGACGTTGAACACGTCCGGGTGCGCCTTCTCGATTTCATCGAATAACAAAACCGCATATGGTCGCCGCCGAATCGCTTCCGTAAGTTGCCCGCCCTCGTCGTATCCCACGTATCCGGGGGGAGCTCCGATCAGACGCGATACGGCATGCTTTTCCATGTACTCGGACATGTCGATCCGCACCATCGCGTGCTCGTCATCGAATAGAAACTCCGCCAGTGCGCGAGCGAGTTCCGTCTTACCCACGCCGGTCGGGCCCAGGAAGATGAAGGAGCCAATCGGCCGCTTCGGATCGCTGAGGCCCGCACGCGAACGACGAATCGCGTTCGCGACGCGTTCCAGCGCATCGTCCTGCCCAACTACGCGATGGCGCAGCCGTTCTTCCATGGTGACGAGCTTCTTGACTTCGCCTTCGAGCATCTTCGAGACGGGAATGCCGGTCCATTTCGAGACGATGCGCGCGACGTCTTCTTCGTCAACTTCCTCTTTCAACATGCGCTCGCCACCGGATTTCGACATCTGGTCGGTGAGCTTCTTGAGTTCTTCTTCCGTCTGCCGGATGAGCGAGTAGCGAATTTCTGCCACGCGCTGCAGGTTGCCCTTGCGCTCTTCGGTTTGCTCCTCAACCTTGAGCTGTTCGAGCTTTTCCTTGAGCTGGCGCTGACGGGCGATCAGGTCTTTTTCCTGCTTCCACTTCGCTTTCAGCGCGTTGGATTTCTCGCGAATCTCTGCCAGTTCTCGCTCGATCACGGCGAGACGTTCTTTCGAATTCGAATCGTTTTCCTTCTTGAGCGCCTGCTTTTCGATTTCGAGCTGCATGGCTCGCCGCTCCAACTGATCGATGTCCGTGGGAAGGGAGTCGATCTGGATTCGCAGGGATGACGCGGCTTCGTCGATCAAGTCGATCGCCTTGTCCGGCAAAAACCGGTCCGAGATGTAACGATGCGACAAGGTCGCGGCCGCAATGATCGCGGAATCTTTAATACGGACGCCGTGGTGCACTTCGTATTTCTCTTTCAGTCCGCGGAGGATCGCGATCGTGTCTTCGACGTTCGGTTCGCCCACGAATACCGGTTGGAACCGGCGTTCGAGCGCCGCATCTTTCTCGATGTACTTACGGTATTCGTTGAGCGTAGTAGCGCCGATGGCGCGCAGCTCTCCACGAGCCAGCGCGGGCTTCAGCATATTGGAAGCATCAATTGCTCCTTCGGCGGCGCCTGCGCCAACCAGCGTGTGCAGCTCATCGATGAAGAGAATGATCTGTCCTTGCGAGTCTTCGATTTCCTTCAGAACTGCTTTGAGGCGATCTTCGAACTCACCGCGATACTTTGCGCCAGCCAGCATCGATCCGAGGTCCAGTCCTACGACGCGCTTGTTCTTCAAAATCTCGGGAACGTCACCGGAAACGATTCGTTGCGCGAGTCCTTCTACGATGGCCGTTTTGCCAACGCCGGGCTCACCGATGAGCACCGGATTGTTCTTTGTGCGCCGTGACAGAACTTGCACAACACGCCTGATTTCTTCGTCACGGCCAATGACCGGATCGAGCTTGCCCCGCCGCGCAATTTCGGTCAGATCTTTCGCGTAGCGCTCAAGCGCCTGGTATTTCCCTTCCGGATTCTGATCGGTAATGCGCTGCGATCCGCGGACTGCAGTCAGCGCCTTGAGAATGGCATCGTAGGTCGCGCCGTGGCGCGCCAACACCGCTTGTGCGGGATCCTTCTTGAGCTGCGTCGCAGCCAGAAGCAGGTGTTCGGTCGAAACGTACTCGTCCTTAAAGTTGTCTGCCTCTTTGAACGCTCGTTCGAGAAGCTGATTCAGGGCGGGCGACATCTGCGGCTGGTTTGCTCCGCCAGAGATTTTAGGAAGGCGCTCGATTTCTTTGTACACATCAGAAAGGACCGCTTCCGGACCTACGCCGAGTTTTTCGAGTACCGGCGGCACGATGCCTTCGCGGTCCTCGATGAGCGCGGCTAGCAAATGTACGGGCAGAATTTCCGGATTGCCATGTTCCGCCGCGATCTCGTTCGCTCGTTGCACTGCTTCTTGCGCTTTTACTGTGAATTTGTCCCAACGAATTGCCATGGGGTGCTCCTGTGCTGTTCCTGATTCTATTGATTTTTGGTGATTCTTAGCACCTGGCATCAGCCATTCGCGCTGGACCAGGCTCTCTTCCCAACAAAAACGGGAGGCTTGGTTGAGCCTCCCGCTTCATGTCGCTGGGCGATGCCCAGTTTGGACGGGCGAAACGCCCGCGTCGATCGGTATTTCCCATCAAACCGTTTACGCGGCCTTGACTGGGCCTTTGGCTTCGAGAGTTTTCTCGACGCTACCGACATTCACTTTGATCTGCTTCGGTTTGGCTTCCGACTTCTTGGCCAACTGAACATTCAGCACGCCCTTGTCATAGTTGGCGGTGACGTTCTCCGCATCCACGGTGTTGGGTAAAGTGAAGGTGCGGGTGAAGCTGCCGTACTGACGCTCCACGCGGCGGTAGTTCTCTTCCTTCTCTTCCTTTTCGAACTTGCGCTCACCATGAACGGTCAACGTGTTGTTCTCCAGGCGGACGTCAATGTCCTTCTCGTCGATTCCCGGCACTTCAATCTTCAAGGTGATGCTGTGCTCGTCTTCGTAAACATCGACGGGCGGCGCGAACGTTGAGGTGGTCAGGGCCTCTTCCCGGCCTTCCGGATACGATTCACGGAACAACCGGTTCATCCGGTCCTGCAAAGTAACGAACTCACGGAATGGCTCCCAACGAGTTAATACGGTCATGCTGCTACTCCTCCTGTGACTGATCTTGAGTGTTGCTGCTCTCACCCAATTTGATGAGTGATTAGCACAAAAGAAGCATAAAACTTGAGCGTATTATAATCAAGTATAGAAATATGTCTATAATCAATGACTTACACTTAAAATCAGGCATTTCAAGTAACTGGTTTCCGGCACGAGTGGCAGGATTGGATGGTCCTTGGACTGGCCTCGTCGCTCCATTAGCCGGATGCCTCGGTGCGTATCTCGCGCAGCATCCGCCACGACCTCGAGAAACTCAGCTTCGCCCACATGGTAGGAACAGGAACAGCTAACCAGAATTCCGCCCGGCTTCAGCATCTTCAGTGCGCGAAGGTTGAGCTCTTTGTATCCGCGGAGGGCGGTTTCCAGATTCTTCTTGGTCTTTGCGAAGGCGGGCGGGTCGACAACAATGGTGTCGTATTGCCGTGCGGCGGATGAGTAGTCCTTCAGCAGGTCGAACGCGTTGGCTTCGATCCATTCGATGTCTCTTCCGTTGAGGGCCGCGTTCTTGTCCGCTGCCTCGAGTGCAGGTCGAGAGCTGTCGACGCCGGTCACGCTCTTACAATGCGATGCCAAGTGCAGGGCGAATCCGCCCTGGTAGCAAAAAACGTCGAGCGCGTCGCCGTGGGCGTATCCAGCCGCTGCGGCATAGTTTTCACGCTGATCTAGAAACGAACCGGTCTTCTGCCCGGCCAGCGCTTCGTATTGGAACTTGATGCCATTCATGGTCACGACGGTGTTGGTCTTGTCGCCCAAGATTGGCTGTGATTCGCGGGGCGGAAGTTGCTCGAGTTCCCGGATGTGCGGGTCGACCCGTTCCACAATGGCTGAGGGGTGCAACTTCTCAGAGAGCGTCGAGACGATTGCCTCCCGGGACGATGGCGCATCCATCGCCTGGGTCAGGATTTGCAGCGAGATGACATCGTTAAACCGGTCCACAATCAAGCCGGGCAGAAAATCGGCTTCACTGAAAACCAGGCGATAGGCGTCCGTGTCACGGACGTAACTCTCGCGATAGGAAATAGCATCGTCAATTCGCTTTTTGATCAACGCAGGAACATCGGTGATCGGCGTGGACGAAAGCAGGCGAATCGCGATCTGCGATGTGCTCGAATAAAGAGCGGAGCCGCAAAACTTCCCGCGCTCGTCCGTAACTTTCACCAGGCTGCCGGGAGGGATGCCATCCGCGGAAAGCACGTCCGACCGGTAGACCCACACATGTCCAGCCTTCAAACGAGACGCGCCTCGCGACGAGATTTTTACGGTCGACGCGTCTCGGGGGGCAAAACTCTTGGGCATAAACCGATTCTACCTGCAAGAGAACGCGCATCACGGTGGACACACCCACGTTGTGATACCCTTCGCCCGCAAATCCAGCGCGCCCCGAAGGCAATTGAAAAGAGGCAACGTGAAAAAACGCAACTTGAAAACTGCTTTGGTTGGTCTCTCTCTAATCGTGGTGATGGCGATTGCGATGGCGCTGACGGTCGCGCCCATTCAGGCCGCAGCGCCCGAGTCGGCGAAAGTCGCCTCCGACGATCCGGCCGTCCCGAGTGCAGCCGCGGCCTACTGTGTGGCCAAGGGCGGCGTAGTCGAAGTGCGAACGCCGTACTGGAATACGAACGATGACAATCCCGACAACTGGCTTCGCCTCGCAGGCTCGCGCAACTTCTGCGAGTTCACGGCGACGGACGGTTCGCGCATCCACGTGCTGCTGGCCACGCTTTACACGCAGCAGCCATCGCTCGCCGCGTTGGCCTACTACTTCCGACCGAAGCTCCAGCCGGGATGTCACGGGAATCCTGCGTCCTGCTACTGCACCCAACTGGGCGGCAGCGATTCATTTGGTGGAATCACGATCAACGGCGGTGGTTGGGTGCTGCGCGGCGCGATTGACGAAGTGCTCGAGGCTTGCATCTTTCCGGACATGTCGTCGATCGATTCGTGGGGATTGACGTATCACTCAGCGGGTATCGTGCGAGGTAAGGCCCTGGGATCAGTCCTTCGCTTCAAGAAACCACGAGTGTAGGAATTAAAAACGGGGACAAC
>Ga0207706_10003400_pt1 | contig 15199 bp, 10 predicted proteins | sample KBSC53metaG_FD_184318 | JGI IMG/M metagenome (GOLD analysis project Ga0207706, IMG submission 184318) | Corn rhizosphere microbial communities from Kellogg Biological Station, Michigan, USA - KBS C5-3 metaG (SPAdes) (version 2) | ecosystem: Host-associated > Plants > Roots > Rhizosphere > Soil ... | reverse complement strand
GTCTTGGCCAGCATTTGACGCCTGCTCATCAACTTGGTGCAAATGCGATTGACCATAAGCTTGTTCTCCGCATGGAGTCAGTTTCGTGCAAGAACGCGATCATCGTCACAGGCAGGCTCGCAATGCTCAATCGATTGCGCCAACAAATTGATACCATTCGTGAATTGCATCGTCAAGACCGTGGTCCAAATTGCAACTGGAGGCCTAATAAGGTGGGTGGCTGCACCCCTCGCGAGATAAGGGTTGACTCCTACGAACCGTCGGTCTGTTTCGAGAATCCGCAGCGCGCGATCAGATCTTTGAAGCGACTTTGGCTTCGCATCGGATTCCATTTGGGATCGATGGTGAGAAAGATGAGATGGATGTGTTTCAAGTGCGCGCAGAAGCCAATCCAAAGCGCAGTCGGCTTGTCCGAGCCCGATAGCCTCGCGGGGCGAGTGTCTTGCTGTTTCCGCCGCTGAACCTGCTTGCCTGGATAAGGGATTCGAGCGCGCGGCTGTATTCTTGCAGCTCCACGTAGGCTTGGGCGAGTTGGAGGTGTCCGATCCAAAACTCCGGATCGATAATGATGGCCTCACGTGCATATCGAACTGCCCCGTCAGCATCTCCCGCGGCAAAGTCGATTTGGGATGAGAGAGCGCGATTCATCGCACTGAGGGGATCTAGCTCGCGAGCCCTCCGGATCGAGGCTCTCGCTTCCTCATGCCTTCCAAGGTGCGACAGAAGAATTCCCAGCACACGCGGCGCAAATGCGTAGTTCGAATCAGCCACTATGGCTTTCCGAAATGCGGTTTCAGCATCCACCCAGTCCCAGCCGAGCCAGAGTTGGAAGAAGGCATAAGAAGTTTGTGCCTCTGCCAGGTTGGGGTCAGAGCGAATTGATGGTTGACAGCCCTCCCCCTGTCTGAGCCCGCTACGCTGGGGGGCTCAGACTGCAGCTCGAGAAACATGATGAGTTACAGTTCACTTGCATTCATGATCAGAGCGACCGCACTTCGCAAGCGTGCCTTGTTGCCCTCCTGAGCGGGCCGAAGTCGCGGAATCTTGACCAGGGGATACCGACGTATCTCCGCTTCGATAATTGGACCGGCGAGGCGCCAGATCGTAGTGATATCACCGACAACAACGATTTCAGCGGGCGCTAACGCCAGCGCGATCATGTGCATTCCTCGGCCGAGAGCGCAGCACATTTTATCGATGGCTTGCGTGGCGGCAGGATCGCCCGACTGAGCCAATTGCAGCAGAGCGTCAAATGTGGGCAATGATTTGTGTGCGATTTCGGCATAGTAGCGCAGGCCTGCGCGATTTGACGCTACCGTTTCCCAGCAGCCTTTACCGCCACAGCCGCAACGCAAGCCCGCCGGGTCCAATTGCACGTGACCAAACTCGCCGGCCACTCCGGCTTCACCGCGTAACAAGTGGCCATTGGCAAAGATTCCAGTGCCGATACCTTCAGAGACGTTAACGACAACCAGATCGCGGGAGCCATCGCTATACCCGAACCAAACCTCAGACAGGGCGCAGGCGTTCGCAACGTTATCAACAACCACCGGAAGCCCAGTAGCCTTTTCGACTCGCGACTTGATGCGTCCGATAGGCCAATCCACGTTTGGAGCGAAGATGGATTTCTCAAGATTTGGGTCGAAGCGCCCAGGAAGGTTGATGCCTATTCCTTCGAAGGAGCGGTCGCGATGAGCGCTCAGCATCTTTCGAATCGAAGACAGGATCACCCCAATTACTCTTTGGGGATTCGCGGGCAGATCGACCGATTTGAGAGACAGAATTCTGCCCTCGAGATCAGTAACGGCTAATGTAGTCTGCGCGGGATGAATATCCAAAGCGAGAACACCGCGCTGACCGTTGAGATTCAGAAACGTTGGTTTTCGGCCTCGAGGAATCTCTCCGGTCGGTCCCTCGACGATCCAATGCTCGGCGATGAGCTCTTCAACGATCAGCGAGACCGTACTCCTTTGCAGGCCCGAAGTGCGGGCCAGGTCGGCACGCGAAATCGGTTGCTTGGTGCGAATCTGGTTGAAGATGAGATTCCGGTTGATCTGACGTGCGATTCGATTCGACGCGCTCAGATTTCCGTTCATAAAGAAACGCGCCGCTGGCATATTCTTCTTCCGCCTCCAACTTAATCAGGACTGCAGATCAATCCAATCGAATGCGACGACGGGATTGGTGAACATATTAGAAAAGCGATTTTTTTAAGGTGTCGTGCTGACGTGTCCTCATGTTCGTCTGGACAATATTTCTCAATTGCTTCTTAGACTGATGCGCGGCCCTCGGAATGGGGCCAGCTCAACTGATGTCATCCGCGCGTCAGCTGCATACCCCCACTCCGAATCACTCATCCGTGGTTTGCGTAGCCCATCCCTGCAAGCACGCCTCTCATATAAGCGAAGCTCTCGCTCACTCCCGGCATTGGATTGTCGCCGTTGATCTCATATTCGAGATCAACAAATCCGTCGTATTTGATCGCAATGAGAGCTTCGAAGATTTGTCGCACCGGCATCATACCGTCTCCGACTGCGACCTGGCTTTCTTTGTTTTGAAAGTCTGCCAGATCCTTTATGTGGACGTTGTACAGGCGCGGCCCCACTTCGTGAATGGCTTTCACGACGTCTGTTCCGGCCCTTACGGTGTGTCCAACATCAATGCAGCAGCCAATCCGAGGGTCTGTTCCTTTGAGCGATTTCAAGATATCGAGAGGAGAGGGCCACAGCTTGTCCTCGGGACCGTGGTTATGGATTGCGATGCGAGTGTTGTATTCCTTCACAAACTTCTCAATGCGAGGAAGAGTCTCGGGCGTCGGATCTCCTGCGACGATTACCGAGATTCCGGCTCTCTTGCAGTATTCGAACTTTTCCTTGATATCGGATTCCTCATCCTTTGCAAAATAAATCGTCCCCGCGGCGTGAAGCTTGATGCCAGCCGAAGTGTAGTCGGTCAGCGCCTTCGCTTCTTCCGTCGGATCTGAAGGTAAGTGGTCTTTGACGTTCTTTACATTCAGCTCGGTGATCTTGATTTGCTTCAGATATTCGATCATCTGAGCACGGCTGAAATTACGAAATGTGTAGCTTGCCACCCCAAGTCGGATCGGAGACGGCCGCTTAGCTTGCGTTGCAGAGGCTTGCCCGAAAGATGGCATGGTATGAGACGTCGCGCATGCTGCCGCGACAAACGCACTGGAGTGCAAAAAATTTCGACGGGATAAAGATCGTTCCATGATTAAAAGCTCCCTTGACTACTCGCCTCTTGTTACGTTGCATCGTTCCGACAATGTGAACTGGAGCCTAGAGATGCGGCTCCCAGCCTTTCTCATATTCGCGTCCCCAGTACTTCATCGCTTCCGGATTATTCAGAATGTGGGCGTTGCTTGTATCGAGTTGGAGTTCGCGGTTCACTTCCCAGGCGACGTTGGAGAGTTGCAACATGGTGACAGCGACGTTGCCGATGGAAACCGGGGCGTTGAGTTTTTCGCCCTTTCGCACGCCGGCGATGAAGTTGGCAAAGTGCGCGTCGGTCATTGAATCGCGGCCTGTCAGATCCGATGAGGAGGTTTCGCCGCCGGTTTTGAACTCCTTTGTCTTATTACCCTTCAGATCGTAGATTTCATATCCATCACGATCGACAAGCACGGAACCGGTCGTTCCCATAATGACTGAGCCGCGATCGCGTCCATAAAACTTCATTCCCTGGCAACACTTGCATTCCCACGAAATCATCTTGTCTTCGTAGTTAAAGTTTGTCACCAAGGTGTCGTAAAACTGCCAGTCATCCTTGAAATGGTATCGGCCGCCTGCTGAAGAGATACTGTGCGGATAATCGACACCAAGCGCCCAGCGACAAACATCGATCTCGTGCGTGCCGTTGTTCAGGGTTTCCCCAGTGCCGTAAATCTTGAACCAATGCCAGTTGTACGGTTGAACATTGTCTTTATACGCTCTGCGCGGAGCAGGCCCTTGCCAAAGGTCCCAGTTGAGCTGCTGCGGCACCGGAGCCTCTTTGCCAACACCAATCGATTTTCGTACGTTGCTGTACCATGCTTTGGCGTAATAGGCCCTGCCGATCAGGCCATCGTGAATCTTGTTTACGATTTCGATAGTGTGCGCAGAGGAACGCTGTTGTGTGCCCATCTGCACAAGCTTGCCGTACTTCTTCTGAGCTTGGACAAGCAACGCACCTTCGGCTGGATTATGACTGCAGGGCTTCTCGACATAAACATGTTTCCCAGCCTGCAACCCGCGAATCGACATCGGAGCGTGCCAGTGATCGGGAGTAGCGATGGTGATCGCATCGATTTCCTTCTTCTCTAGAATGTTGCGAAAATCCTGATCGACGCTCGGGGCATAGCCTAGCTCGCGCTGGGTGTCGTCCGCAAACTTCTTCATGATCGTGGTGTCAACGTCGCACACATACGCAACGCGGGCAGTATCTTTGTTTGCCTTCAGGGCGGAAAGGTGGGCGTAGGCGCGGCTGTGGAGACCTATGATCGCAAAATTGAGGCGGTCGTTGGATCCCATGATCTGGCCGTAGCTTTTCGCAGTCGAACTTACCGCCAGTCCTGCGGCTCCTACGGCAAGGGTGTCAAGGAATTCGCGTCGAGTAACCATAAATCTATCTCCATCTGAGGACTTGCGACTTGTCATTGTCCCGCGTGGTTGAAGTTGATAAGCGCCTTTTCGACTGCTAAAGGGCTTGGGCACTTTCCAGGGCCTGCTTCATCCCTGCCCAGCTTATGCGTGTTGAAGCTTCAGGCGTGGCGGCTCCGTGCCAATGTGTCTCAAGGCTCACCGCATCGTGGAAGCCGGCTTGCTTGAGCGCGCGAAACTGTGCGGCCCAGTCGATGAATCCTTTGTCGACGGGTGACCATTCCACTTTGCCTTCGGCATTCTTGACTGCATTCTTGCAGTGACAATGGTGGATACGGTCTTTTGGAAGAGTGTCCCAGGCGACCGGGAACGCATCGAACTCGCCACGCATGACAGCGTTACCCGGGTCCCAATTCAACGCAAGATGAGGCGTTTTCACAGCGTTCATTGTTCGCGTCGACTCGCGCCCCGTCGCTGTATTGCAGGCGAATTCATTCTCGAGAACCAGTAGGATGCCTTGCTTGCCTGCAGTCTCCGCGGCTGATCGAAGCTTGTCGTCAATTGCAGCGCGATGCGGGGCGACGTCTTCGAGGCGCCAGAAATCAAAACAACGAACTTTGCCGGTTTTGAACTGTTTGGCGAGTGAAATCGACCGCTCCAGAATTTCATCCTGTTGCTTGAACGTAACCTCGGGAGCACCGTGAAGATCTTCCTTGGAACCGTACGGAGAGCGAGGTGCACCAGGCCAGTCGGTCTTGAAGAGGGGACTGGCGATATCGGTTACTTGAAGTTTGTATTTGTCGAGTATCTTGTTTGCATCGCCGATTTGTGCGGCATCGAGATCGATGACGTTCTTTCCCCACATCGAACGAAGTTCAATCCAGTTCATCCCGAAGTCGTGTGACGCGACATAGCAAGCATGATCGAGGTCTTGAGATATTTCATCATTGATGACGGCAATTTTGAATGCGGAATGAGATGCCGCAGCTCCGCCGAGTAGCGGACGTGCTGCTATCGCTGCGACGGCCGAGCCTGTTGCGGCAATGAATCTCCGTCGTGAACAGCCAATCATGGAACTCCTTTGAAACCGCCAAACACCATTTAACGTTCAGCAGTCTGTGGTTAGAAGCCGGCCACCGCAACTGCGGCGACCGGCTTGTAGAGAAAGCAGACGGGCCGGCCTAGAACGTGAACTTGGCCGATCCCTGCAAAGACCTTCCGCCTCCGATACCGTTCACGCTTCCCTGACCGCTACCGACAGTACTCGTGACCTGGCCAAAGTTCGAGGCCCTGTTATTGCTGCTGTTCGGGTTGGCGAATTGCGGCGTGTTGGTCAACTGGAAGGCATCGATGCGAGTTTCGAGCGCGACTTCTCTCCAGAGTCGGAAGCTCTTGAAGAGCGAGAAATTGTTCTGGAGATAGCCAGGGCCGCGGAATTGGTTGCGACCGGTATTGCCGAGGCCTGGGTTTGTGCACGGCGTCGGAGCAGCGGGGCATCCGGTAGGATCTGCAACCTGGAACGGAGCAGGATCAAACCAATGCGAGCTTGTTCCAACGCCGTGGAGCACGTGATACGGGCCAGAGATGTTTGCGGTCTGAGCTGTGCCAGGTGTGTTCAGCGAGCTGCCGCTTGCTTGCACGGTGAAGGGCAGACCGGAGACGACGGAGATGATGCCAGCGACCTTCCATCCTCCGAAGATTGCATCACCTGCCCCGGAATTCATGTACCGGTGCCCGTGCCCGAAGGGCAGCTCATAGGTGAAAGTCTGTTCGAAGTTGAACTTGCGATCGTAATCGTTTGGCGCATAGTTTCTGCGAAAGTTGATGAAGAACATCAGTCCGCCATCATCTCCGGCAATGTAGCCCAGCCCTTTACCCCAGGTGAATGCCGAGGTGAATGCGAGACCCTGGGAGTAACGCTTTGTAAGCTGTGCCTGAAGCGACTGATAGTTGGACGAAAACCCAAGGAAGTACTGGTTCGTCGCTGCCGTGCGACCGAAGGTGAGGTTTCCGTCCGGGTCATGATTCTCGGGATCCGATGCAGCGCCGCCGCCGTAATAGCTGGGCAGGTTGATGTTCTGGGCTCCGGAGAGATTGACACCGTGGTTGGCAACATAGGCCAATTGCGCCGACATATTGCCAGGGAGAGCCTGTTGGAGCGCGACGTTCCAAGATTCCGCGTAGGGATTTTTGTAAGTCTTGGGAATGTAGACATACACCTGGCTTCGAAGAGCTGGGGTATCCGCCACAATGATCCCGTTGGCTGGAATCGAGACCGGAACCGGGGCCGGGAATCCTGCCTGGAAGGTAGCTACCGTCACCCCATCGGCCAACACCGCGGGCGTGAATGCTGATGAACCTGCGGGCTGGTAGCTATTATTTGCGCGAATCGGATAGTTGTACGCGTAGGTGTTGTCGGGGAATGGCGTATAGCTAATGCCAAACCCCATGCGCAGGACGGTATTGTTCGAGACTCTGTAGGAAAGCCCGGTGCGGGGAGCGAAATAGCTGTAACGAGTTTCCATGCCCAGATTCGAGGGGTTATCGCCTATCCCCGCCAAAACAAGACTGTTGGTGGTGGGGTCATAGTTCGAGAATCCGCCGTCAATCTTGGGCGTGGCGGGCGGATAGAAATCCCAGCGAAGGCCGAGGTCAAGAGTCATTTTGGAAGACGCCTGCCACTTGTCGCCTGCAAAAGCAAAGAACCACCACTGCCGATAGGCCGGGAAGAAGGTGTTGAGATCGCGACCCGTTTGGCTCGGTTGATCGAGCAGGAAACTGGCAATGTCATTCGCGATATTGGTCTTGGCGCCTGTTTGCGAGGTTTGAGGCTCGGAGAAGGTAAATGCGCCGCGCGGGCTGAACGTCTGGTCTTGCAGAAGGTCATCGCGGACTCGGCGAAGGTCAACACCGAATTTGATGGTGTGATTGCTGACGATCTTGGTCCAGTTATTTACGAAATCAATGTTTGACTCGGCTCTGATCCATGGCACCGAAGCGGAATAACCCATCACCGGATTTGAGAAACCACCGTTGATCGTGACCGCGGCCTGTCCGCTGGTGAACGGCTGTCCCTCAATGTTTACACCGGGGATACCGATGGCTGTTGCGTCATTCGAGCCGTAGTCGTTGGGTTGCGCCTGGTTATGGAGGTGGGCGACACCAACTCGCGCTTCGGTCAGGAATGTAGGCGAGAAGACGTGGTTGTAGTTTGCGCCCGTGCTGTAGGCAGTTTGATTTCCGGTCCCCTGGAAACCGCCTCCCTGAGGCCCACCGTAAAATGCGCCAAAAGCAGCCTCTTGGAACGTGACGGCCTTCTGCCAGCTGTAGCGCCCGCTGAGGTGATTCTTTTCTGATGGAGACCAATCTCCCTTGACGTCGAAGCTGTCAGTTGTCTTTGAGAAGGGAAGGGCCGTCACGTAGTTGTTTGACGGATTCGACATAGGCTTCGTTGAATCCAGTTTTCCAAATTTGGCCGCTGCATCGTTGATGCCTTGCAGAATAGCGAGCGAAACCGGGTTGATCCTGGAGAACGGAATCTGGTTATTCACAAACGGGGTGCGAGGATGGGCGGCGGTTCCGTCGCCAGTGGCGGGATCGTAAATCTGGCCCGTTGTGCCAACGAGTGCTCCGCTCAAGTCCACGAAGCCGCTGCCGTTCGGAGTAAAGTAGCGCGCATCAGGAATCGTAAAGGTGCTGGAGACCGATTCGTGGTCGACAGAACGGAGGTAATCGCCAAAGAAGAAGAGCTTGTCCTTCACGATTGGGCCGCCGATGCTGCCGCCGAAATAGTTGTAAGAGAGATGGCCAAGGGGTCCGCCAAAGTAAGACCGGGCGTTGGTGGCGTTGTTCTGGATAAACTCGAAGGCCGATCCGTGGAAGGCATTCGAACCGGACTTGAGCGTGACGTTGGTGACCGCGCCCGTCGCGCGGCCGAGCTCCGCTTCGAAGTTGTTGGTGGAAATGTCGACCGATTGAATGGACTCTGCCGGGGGAATCAGGATTTGTAGAAGGCCGGTACGTTCATCGTCGTCGATGCCTTCAATCTGATAGAGATTTCCCTGACGAGGCAAGCCGTTAACTTCTGTTTGCAGGGAGCCCTGCGCATTGAAAAATTGGGAGTGTTGGAAGACTGCGGGCGCCGTGCCCGGAACGACGTTGAGCAGCGATTGAAAATTCCGATTGGTGCTCAAAGGCATTTGAACAACGTCTTCCGACTCGATCTTCGTGCTGATGTCAGCGCGATCCGTCTGCAATAACGGGGGCGCCGTCGTTACTACAACGGTTTCGGACACGTTGCCGGTCTGAAGGTCAAGGTCGACGCGGGTAGAAGTGTTGCTGAGAAGGTCGATGTTCGCGCGCGACAGCTTTTTGAATCCCTTTGCTTCAGCAGAAACGGTGTAGTTTCCGGGCTGGAGATTTGGAAACGAATAGTTTCCGCTCTCGTTCGTCGATGACTCGTGAATTGCACCAGTTGAGGTTTCGGTCGCCGTGACTTTGGCGCCCGCAACGGTAGCACCGGTGGCATCATTCACCGTCCCGAGCAACGTACCGGTTACGGCCTGTCCCAGGAGTGCTGGGGCAAAACCCATCACAACAAGGGCGAACAACGATCCCAAAAGGGATCGCATCAGTCTGTGTGGAACCATTGAAGCCTCCAAAAGTGAATCGAAAATCAGAGTCCAAGAAGCATATTGTTCAAAGTCCGAACCAAAGCTATCTTTGGCATTCGGGCTTGTCAAGAGGAATTCTCTGAGTGGCGGTTTCGGATTCCTGGCGCTAGCTCCAGGGGTGGCTCACTGGGCTCGCTCGAAAGGGACAGATGATGGCAAGTCAGGGGAATTCGAGAGATTCACCTTGCCTGTTTAAAAAGTATCGCCGGTTGCGTGCCTTAAGAGGACCACAACCGGCGAAGCTAGCCACGGTGGAGCGGGCGTTGCGGCTAGCCCATAACTAACGTAACGGTACCTGCGGAATGTCAAAATAGCAGTTTAGTGGGTGGCGTTTGGCATTTTCGTGTTAGCAAGCGCGAGCGGGCTTTCGGACTTGCACATAGGCAGGAATGCGACCCGAAGTTGGTGGTCTTCGGGGAGGCAGGGACGGAACTACTTCATTGCGAGCTCAGCGCTCCCACCGCGTTGGTTGCCGTCTGGCTGGGCGTCTTCTACTACTACCGCGGAGAACTCTCTTTGTGGGCCCAAAGTTGGGTCCGCTGTTCTGGTGTTCTGGTTGGCTATAATGGAGATGTTCGACAACAAGAGGAGCCGGTTTGGGTACACAAGGTGTATGCAAGCCGGCAAGTTCTTGATTGAGATGGCGGGAGTAGTTCAGTGGTAGAACGTCAGCTTCTGCCGAAGTAAATCCTTCCAGATTCACAAAGCTCCCAGAACATGAGCAAAACCGTCATGAATACTGGCGATCTTGCCTTTCCTGGCGCTGTCGCATCTGTTCTCAGATTTGGGCAATCTTGTCATTTTTTAGAGTGTTTTCGGCTCGGTGATCAGTGAGTTTGATCAGTGAGTTCAGCTCTGAGACCCTGCGCGACGGCAGCGACAAGCTGCGCGAATCTCAGCTCCTTGCCACGGCGCTCGATGACGATCTCATCCGATGGAAGAAGCTTGATAAGCCCGTCATTCCTTCGCCACCCGCGAATATGGTTGTGACCGGCTTCCGCGACCCGTGCCTTTGGCGTGAAGGCGACGCATCTGGGAATCGGCTCAGGAGAACGCGGCAAGGGCGGCTGCGTGTTGCTCTCTCGCTCGCAGGATCTCCACCATTGGGACTACCTGCACAAATTGGCCGAAGGGATACCCAATGGCAAACTGGCAGCGAATCCCTGCGACAGCGGAGAGATGTGGGAGTGCCCTGACTTCTTTGAGATAAACAAGAGGCACTGCCTGCTCTACTCCACTGCGAACAAGGTGATCTGGACGACGGGAGAATACGACGCTGAAAAGCACATCTACACTCCCACGCGGAGCGGCGTTCTCGATCACGGGGCCTACTACGCGCCCAAAAGCTTTCTTGCTCCAGACCAGCGCAGAATCCTCTGGGGATGGATCCGCGAGACTCGCCCTGAAGCCGAATTCACATCAGCGGGCTGGGCCGGCGCGATGTCGCTTCCACGCGTGTTGACAGTGGGCGAGCAGGGGCAGCTTGAGATTCGGCCCGTGGCGGAGATGGCAAAGCTTCGAGGCACCGCAGAAAAGGCAACGGTGCAGGCAAAGACGCCATTCCGCAGGAAACTGGCTGATCTGCGACAAGAATTGCGAGTTCCGATCGACCTCTCGATGGGCGCGATTACTGTCCGCCTGCTTACCAAAGGAACCGAAGTCTGGCATCTCGTGGTCAATATAAAGGGAGATTCCATCCGAACCAGCGATGTCAGCTTCCCGCTTCCTTTTGCTCCATCTTCGATGCTGGGATTGCGCATCTTCGTCGATAACTCTGTGATAGAGTCGTTCATCAGCGGTCAAGAAGTCATCACAAGCCGCAGCTACTCACTGGCACCCGGCGAAACGGAGGTTGAGGTGTCAATCGCCGGCAAGGGCCGCATCGAGGTCGATCTCTGCCCGTTGCAGGCGACATCAAAAGACCGGCTTGCGACCTGATACCTGCAGTCTTATGGCATTCATGTAGATTCTACTTTCGTGCACTCAACGCAACCACGCGACCTTTGCCGATCGCAGCCTGCGGGGTTGAATTTTCCACTTCTGAGCGTATCGTGGCCAACCCTTCCGTGTCCCACCCTTCCGTTACTACTATTACTACTCAGTAACGTCCGTGTGAATCGTCCAGTGTGGCCGTGTAGGTCAATGGTTTGCCATTGTAATCCGACTCATACTTCCACGTAACCTTTTGGCCATCGACACTCCCCGTGATCTGAACTTCCTTGTCTCCGGACTTACAACTGCCGGCGAGTTTGTTGTCTTCGCTCTGAACGAATTTGCATTCCTGGTCACTTTCGTTTCCAGCAATGCTGTTGTGGATCGACCATTGGCCAGTAAGGCTGGGAGTTCCTGCTGCAAATGCAGAACAAGCTAACAGGAGAGGGGAGAGTATCACGAGCTTCTTCATGCTCCCTTTCAATTGAGTTGCGGTGGCCGGGTTGATCGGAAAGTGCGTGGAGCCTGGGCTCAATGCGCTCCTTGAGAAGCTGCTATGTCTTCGGGAGATGGCCGCTTCATGAGAAACGGTAGAGGAACGAGAAGGGCGACCATAACACCCAGTACAAAGAATGCGCTGATGAAGGCAAGTACGCTGGCCTGCGCATTCACCATTTGTTGAAGTTGCGCCAGCGCATGCTGGCTGCAGTTCGAGGCACTTGCGCCGGTGAGAGCGACCGATTGCTGCAGTCCGGACATGAAGCGGTCAAAGAAAACATTCCCACGATGGAGATGAGAAACGAGATCCACGCGGCTGATCTGTTGATGACGCGTCAGGTAGGAAACGAGAAACGAGACTCCGATCGCACCGCCCAGATTTCTTACGAAGTTGCTGATGCCGGAGACTTGGTTATTGTCTTGCTGGCGCATGCCGGCATAGGCAAGCGTGCTGATTGGAATGAATATCAGCGGCAGGCCCACTACCTGGAAGACCCGCATCCAGACGACAGTGCTGAAGTCTACATCCTGCGAGATGCGCATCATCCAGAACATGCTGACGGAGGTCACGAGGAAGCCGACAGCGATTACTTTCCGTGGATCAAATTTCATAGCCAAGATCCCGGCTACAGGCATCAGAACTGCGAGTACCAGGCCTGCCGGAGACAACGCCATCCCGGCCTGTTGCGCTGAGTATCCAAGCTGCAACTGAAGGAATTGCGGGATCAGAATCATGGACCCGTTGAGGACAATTCCAAGGACGAAATTGGAGAGCGTTGAAGTTGCGAAGTTTCGGTTCTTAAGTAACTTGAGCTGGATGATCGGGTGTTCGCAGGTCCATTCGCGCCAGATCATGGCAACCAGAGCAATTGCTGAGAGCATTGCAAACAGGCGAATGATGCCGGAATCGAGCCACTCAAGCTGCCCCCCCTTATCTAGCACATACTGCAGAAGTCCAATTCCGAGCACGATGGTCGTGATGCCGAAATAGTCTGTCTTCTCGCCGCGCTTTTTCTTGGCCTCTATGACATGGGGTGGATCGTGAACAACCCGTTGCGTCAGAAACAGCGAAAGGACACCGATGGGTATATTGATGAAAAAGATCCAATGCCAGTTAAAGTTCTCAGTGATCCATCCTCCAAGAGTGGGACCAATGGCGGGCGCAACCACAATCGCCATGCCGTAAATCGCGAAGCCCATGTTTCGCTGTTCCGGCGCAAATGTGTCAGCGAGAATGGCTTGTTCGCTTGGCCCAAGACCTCCGCCTCCAAGGCCCTGCATCACGCGAAAAGCAATCAGCATGGGGAGGCTGGTGGCCAAACCGCACAGCATGGAACTCAACGTGAACAAGACCACGCAAGCCATGTAAAAACGCTTGCGCCCGATCCGCGTTGAGAGCCACCCGCTCATGGGTAGAATGATTGCGTTTGCGACAAGGTAGCTGGTCTGCACCCATGTGCTTTCATCCGAAGTGGCGCCGAGGGAGCCAGCAATATGGGGAAGCGCAACGTTGGCAATAGACGTGTCGAGCACCTCCATGAAGGTAGCCAGGGTCACCGTCATGGCGATTATCCATGGATTGAAGCGGGGTGGTGCGGACGCTACCGAAGCCATACTTTGGCCTCGATCGACATTCCGGGCCGGAGGCGTTCCAGATTCTCCTGATTCGGGCTGAGACGGATACGGACGGGCATGCGCTGCACAACCTTGATGTAGTTGCCGGTAGCATTCTCGGGCGGCAAAACACTGCTGCGCGCGCCGGTGATGGCAGAGATGCTTTCTACTGTGCCTTCGAAGTCCCTCTGCAGCGCATCGACGTGAATCTTTGCACGCTGCCCCGCATACATTCTGGCTAGTTGTGTCTCTTTGAAATTAGCCGTCACCCATGTGTCGTCAGTTGCGACAATCATCATCAGGGGTTGAGCCTCGCTTACTCGGTTTCCAATTTCGGCGCTGCGCTGGGTCACGATTCCACGCACCGGCGAAACGACATGGCAGAAACTCAGGTTAAGCTCAGCTCGATTCAGTTGGGCAGCAGCCGCTTCTACATTCGCCTGAGCCGTTGCGAGATCAGCGTGACGAATGGATAACTGGGCGGGTGCAGTGCGGGAGGTTTGCTCACGCCGGGCGGTCTGAGCCTGGATCTCGGCTTTTCGCTGTTCGACCAGCTTCTCGGCCGAGGCAATATTGGCCTTTGCCGCATCGACGCTTGCGTCGGCTGAATGAGCAGCCGCAACAGCTTGATCGTAGGCCTGACGAGAGATAGTGCCCGCCTGAAAGAGCTGTTCATTTCGCGCAAGGGATGCATCGTCACGTGCGCGAATTGCCTCGGATTCAGCCAGCTTCGCTGTGGCGCTCGCCAGATCCTGCGAAGCCGCTGCGAAGGCAGACTTCGATTGTGCCACCTGCACATCTCCCGTAATGGCTGCCGCCGCATTATCCGCCTGAGTAATGCCGATGGAAGGCCGCTGCGCGTGCAACTGCGCGACCGCTTGGTCGTATTGTGCCTTGGCCTGATCGTACGCAACATTCTGTTCGCTGGGGTCTAGGTCGACCAGCGGCTGACCCGCGTCTACGATTTGGTTCTCCACGACATGAACGGAAGCGGTCGTGCCCGATATTCGTGAACTCACCACGTTGAGGTGTCCATCGACCTGAGCATCGTCGGTGGATTCATACCCTTGGGAGTACAGAGCCCACCCCGACGCTGCTCCAATCACCAGCAGAGTAGCGAGGCTTGCGATCACAATTCGGGTAGTTTTGTTCTCATTTCGAGTGGTTGGGAGCACTTGGAGCTTTGCAATCTGTGGCATAATTATTAAAGATACTGACCAGTCAGTTTTTTGTCAATCGAAAAATGATCGGAAATGTTTAAATGAGGGAAGCCCATGGAAACGCAAAGTAAACAACAGCTTCGGATCAAGGAGACGCAAGCTCGACTCCTAAACGCCGCGGAAGAGGTTTTCGTACGTGACGGTTATGAGAGCGCCCAACTGGATGAGATTGCGGCTGTGGCGGGCAGAAGCAAGGGGGCAGTCTACACGCATTTCAAGAGCAAAGAGGATCTATTTCTGGTTCTCTTCGAGAATCGAACCAGGTCGTACGTTGATCGGCTCGTGGTCACTCTCAAAACGTGCACGAATCGGAAGCAGAGCCTGGAAGCGTTTCGCGAATTCTATGTCGGACTTGTGCAAGACAGAATGTGGCCGATTCTGACGCTCGAGTCGTGCCCCGTCTGCGGAGGCCCCGAGTCAACAAAGGTCAGCCGCTATAACCGATTCATCCTGTTCGACCGCGTTCCCGATGCACAGGCCGCCGTTTACAACTATTCGTTGTGTCATAACTGCGGCGTCGTCTACGCGCGACAGCGGCCTGCTGGTGAGCGCTACCGCTGGCTGCTGGAACGTTTTGAGGAAACGCTCGGCCGCACCGAGGTAGGAGCGCCGCGCCCCGGCAAATTTGCCCTCAGCTCCGCCGCGCTGAGCGACTACACGCTGC